>Ga0209471_1000014_pt1 | contig 177218 bp, 161 predicted proteins | sample GraSoiAngelo_128_FD_185885 | JGI IMG/M metagenome (GOLD analysis project Ga0209471, IMG submission 185885) | Grasslands soil microbial communities from the Angelo Coastal Reserve, California, USA - 14_0927_12_20cm (SPAdes) (version 2) | ecosystem: Environmental > Terrestrial > Soil >...
CATGCCGCACGGCTTCGTCAAAGGGCACGGGATTCAGGGAGGCGATGTCCTGGTCAGCGGCGCCGCGGCGAACATCGACGGCTACCGCAGCGAGCTGGAGCGGACGATGATCGTCGGCGAGCCGTCACCCGAACAGAAGCGGGCTTTCGAGGCGATGCTGGCGCTGCAGTCGCGAGCCATCGAGGTGATGGCTCCGGGCGTCCCGGCCGGCGAGGTGGAGCTCGCCACGGTACGCCTCGCCCAAGAGCTGGGTGTCACAGAAAATCTCCGCCACCACGTGGGCCACTCGATCGGGCTGGAAGGACACGAGGCGCCCTTCCTCGACCGAGGCGACGACGCGATCCTCGAGCCGGGCATGGTCTTCACGGTGGAGCCCGGCGTCTACATCAAGGAGCTCGGCGGATTTCGGCACTCGGACACGGTCGTCATCACAGAGGACGGCTGCCGCGTGATGACTGACTATCCGCGCGGGCTGGAAGACCTGATAGTCGGCTCTTAGCCGGCGACCGCGGTCCCCTGCACCGCCGGCGCCATCTTGAGCGTGTACATGTGCAGGACCGTGTGGCCGTCGATGTGATGGTGTCGCACGCGGCCGACCGCGGTCGGAGGCAGCATGTCCTTGTCTTCCAGTGTGACCACGGTCTCTTTGGGGTGGATGGTCCGCCAGACCTCGCCCACCATCTCCCGAGGCAGGCTGCCGGGGATATAGACGAAGCGCCTGTGCGGCACAGTCTTGCGGGCCAGCATCTCGGCCCGGGCGAATGCATCGCGAGCTGAATAGTCGCGAAGCCATGGGTCGCTGACCTCCAGCAATTCGTGGTGCTGATTGGGATAGCGGTCGCCCCGATACAGGAACACCGCTCCTCTACCCTCAGCGGCCCGCGCCCCGTCGGCTATTACCGCTTCGGCGGCGAGCTGTTCGTGCGGAAGAATGACGAGCACCTCGGTGACTCCACGCCGCTCGCCGAAGGCGGCGATCGATTCCGCGGCCCTCTGCGGTCGGAACGGGAGGGGGAACACGGCCGGACGCCGGCTGCGGTAGTAGCGGTAGGTCGCGAGCCCGATGATCAGGCCAACCACGGTGAGGCCGCCCCCGAACTTGGTCGCGTCCGGCTTCGCCACCAGGTTGATGAGCCATGCAGCGGCGACAAGCACAGTGGTCACCACCCCAACCGCGAAAAATATCAATCGACCCGGCGTCCAGCTTCTGTATTCGCGCCATCGAACCAGGTCGAGACTGATGCACGTCAAGGCGAAGGTGCCCAGGAGACCGAAGGCGTACAGGTCGCCGAGGGCGTTCAAGTTGCCTCCCGAGGCGATCACGATCACCACCGGGAGCGTGACCGCGGCGAGGATCGCCCACTGCGGGGTGAGGCGCAAGCGGTTGCGCCGCTCGAGCACCCGAGGCAAGAATCCCATCCGCGCAAGCGCGATGAAGACGTGGTAGGCGCCGATGATCGCGGTGTTGCTCGCGAACACGAGGAGCACCGACCCGCTGACGGCGACGTAGTCCGCGAGGAGCTGGCCCGCCACGTGGGCCCCGAGCAGCGAGACGAACTGGTTGGGATCGGCGTTCCCGCTCAGCAGCGTCGTTGACCACAACGTGAGGAGCGGGGCTGAGATCGCCATGGTCAGGACGACCGCGCCCATCGCCCGGTAGGCGGTCTTGCGGCGAGGCGCGCGCATCGCCGGCGCGAGCTGGGCGATGCTCTCCAGGCCCGAAAAGGCGAGGAACGCTGCGCCATAGCCCGTGATCACCAGGGGCAGGTTCAGAGGCGGTCCGTGCATGACCGCGAGGAAGCTCTCGACGATGCCGGACGGTCCGAGATAGATCGCCGTGGCCACGACGACGGCGAGCTGTCCGGCCGCGGCCAGGGTCGCGAAGATCGCCGTCGTCCGCGCGCTCTCTTTGATCCCCAGCACATTCAGGACGCCCAGGCCGACCAGGGCCAGGACGGTGATCGTCATCACCAGCGGCACCACGGACGGCAGGACGATCGCGAGATACAGCATCCCGGAGAGCGCGCTGATGGCCGCGGTCAGGTAGTAGTCGACGAGGATGAACAGCCCGCCGAGGAGGCCCGCGAACGGGTGCAGCGCCTGGGACGACACGTTGACGACGCCGCCGCCCTCCGGGTAGCGCCACGTCACCTCCGCGTACTTCAAGCACAGGAGGACGAAGACGAACAAGGTCATCAGGACGAAGAGCGCGGAGCGCTGACCGAAGTGCCCATAGAGGATCCCGGGCACGTAATAGATGGACGTGCCGATATCGGCGAAGACGACGGCCCAGCACAGGAACGCACCGAGGTTCCCGCCCCGGACCTTGATCCGGCGGCGGGTGGGCAGTTGGTCTTGCGTCATTCTCAAAGCACCGCGCCGCGCATGTGGCTCCAAGGTACGCGCGGCTCTGTTGAGACTCCGTGGGGGAAGGCGCCCGGCCCGTATGGACCCCGTATGAATTCGGCTGCGATCAATTAACCTCGAACCCGATGCCTGATTCGGTAGCCCGGCGCGGGAGCAGGCCGGGTGACCTCCGGGTCGTCGTTCGCCGCCCCGCCAAGCTCCCCCGCACCCTGGGACCGGGAGCGTTATTCGCAGCGTGCTACGGCAACGTCGGGTCGAGCATCTACTACGCGCTCGGCGTCACGGCTGCCTTCGCCCTCGGCCTGACGCCTGTCGCGCTGATCCTGGCCGGGTTCATCTTCGTCACCACGGCCCTCAACTACGCCGAAGGGACGGCCGCCCTTCCCCACGCCGGCGGCAGCTCCAGCTTCGCGCGACGGGCGTTCAACCAGCCGATCGGCTTCATCGTCGGCTGGGTGCAGCTGCTCAACTACACAGCGACGGTTTCCATCTCTGCATATTTCGCGATCGGCTATCTCGGCGTGTTCGAGAGATACAGCCCGATCTTTCGCGAGCTTCGCCACAACGATCTCTGGCACGTCACGGCCACCGTCGTGCTCATCGGATTCCTGATGGTCGTCAACGTGATCGGCATCCAGGAGTCGAGCCTGCTCAACCTGGTGCTCGCCTTCACGGACCTGGTGACGCAGTTCGTGCTGGTCATCCTCGGGCTGATCCTGCTGCTGAACATCCGGACCGTGATCGAGAACGTCCACCTGGGACTCGCTCCGACGTGGGGAAGCTTCCTCGCGAGTATCTCGATCGCGATGGTCACCTACACGGGGATCGAAACCATCTCCAACCTGTCCGAGGAGGCTAAGGACCCCGGCCGCAATGTGCCGCGGGCGACCTGGTGGGTCATCATCGCGGTGCTTTTCGTCTCCGCCTTCCTGCCGACGATCGGCATGAGCGTCTTCCCCGTCCACCTCGACCCAAACAATCATCAATACGTCACCGAGCTCGCGACGCGCTACAAGGACGATCCCGTCGCCGGCATCGTCAGCAAGTTCGTCCAACCGCTCGCCTTCTGGGCCGAGATGTGGGTTGGCTTCCTCGCCTTCACCATCCTCGTGATCGCCACGAACGCGGGCCTGATCGGGATCTCACGGCTCAGCTACTCCCTCGCGGGCTTCGATCTGCTGCCCAAGCGGTTCGCGAAGCTGCACCCCAAGTTCCAGACGCCGTACATCTCGATCGTCGTTTTCGGGATCGTGGCGGCGGTCCTGGTCCTGCCGGGCATCATCGTGCACGGCACACAGATCGACCTGATGGCCGCCGTGTACTCCCTGGCGGCGACGTTTGCGTTCTGCTCCGCGCACCTCTCGGTGATGCGTCTGCGATTCATCGAGCCTGCGCTGCACCGTCCCTATCGCATGCCGTGGAACATCCGGTTTGGTCGGGACAGCATCCCCGTCCTTTCTATTGTGGGTGCGCTGTTCATCGGCACCGTCTTCACGCAGCTGGTCTTCCAGAACATCTCCAACTCGACGTTCATCTTCATGGGGTGGCTCGCCCTCGGGGTGCTGACGTACGTCGCCTACCGGCGCTATCGCAAAGAACCGCTGTGGGAGCCGCTCGAGGTGCCTCCCCCGCACGACCGAGATGTGGAGCGAGTTCCGTTCGAGAGCCTGCCGAGGAGCGCGCGCTACCGGATGGGCCGGCGCGAACGGGTCAGCGGGCATGTCGCGGCGATCCAGCGCCCCCATGAGCGGCACCGTCCCACGTGGCAGCTGGAGCTCGAGCTGTTCTTCGCCCGCCACGGCGCGGTCCGGGGGATCCTGATCGTGCTCGTCTTCGCAGCCATCAGCGGCCTGGCGGTGTTCGTCGACCTGTCCCCGATCGACCCGACCGGTCCGGGCCTGGGCTGGTCACCGGGCCTGGTGATCGTTGCCTTCATCGCCGCCTACCTGCTGAACCGAAGCCACGCCGAGCAATAGCAGTAATGGGAGCTCCTCCCCATTCATGGGGAGGTGGCTGCTCCCCACCTGTGGGGAGCTGGCGCGAAGCGCCTGAGGGGCAGCGCCTGAGGGGCTCGCCGAAACTTGACTACGAGGCTCAAGCCTCCAGCCGGTATCCCACCCCCGGTTCGTTGACGATGTACCTCGGGTTCGCCGGGTCGTCGCCCAGCTTCTTGCGGATCTGCGCCACGACGTAACGGGTGTTGTATTTGTCGCCGACCGCGTAGTCGCCCCACACCTGGCGCAGCAGCGTGGTGTGGGTGACAGGCTTCCCCGCGTGTAACGCGAGGTAGCGGAGCAGCTCATATTCAGTCGGCGTCAGCCGCACCGCCTGCCCGCCCACCGAAACCAGGCGGCGCGCCAGATCGATCTCGAGATCCCCAGCGCGGATCACCGGCTCGCCGGAGGGCACATCCGCCTGCCGCCGCAAGACAGCGCGGATTCGCGCCACCAGCTCCTCTGTCCCGAACGGCTTCACCACGTAGTCGTCGGCGCCGGCGTCGAGCGCGCGCACCTTGTCCTTCTCCCCCGGCATCACGCTGACGACGATCACCACCGCGCGCGTCATGGGCCGTAGGGCTCGCAGCGTCGCGAAACCATCCATCCCCGGCAGACCGAGGTCGAGAAGGATCACGTCCGGCTTCCACCCCGCCGCCTCGCGCACCGCGGCCGTCCCGGTGCCGACCGCCCGCACGTCGAAGTCGTGATAGCTCAGCCCCGCGCGAAGTGCGCGCTGCATCTCAACCTCGTCGTCGACGACCAGCACCCGCCCGCTCACTTGTCTGTCGATTTGTCGGCGTGCGCGCGGCCGGCCGTAACGCCAGCGAGCGGGAGGGTGAAGGTGAAACGAGGACCGCGCCTGCGGTTCTCCGCGCGGATCGTGCCGCCGTGCGCCTCGACAACCCGCTTGCTGATCGCCAGACCAAGGCCGGTGCCCCTGGCGCGCCGCGTCCAGAACGTGTCGAAGACGCGATCGAGGTCTTCCGGCGCGATCTCCGGCCCCTCGTTCTCGACCCACGCCTCGAGCCGGCCCTCCCTCGCGACAGCGCCGATCTCGATCGCGCCCGTGGCCGGTGCCCATTCCAGCGCGTTCTCCACCAGGTTGCTCACAACCCGCCCGGCCTGAAGCTCGTCGACCTCGACCGGCGGTAGATCATCCGGGATGCGCAGCGCGACGTCGTGGCCGGCCATCTGGCTGCGCAGCCCGCGCAGCGATCCGCCCACGATGTCCGCGAAAGCATGCGGCTCGCGGTCCAGCTCGACCCCGGCCTCGAGTCGGGACAGCGCCAGCATGTCGCCGACCATCCGATCGAGCCGGGCCGCCTGGCGGTCCATGTCGGTGAGCAGCTCGCGCTGCTCTGGCTCGAGGCCCGCCCGCGGCGCGGTCAATGCCGTGAGGCCTGCGCGAAGGGCCGCGATCGGGCTCTTCAGCTCGTGCGACAGCGAGGACAGGATCGCCGCTTTCAACCGGTCCGATGCCTCGAAGCCCCGAGCCCGCTCGGTTTCTAGTACGGCGCGGCGCCGATCCAGGAGCAGGTCGGCCAGACCGATCAACGCCGCCACCGTGCGGAGGTCGCCCGGCTCCGAATTGTTTGCGTCGACGCGGAGAGCGGCCACTCCGCCCGCCAGAGGGAGATAGGCCATCTGTGTCGGAACGCCGTGCAGCTTCAAGGGCACGACAACCCCGTCCTTGATCGCAACCCCGACTGCTTTTCCATTCGCGTACGACCATTGCGCCTGGCTCATCTCATCGGCGCTTAACTGCTTACCGGCGAGAAACACCAGCTGGCCCGAGACCATCCCAACCACGGCGAAGCGACTCACTCCCTTGAGCCTGTCGGCACTCTCGGCGACCATGCCCAGCGCCGCTGTCACATCCTGGCTTCGGAGCATCGACGTGGCCAGCTCGTACAGCGCGCGGGAATCCTTGGCCAATGCTTCGGCCGTCGCCTGCGCCCGCCGCTGCGATGCGGCGAGCTGGCTGGTCACGAGTGCCACGGCCAGCAGAACGACGAGCTCCAGCAGCTCGGCCGGCCCGCGAACCGTGAGGGTGCCGACGGGTGGAACGAAGAAGAAATCGTAGAGAGCAAAGGCGGAGATGCTCCCGGCTACCGCCGGGCCGCGGCCCCACCGGGCGCCGAGCCACAGCACCAGGAGCAGGTAGAAAGCCGACAGCCCCGAGATGCGCCCGATCGCCGTAACCACACCGATCGCCGCCGTGATCGCGATCGCTCCGCCGACCGCGACCGCGTAAGGCGCCGGGCGCCGCGTCATGTCCGGGTCGAGTCTACGTTCCAGCGCACTCGCGTCCCGTGCGCGCCCGCCGTGCCGAGCCGCTCGTCGTTGAGGCGGACCTCGATCGAGTCCTCGCCAGGCTCCATCCGAAGATGGAACACGTCTGCCGCCTCGATCGCCGCGTCGATCCTCTGCCGGCCCGGCTCACCGACGTACTGCATGAAGATGGAGTGGTAGACCACGGTCGACACCCCGTGACGCGGCTCGGCAAGCTCGCGCTCCAGGAACGCTCCCGCATCGATCTGTTCCACCTCAACCGGCATCGAGCGAGCGATCTCGATCGCCCCGTCGAGCTGGGCCAGCCGCCCGAGCTGGTCCGCCCAGACGAAGGAGCGCAGGGTCAGCGCGCCTTCATCGGAGGTCGCGTCGATCGGATGCAGGTCGCAGCCCTTGCGCTCGACCACTTCCGCGGCCCGGTTGAGCGGAGGCGGCACCTCGTACGAGTGCTGGAAGCGAACTCTCGAGTACGGATCGCCCCATGCCCCTTCATCCGACTCGTACCGGTAGCGATCCCAGCGCAGATTCAAACCGGCGCTGGAGCCGATCTCCAGGATGCGCAGCGGAAGTCCCGTGCGGTGGGCTACCTCGAGAAATCCGCCGAGCAGCGCGGCGCTGCGACCGACCTCGTTGGTCTGGCAGCCGCGGGGCAGAAGCGCTCGAATCCTTTCGCGTTGGTCGACCAGCGCCTGCCGAAACACCAGCCATGCGGCCCCAGCGTCGCCGTCGCCGCCGGTAGAGGGATAGTGACGTGCAAGCTCGGGCAGCGAGTCCTCCAGCACGAGTCGATGCACGGCGCCCATCAGCCGCAGGCTGAGCGCAGAGCTCCACGGTTCTTGCTCGAATCCGGCCAGAACGTGGCGCACCGGACCGTCGGCCTCGACGTCATCAGCAGCCGCTTCCAGCAGCGATGCGTAGAGCGGCGATCCATCGACAAGGCAGTAGGCGGCCTGACGCCGGAGGCGCCGTGCAACCGCCTCAGTCGCTTCCGGCAAGGGCGAGCTCCTCAGCGCGCTTCGCGTAGCCCGGGTGGGACGGGTGGGCAACGCGGTACCAGGCCAGAGTCTCGGCCAGGGCGTCCTCGAGCGCCGAGGGCTCGAAGCCAAGCTCACGGCGTGCGCGATCGAGGACGTAGCCGGCCGAGCGCCGCGGATCCGGCCCGTAAGGCTTGGCTTCTTCCGGAATCTCGGCAAATGGCATCGGACGCAGCCGAGCCGGTAGGCCGAGCGCCCGCGCGATGCCTTCGACGAGGTTCTTCACGCTCACACCTTCGAATGACGCGTTGTATGCCTTTCCCGTCAAGTCTCTGCGCAGGTCGCACGCCAACGCGCACGCGAAGCCGATGTCCCTCACCCAGGCGAGGCCCGCCTGCCACTCATACGTCTCGCTCGGCACCAGCACCGGGCCGCCATCGGCCACGCGCTGGATGTAGGCGGCGATCCTCAGCGTGTGGTCGGCGGGACCGAAGACGGCGGGAGGCCGGATCACCGTCCACGGAAAATCGGCGAGCCGCGCGAGCGCTGTCTCGCACCAGCGCTTGCCTTCACGGTAGTCGAGAGCCTCTGGCGGTTCTCCGCTGAGCGGCACGAAGTCCTCTTCCCCCGCGGCCTTGCCATGCAGGTCGGGGTAGACGCCCGTCGACACGAAGATGTAGCGCGCGCCCTTGAAGTGCCGCGCCACGGCACTGACTTCGTGCGGCTGGTAGCACGCCAGGTCGAGGAGTACGTCCGGCTCCGTTTGCTGGAGTGCGGCGGCGAGCTGGTCCTCATCGGTCCGGTCGAAAGCGACGTAGCTGGTGAATGTGCCGTACGGGCGGTCCTTCCGGCCGGCAGCAATCGTCTCGACACCGCGCCGCATCAGCTCCTTGCACGCCGCGACGCCGATGAATCCGGCCCCGCCCAGAACGAGAGCTCTGGTCATGAGTGGCGCGGCCGCGCCACTCTATACGTCGCGGGTGACGAAGTCGACATCGACGCCTTCGATCTCGCTCAACCGCGCCGCGAGCTCTGACGCGAGTACCACCGACCGGTGCCGGCCGCCGGTGCAGCCAAACGCGACCACCAGGTGCATGCGGCCCTTCTCCTGATAGAGGGGCAGCAGGTCGCGCACTATCCTCTGCACGTCGTCGAGGAGGCGCGCCGCCGCGGGCTGCTTCATCACGTAGTCGACCACGGCCGGGTCGCGCCCGGTGAGTGGCCGCAGCTCGGGCACCCAGTAGGGGTTGTCGAGGAACCGCGCGTCGATGAGCAGCGCGGCGTCTGCCGGCGCGCCGTTCTTGTAGCCGAACGCAAGGCAGGTTATGAGCGGACGCTCGCGGCTGCGAAGATGCTGCGCCAGCTCGTCGCGCTGCCCCGCCTCGATGCGGTGATGCGCCCTCTCGAACGTGCCGCCGTCGTGCCCGTCATCCTCGCCGTCGTGGACCAGCACGTACTTGATCGCGCGCCGGTCGGCTTCGCGCAGCACCTCGGCGCCTCCGTCGCTGATGCCGAGGACCAGGTCTCCCTCGCTGGCGCCGTCGAGCTCGCTGATGCGGCGGAAGCCGGCCATCTCAAAAGCGCTGATCGCATCCTGCATCCGCTGCTCGGTCGACGCGCCGACGATGACCAGGGTCACGAACAGAGACCGACGCCACGGTCCGGCGCGTTAGGCGCCAAACGCGCCTTTGACTGCAGAGCGAAGGGAGCGTTAGGCGCCAAACGCGCGCAATCGCCGCTCACAGCGTTTCCTTCAAGCGCGCTGCAAGGCGTTCTGGGATCCCGAGCTTCACGATCTCGTCGACCGGCGCCTCGCGGATCGCCTGCACCGAGCCGAAGTGTCGCAGGAGCGCGCGTTTGCGCGCGGGGCCGATCCCCTCGACCGAGTCGAGCGGCGAGGTCAGCGCCTTGCGCGCCCGGACCTTGCGGTGATGCGTGATTGCAAAGCGATGCGCTTCGTCGCGGATGCGCTGGACGAGGAACATTCCCGGCGAGTTGCGCTCCTGCACGATCGGCTCGGCGCGGCCGGGCGCGAAAATCTCCTCGCGCTCCTTCGCCAGCGCGAAGGTGGGAATATCGGCGTAGCCCGCCGTCTCCATCACCTCGAGCGCGGCGCTCAGCTGGCCTTTGCCGCCATCGATGAGGATCAGGTCGGGCCTGGTCGTGAACGAACTATCGCCAACGATGTCCGCCTCTTCCCTGCGCTGCGCCGACTCGAGCCGCTCCAGCCTCCGGCGCAGGACCTCCTGCAGCATCGCGAAGTCGTTTGGACCCGGCGTGTACCTGATCCGGAAGTGGCGGTAGTGATCGTTCCGCGGACGGCCGTCTTCGAAGACGACCATCGACCCAACCGCCGAGTCGCCCTGGATGTTGGAGATGTCGTAGCACTCGATTCGCTTCGGCGGGCTCTCGAGGTCGAGCGCCTGCGCCAGCGCCGCAAGCATCGGCTCCGTCCGGCTGCGGTCGTAGTCGGCCTGGATCCGGAGCTGCTCGAGCTCTTGCTTCGCTGTCTCGGCGAGCTGGGTGACGAGCCCGCGCTTGCGGCCTCGCTGGGGGATCTCGAGAGTGACCGGGCCGCCGCGCTTCTCGCTCAACCAACCCAGGAGCAGCTCCGGTTCGTCGACAGGGCCCGGCAAGATGACTGTGCGCGGCACGTGGGTGGCGCTCGAGTAGTACTGCAGCATGAAGCCGCGCAGAAGCTCGGGCTCCGTGGCGTCCGCAGCGCCGTCCAGCGCGTGTCCGTCGTGGCCGACCATCTTGCTTTGCCGGACGTAGGCGACTTCGACGAACACATCGTTTCCACTCCGGGCGTACGCGACGATGTCCTGGTCGTCGCGGCCGCGGGTCAGGACGCGCTGCCGGTCCGCGATCCGCTCGATCGACTGAAGCTGGTCGCGGTAGCGCGCCGCGTTCTCGAAGTCCAGGCGCCCCGCCGACGATTCCATCCTCTCGTGCAGCTCGCGGACAAGGATGTCCGAGCGCCCCTCCATGAAGAGCGCCACCTCATGGATGCGCGCCTTGTAGTCCTCGGAGCTGATCCGGCGCTCGCAGGGTCCCGGACAGCGCTTGATGTGAAAGTCGAGGCAGACCTTGCCCTGCTTGAAGATCTCGTCCGAGCACGTCCGGAACGGCAGCAGCTGGCGGATGGACTTCACGGTCGAGCGCAGCGATTGGGCCGACGTGTAAGGGCCGAAGTAGAGCGCCCCGTCGCCCTGCACCCGGCGCGAATAGTGCACGCGTGGGAAGTCTTCGGTGACAGGAAGCTTCAGGTAGAGGTAATTCTTGTCGTCCTTGAGCCGGATGTTGTAGCGCGGCCGGTAGTTCTTGATCAGGTTGTTCTCGAGCACCAGGGCCTCGACCTCGTTCGCGGTGGTCACGAACTCGAAGTCATTGGCTCTCCGGATCAGCTCCGCGACCTGCGCAGTCGGCGCGTAGCCCGGCGTGAAGTACGAGCGCAGGCGGTCGCGCAGGCGGAGGGCCTTGCCGACGTAGATCACCTGGCTCCGGTTGTCGCGGAACATGTAGACGCCAGGGCTCTCCGGCACGGCCTGCAGCCGCCGCTTGATCGTCTCCTCGAGGGTTACCGCCATGTGTATGGCGATTCTAGGAAGCCGTAAACTCGGGGCGGTGAGCGACCTGCCGCCGCCCCCATCCTCCGGGGCGCCGTCGACCCAGATCGCCGGCCAGGAGTCGGCGCCTACTTCTGTGGTGCCGCAGGGCCCGGCCTACGTTCCATCCCGCAGCAGCTACAACTCGATGGCCGTGGTCAGCATCATCACAGGCGCGTTTTCGGTCTTCGGTCACATCGTGATACCGGGAATCGGGGGCGGCTCGCTGGCGCTCATCGCGATCGTGACCGGTTTCATCGGCCGTCGCGAGATCAGGCGAACCGGCGAGCAGGGAATGTGGATGGCGACGCTGGGCGTGATCCTGGGCATCGCGCACCTGGCGATCATCGCCCTGATATTCATCTTCTTCATCGTGGTGGTGTTCTTCCTGGGAGGCCTGGCCCTACTCCACCACTAGCAGCGCCGATCGAACTTCAGGCCCGCAGCGTTAACTAACCTGGGATGAAATTCGAGCCGGCTTCGCTAGGATGCCGCCATGTCTGATACATCGTCGGCCTACCCGCCGCCTCCACCGCCGAGCATCCCTCCCCCGGTCTACCAGGGGCCGGCCGCCTCGCCCATGCCGAACTATCAGCCGCCGCCGGTTGCCCAGCCTCCCGCGGGGTACCCCCAGACCTGGCAGCAGAACCCCCAGCAGGGCATTGGCGCCGGCGCGGCAACCGCAGGCATCATCTCCCAGTTCTCGGGCAGGGCCCTGTGGGCTTGCATCATCGGGCTCGTCACGATCATCGTGCCGTTCGCGTTCGGCCGCGTCTTCTTCTTCCTTCCGATCATCGGAATCATCTACGGCTTCCGCGCCATCCAGGCAGGCAAGCTGACCGGCGGGATCGTCGGGATCGTCTTGAGCGCGATCGGGGGCATCCTCACGCTGATCTCCTTCATCCCGACGTCCTAGGCAGGCTCGTCTGCCGCCGGTATCACCAGCATCGGAAGCGCCGCCCCGGCCGCCATGAGGCCGGCCGCGACCCACAAGGCTCCGGTGAGCGACCAGGCAATCAAGGGCCCGGCGACGGCAGAGCCGATCGGACCTCCCAGCTGGTTGAGCGCCATCGAGACCGCGAACATCCTTCCGAACCTTGCTGGGTCCGTCCGCCGCTGGCGCATCGTCAGAAAAGCGATATCGAAGGGAGTCTCGACCAGGCCGGCCACCGCCAGGGCCAGGGCGACGGCCACAAGCGAAGAGGCGAACGGCAGGAACGACACAGCAATCGCCATCGCAAGCAGCGATACCGCCATCAGTTGACGCTCACGTCCCAACGTCTTGAGCCGGCCGACGACCAGCGTCGATATAAGCGTGGCCGCGCCGACAAGCCCCCAGACGTAGCCGACAGCGGCAGGGCCTTGGTGCAGGCGGCCAAGGACCAGGACCGGGATCGCGATCACCAGGCACCCCCATCCGGCGCCGAAGGTGATGAACGTCAGCGCCAGACCGACGAGCGAGCGGCTGCGAAGGACGTACACGAGGCCCGACCATGCCTCGCCGAGGAGAGCGCCGCCGCGGGCTTTGACCGCGGGGTCGCGCACGCGCAACATCGCGAGACCGGCGACCGCGAAAAGCATTCCGGAAGCTGCCAGCGCCCACTCACCGCCGACGATCCCGACGATTACTCCGCCGAGCGGCGCCCCGAGCACCGTGGCGAGTACGTCGCTGCTCGAGTCGAGGGCGTTGGCCCGCTCCCACAGATGCCCGGGCACCAGCGCCGGAAATAGAGACCGAAGGCCGGCCCAGCTCAGGGGGCCCGTGATCGAGGCGACCCCGCAGATCGCAAGCAGCACAGCCGGAGGCAGCGCCTGACGCGCCGACAGACCTGCGATCGACAGGAGCGCGACGGCCCCAACCAGGTAGTCGATCGTGATCAGCCGGGTGCGCCCGTGGCGATCGAGCAGCACGCCGGCAACCGGGGCGACGAGCAGGCCTGGAAACAGCAGCAAGAACGTAGCCAGTCCTGCGAGCTGGGGCGAGTGATAGCGCGAGAGCACGAACAGGACCAAGCTGACGCGCAGCATCTGCCCCGCCACGCGGCCGAGAAGCTGACTTAGGACGAGGCCTGGAAAGCCCCGCACCCGCAGGAGCGCGCCGTATCCAAGCTCAGTGGCGGGTTGTGGTTCTGTCTTCAGCCGACCGCGACTTTTGAACGCCGCGCGCGGCCGGCCCCGTTGGCTGAGACCGACATCTTCCGGCGCGCTTTGGCGAGCGGTTCGCGCAGGTAGTGACCCGTCGCCGAGTCGGCGTTGGCCGCCAGCTGCTCAGGCGAACCCTCTGCGATCACGTAACCGCCTCTTTCTCCGCCCTCCGGACCGAGGTCGATCAACCAGTCCGCCGTCTTCAGCACATCGAGGTTGTGTTCGATGACCACCACGGTGTTGCCGTGGTCGACCAGGCGGTGCAGGACGGTGAGCAGGCGTTCGACGTCGGCGTAGTGCAGGCCGGTCGTCGGCTCGTCGAGCAGGTACAGGGTCCGCCCCGTGTCGCGGCGCGACAGCTCGGACGAAAGCTTGACCCTCTGCGCCTCGCCGCCCGACAGCTGCGTAGCCGGCTGGCCGAGCCGGATGTAGCCGAGGCCGACATCGTGCAGGGTCCTGAGCTTGGTCTTGATCGCGGGCACGTTCTCGAAGACGTCCTGCGCTTCGTCCACAGTCATCTCGAGCACATCGGAGATCGAGTGGCCGCGGAACTTGACCTCCTGCACCTCGCGCGAATATCGCGTGCCGTGGCAGACCTCGCACGGCACGTACACGTCCGGCAAGAACTGCATCTCGATCTGGATGATGCCGTCGCCCTGGCACGCCTCGCACCGCCCGCCTTTGACGTTGAAGCTGAAGCGGCCCGCCTTGTAGCCGCGCATCTTCGCCTCCGGCAGGCTCGCGAAAAGGTCGCGGATGTAAGTGAACATCCCCGTGTACGTGGCTGGGTTGCTGCGCGGTGTGCGGCCGATGGGCGACTGGTCGATGTCGATCGCCTTGTCGAGATGCTCGAGGCCCTCGACCGCGCGATGCGGGCCCGGCCGATCCTTGGCGCGATAGAAATGCTGCGCCACCTTGCGGCTGAGGATGTCCGTGATGAGCGACGACTTGCCCGACCCGCTCACTCCCGATACCGCGACGAAGCAGCCCAGCGGGATGGCCACGTCGATGTTCTTCAGGTTGTTCGCCTGCGCGCCGCGAATCACCAGCTTCTTCCCGGTGCCCTTCCGCCGCTGTGGCGGCACCGGGATCATCCGGTCGCCGCGCAGATACTGGGCGGTGATCGAATTCGGATCGCGGAGGACCTTCTCGACCGGTCCGGCCGCCACGATCTCCCCTCCGTGCTCGCCGGCTGCGGGACCGATGTCGACCATGTAGTCGGCGGAGCGGATGGTCTCCTCGTCGTGTTCGACGACGATCAGCGTGTTGCCGAGGTCGCGCAAGCGGAGCAGCGTGTCGATCAATCGCCGGTTGTCACGCTGGTGCAGACCGATCGAAGGCTCGTCCAGGATGTAGAGCACCCCCATGAGCTTCGAACCGATCTGCGTTGCGAGCCGGATGCGCTGCGACTCTCCTCCGCTCAAGGTGTTGGCCGGACGCTCGATCGTCAGGTAGTCGAGACCGACATCGATCATGAACTGCAGCCTCTCGCGGATCTCCTTCATGATTCCGCGCGCGATCAGCTGTTCGCGCTCGGTCAGGGGGAGGTCGTCGAAGAACTTGATCGCGTTGCTTACCGGCAGCGCGCTCACCTCGGCGATGTTGTGGTCGGCCACTGTGACGGCGAGCGATTCGGGCTTCAACCGGCGCCCCTTGCACGCGGGGCACGGCTTGTCCGACATGTAGCGCTCCAGCTCGGCCTTCAAATACTCCGACTGCGTCTCCTCATAGCGGCGCTGGAGGTTCGCGATCACGCCCTCGAACGGCGCTTCGTACCAGCGCGAGTGGCCGTACTGGTTCTTGTAGCCGAAGCGAATCTTCTTGTCGCCGGTTCCATTCAGCAGCACGTCGCGCTGCGGCTTCGGCAGCTTCGACCACGGCTTGTCCATGTCGATCCCGAAGTACTTGCTGACCGATTCGAGAAGCTCGGGATAGAAGAACTGCGACTTGCTCCAGGCCGCGATCGCGCCCTCGCGCAAAGACAGCGAAGGATCGGGAACCACCAGGTCACCGTCGACGACGAGCTGGAAACCGATCCCCGTGCACACAGGGCACGCGCCGTGCGGGTTGTTGAAAGAGAAATTGCGCGGCTCAGGCTCGGGCACGCTGATCCCGTCGATCGGACACATGAAGTCCTGCGACATGTGTATCTCGGCACCCGCCTCGACCGGCGCGATGATCACCGATCCGTTGCCCAGCTTGGTCGCCGTCTCGATCGATTCGACGAGCCGCGTCCGCTGGTCTGGCCCGATCACGATGCGGTCGACCACGACCTCGACATCGTGCTTCTTGTTCTTGTCCATCGAGATCGGCTCGCCGATCTCGTACAGGCTCCCGTCAACGCGCAGGCGCACGAAGCCGGATTTCCGCACGTCCTCGATCAGTGACCTGTACTCGCCCTTGCGACCTTTCACCACCGGCCCCAGCACCATGACCCGCGTGCCCTTGGGCAGCTTCTCGACCTGGTCGGCCATCTGGTCGACGGTCTGCCGCCGAACCTCGTGCCCGTTCGGGCAGTGAGGGTGGCCGACGCGCGCGTACAGCAGCCGCAGGTAGTCGTACACCTCAGTCACAGTGCCGACTGTCGAGCGCGGGTTCTTCGAGGTGCCCTTCTGGTCGATCGAGATGGCCGGTGAAAGGCCTTCGATGATGTCGACGTCGGGCTTTTCCATCTGGCCCAGGAACTGGCGGGCGTAGGCCGACAGCGACTCGACGTAGCGCCTCTGGCCCTCGGCGTAGATCGTGTCGAAGGCGAGCGAGGACTTGCCGGATCCGGAAAGGCCGGTGAAGACGACGAGCTTGTCTCGCGGGATGGAGAGGGTGACGTTCTTGAGGTTGTGCTCGCGCGCCCCGCGGATGGTTATCTGGTCAGTCGGCATTCGAACCTTCGGTTATCCCCTTTTCTCTCGTGATCGCAAACGTCCCGCTGGCGGTGGCGACCAGCCGCCGCTCGAGGGTCTCGACCCGGCACTCGCCGACCGCGGTCCGCCGCCCGGCATGCACGACGCGCCCGGTCGCTCGCAGGGTCTCGCCCACCCTGGCCGGCGAGATGAAGCTCAGCTTGAGGTCGAAGCTCATCGCACGCGCCACGCCGGGTACCAGGGTGCGCAGCGAGCGGCCCATCGCGGAGTCGGCCAGCGCACTGATCATGCCACCGTGGACGAAACCGGCGTGGTTGGCCATGTCCTCCGAAGGGGTCATCTCCACGGTCGCGCTGCCCTCACCAACCTCAACCAGCCCGATCCCGAGCCACCGCCAAGCGGGCGAAATGTCCCCTCTCCCCTCCAGGGGAGAGGGTTGGGGAGAGGGGCGTGGAACGCTACTCACGGCCCTGACCCTCCGGCACCGGCATGCAGGTCGAAGACGCCCGAGCGACCAGGCGGTCCTGCTCGTCGAACACGTCCGCCTCGCTGAACAGCAGGGTCTGCCGCATGTCGATCACGCGGCCGACGGCGCGCAGCCGGCCCTGGATCGCCGGCCGGAAGAAGTTGATCTTGAGCTCGATGGTGGTGTTCCACATGCCATCCGGCTGGAGCGTGGCGAGCGACATCCCCATCGCCGCGTCCGCGATCTGGGTGATCACCCCTCCCTGGACCACCCCCCCGCCGTGACGGTGCTCGGGCCCGGCGATCAGCTCCAGGACGACCCGGCCGGACCCGGCCTCGGTGATCCGGGCGCCGAGGGTCTCCATCCACCCCGCTGGCGGGGCCTCGAGCAGGGCTCGCGCGCGCTCGGCGTTGGGGATTCCGACCCGCCCCTCCGGCGGCTGCGCACCCTCCCACGCCTGCGGCGCGGGGGCCCCAGCGGTAGCGGGGAGGCCCCTCATTTGAACATGTTCGTTTTCTCTTGACATTCAGATTCGGCTCAACTAGGCTCTAATTTGAACATGTTCAAATTAATCGAACTGGGGTGATAAACATGGATCTCCGACTCATCGACTACCTCATCTATATCGTCGCCAGCGCGATGGTCACGATCTGGGTCGGCCGGACTCTGTACCGCCGCGGCCGTGCCTTCCTGGTTTCCGTATTCAAAGAGGAAGGCCTCGCCGACTCGGTCAACCACCTGCTCGTCGTCGGCTTTTACCTGATCAACTTCGGCGCTGTGGCTCTCCTCATCAACTCGGGTGGAGCCCCCACCACCGTGGCGGACATGGTCCAGGAGACGGCGAGCCGCCTGGGCGTCGCTTTGCTCGTGCTCGGCGCCATGCACTTCTTCAACCTGTTCATCTTCCACATGATCCGCCGGCCCCTTCGCCAGAAAGTCGTCATGCCTCCCAACTACAACCCCTATCAGCCGATCCCGGGGGCTTAGGGAGCTCGATTGGCCGTCGAAGCCCCGAAAACCAAGCGTGGCGAAACGTCGAGGGCGGTCATCCTGAACGCCGCCCTCGACCTGTTCCAGGAGCGGGGATACGAGGCGACCACGATGCGTGCCATCGCGGACCGCGCCGCAGTTTCGCTTGGCAGCTCCTACCACTACTTCCCGTCCAAGGAGCACCTGGTGCTCGAGTTCTACCGCCACACCCATGAGCTGCACGCGGCGGCCATCGCGCCGCTGCTCGCCAGGGAGAAGGACCTCGCGACCCGCCTGCGGGGAACCATCCGCGCGGTGGTCGTGACATGCGAGCCGTTTCACGCCGTGGCGGGCTCGATCTTCAGCACCGTGGCGAATCCCTCCAGCCCGCTCAACCCGTTTGGCGGCGCTGCCAAACCTCTGCGCGACGATGTCGTCGAGCTGTACGCGCACGTGGTCAACGGGTCCGACGCGCGCATCCCCGCGGACATCGCGGAGATGCTCCCGCTGACGCTCTGGCTCTACCAGATGGGCATCCTTTACTTCTGGATCTTCGACCGCTCGCCCGGGCGCCTGCGCACGCTGGAGGTCATCGACGAGACGACCGACTTGATCGTGCGCCTGGTCGGCCTGGCCAACCTGCCAGTGCTGCGAGGCTCGCGCAAGCGCGTCCTCGGTCTCATGAAGAGCATCGTTGAGCCTCAGTTCGCTTAAGGCCCGCGTCGCGTCTTTCTCCAGTTCCGGACCATCGTCTTTTGTTTCGGTGCGGCGGCGATCGCCATCGCGACGTCGGCGTCGTTCTCCTTTTCGGTGGAAACGTCCTCACCCGACAGGCGCCTGCGCAGCTTGATGATGCGGTCACGGACACGCGCCGCATCCTCGAACTGCAGCTCTTTCGACAACCGGCGCATCTCCTTCTCGAGGTCGCGCACGATGGCGAGCAGGTCCTCGCGGGGAACGCCCGCTCCAGCCATGATCTCGATGGCATCGGCCTGGAGGTCGTTCTCGTTGATCTCCAGCGCGTAGATCGCCTTCTTGACGGTCTCGGGCGTGATCCCGTGCTCGACGTTGTACGCGATCTGCCTGTTGCGCCTTCGTTCCGTCTCGTCGAGCGCCTGGCGCATCGAGTCGGTGATCGAGTCGGCGTACATCACGACGTGGCCCTCAACGTTGCGGGCGGCTCGACCGATGATCTGGATGAAAGACCTGTACGCGCGCAGGTAGCCTTCCTTGTCCGCGTCGAGGATGGCGATGAACGCGACCTCGGGCAGGTCGAGTCCCTCGCGCAGCAGGTTGATCCCGACCACAACGTCGACCTCGCCCGACCGGAGCGCCGTCAACACTTCGATTCGCTGCATCGCGTCGAGCTCCGAGTGCAGGTAGCGAACCTTCACGCCGTACTCGCGCAGGTAGTCGGCCAGGTCTTCAGCGAAACGCTTGGTCAGCGTGGTGACCAGCGAGCGCTGTCCCAGCTCGGTTCGCTTCTTGACCTCGGCCAGCAGATCGTCGATCTGGCCTTCCGTGGGCCGGACCTCGACCGTGGGGTCCACGAGGCCCGTCGGGCGGACCACCATCTCGGCCGTCCGCTGCGCGCGCCGCGTTTCGTAAGGCCCGGGGGTCGCGGAGACGTAGATGACGTTCTGCGCGCGCTCCTCCCACTCCTCGAAGCTCAGCGGCCGGTTGTCGAATGCGCTTGGCAGGCGGAAGCCGTACTCCACCAGCGCCGCCTTGCGCGAACGGTCGCCGCCAAGCATGCCGCCAATCTGCGGCACCGCCACATGGGACTCGTCGACAAAGATGACCGTATCGGCCGGCAGGAAGTCCATCAACGTGTAGGGAGCCTCTCCCGGCTGGCGCCGCGTGAGGTGCCGCGAATAGTTCTCGATCCCGGCGCACGTACCCGTCTCGCGCAGCATCTCGAGATCGAAGTTCGTGCGCTGGCGCAGGCGCTGCGCCTCGAGCAGGCGCCCGTGCTCCTCGAACCACCTGCACCGTTCCTCGAGCTCCGCCTCGATGTCGGTCATCGCCAGGCGCAGCTTGTCCGCGGGCGTGACGTAGTGCGATGCGGGGAACACCGTGAATTCCTCTTTGGCGCCGAGAATCTCGCCGGTGATCGCATCGAACTCCTGGATTCGCTCGACCTCGTCGCCGAAGAACTCGACGCGGTACACCCTCTCTTCATTCGCGGGCACGAGGTCGACCACGTCGCCGCGCACCCGGAACCTCAGACGTGCCAGGTCGTAGTCGTTGCGCTCGTAGAGCATCTCGGTGAGCTTGCGGAGGAACACCTCGCGGCGGATCGACTGGCCTTTCTCGATGTGCAGGGACTCGCCCATGTAGTCCTCGACGGAGCCGATGCCGTAGATGCAGCTGACGCTGGCCACGACGAGCACGTCGCGCCGCGTGAGCAGGTCCTGCGTGGTCGAGTGCCGCATGCGGTCGATGTCGTCGTTGCGGCTCGAGTCCTTTTCTATATAAGTGTCGGTGCGCGCGATATAGGCCTCTGGCTGGTAGTAGTCGTAGTAGCTGACGAAATACTCGACGGCGTTCTCGGGCAGGAGTCGCCGGAACTCCGCGCACAGCTGCGCGGCCAGCGTCTTGTTGGGGCTTAGCACCAGCACGGGGCGCTGCAGCTCCTCGACCACCCAGGACATGACGTTGGTCTTGCCGCTCCCGGTCACCCCCGCCAGCACCTGCTGGCTGAGGCCGGACTGCACGCCCTCGACCAGCTGGGCGATAGCCTGCGGCTGATCCCCGGCCGGCTTGAAGGGTGCGTCGACACGAAAGCGGTTGGACATGCGTGGAGCCTAATTCTAAGGCGCACACTTGTTCGATAGGTCTCCTCCCCATCAATGCGATCAAGACGCCTCCCCATTCATGGGGAGGTGGCCCGCAGGGCCGGAGGGGCGCGCTCCTCCCCATTCATGGGGAGGTGTCGGCGAAGCCGACGGAGGGGCTCGTGGTCCTGGAAGGGCCGTATCAGGGAAGGGCCAGGATCATGGCCTCAACAATCGAGCCGGCCTTGAGGCCCTGGTCGCCGGCCGGGACCCGGACGAGGGCATGGGCCCCCGCCACCGACATCAGCCGCGAGGACGACTGAGAGCCCGTCGTCTCGGCTACCAGCTCTCGCCCCTCGTGGCGCAGCGTCACACGCTGATACTCCGTCCGGTCGACGGTTGGTCTGGCGTCGTAACCGAGGCGGACCGGCATCGTGGGCCGCTGCAGCTGGGCGAAGCCCTGCATCTTGCGCAGCGCCGGCCGCACGAACACCTCGAACGTGATCAACGAAGAGACGGGGAAACCAGGCAAGCCAAATGCAAGCTTCACCCCCCCATCCGACCGGCCACTTCGTGGCGGGCCACCTTCCCCGGCGAGCGGGGAAGGCAGCGTTGCGAATGTGAAAGGTTTGCCCGGCTTGAGCTTGACCCGGCCCACGTGCACGGTGCCGAGCGATTCGAGGAGCGGCTTGACAAGGTCATGCGTGCCGACCGACACGCCGCCTGAGGTGACCAGGACATCCGCGCGCTCGAGCGCATCCACCACCAACCGCCGCAGCGGATCCGCCTCGTCGGGAGCTATACCCAGGACCTCGACATCCGCGCCCGCCTCGCGCAGAGCGGCGAGCAAAGCCCACCGATTCGAGTCGGGGATCTGGCCTCGTCCCGGCGTCTTCCCCACCTCGACCAGCTCGTCGCCCGTAGACATCAGCGCGACCCGGGGACGGCGCCGAACCCGCAGCTGAGCGCGACCTGTCGCCGCCGCAATGCCAATCTCCGCCGCGCGCAGCTGGGTGCCTGCCGAGAGAACGTGGTCGCCGGCGCGGAGGTCGTCGCCGACCTTGTGGAAGTTGGTCCCCGATCGCAGGCCCGCGGGGACGGTGACGGTGTCGCCCGCGACCTGGACGTCCTCAACCATCACCACGCAGTCCGCGCCGTCGGGCAGCGCGCCTCCGGTCAGGATGCGGGCCGCCGCGCCATCCGGTATCGCGCCCTCGAAGGGACGGCCCGCGGCGGACTCCCCAACAACACGCAGCGTCCGGCCGGCGTCGGCGGCGCGGACCGCGTAGCCATCGACGGCGCTGGACGGAAACGCTGGAAGCGGAGCGTCTGCGACCAGGTCCTCAGCGAGCACCCGGCCGGCGCAGTCCCCGAGATGGACCGGCTCGATACCGAGGACAGCCGAATGCTCGAGCACGAGCGCGGCCGCAACGTCTGCATCGATCAGGGAATACGCCGAGGCTCGCACTACAGCTTCACCTCCCCTTCCCTTCCCCGCTCGCCGGGGAAGGTGACCGCGCCGCGACGCGGCCCGGTCGGATGGGGACGATTGTCTGAATTATTCGTGGCGAAGCGCACGGGCGGGGTCCTGCCAGGCGGCGCGAAGCGCGGGCAGCAGGCCGCTGACGGTGCTCAGCAGCGCCGCCAGGACCACGGCCATCAGCACCACCGGCAGGTCGCTGCGGAAGACGTCGAACCCCGTGCTGCTGACGGACTGTGTCAGCCGGTCGACAGCAGCGTTGCCGAGGCGCGCGAGGCCAACCGCCACGAGCGCGCCGACCAGGCCGCCCGCGAGCCCGATGCCGGCCGCCTCGGCGAGAAACAGCAGCATCACGTCGCGGGACCGTGCGCCCAGCGCCTTCAGCACTCCGATCTCCTTGGTTCGCTCCAGCACTGCCGTGTACATCGTGTTGGCGATGCCCAGGCACGCGAGCAGCAGCGCGATGATGGCGAGTCCGAGCAGCGCGACTTTCAACTTGCCGAGGAGATCTTCGAAGTTCCGGAACTGGTCTCCGAACGTCTGGGTCTGGAAGCCAAGCGCTTCGACATGGCGGCGCAGGCTGTCCACCGTGAGGCCAGAGTCGGCCAGCAGCGTGATGCTGGCGAACTCGCCGCCCGTCCATCTGTTGGGCCCCGACAGGGCTGACCAGTACGCGCGCATGAACGCGTTTGGAGCGAGCGCGCCGGGTGCGCCGGCGGGCATGTAGTCCGTGGACACGATGCCGACGACGAGCACGTTCATCGGCACGGGGGTCGTTACCTGGTTGGCGGTGAGCCCTGAAGCCAGGCCGCCGGAGTTGGCGACGAAGCCCACGTGGGTGCCGACGGCTTGGGTCGGCGACCTGAATCCGAGCGCCACGGCCTCGCTGTCCGTGAGCAGCACCTCCGATGCGACGTCGGTGCTCGGCATGCGGCCCGCGGTGAGCGAAGGCACGGAGCTTGACGCGCCGAGCGGTGGCAGCGACACGAGCACGCCGGCCGCATTTTTCGCGCTTGGGGTGGCGCCGGGGGCGCCGAATGTGCCGCTCATCGCTACCTGGCCCCACGCGGCGCGCACGTTGGCCAGGCGTGCCAGCGTAGCCAGCGTCGGCGCGTCGAACGCCGGCGTGCGCGCGTCGGCGACCGGGTAGACCGCGACCTGGTGGACCTGGCTCGTGGCCAGGGCGGGCGCGTCGAGAGCCTGCTGGAGCCCCCCGGCCAGGGCGATGATCAGGCTGAGGGCGGCGATGCCGATGGCGACGCCCGTCGTCGTAAGCGTCGTCCGGAGGGGGCGGCGGCCCGCGCTGCCAAGACCGACCTTGAGCGTGTCGCGCCAGTGCATTCGCGCCGGCGGGTCGACAGGTTCCTGGCTCCGCACCGTGGGCTTGCCTGCCTCGAGCTCGATGGCGCGGCCGTCGATCATCCGGATGACCCGGCGAGCCCGTCGCGCCACCTCGGGGTCATGGGTGACCAGGACGACCGTCGCGCCGCGGCGGTTCAGGTCATCGAGCAGGCTGAGCACGCCCTCGCCGGCGGTGGAGTCGAGGCTTCCGGTCGGCTCGTCGGCGAGGATGAGGCCAGGGCGGTTGGCCAGCGCCCGCGCTACCGCGACCTTCTGCTGCTCGCCGCCGGACAGCCGGCCGGCGCGCGTCCGAGCCCGGTTCTCAAGCCCGACCAGCGCCAGGAGGTGCCGCGCCCGTCTGCGCCGCTCCTCGAGCTCGACACCGGCGAGCGTGAGGGGCAGGGCCACGTTGTCCTCGACCGTCATGGACGGGATGAGGTTGAAGGTCTGGAAGATCGTGCTGACGCGCTGCAGGCGGTAGTCGGAGAGGTCGCGGTCGGGGAGCTCGCCCAGGGGCAGCCCGGCGCCGTAGACGTGTCCGGAGGTCGGGCGGTCGAGGCCACCCATCAAGGAGAGCAGCGTGCTCTTGCCGCAGCCCGAGGGCCCTACGATCGCGACGTACTCACAGGGGCCTACGTCGAGGGTGACATTGCGCAGCGCTGTGACATGCATCTCGTCCCGGCCACCGAATTCGCGCGAGACGCTATCGAGCCGGAGTCCGACCGCCTGCCCAAGGAGATCCCTGAACTGATCCTCCCCATTGATGCGGTGCTGCTCCTCCCCATTTACGGGGAGGTGGCTGCTCCCCACCTGTGGGGAGCCACGGACGGGCTGCTCCTCCCCATTCATGGGGAGGTGGCTGCTCCCCACTTGTGGGGAGCTGGCGCGAAGCGCCTGAGGGGCAGGGCCCGAGGGGCTCGCGGGATCTTCCACAGCCGCGAGCTGCTCCTCCCCATTTATGGGGAGGTGGCCCAAAGGGCCGGAGGGGCTCGCCGGATCTTCCACTGCCGCGGGCTGCTCCACGGCCTCTATGGCCACAGGGATCAGGTTCGGGTCAGGCGCACCGTTTCCCTCACGATGCTCTCCATTCCCCTTCCCGTTCCCGATCGCTTCGGGCGGGTCGGCCTCGCGGCGCGCGCGGCGCCGGCGGCGCTTGGAGCCGCTCGACTCACTGGGATCGTTGACAACCGTAGCCACAGCCCCGCCCCTCCTTTCCCCGCAGTCTAAGTGTTGAGTTAACGGTTATTGGCCGGGTTTGGCTACTTGCCTCTCGAGCCAGTTCAAGTAGGCCGACGAGCCTCCCTCGATCGGCAGCTGCAGGATCTCGGGTACCTCGTACTCGTGGTGCGTGCGCACGAATTCCTGGACGGCCGCCGCTTGCGACTCCAGCGTCTTGATCAAGAGCAGGGCTTCGTGCTCGCGCTTCAGCTGGTCCTCCCAGTAGTAGATCGAATGGACCATAGGCACGATCGAGCAACAGCCCGCCAGGCGCTCGACGACCAGCGCCTCACCAAGGCGCTCCGCGTCGTCGCGTCCCCCTGTGGTAACCATGATCAAGACAGCCTTCTCCCCCATGCCCCGCTAATTGTCGGCCTTCCGCGGCCGGTCGAGCCACACCGTGCCCGCGAGCAGCGCGATCGCACCCAACAGCAATCCGCCGATCACGTCCGACTCCCAGTGCACGTCGAGATAGAGGCGATCGAACACCATTAGGACGATGATCACGATCGCCACCGGTCCCGCGAGCGAGCGCACGATGGGCGACGGCGACAGACGGCGGACGACAAACGCGAGCAGGCCGTACACGATCACTGTCCGCATCATGTGGCCGCTCGGAAAGCTGTTTCCGCCAAGACGTCCGGTCAAGAGATCGCTGAGGCTCGGACCGTCAGCCTGTTCAATCGATCGAGGTGGACCTGGATGAGGCAGGTTGTACTTGTAGAAGAGCTCGAAGCCCTCGGCGGCGAAAAACACAAGCACCACAAGCGCGTCCGAGCCAAACCCTTGCTGCCACAAGAAGATGAGCAAGCCGAGCATGAGGACTGTGGTGAGCTCCAGACCGCCAAGCTCGGCGATGGCCTGGAACAAACCATGCAGCGAGGGCTCCCATATGTTGTGCATCGCCTGCGCCACCTGCTGGTCGAGGCTGGCGAACGCGCCTGCCGTGATGGCAATCGTCAGCGCGATGAACGCCACGCTGACGATTACGATCGCGAACAGACGTGGAGTTATCGCTGGCAACGGCGGCAGAAAACTGTGGTGCGGCCTGCGATTCGGATCACGCTCAGCGGGCGGCCGCATGTGAAGCACGGCTCGCCGGCGCGTCCGTAAACCAGCAGCCTGTCCTGCTGTCCGCCGATCTCTCCCCACGCGTCGCGGTACGTGTCGACCGAGCTGCCTCGATTCGTGATCGCGGTCTGCAGCGATTCGCGAAGGGATTCATGAAGTCGCGCCGCTGACTTCTTGCTCACTGTGCCCGCGATGCGATCGGGCCGCAACCGTGCCTTGTGGAGCGACTCGTCCGCATAGATGTTGCCGACGCCGGCGATCGCAGCCTGGTCGAGCAGGACGGCTTTCAACGCTGTACGTCTCTTGTGCAGGCGGCGATACAACTCGTCGGCGGCGAACTCCGGGTCGATCGGCTCGGGCCCGAGTCGCGGCATCTTCTTGGCATCGAGCAACGCCTGTTGCGTGCCGAGCAGCAAGCGGCCGAACCGACGCGGGTCCCGATAACGCAGCTGCTTTCCGTCATCCAGGAATAACACTGCGTGCGTGTGGTTCTCGAGTGGAGCGACCGGATCGACGAGCCGCAGCTGTCCCGTCATCCCGAGGTGCACCACCAGAAACAAATCCTCCACCAGCCCGATCAGGATGTACTTGCCCCGCCGTCCGACCGACTCGATCCGCATTCCAACAACCGAATCGATGAAGACCTCGGGTTCTGGATGCCGGACGATCGTCGGAAAGCTCAGCTCGCAGCGCGTGATGGTCCGACCGACCAGGTGGGGTCGAAGGTCCGCGACTATGGTCTCGACCTCCGGCAGCTCAGGCATCGAGCCCCTTTCGTGCAAAACGCGCGTCTGCGGGCGTGCGAGACGCCCCTGTTTCGCAAGAGGCGCGCAATCCCGCCCTAGGCACGGACCACCGCAAGCTTTTTCATGTCCGCCCAGTTCGGGCCGACCTTCATCTCGACCTCGATCCCGGTCTCGAGCTCGTACGCTCCGGTCATGATGCGAGGCACCTTCTCGGCGAACTGATCGAGCTCGGACCGAGGCACCTCAAAGAGAAGCTCGTCGTGGACCTGCAGCAGCATGCGACCCTCGATCTCGTCGGCGTCGATCTCGCGATGCAGCCTCACCATGGCGATCTTGATGATGTCCGCCGCGAGCGACTGCATCGGGAAGTTGATCGCCATACGCTCGGCCGCGCCGCGCAGCTGGAAGTTCGGCGACCGGAGGTCGGGGATCGCGCGGCGCCGGCCGGTCGCGCTCACGACGAGTCCTTCCTCCCGCGCCTTCTTCCTGACCTCGTCCAGGTACTCGCGCAACCGTGAGTACGTCGACCAGTACTGGCCGAGGAACTCGCGCGCCACGTCACCCGTGATGCCCAGCTGCTGGGACAGCCCGTACTCACCCTGGCCGTAGATCGAGCCGAAGTTCGCCACCTTCGCAAGACGGCGCTGGTTCGGATCGACCTGCTCGATCGGGATCTTGAACACCGCGGCCGCAGTTGCGGTGTGGATGTCCTGGCCGGCGGCGAACGCGCCGAGCAGCTTCGGGTCACCGCTGAGGTGAGCGGCGATGCGGAGCTCGATCTGCGAGTAATCCGCCGACACCATGATGTGGTCTGGGCGGCCGGCCTTGAACGCACGGCGGATCCGCTGCCCTAGCTCGGTGCGGATCGGGATGTTCATCAGGTTGGGATTCGAAGAAGCGAGACGTCCAGTCGCAGTGCTCGCCTGGCCGAACGACGTGTGCACGCGGCCGCTCAGTGGATCCACCAGCTGCGGCAGCGCGTCGACGTAAGTCGATTTCAACTTCGACAGCTGTCGGTGCTCGAGGATCAGTCCGATGATCGGGTGCTTTTCACGCAGAGCCTCGAGCGTGTCCGCGTCAGTCGAGTAGCCGGTTTTCGTGCGCTTGCCAACAGGAAGCCTGAGGTCTTCGAAGAGAACTTTCGCGAGCTGCTGTGGCGCGTTGAGGTTGAACTTCTGGCCCGCGACCTGCTCCACCTCGGACTCCAGGGCGCCAAGCTGCGCGCCCAGCTCGTCCTGCATCTCTTTCAGGTAAGGCACGTCGATCGCCACGCCCTCCGACTCCATGTCGGCGAGCACGCCCGCGAGCGGCAGCTCGATCTCGTGGAAGAGGTAATCGACGCCGAGGTTGCTCATCTCCGCTTCCAGGCGCGGCCTCAGGTTGAGGATCGCCTCCGCGCGCCGTGCCGCAAACTCCGCCGCATCCTCCTCGGGAACCGCCGAAGGCTTCCGCGCGGCGCGGCCGGTGCCGAGCAGCTGCTCGGTGCTGGCCAGCTCCATGTCGAGGAACTCGCGCGCGAGGTCTTCGAGTCGAGGGTCGCGCGATCCAGCGCCGAGAAGGTAGGCGGCGAGAAAGGTGCTGAACGCCCACTCGCGCTTGCCGCCGCCCAGGGAGCGCAGCGCAAGCTCGGTCTCTTTCGCGTCGTGGCCCGAGATCGGCCGGCCCGAAAGAGTGCTGGCAACTGCGTCCATCGCGTCCGGCCGTGCGACGTAGAACGTCCTGCCTGCCGTCGAGACTCCAAGACCGCAGACCCTGCACCCGCGGCCAGAGCCTTCGGTGAAGGTGAACACGCCGACGTCCTGCGAACCGTTGAGCAGGCTCGCCGCCTCGGCGGGATCTTCGACGATCTGCAGCCCGGCAGCCCGGGGTGCCGGCTCGAACGTCAGGCTCGGCTGGACGGGCACCTGGTCGGGCGGCGGAAAACGGGTGAGCAGCTGCCGGAACTCGAGGTTGTCGAAGACGCGTCTCGCGCGGTCGTAGTCATAACGCGTCCACCGCGCCTTCTCGAGCTCGAGCTCGATCGGGACGTCGCGCACGATCGTCACCATCCGCTTGCCAAGCCGCACCCGGTCGGCGTTTTCCTTCAGCGCCTTCTTCAGCCGGCCCTCTGGCAGCTCATCGACCTTTTCCAGCAGCGACTCGACTGTCCCGTAGTCCTGCACGAGCTTGGCCGCGGTCTTGTCCCCCACGCCCGGCACGCCGGGGATGTTGTCCGAGGTATCACCACGCAGCGCCTTGAAGTCGATGAGCTGTGGCGGCTCGAAGCCATAGCGCTGGCGCACCTGGTCGGGTCCGTAGACGAACGTGTCGGTGATGCCCCGACGAGGCACGAGGGCCTCCACCGATTCGGTGACGAGCTGAAGGCAATCGAGATCTCCCGAGACGATGGTTACCGCATGACCGCGTTCGTCGGCGATCCGCGCCAGCGTGCCGATGACGTCGTCTGCTTCGAAGCCCTCGACCCCGTAGATCGGGATCGAAAACGACTCGAGCACGTCGCGGACCATGTCGATCTGGGCGCGCAGATCATCCGGCATGGCGCGCCGGCCCGCCTTGTACTCCACGTATTCCTTGGAGCGAAATGTGGGTTTGCCAAGATCGAACGCGGCGATCGCATACTCCGGGCGCGACGCGAGCACGATGGCCAGCATCGACGTGAAGCCGTAGACGGCGTTCGTCACCCGGCCGTCGGAAGTGCTCATGGGCGGCAGGGCGAAAAAAGCCCGATAAATGAGGCTGTGGGCGTCGATCAAGATCAGGCGCCCGCGTCTACCTTTCGCCACGTTCGAAGTTTACGTACGCAGGCAGCGTCACCCTGAGGGGGCCTGGAGCGTTCAAATAGCAGGGATGCGGAGGACCGAAGGGTAATATGGAGCCGAGGATGAAAAACCTCATCGAGGTGTCGGTGGACAGCATCCGGATACACATGCCGACGGCTCAGCACCTTGTGATCCTCAAAGAGAAGGAAGCGGACCGCTACCTGCCAATCTGGATCGGGTCGTTCGAGGCGCAGGCCATCGCGACCAAGATCTCCGGCAACGCCCTCGGCCGTCCGCTCACGCACGACCTGATGGCGACCGCGTTCGGCGACCTGGGTATCAGCATCAAGCGAATCGTCGTCACGCGCCTGGCCGACCAGGTCTTCTACGCCCGGCTCTACGTGAAGCAGAACGGCCGTGATCTCGACTTCGACGCCAGGCCGTCTGACGCCATCGCTCTCGCCGTCCGCGTCGAGTGCCCGATCTTCGTCGCCTCCGAGGTGATGGAGACCGCCGGCATCATCCCCGAGGCGGACGAGCTCGAGGGCGGCGACAAGGAAAAGACCAGCCCCGTCGTGGACGAAGAGCGCCTCGCCGTATTCCGCGACTTCGTGAACAGCCTGGACCTCCCCGAGCTTCCTGACGAGCCGGGCGCCAAGGACGAACCCGGCGCGCAGGACAGGCCCGGAGGACGTCCCGGCCGGGGCTGACCCACGCCACTGTCCGGCGAGTTCGACCTCGCCGTCCGCGTCATGGTCGCCTTAGCCCTCGGACTCCTCATCGGCGCCGAGCGAGAGTTCCGAGGTCACCCGGCCGGCCTGCGCACGATGGCCTTGATCAGCGCCGGGTCGTGCATGTTCACTGGCCTTGGCCTCATCCCCGACTTCGGGAAAACAGTGGATCCGACGCGGATCGCGGCACAGATCGTGACCGGTGTCGGCTTCTTGGGCGCGGGGAGCATCCTGCGCCAGGGCGAGCTGGTTCGCGGCTTGACCACTGCAGCGTCGATTTGGGTTGCGGCGTCACTTGGCATGGCCGTCGGCTTCCGCTATTACGGCGTGGCCGTGTTCGTGACAGTAGTCGTGGTCCTCGTCTTGTTGGGGCTCAAGCCACTGGAGGACCGAGTCTTCCCGTTGCGCAGAAGCCGGCGCCGTGATGATCCCAAACCAGAAGTACCTCCAGAGTGACCGATCACAAAGTAGCGATCGTCACCGACTCTACCGCTGACCTTCCGGCGCAGCTCGTCAAGTCGCGTGGGATCACGGTCGTGCCGCTGACTCTTCATTTCGAAGGGAGGTCGCTGCTCGACGGCGTGGAGATCAGGCCGTCGGAGTTCTACCGCAAGCTGCCCAAGGCGACGACGCACCCGACTACGTCGCAGCCCTCGCCCGGACGTTTTGCGGAAACGTACGCGGAGCTCCTCGCCAATCATTCGGCAGTGGTTTCGATTCACATCTCCGAAAAGTTGAGCGGGACGTATGCGTCAGCCGTGCAGGGCGCGGAGATGACCGACCCCCAACGCGTGCACGTCATCGACTCGCAGCTCGTGTCGATGTCGCTGGGGCTGATCACTCTGGCCGCAGCTGAGATGGCGGCCCAGTCCAACGCGACGGCCGAGTCTGTCACGAAACGCCTGAACGACATGCGTGACCACGTCCAGACCTACTTCTCGGTGGCGACACTTGAGTTCTTGCGCCGCGGCGGCCGCATCGGGCGGGCAAGCGCGCTGCTGGGATCGGTTCTGCAAGTGAAACCAGTCCTCTGCATCCGCGATGGTCTCGTGACTCCTCTCGAGCGCGTGCGAACTTTTGATCGCGCTCTAAACCGGATCGTCGAGCTGACGCGCGAGGTCGACCGCGGCAAGGGCCTGTGCGTCATCGTTGGACACGCCGATGCAGAGGCCGACGCAGAACGCGTCGCGCGCGAGCTCGAGCCCTTCGCAGAAACGCTGATGATCCAACCGCTCGGTCCGGTGGTCGGGGCGCATGCAGGTCCCGGAGTGGTCGGGGTGGGCTGCTATTCGGCAGACATCCTTCCGCTTGGCATCAAGCCCGCCGCCAGCGCACGGACTCCGGCGTGACGGTCTTGACGACAAGACCTTCGACGGCGAGGGCCTGCAGGTGTGCCAGTCCTTCCTGGAGGGCAAGCCGCTTCTCATAAAGGTTCTCGCGCGGACCCCAGAGCTCAAGCGCTACCTCCCACGCGGACTTCTCGTCGCGCCCCACGATCTCGAGTATCTGGTCGAGCCGGCGCTGATGGTGCGAGGTCAGCCCGTCGACCCGACCGGCCACGTCGGCGAACGGACGCCCGTGCGCCGGCAGGACCAGCGCCGGCTTCCGCTCCGCCATCCGCCTGAGCCCGTCGAGATAGTCGTGGAGAGGATCGGGGGTGCTCTGCGGGTGGAGCCCGATGTTCGGCGACAGCTCAGGCAGGATGTGATCACCGGCGAAGAGCAGCCCGCCGGCCGCTTCGTAAAGACAGATGTGACCGGGCGAATGGCCGGGAGTCCACTCGATACGCAGCGAGTGGCGACCCATCTCGATCAGCTCCGCGCCGTCGAGCTGGACCGACGGCTCAGCGGTCTTTACCACCTGGCTCAGCGCGCGCTGAGAGTTGCTCAGCACTTCGGCATCGCTTGCCGGCACGCCATTGACGAGGACGTGATGCTGCACCTCGCTCACCAGGTGCTCGAGCTCGACGTAACGCGGATGCACAAGCGGGACTTCGAGGCGGTGGATGTACAGGTCGGCCAGACCGGGGCCGGCGAAGACGCCGGCCGCCCCGTAGTGGTCCGGGTGGATGTGCGTCACGACCAGCCGGCGGATTCGCGGCGTGCCGAGCTGCTGGAGGGCGCGGTGAATCGCGTCGAGCGACTCCTCTGCGTTCATCCCGCAGTCGAGCAGGTCGACCTCTTTGCCATCGGTAAAGAGGAAGACGTTGACCAGGCCGTCCTCGAATGGAATCGGCAGGCGAAGCTCGAAGACGCCCTCCGCGACCTCGCTCAGCGCCGCGGGCCTCACTATGCGGCGTTCCAGTGTCGGTCCGTGAAGGTGTGAGACCCGGTCTCGACGGCCATCACGAGATTGTCCCCGACCTGATTAAGATGAGTAGTTGTTCGTACTCGAACGTACTAAAAATGAAAGCGATTCATCCAGGGAGGAGCCGATGTCCGAAGTCCAGATGACCCCCGACCAGATCGTCGAGGCAATGCCCGAATACCTGATCCCCGAGAAGGCAGGGGCGACGAAGGCAACGATTCAGTTCGACCTCAGCGGCGAGCAGACCGGCAAGTGGTGGGTCAGGATCCACGACGGCAAGGCCGAGTCCGGCAAGGGCGACCCCGGTGAGCCGGCCAACCTCACGCTGATCGCCGACTCCAACGACTGGGTCAAGATCATGACCGGCCAGCTCGACGGAACGGCTGCCTTCATGCAGGGCAAGCTGAAGATCAAGGGCGACATGGGGCTGGCGATCAAGATGCAGTCCCTTTTCCGCAGACCGAGCTAAGAGCTCAGAAGCTGAACTTCCAGGTCCCGAGCCTGGAGGACATCTCGGTCTCAAGGTCGAGCAGGCCTGGGTGCAGGTCCATCACCACGACGTGGTGAGGGGTCAACGCGACCCGCCTGCCGTCGCTCAGCTTTTGAGCCTGGACCGCGTTGCCCCACCTGATCGAATCCCCAGGCCGCGCGTTGGTCAGGTTGGTCTGGAGCCAGCTGGCCAGGTCTGGTGAGACGCCGCGCTCATAGGTCGAGATGATCATGTTGGCGAAGTCGCCCGGACACGGGCTGGCAGCTGGGCGCGCCGGGCTGGCAGCCGACACACTCGGGTTGGCGCACGGCATCGGGGTAGGAGGCACGTAAGTGATGTCGAAGGTCAGGTCGAGGCCTGACGGGCTGCCGATCGACTGGGACCGCTCCAGGTACCTCCAGTTGGCCGGGTAGCAGAACCCCCAACCGGCCTGGGGATCCTCGAAAGCGTGGTCAGTCTTTGGACAGTTGAGATCCGCGCCCAACTGCGCTACGCTCGGCACGGCGCGAGGGCTTGAGCCGAACTGGCAACCGGCCAGGGCGAGCGCCAGGGCCAGCGCGGCGATCAACTTCCGGGGGAATGGCAGCAGGGACGGCATTCGGCGCCTAATTGTGCGGGAGCGGGTACGCCTGACGGTGCAGGCGTTGTGAGAGTCGGAATCCAAACGACGGCGAGTCCGGTAATGAGTTTGGAGGGGGGTTTAGCAAATGGCGATTCGGAAGAGGAATGGAGACGCTCCAGCGGAAAGGCTGGAGGCTGACAGGAAGCTCCTCGAGCTCCTGGCCGCACAGTGCGGCGAAGAGGCGGGCCTGCATCGCCCGTTGAACGACGTCGTCGGCGGCGTGATCACGGGGATTCCTGAGGACACCGACCTGGCCCAGGCGCTGTCCGACCGAGAGACGAGCGACCTTCTTGTCCACCTTCTCGACCAGAACCGCGAACAGGTCGAGAGGGCGCTCGAGCGCCTGCGCGAAGGCTCCTATGGGATCTGCGAAGGCTGCGGCCGGCGCATCCCCGAAGCCCGGCTGCAGTACCAGCCGGCCGCCACGCGCTGCGTCGAGTGCCAAGCCCACTGGGACAGACTCAACGGCAGGACGGCTTAAAAGTTGCTAGGCCCCCTCTCCCCTCAGGGGAGAGGGATCAGGGGTGAGGGGCGTGGACAACCCCCGCTTATGTCGGTCTGCGTTTCGTGAGCAGGCCGCCCGCCGCGATGGCCCCTCCCACCACGACCATCGCCGACCCGATCCAGAACCACTTCATGTCCCCGGTCATGATGCTCCCCGGGATGTAGCCGAGCCCCTGACCGGCGAACACCGCGCCGGTCAGCAGCACCAGCGCGCCGACCACGACCAGGGCAACCCTCACGCCACGTCAGTACCGGTCGCGGCTACTTCAAATTCCGCCGTAGACGACCGACTTCTCCTCGGTGTAGTGCAGGTACGCCTCGACGCCGTGCTCCTTGCCAAAGCCCGACTGCTTGGTGCCGCCGAACGGAAGCTCGTCGTGCGCGATCTGCAGCGCGTTCACCCACGTGTAGCCCGCCTCGATCTCCTGCACCGCGCGGTAAGCAGCCGCCATGCTGGTGGTCCAGATCGACGACCCCAGCCCGTACTGCGAGTCGTTGGCCAGGCGCAGTCCCTCGTCGAGGTCCTTGATCCGCCGCACAGGCAGCGCGGGACCGAAGACCTCCTCCGTCCACATCCGGGCGCCGTCGGGCACGTTCTCCACGATGGTCGGCTCGATGAACCAGCCCTTGTCGTAGTCGCCGCCCTTTGGCCTCCCGCCGCCGTAGACAACCTTCGCGCCGCGATCGACAGCGTCCTTGAGCTGCGCCTCGACTTCGGCGCGCTGCGTCTCGGTGTGCATCGGTCCCATCCGGCTGTCCTTGTCGAGGCCGTTGCCAGGCTTCAGCTTCGACGCCCGCGCGACGAGCTTCTCGAGCAGCGCGTCGTACACACCCTCCTGGACGTAGAGGCGCTTCACCGCGAGACACGCCTGCCCGCAGTTGAAGAAGCGTCCGATCGAGATTGCACGCGCCGCGCCCTCGAGGTCCGCGTCGTCCAGGACGATGCAGGGATCGCTTCCACCCAGCTCGAGGGTGATCATCTTCAGCTGCTCGGCTGCGCGGGCCATCACCTTCTTGCCGGTCGGAGTGGAGCCCGTGAGCGCGATCTTGCGGATCTGCGGATGCCCGACAATCGCGTCGCCCGTCGCTTGACCAAGGACGACATTGACGACTCCCTCTGGGAGGCCGCCTTCGATGAGCGCCTCGATGCAGGCCAGCGTCGACAGAGGCGTCGTGCTCGCGGGCTTCAACACCACCGTGTTCCCGGCCGCGATCGCGGGCGCGACCTTGTTGGCCGCAAGCGTGAGCGGGAAGTTCCAGGGCACGATCGCCCCGCAAACTCCGATCGGCTTGCGCACGACGAGGCCATAGGTCGTCAGGTCCGGGAGCCTTACATGTTCGCCGTGGATCTTGTCTGCGAGGTCGGCGAACCATGCGATGTTCTCGCCGAAGCGCTGTGCCTCGATGCGTGATTCGAGCAGGGTCTTGCCCTGCTCCTTGGTGAGGATGGGCGCGATCTGCTCGACCTTCTCCAGCATGTGATGGGCGGCCTTGTGCAGGATCTCAGCCCGCTTGTTCGCAGGAAGCCTCGACCATGTGGTAAACGCCTTCGTCGCGGCTTGCGCGGCCTTGTCGACATCGGCGGCTCCGCCGGCGGGAACCTCGTCGACGACTTCGCCCGTGGCCGGGTTGCGGACCTCGTACGTCTTGCCCGATGCGGCCTTGGTCCTGTCGCCTTCGATGATCATCGTCGCCATACGGCACCCCCTGAGTTCGTTCTTGCGGTACTCAGATAATTATCGGTGTCGCCGTCGGCTCACCGTTTGGAGGGCTCTGTGGTGGGTGTAAATCTCGAAAAGGAAGGCCAGGTCGGAATCCTCGTCCTGGACAGGCCCCCGGCGAACAGCTACGACTACAAATTCCTGCGTTCGCTCGCCGGTGCGATCGACGACGCGCGCAACGACGCGGAGATCAACGCCGTCGTGGTCACGAGCGCCTCCGAGAAGTTCTTCTCCGCCGGCGCTGACGTTGGCGGGTTCGCAGCCGGTACGGGCCGTTCCCGTTTCATGACCGCGCTTATGGCGCACGAGGCCTTCCGCAAGATGGAGAACACGCCCCTGGTCTTCATCGCCGCGATCGCGGGCCACTGCCTTGGTGGTGGATTCGAGCTGGCGCTGGCATGCGACCTCAGATTCGCCGCCGAGGGTGGCTATCAGATCGGCCTGCCTGAGGTGAACCTCGGCCTGTTTCCGGGCTCGGGTGGAACCCAGCGCCTGCCCAGGCTCGTGGGCCTGTCGAAAGGAATCGACCTCATCGCCAACGCTACGACAATGAATCCGGCGCAGGCCAAGGAGCTCGGGCTCGTCGACCGGCTGTTTCCAGACGCCGCGGCATGCCGCGCCGGCGCGATCGAATACGCGGCCAAGCTGGCCGCGGGCCCGAGCGTTGCGATCGGACACGCCAAGCTCGCGATCACCCAGGGCTACGGCGCCCCGCTCGACCTCGGACTCGCGATCGAGCGCGAGGCGATCAGCCGCGTATTCGTCTCGCATGACGCGGACGAAGGCATCAAAGCATTTGGGGAAAAGCGAAAGGCGGAGTTCAAAGGCGAATAGAAATGTGTGGGGCGGTGCCGGAGGGGCTGAACGAGAGAAGGTCCTCCCCATTTATGGGGAGGTGGCGCGCAGCGCCGGAGGGGCCGAAACAAGCTATCCTTCGCCTACCAAAAAACTAAGGAGGTGGCGTTCGAATGACTGAGCTTGCAATGACCGCATCCCGGCCGTCGGCCGCCTCCGGAGCCGCCATCTAGGCAGTCCTCCGCGGGCGGACCGATACCGCCCACGCGTTTTCACCGGAGGACATCGAGTTGTCTGACTTTGATTCCCGGCTCGCCCTGTTGGGCTGGGATCCCTACTTCGACCAAAAGTTCAAATCGATCGCGGAACCCGATTCCGTGCCGGCGCGTGTCATCGCCGACTTCGCCGCGGAGTACGTCATCCACGACGGCGCCATGGCCAGGCGAGCCACCGCGCGCCGGGTCGATCCGGCCGTCGGGGACTGGGTGGCCGTGAACGGCGCTGTCATGAGCGGCATCGTCGAGCGCCGAACGGTCTTCTCGCGCAAGTCTGCCGGCGTGGAGACGCGCGAACAGGTCCTGGCGGCCAATGTCGACGTCGCACTCCTGGTCGCCGCGGCGACGGACGTGAACGCGCGACGAATCGAACGCTATCTCGTCATCGCCTGGCAAAGCGGAGCGGAGCCGGTTGTCGTCCTGACCAAGGCCGACATTGCGGACGCGCCCGACTCAATGCGCATCGAGATCGAATCGGCCGCGGCCGGCGCACCGGTGATCGTCACCAGTGCCGTGACGGGCGAGGGCATCGACAAGGTCACGGCCATCCTTCGACCCGCACGCACCGGCGTCCTGCTTGGCCCGTCAGGCGCCGGCAAGTCGACTCTCATCAACGCGATCCTCGGGTCCGAGGTCATGAAGACCAGAGACATCCACCGCTCTGGCGAGGGACGCCACATGACCAGCCACCGGCAGCTGGTCCAGCTGCCGGGCGGCGGCATGATCATCGACACCCCGGGGCTGCGCGAGGCCCAGCTCTGGGAGGGAGAGGATGCATTGGGCAGCATCTTCGAGGACATCGAGGCGCTCGCCCTGCGGTGCCGATTCTACGACTGCTCGCACGTCACCGAGCCGGGATGCGCGATCAAGGCGGCCCTGGCGGATGGAACGCTCGAGCGCGGGCGATTCGAGAGCTATCGGAAGCTGCAGCGCGAGCTGCGAGCGGTGGCCGCCAGGACCGACGCCCGGATCCGAAACGAAGACCGCAAGAAATGGAAGCTCATCGCCAAGGCGAACCGGTCCGGTGTCCGTCCGTGAAAAGGCAGGGCCTGGCTTTCGCCAGGCCCTTAGGGGAGGCAGGAAGTCGAGTTACTTCTTGCGGTGGATGCCGTCCCAGAACGGCACGTAGCCCTTCGCGATCCGGTCAAGCACCTTGTCGGCCTGCGCCTGCGTGATCACCTTGTGCCCGACGAGCGTCTCGAGCCGCGGCTTGAGGCTGGCGACCAGCCTGGTCTCGAACTGCTCCTTGGTCATTCCTTTGTCTTTGGCGAGGTCGGACACCTTCTGGCCGGCCTTGAGGTCCGCAATCAGCGCTTTGGGCGTGATGCCGAGTATGTCGGCCTCCGACTCGACCTCCGCGCCGCGGATGGCCCGCCGGTCCGCGTGCCGGTCAGTCGAAGGCTGGGCCGCGGCCGGCGCGGGATTGGGCGAAGGGCTCGCGGCCAGCGCGGTGACCGCACCCACGCCGAGGAGTGCGGCGACGCCCGCGGCTCCAACTGTCTTGACGGCGATTGCTGCAAGCGGATTCATCTTCGTTCTCACCTCAGAGTTGTTTTTGGTGACCCGATTGGATCAAGGCTGAGGATGAGGGGACGCTGTCAGAGCGGAGTTGGAGCGGGGTCAGGTTTCTGCAAACAGCTCCAGCCCGGTCGCGCAGCGCTGACTAGCCGCGGGTCCAGAAGCCGTCCGGGTCAAAACGTCTGATCGATGTAAGTTCCGCGTTGGTCGGCGCTGATGTTTCGATTACACGATCAGCGACCTGTAAGGGCCATCCCGTCTCGGCAAGAACTTCCTCCACGGTATGCCCGGGATGGACCGTCGCCAGGAAAGCCTCGCCGCCTTCATCGGGAAACCGCAGCACGGCGAGCGTGGTCACAATGGCCGATGGACCGCCGCCCAGCAGGCCGTTGCGCCGCCGCCACCCGGGACTTCCGTCGCCGTGTCCGGGTGATGTGACGAACGAGACGCGGTCGACCAGGCGCCGGCGCTCGTGGCTCATCAGGGTCACCCAGCGCCGGCTGAGGATCGCGATGTCGGCTCCTCCCCCACTTCCCGGGAGCTTCACGTTCGGCTTCTTCGGGTCGCCGACGTAGGACGTGTTCAGGTTGCCGAAGCGGTCGACCTCGGCGCCGCCGATGAACCCCAGGTCGACATGACCCTGAGCCATGAGCGCCATCGCGTTCGACATCCGGGTCGCCCACAGCGCTCCCACCACGTTCGGGGGATCGCCCATCGTGCCGAGGAATTTTTCTGCAGGCCGGCTACGCATGAGCCCGACTTCGAACAACCCGCGCGCCGTCGGCGCGTGCGAGCTCTGGGCGACCGCGTAGGCAAGGACGGGCAGCCGCATACCGACGAAGACGAGGTCGCCGTCGCGAATTTCGCGCGACGCGACCGCGACCATCATCTCTTGGGGCGTGTAATCAGTCGTCACCGAAGTCCGCCGGTGCAGAAAGCCGGTGGCTCTTGATGCGAAGCGACTCGACGTCGAGACGCCCGAGGTACGACGCTCGGTCACGAAATTCGAGGACCCATTCCCTCAACCACGACTCGAAGCCGTCGGCGGTGCGCGACCGTTCGGCGTAGTCGCGATAGAACGCGTGGTCGCGCCTAAAGAACCCCTGCACTGGCGAGGGATGCGCACCGCCCGCCTCATGCACCACCGCGACGACTTTCGTCTCCGGGAACAGGATTCGGTTCGGGTCGCTCAGGGTCACGCTCGCGTCGACCAGCTCCTCGCAGCTGACGATCACCCGCTCGGCGGCCAGGCCGGCTTCCTCGCTGATGCCGAGCGGCCCCCACGCGTGCGCCCGCCCCAGCTCGTCCGCGCGCTGTACATGCACGATCGCGACATCAGGCCGCACCGCGCTCACCTGGACCAGGTCGCCGGCCACCGCCAGGCCGGGATTGGTGAGCAGGATTTCACTGCCCAGGAGGGTTCGCGTGGGCAGGCTCGGCACGTTCCACGCCGCCGCCCAAAGCGCGAGGGAGATCGAGAAATTCGAGTGGTCGTGCACTTCGAGCGAACGTGGGACCCCATGCTCGCAGGCTCGCCGGTAGCAGTGGCCGAGACCCTCGGACACGTTGCCGACCCAGGCGGCGGTGACGCGGCGCACGCACCCTGCGCCGATGAGCTGGTCGAACAAGGAATCCGAGATGGGCCCGACCAGCTCGAGGTTGCGCCGGCCCTGCCGGATCATCTCGTGCCCGGCGGCGAAAGGGATGAGGGGCTCGAGGGCGGTGCCCATCGCCACTGTGGCGCCATCGGACACGAATCGCTCGATGGCCTGCGCCATCGACATGACTTTCACGTCGTTATTGAGCGATCGATTCCATGTAGGAGCGGTAGTTGCGCTCCAGCTCGGCCATCGAGTCGCCGCCGAATTTTTCGAGGAAAGCCTCGGCCAGGGTCAGCGCGACAACCGCCTCCCCGATCACCCCCGCGGCCGGCACCACGCAGACATCGCTGCGCTCGTAGTGCGCCTCGGTCCTTTCCTTTGTGTTCAGGTCGATCGACTGCATCGGCTTCTTCATCGTCGAGATCGGCTTGATCGCGACGCGGAGGTCGATCGGCTCACCGTTCGTCACACCGCCGGTAAGGCCACCCGCGCGGTTGGTGAGGTGGCGGAAGCGACCGCCCTCGTAATCGATCTGGTCGTGATATTCCGAACCGCGTCGCTCGACGCCCTCAAAGCCGGCGCCGAACTCCACCGCCTTGATCGCATTGATCGACAGCACAGCCTGCGCAAGGCGCCCGTCGAGCTTGCGGTCCCAGTGCACGTAGCTGCCGAGCCCGACCGGCAGGCCGCGGGCGATGACGCGAAACGTCCCACCCAGCGTGTCGCCCAGCTCGGCCACCTCGTCGATCTCGGCCACCATCCGGTTCGACGCGGCGGGGTCTGGACAGCGGACCGGGGACGCTTCGATCTCCTCGACTTTCACGGTGTCCGGATCGCAGCCCTCGAAGCCGATATCAATCGTGCCGATGGACTGGGTGAAGCTGAGGATCTCGACCCCGAAATTGGCCAGCAGCTTGCGCGCGACTCCGCCTGCAGCCACGCGCGTCGCCGTCTCGCGCGCCGATGAGCGTTCCAGCACGTTGCGGATGTCCGTGTGTCCGTACTTGAGGGCGCCCGCCAGGTCGGCATGGCCTGGCCGCAGCCGGGTGACGACCTTCGGCTCATAACCCTCTTTGGCCGCCGTCATCTGCGCCGTCCAGTTCACGTGGTCCTTGTTCTCGAGGACGAGCGTCACGGGGCTGCCGATGGTGAATCCGCCCCGCACGCCGCTGACGATCCGCGCGACGTCCGTCTCGATCTTCTGCCGCCCACCGCGGCCGTGGCCACCCTGCCTGCGCGCGAGGTCGCGGCGAAGGTCTTCCTCGCTGATCTCGAGACCGGCCGGCAGACCCTCGATCACGACGGTCAGCTGAGGACCGTGCGACTCGCCTGAAGTCAGCCACCTGAGCATGGAGGCGATCATAGAGTGACCGCCGTGATTGCCAGATCAAGCGCCCCCATCAGGCCAGGGCCGTGAGCGGCCGTGGCCAGCCTCCCCAGCGAGTGGGGAGGCGAACAAAAGCCCTAGAAGTCGCCTTCATCGATGTGGGCGGCACGCTGTGGCCCAATTCGTGGCCGATCCGCCAGGCCGACGGCCAAGGACGCCGTGAACGGATCGCGGCCGCGATGGCCGGCCACGACGCAGTCGTCATCGAGAGCCTGATCGAAGATCTGCTTCGGAGCAGCCGGCCAGGCGACGAAGCTCGCACCATCACGACCGAGTCCGTGATGGTCGTCGACGCTGTGGAGCTGATCAATGGCTGCCTGGCGCGCCAGGGTCTCCAATCCGACGACCAAACGGTCTCGCGCCTTCGCCGCGCGATGGCTATCCCAGTCCATGACGCATTCCAACCGCTTACCGGGGCGGTAGAGCTGCTGCGGACGATTCGCGAGCTCGGCCTGCGGACGGTAATCACGAGCAACACGTACTGGCGCGACGCCGGCAGCTACTGGGACGACTTCCGGATTCTTGGGATGGCTGAATACATCGACGCCATCGTCACATCGGTCGATGCCGGTCACCTGAAACCTCACCCAGCCGTCTTCGAGATGGCCATGCGTTGGGCCAGCGTCCCGGCGGATCACTGCGTCGTCATCGGCAACCGCGAAGAGAACGACATCGAGCCCGCGCTCGCCCTTGGGATGCAAACGATCCTCGTGTATCCGGACGACCCGAAACCGACATCCAGCCGTGCGCACGCGGTGGCTCCTGATCTGTGGGCATGCGCCCGCGCGCTCAGGGATATGCTCGGTTACGCATGAGGGATGAGGTCACGCGCGAGGTCGAGCGGATCGTGCTCGTACTCGACGTCAACGGGGAGCGACGAGAGCTGCTCGTGCCAGTGCACAAGACGCTGCTCGAGGTCCTGCGCGAGGACATGCAGCTCACGGGCACCAAGCACGGGTGCGAGCTGGGCGAGTGCGGCACCTGCACGGTGCTTGTGGATGGCAAGCCCGAGCTGAGCTGCCTCGTGCTTCCGATCCAGATCCAGGGTCGAGCCGTGATGACTGTTGAGGGGATGGCGCGAGGCTCGGAGCTGCACCCGCTGCAGGAGTCTTTCGCCGAGCTCGGCGCGGCGCAGTGCGGCTACTGCACGCCCGGCATCCTGCTCTCTGCCAGGTCCCTGCTCGAGGCCAATGCGAGGCCATCGCGCGACGAGATCCGAGAGGCCCTCGCTGGGAACCTCTGCAGGTGCACGGGCTACGCGAAGATCCTCGACGCCGTCGAGATGGCCGCGGAAAGAATGCGATGAATGTAGTCGGCAAACCTCTTCCGAAGGTCGACGCTGTGAGCAAGGTCACCGGTCGCGCCGTCTACGCCGACGACATGCTCCCGCCTCGGACCCTTCACTGCAGGATCATGCGCAGCCCGCACCCACACGCGCGCATCCTTTCGATCGACACGTCTGCTGCGCGCCGCATCCCGGGCGTGCTTGCCGTGATCACCGGCGTAGACCTCCCGATCAAGTTCGGCATCCTGCCCGTGACTCAGGACGAGCGAGCACTCGAGCACGAGAAGGTGCGCTACGTCGGCGATCCCATCGCCGCGGTTGCAGCAACCGAAGAGGAGATCGCGGCTGCCGCGTGCGACGCGATAAAGGTCGAGTACGAGGTGCTCGACCCGGTGATGTCGATCGACGCCGCACTGCAAGAGCCGAAGGACGAGCGCATCCAGGACTACGGAGGCCCGCACAACATCCACAAGCTCGTCGCGCTCGAGTTCGGCGACGTCGAGGGCGGCTTCACGCGAGCTGATCACATTAGAGAGGACGTGTTCTTCTTCCAGGGCAACACACACCTCCCTATGGAGCAGCACAGCGCAATCGCAACTTTTGTGGACGGGAGATTGACGCTCTGGTCTTCGACGCAGGTGGTGCACTACGTGCATCGCGCGCTGGCCAAGGTGCTCGAGCTGCCCATGAACAGAATCCGGGTCATCGGCGCCGCGCATGGCGGCGGCTTTGGCGGCAAGACCGATCCGTTCGCACACGAGATCATCGTCAGCAAGCTCGCGATGCTCACCGGAAGGCCGGTCAAGTGCACGCTCACTCGCGAAGAGGTCTTCTACGCGCATCGCGGCCGCCATCCGGTGCTGATGTGGGTCCGCACCGGCGTCACCGCGGACGGTCGGATCACCGCCATGCATTTCAAGAGCGCGCTCGATGGCGGCGCGTACGGCTCGTACGGAGTCGCCTCGACCTTCTATACGGGCGCCCTGCAGACCGTGACCTATGACATCCCTGCTTACCGATTCGAGGGCTGCAGGGTGTTCACCAACAAGCCGCCCTGCGGTCCCAAGCGCGGGCACGGCACCCCACAGCCGCGTTTCGCCCTGGAGCTACACCTGGAGAAGATCGCGCGGGATATCGGACTCGATCCGGTCGAGCTCAAGCGGCGCAACTTCGTGAAGCCGAACACGCGGACCGTGAACTGGCTGCGGGTCACATCGTGCGGCCTCGACGAGTGCACGGACAAGGTCACACGCGCGTCTCACTACCACGAGCGAGAGAGGCGGCCAGGGCACGGCATGGGTTTCGCCATCTCGAGCTACCTGTCGGGCGCCGGCACCGCCATCTACTGGAACGACATGCCGCACTCCGAGGTCCAGATCAAGGTCGACCGCGGTGGCGTGACGGCGTTTTGTGGCGCCATGGACATCGGCCAGGGCTCGGACTCGGTCCTGGCGATGATCGTGGCGGAAGAGCTCGGTCTCCAGGCCGCGGACGTTAGGTTGGTCACCGCCGATACCGACACGACACCAATCGACCTCGGCTCCTACTCATCGCGCGTGACGTTCATGGCGGGCAACGCGGCCCTCGAAGCAGCGCGGAAGATGCGTGCCCTGCTGGTGGAGGCCGTCGAGGCAAGCGGCCGCAAATACGACGACGTTTCATTCGAAGAGGCAAGCGTGCTGGCGGAGGCTCGCTTCGGCACGCTGACGACCGCCGGAAGCTACACGCCGCCGAAGATCGCCGGCCCGTACAAGGGCTCCGGCGTCGGACCCAGCCCCGCCTACAGCTACTCGGCCTGCGTGGTCGACCTCGACGCCGACGCCCGCACCGGCCTCACGCGGGTCAACAAGGTATGGATCGCCCACGACGTCGGACGTGCCATCAACCCGCTGCTGGTCGAGGGGCAGATCGAAGGCAGCGTGTACATGGGCCTGGGCGAGGCGCTGATGGAGGAGCAGACGTTTCGCAAGGGCCTGCACAAATGGCCCTCGATGCTCGAGTACAAGTCACCGACCTTCCTCGACATGCCGGAGGTCGAGACCTTCATCGTCGAGACGATCGATCCGGAGGGTCCTTACGGCGCGAAGGAGGCTGGACAAGGTCCGCTGCTTCCTGTCCCGCCGGCGGTCTGTTCCGCCGTGTACGACGCGCTCGGAGTGTGGATCGACGAGATCCCTGTCACCCCGGAGAAAGTCGTCGAGGCACTGCGACGAAAGGAGAAAGGCGAACCCCCGCGCTACGGCCCGCCGCGCTTTCCATCGATTCCATATCCAGAGACCATCAAGGTCGCACCGCCAGGGAAAGATGGGCGGGTCGCGCACCAGGAAGGGACCTGCTGATTGCTGCGGCTGCCTCGATTCAAGTTCCTGCAGCCGAAGACCGCACGCGAGGCTGCGCGCATGGCGGCAGAGCTGGGTCCTCGGGCCATGTTCGTCGCCGGCGGCACCGACCTGTTCCCCAAGCTTAAGCGCCGGCAGTTCGACGTGGAGACATTGATCGGACTCGAGTTCTTGCCCCGAGCCATCCACAACGGGTCCACGGATTGCACCGTCGACGCTCTCGTCACGCTTGCCGTGGCCGCGCGCGACGAGCACCTGACAGCGCGATTCGCCGGCTACGCCGAGGCGGCCGGCCTTGTGTCCTCCCCACCGCTGCGCAACGCGGGGACGATCGGCGGCAACCTCTGCGTCGACACGCGATGCAACTACTACGACATGACTTACGAGTGGCGGAAGGCCGCGGGCTTCTGCATCAAGAAGGACGGGGACATCTGCCTCGTCGCACCGAGCAGCCCGCGGTGCTGGGCCGTCTCATCGTCCGACACCGCGCCGATGGCGATCGCCCTCGGCGGGACGGTCAGCCTCACCGGGCCGGACGGCGAGCGCGAGATGCCCGTGGCGGCGCTCTACAACGACGACGGCATCGAGTACATGGCGAAGCATCCGGCTGAGATCGTGACGAGCCTTCGACTCAGCGCCGGCGCCGGCACGCGAAGTGCGTACGTCAAGTTGCGGCGACGGGGCTCGATCGACTTCCCGATCGCCGGCGCGGCGGTGGCCGTGGAGCTGGACGGAGACGTCGTCGCGGGCTGCCGGATCGTGCTCTCCGCCGTCGCCTCCCACCCGCTCGAGGCGCGGGCGGCTGAAGATTTCCTGAAAGGCAAGCGCCTGGATCAGGAGACGATCCGCGAAACTGCGGACATCGCAGCCAAACCCGCCAAGCCGCTCGACAACGCCGACCTGAGCCATTTCTGGCGCAAGCGCATGGTCAGGGTGGTCGTGGAGCAGGCGTTGGAGAAGGTAAGCGACCAGCGCGCGGGCCTCGGTGGTTAAGCTTCTAGGTCGCTTGTATCCCTTGATTCATTATCGATTTATCCAGAGATTCCAAAAGGGCCAGGGAATGGTCGAGTACGCGCTCATCCTTGCCCTGATCGCGCTGATCGTGATCATCGCGTTGATTGTGACCGGCGGCCAGCTGATAAACCTCTACTCCAACATCACCGCGACGATGTGCAACTACCACGTGGGGTGCTGACCAACCCCGAGTCCAGGCAACGTGGTCAGGCCCTGGTCGAGTACGCCCTCATCCTGGCCCTGATCATCCTGGTGGTGATCATCGCCCTGCTCCTGACGGGCAACCAGGTGACGAACCTGTACTCGAATATCACCGCCACGATGTGCAATTACCACGTAGGGTGCTGAGTCCCTAGTCCGGTCCGCGTCCGAAGGTGATCGTCGGTGCGATCGGCACGATGTCGCGATCGTCGGTCTTGACCAATTGCCAGCCGCCCTCATGAACTTTCCAGTGATGCCGGTGACAGAGCAGGACCAGGTTGTCCAGGTCGGTCGAGCCACCGCGAATCCAATGCACCAGGTGATGGCCGTCGCACCACGATGCCGGCCGTTCGCAGCCGGGCCACACGCAATGTCCGTCGCGCGCGTTTAGGGCCCGCTTCGCCGGTCCGGCGATGACTCGCCGCGAGCGGCCGATGTCGATGACCACCGACTCCTCGCTCAACAGCACCCGACTCACGCTGCAGTCGCACGCCATGCGCTCGATGGTCGACGACGAAAGTGGAAGCGAGAACTCCATCTCCCCTCCTGCGGCGCCAACCATCCCCTTCAACGTTTCGATTGTGGCCGTGACGTGAAGATTTGCCGGCTTGCCCCCGCAGGCCAGCTCGACCAGGGCGTCGGCATAGCGCCGCTCTAGCTCCCGGTCGTCGCCAGCCCCCGACTTGCGCGCCAGCGGCTCCAATGCGGTCCGCACCGCAGCCCCGCCAACCGGGTCGAGGACTCCGCTGACGAGCAGGCAGCCGTCTTCCGCGGTGCTCAGCGACAGCCGCCGATTCTCCACCAGCTCCGTCTGTTCGGCGCAGTAAGCCTTGGCGTCGACCGCGTGCCGGAAATGCAGGCTCTTGTAATAGAACTTTCCGGGAGAAGTGTCCCTGGCCAGGGGCAAGAGCATCAATTCGTCGAATTTCGCGCCCACGACTTCGGCTGTCCTCGCCATCACCTTCAGGTGCGCGTAGCCGATCTCGCCGTCGTAGACCGCCTGCTCCGACTCGGGCATCCGGTGCAGCTCCTCGCCAACGCGAATGCGGTCCCACGCAACCGTGTTGGTGACCTGGCACTTGAAGCGCATCCAGTCGCCGGCGCTGTTGTAGCCCTCGCTGTCCCAGCGCCTGGTCGCGGAGAGCTCTGCCGCCAGCCGGCTCGCCTTGAGCTGGAGGATGCCGATCAGGTGCTCGGTCTCGATCAGCTCGCGCGCGACGTTGTCCTCGGTGTGCAGACGCTCCGCGAGGATCATGAAGTGATGGTACCAAACAAATGTTTGCCGATCAAGAGATCTAACAGGAAATTTCGGCGCCAAGGTGAACTTGCCGTCCAAATTCTTCGCCGAACGTCGTTCCCTATCCAGGAATTACATCTAGTCGCCGACCGCGTGCGCTGCCGCCTGCGCCGCCCGTTCCGCATTCCGCCCGATCGTGTCCATGTCTCCCTTCGCCAGCGCCTCCGGCGGGAACAGCGAGGCGGTGAGCCCCACCGCCTTGACCCCCAGGCGGAGGTAGGCGCCGATGTCTTCGATCTTCACGCCACCGGAAACCCAAAAGGGCACACCGCCCATCGGTCCGTTCAGCGACTCGATGTAGCGCGGACCGCCGACCGGGGTGATCGGGAAGACCTTCACGAGTGCCGCGCCTGCGAGACGCGCCTGGTAGATCTCGGTCGGGGTCAGCGCGCCCAGGACGCAGAGGATGTCCTCCTGGCGGCAGGCGTCGGCGACCTCGGGCAGGAGGACAGGAGTCACCACGAATGACGCTCCCGCGTCCTTCGCCTCGCGGACAGCGCCCGGATCCCAGACAGTGCCGACGCCGACTGGGTACCGGCCCATCGTCGTCGCGATAAGCCCGCGGATCATCTCGAAGCACGACGGGACGGTTTTCGTCACCTCGATCGTCATGACGCCGCCTTCCATCGCGGTCAGGCAGGCCTGAAAGCCCGCTTCGGCGTTGTCGGTGCGCAGCACGCCGCACACACCGTTGGGAAAGGCTTCGGCGATCGACTTCATGGACAGGTTGAGATTAGTCGAAGGCGGCCACCATCCCCGGACACGCGGTCAGGCCCCGTTCGAAAGTGAATCGCCGATTCCGCCTCGCTGTATGCAGCGGTGCTTCTCGAGTCAGTGGATTCGGCCCCGTTGGCGCCAACGGGTCGAAATTCCGTCTGCGTGCCTCGCCCGGCCACACCTTCTGAACCGGTCCTCAGTATGCTGGTACATACGTATGACCGGGGCGACCGCGACTGAGAGCACCCGAGACCAGATCATTCACGCGGCGGCGGATTCCCTGCTCGAAAACGGCTACTCGGGCACCAGCGTCCGCTCCATCGCCTCCAAAGCCGGCGTGGCGATCGGCAACCTCCAGTACTGGTTCCCGACCAAGTCCGAGCTCCTCGTCGAGGCGTGGCGCTACCTGACCGCCAAGTCTGTCGAGGAGCTGCGCCGAACCCTGAACCAGCTCACCGACCCGCTGGAGGTGCTCGAGGTCGGGGTCGAGTCGCTCTGGGATTCCCTGCGGCGACTGGGCGATGTCCAGCTCGCCGCCTTCGACCTCCTGGTCCAGGCTCCGCGGACCGAACGCCTCCGGGCCTATTTGCCCGAGCTCTTCACGCGCTACCGCGAGGTGATCCAGGAACAGCTCGACCGGCTGGAGGAGGACGGACGCATCCGCCTGACCGTGCCGCGCGACGTCCTCGTGCCTCTCGTCCTGAATACTGTCCTCGGCTTCGGGCTTTACTACGTCGTGACCCGCGACGACGAGTCCTGCCTGCGCGCCCTTTCGGCATTCCGCCAGCTCGCGGGCAGCGTCATCGAGGCCGTCTGATGGGGGTGCAACTCCTGGATCGCGAGCTCGACCGTCTCGAGGGACTGTGGTCCGACGGCCTGTCCGATGCCTATCGCGACTACCTCGACGCGGTCCAGCATTTCGAGCCGGACCTCCAGGCCAGGCTCGCCCTGGCCGCGGCGCTGATCGAGCTCGGTATCCGGCTCCAGGGTCTGGGCGGACGCGCCGCCCCGCCGACCACGCTCCTGATGGGTGACCTCTGCCTCGCACGCGGCTCCCGCATCCTTGCCGACAACGCGCCTCTTGCCGTCCAGGTTGCCTTCGCGCGGGCCGTCGAATCGATGTCGACGGCGGCGGCTTCCGAGCAGCCCGCGCCTCCGGTCCGAGACCTGCTTCGGCTTTCCCTCGGGGCACAAGGGTGAGCGCGGCGCGGCTCGAGTTCGCGACCTCCCAGGCCACCCAGTTCATCGATCTCACCGAACGGATCCGAGAGCGCGTCGAGCGGGTCGGGCTCCGCACAGGGCGTGTGCACCTGCAGTCCCTGCACACGACAGTTGGACTTTGTGTCAACGAGAACGAGCCGCTGTTACATCGCGACTTCGAAGCCATGCTCGAGCGCATCGCGCCCCGCGGCGCAGGTTACGAGCACGACGACTTCACGCGCCGGTTCGACGTCGCCGTCGATGAGCCGGTCAACGGGCACGCCCACTGCCGCCAGCTTCTCCTCAGCGCGTTTCTCACGCTGCTCGTCGAAGAAGGCCAGCTGGTGCTCGGGCGCTGGCAGTCCGTTTTCGCAGTCGAGCTTGACGGCCCACGCGATCGCGAGCTCGCGCTGCAGCTCGAAGGCGAATTTGCTCGACCGATCGCCAGGGAGATACCGGAGTCGCTCGTCGAAGTCGAGCTCGCGCGCCAGCTCATGGTCGACCCCGAACCGGTAGCGGTGCCGATGCGCCGCCTCGTCGAGGCTGGAGGCAAGCGGCTCCGGCCGAAGCTGGTCCAGCTGACGGCCGGCATCGGTCCGCGCAACGACCCGTTGCGCGCTGCGGAGCTCGCGGCGGCGGTGGAGCTGCTGCACAACGCCACGCTCATCCACGACGACTACGTCGACGAGAGCACGCACCGCCGAGGCCGACCGACCGTTGCTGCGGCCGAAGGACCGGAGCGAGCGATCGCGGTGGGCGACTACTACTTCGCCAAAGCGACGCGGCTCATCGCCGAGATCGGCAACCCAGCTGTCACCTCGGCCCTGGCCGAAGCCCTCGAAGCGATATGCGCATCGCAGATCGACGACGTGGCGCTGCGCGGCGCCTTTCCCGGCGATCGAGAGTCGTACCTCCGTGTCGTGCGTGGCAAGACTGCTTCGCTGTTCGCCGCTGCATGTGCGTCTGGCGCTCTGCTGTCAGAGGCGACCCCGGAGGTCGTCGGCGCGTTGCGCCGCTACGGCGACCTCCTTGGTACCGCGTTCCAGATGGCGGACGACATGGTCGATTTCAGCCCCAGCTCGGGGAAGCCTGTCGGGCTCGACATCCGGCAGCGCGTGCTCTCGCTGCCGCTGATCTACGCCGCGGAGGATCGCGAGGTGGGTCCGGAGGTCAGGCGCCTGCTCGAGGGCGCCCTCGGCGACGCGGAGGTGGGCCGGGTGGCGGAGCTGGTCACGGCCAGTGGTGCGCTCCCGCGCGTACGCCAGGAGGCCGACGCGCTGATCGAGGCGGCCGTGCGCGAGCTCGAGACGGTGGAGCTGGACGGCCTGCGCCCCACGCTCGTGGGCCTGGCCCGCTCGGCGGTGGATCGGAATTCCTAGCTAGGCGGCGAGCTCGAAGGTAACCGCGACCGTCACGCTGACGGAGCTCACTCCGGGCTGGATCGCGACTCCGCCCCCGCCGCCCTTGCCACCGCACTGGTCGCACGAGAAGCCACCGGTCGTGGAGACGATCTCAGTCACGCCGATCAGTCCCCCGACATGATGGCCGGACAGCTGCGCCCAGTCTTGCGCTTTCGTCTTGGCGTCGTTGATCGCAGCCGAGCGCGCGGTCTTCAGCATCGCGCCCTGATCCGCCACCGAAAGATTGATCCCCTGGATCTGCAGATCGTTGCCGACGGCGTCAACCGCCGCCTCGATGAGAGGCGTGGCACTGGTGACGCCGTGCACCGTCACGGTGATCTGAGTCGATGCGTTGTAGCCGTTGATGGTCTGCGGGCAGCAGTTGGTTTGCTGCGACACCGACACGCCGGTGGTCTGGATGTCCTTGTCCTGGACGCCCTGGTTGTGAACCGCGCTCAACAGGTGGCTCATGTCGGTTGCCGCGACCGAGACCGCGTCTCTCACATTCGGCCGCGTCGCGGTGACGCCCAGATACAGCTGGGCCTGGTTTGACGTCGCAGAACCGATCCCGACACCGACGACCGTGATCGTGTTGCCGGAGGTCGAGGCGGCGAGCGTGAGCACCGGCGGAGGAGACGATGCTGCGCCGGAGGGTCGCGACAGGTTGACCGCCAGCGCTGTGACACTGGCGGACGCGACCGCAATGAGCAACCCGCAGACCACCAGCAAACGGTTCTGTGCCGACATCATTTTTCGATGTCCTCCGTAACGAGCTCCGCCTCTTGCCAGCTAGAACTCGCCGGCAGAGGGGACGGTTACTGTGCCCGGCCGGAGAGAATCCCGACGGTGCCCATCGCCAGCCCGTGGAAGTGGACATCCGACCAGCCCGCCTGCATCGCCAGGTCGCCGAGCTCGCCCGGCGTGCGATAGGAGTCGATCGTGTCGCTCAAGTATCGATAGGCGGCCGCGTCTCCCGAGATCAGCCCGCCGACGGCCGGGAGAAGGGTGCGTAGGTAGATGCGGTAAGCGCCGCCGACGGGGCCGCGCGGCGGGCGGACGAACTCCAGGACGACCACGCGTCCAGATGGCTTGACCACGCGGAGCATCTCGCGAAGGCCGCGTACAGGGTTCGCCAGGTTGCGGAGCCCGAAGGCGATTGTCGAGGCGTCGAAGCTCGCGCTCTCAAACGGAAGGTTGAGCGCGTCGCCCTCGAGAAACTCGAGCCCTGGATGCTCCCGCCGCGCGACCTCGAGCATCTGCGGGCTGAAGTCGAGCCCCACCACCCGTCCCGTCGGACCCGCGCGCCTCGCCAGCTCTGCCGTCAGCTTGCCCGACCCGCACGCGACGTCGAGCCCCGACCCTCCCGGAGACAGGCCTGATTCGCGCGCGGCGCGGCGGCGCCAGCCGGAGTCGGTCCCGGCGGACAGGACTGTGTTGATCGTGTCGTAGCGGTGCGCGATCCGGTCGAACATCGACCGGACTGCTTGTGGGTCGCGCTCGCTCAGATTCGCTGCCAGATCGACGCGATGCCCTGGCCCACGCCGATGCACATCGTGGCCAGGCCGTACTCCGCGTCACGGTGCGCCATCTCGCGCACGAGCGTGCTGACCAGGCGCGCACCGCTGCTGCCCAATGGATGACCCAGCGCGATCGCGCCCCCATTGACGTTGACCCTCTCCTCGTCGAGCCCCAGGAGGCGAATGCACGCCAGCGACTGCGACGCGAACGCCTCGTTCAGCTCGACGACCTGCATGTCCGACAGCTGCAAGCCCGCCTTCTCCAGCGCTTTCAGCGACGACGGCACAGGCCCGATGCCCATGTAGTCGGGGTGCACGCCCGCCGGGGCCGCGGCGACCAGGCGGGCCAGCGGCTTCAGGCCGCGTTCGCGCGCTTTGGTGTCGGACATCAGAACGAGCGCCGTGGCGCCGTCATTGAGGGGCGACGCGTTGCCCGCGGTGACCGAGCCGTTCTCAGCAAAAGCGGGTTTCAATTTGCCGAGCGCCTCGAGCGACGAATCCGGACGCGGGCCTTCGTCAACCGCAAATGACAACGAGTCACCCTTCCGCTGCGGGACGAGCACCGGCACGATCTCCTCGGCAAGCCTGCCCGACTTCTGCGCGGCAACTGCGCGCTGGTGGCTGCGCAGCGCGAACGCGTCCTGGTCCTCGCGCGACACCTCGTATTTCTGGGCGACGCGCTCCGCGGTCTCCCCCATTTGCAGCGTCCCGTACATCGCGGCCATCTTCGAGTTGACGAGGCGCCATCCCAACGCGGAGTCGTAAGCGGTCTGAGGTCCTCGGGGAAATCCGGCGTCCGGTTTGGGCATCACCCAGGGCGCGCGGGTCATGCTCTCGACGCCACCCGCAACCATGATGTCGGCCGCGCCCGACTGGATCTCACGCGCCGCCGCGATGGTCGCCTGCATCCCCGAGCCGCACAGGCGGTTCACCGTCTGGCCGGGGACCTCGACTGGAAAACCCGCCAGGAGGAGCGCCATCCGCGCCACGTTGCGGTTGTCCTCCCCTGCCTGGTTCGCGCAGCCGAGGATCACGTCCTCAACCTCAGCTGGCTTGACGTGCGCGCGTTCGCAAACCTCTTTCAGGACGACCGCGGCGAGGTCATCGGGCCGAATGTCCTTTAGCTGACCGCCATAACGCCCCATAGGCGTCCGCGCGGTCGCAACGATGACCGCCTGGGGAGAGTTCACCTCCCCGCTCGCGGGGGAGGTCGGCGGCGAAGCCGCCGGGTGGGGACTATCAAGTTTGCTTTGCCGCCCGCCGGGCAAGAAAGTTCCGCACGCCTTCGGCGAACTCCGGGCTCGCGGCCTGGGCCTCCTGCAGATACGACTCGAACTCCAGCGCCTGCTCGAAGGTCGACTCCAGCGCATGCGTCACGGCACGCTTCGCGCCCGCCAGCGCACCGCGCGGCTGCGCCGCCAGGTGGCCGGCCAGCTCGCGAACTTCTGCCTCGAGCTGATCCGCCGGGACGATGCGATTGATCACTCCCAACCTGTGAGCGTCCGCCGCCGGCAGCGGCTTGCCGGTGAAGAACATCTCGTACGCGATCCCAGTGCCCGCGAGCCGAGGGAGAAGCCAGCTCACGCCGCCATCGGGCGCAAGACCGATGTTCACGAATGCTTCGAGCAGATACGACTCGGGCGTCGCGATCCGGATATCACACGCGAGGGCAAAGCTCGCGCCGATGCCGATCGCGGGCCCGTTCATCGCCGCGATCACAGGCTTGGGCATCGTACGCAGGCGCGTCAGCATCGGCATGTACTCGTTGCGCAGCACGTTGCCGACGTCCTCAGGCGTCCGCAGTCCAGCGCCTTCAACCATCTCGGTGACATCGGCGCCGGAGCAGAAGGCGCGGCCCGACCCGGTCAGCACTACCACGCGAACCGCGTCGTCGCGCTCGGCCTGCTTGATCGCCTCGGCGAGCTGCTGGCGCGTGAGCGCCCCGATCGCGTTCATCTTCTCCGGCCTGTTGAGCCGGATCAGGCCGATGCCATCGTGCGTCTGAACGTGTACGTGCTGTTCGACCTCAGTCGCCATCTCTCTTCCTACCTTCCTTTGAATACGCCTTTTCGTTTCTCGAGGAATGCGTGCATGCCTTCCTTCTGGTCCTCGGTCGCAAACAGGAAGTAGAAGCTCTTGCGCTCCGACGCCAGGCCCTCGGCAAGCGGCGCCTCGAAAGCCTTGAGGACCGCCTCCTTCGCCATTCGCGCCGCGAGAGGTGGTTTCTCGGCGACCTGCCTCGCCATCCGCTCCGCCACCGGGATGGTCATCTCGGCCGGCACGACCTTGTTCACAATGCCCAGCTCGTGCGCGCGCTGCGCTGTGAGAGGCGCGCCGGTGAGCATGACCTCCATCGCCGCGTATTTGCCCGCAGTGCGCGGCCACCTCTGCGTGCCGCCGGCGCCGGGGATGATGCCCAGGTTGATCTCGGGCTGTCCGAAGCGGGCTGTTTCTCCAGCAACGATCATGTCGCACATCAGCGCGACCTCGCATCCACCACCGAGCGCGTAGCCGTTCACGGCGGCGATCAGCGGCTTGCTGAATCCGGCCAGAGGCGCCCAGCGGCCCGTCTGGTCGCGACTCAGCTGGTCCACCGCGGAGCGGTCGGCCATGTCGCCGATGTCGGCGCCGGCCGCGAAGACCTTGGCGCCGCCCGTCAGGACCACCGCCCTGACGGAGTCATCGGCGTCCAGGTCCGCCAGGGCACTCGTCAGCTCGTGGATCAGGTCCGGGCTGAGGGCGTTCAGGACCTTCGGCCGGTTGAGCGTCACGGTCGCGATCGGCGCTTCGATTTCGACCAGGATGTGCTCGTACGCCATCGCGTCTATGATCGGCTAAATGCCGGACCGCAGGCTTTTCGACAGCTACGGGCGGATCGCCGACGACCTTCGGATCTCAGTCACGGACCGCTGCAACTTCCGCTGCATCTACTGCATGCCGGCGGAGGGCCTCAAGTGGCTCGCCCGCGACGACATCCTGAGGTACGAGGAGATCGTCCGCCTCGCGCGGATCTTCGTCGAGCGGTACGGCGTCCGCACCATCAGGATCACAGGCGGCGAACCGCTCGTCCGGGTGAAGCTCGAGGAGCTCGTCGGCATGATCAACGCGATCGACCCGACCCTCGACATCACGATGACCACGAACGGCGTGTTGCTGCGGCAGAAGGCGCAGGCGCTCAAGGACGCGGGGCTGAAGCGCATCAACATCTCGCTCGACACGCTGCACATGGACCGCTTCCAGGAGATGGCGCGCAGCGACGCCTTCGTGCGGGTGATGGACGGCATCGCCGCAGCGCGGGAGGCGGGCCTGGGTCCCATCAAGCTGAACATGGTCGTCATGAAGGGCCGCAACGACGATGAGGTCGTCGACTTCGCCCGGCTCGCGCGGGCGGAGGGCTATGAGGTGCGCTTCATCGAGTTCATGCCCCTCGACGGCGACAACATCTGGACCAACGAGCAGGTCGTGCCGAGCCTTCGGATCCAGGAGCAGATCGAAGACCAGTTTCCTCTGGTCGCCTACAACGACCCGCGCCCGGGACCCGCGACCCGCTACACCTTCGCCGACGGCGCACCTGGCGGCATCGGCTTCATCTCGTCGGTCAGCCAGGCCTTCTGCACGACGTGCAACCGGATCCGCCTGACCGCCGAAGGCGGGCTTCGCACGTGCCTCTTCTCGCTGCATGAGACCCCGCTCCGCGACCTGATGCGGTCAGGCGTCTCCGACGACCACCTGGGATCCGTGATCGAGGGAGCGATCTGGCGCAAGGAAGAAGGCCATCTGATCAACAAGGCTGGCTTCATCAAGCCGGCCAAAAACATGTCGCAGATCGGCGGCTGAGGAAGGCTCCTCCCCATTCATGGGGAGGTGGCCCGGAGGGCCGGAGGGGCTGCGCCGGAGGGGCTGGCCTAATCTAGTCCCGTGACGGACAAGCCCGACCAGGACGTGACTTACTGAATGCTTCGACCCGAAGAGGCTCAGCGGCCCTTCACGGTCACCGAGCTCGCCAACGAGATCAAACGCGAGCTGCGCCCCCTCACCGCGCTGCTCGTCAAGGGCGAGGTCAGCGGGATGAAGCGCGGCGCGAAGGGCCATTACAGCTTCGCCATCCGTGACAACCAGAGCTTGATCAACGGCTTCCTGTATGCGGACGACGCTCGCCGGGTCACGACTCTGCCGGAAGACGGGCAGGTGTTCATCTTCCGTGGGCGGGTCGACTTCTGGACTCAGTACGGAGCCCTCCGGTTCATCGTCGACCAGATCGAGTTCGACGACATCGGCAAACTCAGGGCCCAGCTGGAAGAGCTGAAGCGAAAACTGGAGGCAGAGGGCGCCTTTGCCCCGGAGCGCAAGCGCCCCCTTCCTTTTCTGCCGCGAGCGGTCGCGCTCCTGACCTCGCCGACAGGGGCCGTCATCCACGACCTTCAGGAGACCATCCTGGAGCGCTACCCCAACATGGGCATCGTCGTGTATCCCGTGCAGGTGCAGGGGGCAGCCGCGCCGATGAGCGTCGCCCGCGCCCTGCGGCGCTGCAACCAGGAACAAGCCGCGGACGTGATCGTGCTCGCGCGCGGCGGCGGCAGCTTCGAAGAGATGTGCGCCTTCAACACCGAGGTCGTGGCGCGCGCGATCCTCGAGTCGAAGCTGCCGGTGGTGACCGCGCTCGGCCATACCTCCGATCGAACCGTGGCCGACCTGGTCGGCGACGCAGAGTGCCGCACCCCGACCGAGGCGGGGGCGCGCGTGGTGCCCAAGAAGTCGGACCTCATCGCCCAATTGCGCGAGCGAGACCGACGGCTCGACCGCGAGATCAGGCAGCGGGTCAGCCGCGAGACGGAGCGCATCGACCTCAAGCGGCGCCGCCTGCTCCAGGTCCTCCCCGCCCTCGTCCGGCACCGTGTAGAGAGGTTGACCCGAGCGGCGGCCGAGCTGGGTCGCCTGAGCCCGGTCGCCCAGGTGGCACGCCGCGAGGAGGCGCTTCGCGACCGGCGCCGCCGGTTGGACAGCGCAGCCGCCTCGCGCCTGGCGAAAAGCACCAGCTCCCTCGCCGCCCGCCGCGCCCCCGACCGCCTTGCACGCGCGCTGGCGGAACGGTTCGGCGTCGCCACGCGTGCGCTCGCCCACCGCGAACAGCGGCTGGTCGCGCTCAGCCCGGACGGCGTGCTCGCTCGGGGGTACAGCATCACGCAGGACGCCGAATCGGGCAGCGTGATCAGCTCCGCCGCCGCCACCGGCGTCAACCGCCGGGTTCGGATCCGCCTGGGATCGGGTCGCCTCGGCGCCCGCGTCGAGGAGGTCGAGCCGTGAGCCAGGACCTGACCTATGAGCAGGCGCTGGAGAAGCTCGACGAGAGGCTCAAGGTGCTGGAAGACGGCAACCTGTCGCTCGAGGACGCGCTCAAAGCCGTCGACGATGCCCGCATCTACCTGAAGATCTGCACCGAGCGCCTCGACGCCGCGCGCAAGAAGATAGAAGTTCGCGCCGAACCCGAAACTAGGGAGTAAGACCTCCTGCCGGAAGCGCAGCCGGTCCGTCCGCGGCAGGTGAGCCGGACTCGAGCTTCTGGTCCATCGCCCGCAGCCGTTCACTCAGGTTCTTGATGAATTCCAGCAGCACCTCGGGGTGTTCGGTGACGATCGCGTGCAGACGGTCGCGGCGCAGCACGCGCACGGTCGTGTCGGTGGTGGCCTGGGCGCTCGCGGATCTCGGCTGCTCGTCGAAGACCGACATCTCGCCCACGACGGTGCCCGCGCCGTGCCTCGCCAGCGTCACTTCGATCGCCGCGTGGTCGAGGTGGATCCGAATCTCGCCGTCGACGACCACGTAGAGCTCAGCACCTACATCACCTTTGCGGAAGATGAGCTCGCCCTTCACGTAATGCCGCGTGACCATCAGCCGGTCGATGCTGGCCAGCTGCTCGAGGGTGAGGGTGCTGAAGAGAGGAACCTGTTTCAGCGCGATCAGCTCTTTCATGTGTTCATTGGGTCCGTGCCTGGCCGCTTCCGCTGTTTCGCGCACCCACCTGTCGGGATGGCCGGCGAGGGCTTCGAGCTCCGCTTGCGTCAGGGGCCGCGCCAGAACCGGGTCGAACTCGCCCGGGTCGAGCAGGCGCACCAGCGGCCCGGCGAGCCAACCCGGGCCGAAGTTTAACAACGTTTCCAGCGCCTCCACCCTCGTTTGGATGTGCATCGAAACGAGTCCGCGCTCGACCGTGGCAAAACCTCGCTTGCCGTGGAGAGCGCGCATCGCGGCCAACCCTGATTCGGCCGCACCGTGGATGTAATCCTCCAGCCCGATGCGCAGCAGCGCGTAGCCGGCCGCCTGGTCACCGTCCATGCGTCGCATTGCGCCGGAGATTCGAGCGGACAGCCGGGCCATCTGGGCGCCGCCCGCCAGGCGCGTGTCCAGGTGCTCCCGCACACGCTGATACAGCTCCGGGCGGCCGCTTCGCACCAGGGCCTCGACTGCGGCAGCCGACGTCTCATCGTGCAAGAGAAGGAGCGGCAGCGTGAGCATCAATGCCTCGGGCGCTTGGGCCGCCATCGCTTCTGCGGCGACGCGCCTGACGTCGCGGTCCGCGCTCGCCAGACAGCCGGCCAGTGCCTCGGCAAACGCCTGCTGGAACTCCGCCGGCGGCGTCCACCGTACCGCCTGTCGCAGCGCCTCCCGCCGGACGCCGACGTCAGAATCCCGGAGGCACCCCAGCAACGGCGCAGCCACGCCCGCGACCTGGCCCTTCATCCGGGCGAAGCTGCGGATCGCCTCGAGTCGCACGCGAGGATCGTCATCCGACATCGCCCCGACGACCGTCTTGTCGTCCCCGACGAAAGCCGCCGCCCACGCGGCCGCCGCCCGGTCGCCAGGAGCGCTCGAGTCGTCGAGCGTGCGGAGGAGCTCGTCGGAACCTTGCCAGCGCTCCTTTTTCATCACACCCGCTACCGCCGCTGCCGCCTGCACCCATCCGTCGTCGTCGGCGCGCGCCGCTTCGAGCTGATCGAGCGTGACGCGGTCCGGAGGGGCCATCTGAAACGCGAGCCGCCGCACAACGGTATCCCGGGACGCAAGCAGCTCGGGCAGCATCGACGTGAACGTCTCCGGCGAGGACTTGGCCAGCGCCGCTGCGGCGAACTCTCTCGTCCGGTCGTCGGCGCCGCGGATGTAGCCCTGCAGCTCGGCGATCTGGTCGGGGGTCGGGCGTCCGACCGCCTGCTGGAAGTCGGCGAGGCTCAGGGCATGCGTGCGCAGCCGCGCGTAGATCGCGTCCACGTAAAGGCTCCTCACGCGCCACGCAGCAAGGATGAAGAGCGCGCCGATTGCGACACCGATCACGGCGAGTACCGCGACGCTCGCCACGATGGCCGGCTGAACGAGCAAGAGTCCCACCCCGGCCAGGACCGCCGCCGACGGAAGAACGACGTTGTCGAGCAGGAATCTCAGCCTGGGCACGACCTGGGCCGGCAGCGCCCCCCCGAGGACGCTCTGCGCGGGATCGTCGAGCCCGGTCTGCAGACCGTTGCGCACGATGAAGAGGAATAGCGCGGTGCCCAGGACCGGGTTGATGGCGACGGCCGTGAAGCCGACCAGCGTGAAGGCCGGCAGGACCAGGATCGCGTTCTTCACGCCGAGTCTGTTGAGCACCCACGGCGTGACGAAGAGACTGACGACGAGCTGCACGACGTAAGTTGCGAGCCACGCGTTGCCGATGAGGATCGTCAGCTCCTGCAGGTTGTTGTGGGTCGCGGAGACGAAGAGCACAGCGACGAGGTAATCGCCGACTCGGCTTGCCACCTGGAACACGAGCGTCACGAGGACAAGGGCGAGCACGAGACGGCTGCCGGTCAGATACTCGAAGCCGCGTCTGAGCATGGCGAGCGTGCCGTGCCGCTTCCGCTCCACCTCCTGCTCGACGAGAAGCTGGTCCGCGTCGTCGATGAAGGCAGGTCGAAAGAGGGTGCGCTCCAGTCCCACCGACATGACCGCGGCCGCCAGAGAGCCGAATGCCCAGACGAAGATCAAGGGCTCGGTCGCGAAGACCGCGACGATCGTGGTCGTCAACCCCGAGAGGATGTAACCGACACTCGAGCCCGCGGCGATGACCGGGAAGACGCGCTTGCCCTCGAGCACGTTGAAGTGCTGCGTCGCGAAGCTCCAGAAGTTGAGCATGACAAGCTCGAACGCGACCGAATAGACGACGTAGGCGCCGAACGCGGTTGTCGCGTCTTCGCGGATCGCGTAAGCGGTGAACACTCCCACCGCTGCGACTGCGTTTGCGACCAGGACGATCCGGAACGCCCTCCCGACGCCGAAGCGCCGCGTGAGCGCGCCCTGCAGCGCAGCCATCGGCCACGCGGTGAGGGCGAGCACGATGAAGAACAGCGGATAGGCGTGAGGACCGGCCTTGTTCAGGAAGATCGACTGGGCCGCGCTGAACGCGGTGTACATCGCCCACCCCACGACGATGGCGAAGCCCGCCACCTGCAGTGTCCGCCGGAGCTCGGTGCGGCGGACGTGAAGAATCTTGGCGAGGAGAGGCGACACCGCCTCCGGTCGTTGGAACCTAGGTCTGCTGGACGCTCGCGATTTTCTGCAGCGCGGCGATGCGCTCCTCGATCGGCGGGTGGGTGTCGAAAAGGCGGCTGAAGAAGCTGCCGTGGTGCTCTGACGGGTTGTCGATCATCATTGCGGCCACCGCGTGGTTGAACCGCTCAGGCGGCTTGTCGTTCTGGGCGATCTTCTGCAGCGCCGAGATAAGTCCGGCGGGATTTCGCGTCAGCTCGACACCGCTGACGTCGGCCAGCGACTCGCGCTGGCGCGACAGCGCCAGCTGCATGAGCGGGCCGATGATGAACGCGACCAGCGTGAAGAGAATGCCGATTGCCAGGACGACCAGCGCGCCCTGACCGCGCAGTCGCATGCGGGCGATGCTGTTCCAGAAAGCGCTCGCGATGAGCGCGGCCATGCCGATCATCGTCGTGACCACGAGCAGCAGGCGCACGTCGAAGTTCTTGACGTGGCTCATCTCATGCGCCAGGACGCCCTCGAGCTCCTCGCGGTTCATGATCTGGAGCAGCCCGGTCGTCACGGTCACTGAAGCGTGGTTCGGGTCGCGCCCGGTGGCGAACGCGTTTGGGCTCGGGTCGTTGATCACGTAGACCTTCGGCATCGGGAGGCCGTCGCCGATCGCGAGCGCCTGGACCACGTTGTAGAGCTGCTGGTACTGCCTCGGGTCGGCGGGCTGCGCGCCCATCGCGGCCAACACTGTCGAGGAGCCGAAGTAGTACGCGTACAGCGCCGCGGCCACGCCGAGCAGGCCGAGGACAATTGCACCCGCGATCGCCCCACCCTGGCCGTAGGCCAGCGCCCCGACGATCAGCCCGACAACCAGCCACACGATCAGGAAGCCGGCGATCACGAGGATGCTGTTGCGCTTGTTGCGCGATATCTGGTGATACATCTAGGTTGGTTCTCGATTGCCGCGGAACGTGCTGCGCACACGGTCGGCGACATAGCGGCCCCATATCTGTACCCACACCAGGCCGTTGCCGAACGCGGAAACGTCCTCGGAGTGGTGCTTGAAGTGATATGTCCACATTGCCCGGTGGCGTTCGTACGAGATCTGACGCTGACGGTTGAGCGGTTCTGGCTTGATGCGGTGCACCGCGCTCGCCGACGGGAGATAGAAGATCTTCCAGCCGCCAAGCTTCAGGCGATAGCAGAGGTCAAGGTCTTCGCCAAACATGAAGTAGCGCGGGTCGAAGAATCCCACGCGGTCGAGCGCGGACCTGCGGAGAAGCAAGCACGCTGCCGTGCCGGCGTCCATCTCGTGCACCTCCGATTCGTCGACGTGGCCCATGTTGGCCCGGCCGAATCGAGGACTTTTCGGAAAGATCTTGCTCAGCCCGACCGTCTGGTAGAACAGCGTGCTCGGCAGCGGAAACGCGCGCCGCGCGTCGGGGTCGACCTTGCCGTCCGGCAGGAGCAGCCGCGGGCCGACCGCGCCCGCGTCGGGCCGGGTGAGAAGAAGGTCAGCCAGCCGTCCCACGCACTGAGGATCCAGTGCGACGTGCGGGCTCAGGAGCAGGACGAAGCGGCCCTGGCACCGCTCGAGACCGACGTTTGCAGCGCGCCCATAGCCGAGGTCTTTCGACTGGACCAACACCGTGGCCTGAGGGAATTCATCGGTCACTGCGGCTGGTGATCCGTCTGACGAGTCGTTGTCTACGACGATCGCCTCGACCGGTACGTCGGCGCTCGCGAAAAACGCCTTGAGGCACTGGAGCAGCTCCTCTTTGGCGTTGCGGCTGACGACCAGTGCTGAGACGAGTGGCTTGGCGGATTCAGGCATCGGCCCTGAATTATCGCGTTCGTGCCACTAGAATCGGCGGACGTGCAGCGCCTGGGTCTCGGCCAGCGCCTGGCCCAGATCCGGCGCAACCGGTTGGTCCGGCAGAACCTGGTCCTCTTTTCCGGCGGACTTGTCGCGGGCGTCGGGGGCTTCGTATACCACGCGATAGCGGGCCGCATCCTGGGCCCCGAGACGTACGGTCAGGTGGCGTTCCTGATCGCGGTGTACGCCGTCGGGACGGGCCCCGCTCTGATCCTGGTCGTCGTCCTCGCCCGCTACACAGCGATGCTCAACGCCCGTGGCGACCCTGGCGTGCGCTCGCTGCTGGCGCGCACGGTGCGCCTCATCGCCATCCCCTGCCTGCTGTTCATCCTGCTGACGACGCTGTTCGCTCGTCCCATCGCGGCGTTCGAGCACATCGGCTCCACGCTGCCGATCCTCATCCTCGGCTTCTCCATCGCCCTGATCTGGCAGGTCGCGATCCCGCGCGGCATCCTGCAGGGGCTGCAGCGCTTCACGGCGCTCTCGCTCAACCTGTCGCTCGAGCTGCTGATTCGAACGACCGTGGTCTTCCTTCTCCTGAAGGCCGGCTACGCGGTTTCAGGCGCCATGGCCGCAGTATTCGTGGGACTCGTCTTTGTCTTCTGTCTGGGTCTCTACTCGCTGCACGACCACTTCCGGGGCACCGGCACTCGGGTCAGGCTGCGAGTCATGGCCGGTTTCTCACTCACCGCGGCCGCCGGCATCATCGGAGTCCAGATTCTCTACAACCAGGACGTGATCCTGGCCGAGCATTACCTCAACGGCCACGACGGCGGCATCTACGGCGGGCTCAACAAGATCGGCACGATCCTTTTCTTCCTGACCCTCAGCGTGAGCCAGGTCCTCTTTCCGCGTGTGGTCGAGGCGGTGGCGAAGGAGCAGCACCCCGGGCGGATCCTTCTCTCGTCCGCGGGCATCCTGACCGCGCTGGGCGCCGGCGCGCTGCTGGTCTTCGCGGTGGCGCCGGGCCTGGTCGTCGGAGTCCTGTTCGGGCCCAGCTTCAAGGACGCTGTGCCACTTGTGTTTCCGGTCGGAGTCATTGGCCTCGCGCTTTCGCTCGACAACCTTCTGGTCCAGTTCTTCATGGCGGTGCATGACCGGGTATTCGTGCCGATCCTCGCTCTCGGCGTGCTGGCCGAGGGAGTCCTGATCTTTCTCTTCCACGCGCGCGTGGGACAGATCGTGCTCGACGTGCTCGTCGCCCTGGTGGGGCTGTTGCTCCTGCTGACGATCCGCTGCTATCTGCTGCTCCCCACGCTGCACGCGGAGAGCGTCAAGGAGCCGGAGCCCGTGCTCACCTGAAAAAATTCAAGTCCCGCCACCCCGAAGGGCTGCGGGACTTAAAAAACGCTCGGCAACGACCTACTCTCCCGCCGGGTTACCCCGGCAGTACCATCGGCGCTGGAGGGCTTAACTACCGTGTTCGGAATGGGAACGGGTGTCTCCCCTCCGCCATGGTCACCGAACAGAGGGAATTATAACGGGCGAAGGAGAAGCTTCACCTCCCCGCTTGCCGGGGAGGTCGGCGGCAAGCCGCCGGGTGGGAACGCTTCACCTCCCCGCTCGCCGGGGAGGTCGGCGGCGCAGCCGCCGGGTGGGGACGTCCAAACTTGCTATCGGGTACGCCGGCGCATGGGGGACGTCCTAACTTGCTATCGGGTGCGCCGACGTCGCGCGCGAAGGCTCTTGATCTTGCGGGCCTCGGCCGGCGGGACGTAGTGCGAGCGCCGTCGCATCTCGCGCACGAGTCCCTGTTCCTGCACCTTGCGGCGGAACTCGCGCAGCGCCTGCTCGAACTCTTCGGGGTCCTTGACTACAATTCGCACGACCCAAGAAGGATACAGGCCTCACGGCGGGGCCCGCTGGCTTAACCGGAGGCGCGCCTCGTTGTATCCAGCGGGGGCCATGACGAGCGCCGATTCAGCTCCATTGGCGCCAACGAGGCGCAATCGGCGCTAGGGGTTCACTCCGGCCAGGGTCACGGTCGCGGTGTGTGAGCCGCCTTGATCGACCCATGTCACCGAAACCTTCTCGCCTGGGAGATGCGACTTGATCGCCGTGCCCAGGGTGTCGGTCGAGGTGACGGCGGAGCCACCGACGTTCGTGATGACCGAGCTGCGCGTGATCCCTGCTGCCTGCGCCGGCGACCCGGAGGTGACCGCGACGACCAGCGCGCCCGAGCTCAGTTTGAGACCAAGCTGCGCTGCACTGGTCGAGTCCAGGTTCTGCACCTGCACGCCCAGGAATCCAAGCTGTCCGTAGGTCAGGTCCGACGCCTGCTCGTGCGCCCGAATCCGGTTGACGACGCTGAGTGCGGTGTTGGAGGCGACCGCGAATCCGATGTTCGACGCCGAAGAACGGAAACCCTGCGCCTGGCCGGCGGTGATCATGCCCACGACCTGTCCGGACGTGTTGACCAGCGCGCCGCCAGAGTCACCTTCGTAGATGACCGCGTCGCTCTGAATCATGCCGTTCAGCGTCTCCGACTGGCCGCCACCCTCGCTGGCGGTGATGGTCTGGTCCAGCGCCGTGACGGTGCCCTGGGACGCCGGCGGCGTCCCACCCTGACCGAGCGCGTTGCCGATGGCGACGACCGTGTCGCCGACCTGCACCGAGGACGAGTTGGCGAACGTCACCGTCGGCAGTCCCGAGACGTTGGAGTCGATCTGGATCACCGCGACGTCCTGCGAGATGTCGACGCCCACGACGTGGGCCGTGTAGGTCTGCGAGCGCCCTTGCACCGTGACCGTGATGCTGGTCGACTGGCTGACCACGTGGTTGTTGGTGAGGATCTCGCCGGTCGAGCTGATGATCATCCCGGTGCCGGCGGCCTGGCCCGTCCCTACGACGGTGTTGATGTCGACGATCGCGGGATCGACCTTGGCCGCGATAGCGTCTGCCGTCGTCGAGCTGCCGGCCGACGGATTGGCGCTCGGGCTCACCGGCTGGATCGGCGTTTCGCCGGGTGTCGTCGTGGCCTGCGCGACGGGTCGGTTGTTGACCACGCGTGCGAGGCTCCAGCCGATACCGGCGCCCGCTCCGGCGGCGACGATCGCGATCAGCACGACGAAGGCCGCGATGCGATGCCACAGGGAGGGCGCCTGCGGGGGCGGGGCGGCCATCCACGCCGGCGACGGTCCCATGCCCTCATAGCCGGGCGGCGACAAGAGATTCTGTTCTGGCGGCGTTGGCGGTGCGCCGGTTTCGTTTGGATTTTGTTCTGACATCAGGCTGTCCTCCGGTGATCTCCCTTTTACGGACTTGTGCCTTCTAGGGTGTCCCGGCAACCTGTGAGGCGACTCGACGGATCCTTAGCGTTCCCTGGGAAATTGTGGACCTCGTCAGCGCTTCGAAGGCGACGCGGAGGGCGACGCGGACGGCGATGAGCTCGGCGACGCGCTTGGCGATGCGGACGGAGTCGGCGACGGTGACGGCGAGGCCGATGGAGACGAGTGGGCAGTCGCCGCCTGGACCTCTCCAGGCGCGGTCGCCTGGGGCTCTGGCGGTGCGGGCGGCGCCGCGAGCGAGATCAACAGCATCAGCACGATTGCGACCGCGCCGATAGCCGCGGGCATGGCGAGCCTCTCCGGGCCAGGCCGCGCACCAGTGCTCTGCGCCGAGTTGCGGTAGGCGCGTCGCAGAGGCGTCAGGTGGATCCCCTCGGCCGAGGCTCCTGCCCAAACGGCATTGGCGTAGATCGCCGCCTGGAACAGCAGGAGCAGGGCCAGCGCGGCGGTCGAGATCGAGGGCGCGCGGGCCAGCATCACAATCGCCGCAGCCACGCCCGTGACCGCGAGCATAGTCTCCATCTGCGCCGCGCGCAGCGCCTTGATGAGTGACGCCTCGCTTTCCTTCATCTTGGGTGTGCGCAGGAACGCGGTATGGAACCGGATGAGACCGCGCAGACATGCGAGCGTGACGACCCAGCTCAGGGCAAACCAGACCTGGAGGCCCGCGATCGCGTCGCGCCACGTGCATCGCGTCTTGATCTTCATCGCCCACACGGCGCGGAGCAACCCCGACGCGAGGAACGCGATCGGCAGACCGAGGGCCAACCCGGTCATCCTGCGGATCGGCAGCTGATGATGCATGGCCGTCGACAGCGCGGTGAGGAGAAGCAGGACCGTGAAGATGAACATGAGCACGTCGCCGAACCACTGCACGTTGCCGAGCAGGTAATGCACCCGCTGCGCCACGGTCAACCCCTCACCCTGGCCGGGCAAGAGCAGGCGCCGCCAGTGGAGGCGCAGGATCTGCACTCCGCCCAGGGCCCATCGAAAGCGCTGCTTCTTCAGCCCGTCGAAGCTCAACGGCATGAGCCCATGGCCGTAGGGCTTCGGCACGTAGATGCCGACGTGCCCGTGCGCAAGCATGCGCAGGCTCGCTTCCGCGTCCTCGGTCACGATGTCGGGGTTCCAACCGCCGATCTCCTCCAGCGCCTGGCGCCGGATGAGGCCCATGGTGCCCGCGAAGATGATCGCGTTCCGGTGCGCGCGGGCGGGCATCGTGATCTCGAAGAAATAGCGGTAGCTGTAGTAGAGGCCGCGTAGATACTGGTCGTCCTCCCAGTCGCGATAGTTCTGCGGTGTCTGGACGAACGCGACCTTGGGGTCGGCGAAATGGCCGACGGTCGAGCGCAGCCAATCCGGCCTGACGACGTAGTCCGAGTCGACCACCGCGATGATCTCGACTTCTTTGGGCAGGCGTCGCGTCGCTTCGTTCAGCGCGCCGGCTTTGTAACCGGGCCAGTTCTCGAGGTGCATGAACTGGAAGCGAGGGCCGAGCTTCTCGCATCTGGCCTGGAGCGCCGTCCAGGTCTCGCGGTCGGGCGTGTTGTTGTCGACCACCTGCACGATCAGGTCCGGATAGTCGAGGGCCGCGAGCGCGTCGAGCGTCTCGCCGACGACCTCGAGAGGTTCGTTGTAAGCCGGGATCTGGACCGCGACCTTGGGGAGGTAGTTGGGATCGCTCGAATGCGGCCGGTCTGAGGTCCGGCTGATCGTGTCAACGATCTCGAACAGATAGGACAGGGACAGCCCCAGCGCCGCGAGCTCGAGCACCAACAGCACGCTCGATGCGATCAGGTAGACCGCGTCCCGCGCCACCACGTAGGTGATCGAGCCGGCGTACAGGAGGTAGGCGATTGAGGCGAGGGTCGCCGCCGCATAAAGCTGGGCGCCCATCCAGCTCCACCGCCGCATGGTCACTCGCAGCAGGGCGGTAGCGACGAAGGCGACGGCCCCGAGGATGATCTCGAAGTCCGGAGTCTGGCTCAGGATCGACGCGTTCCAGGTCACCAGGGCGATCAGGAGCACACCGACCGGCAGACCGATCCAGAGGCGAGCCTGGATCAGGCCCGGCCAGAAAGCGGCGATCGTGGCGACAGCGCTGAGCGCGCCAAAGAAAAGCGCGGCATGAAGCAGCACAGAGAGAGAACGCGGGTTAACACTTTTTGACCTACGCGGATCGAACGAGCTAGGCCGTGACTTCCTTCGCGGCGGCGGCTTCCATGTGCTCCGCCAGGCGGTTCAGCAGCCGCTTGAGCTCGGCCCGATCCTTGGGCACGAGCTGGGAGATCGCCGACGCGAGGCGGCCGGCCCCCATTCCGCGCAGCCGGTGGAAGAGCCGGTCCGATTTCGGCGTGAGCTCGAGCCACGTGAGGCGGCGATCGTCGTGGTCCGGGACGCGGCGCAGATATCCCAGCTCCTCCAGACGATCGACGAGCGGGACCAGGGTGCCTGGCGTAACGCCGAGCCGGCCGGCCAGCTCCCTGCCGCTCTGGCGGCCCCAGCGCCGGATGGTCGCGAGGGCGCGAAACTGGCCCATCGTCAGCTCGACGTCCATCAGAAATCTCAGAAAGTCATCGGAGAACGCCGCTTGCTGGCGGCCGAACGCCAGCATCACCGAGCGGAGATTTTCCTTTGACGCTGGCGTGGCTTTCACCCATTCGAATTTACCAAATGACTTGACTCATGTCAATCATTTGATATCATCAAACGGTTAGAAATGGGGTTTGACCGATGCTGATTCGCCTTCTGCGCACCTATGTTCGGCCATACGCGCGAGAGGTAGCGGTCGTCATCGCGCTCGTGCTGATCCAGTCCATCGCGAACCTCTATCTGCCCAACCTCAACGCCGACATCATCAACAACGGTGTCGCCAAGGGCGACATCCCGTACATCTGGCGGACGGGTGCGGTGATGCTGGGCATCACGCTGGTGCTCGGCCTGATCGCGATCGCGGGAGTGTACTGGGCTTCGCGAGCCTCGATGGGAGTCGGGCGGGACCTGCGGGCTGCGGTATTCGGTCGGGTCCAGGGCTTTTCGGCGCAGGAAATGAACCGCTTCGGCACTGCTTCCCTGATCACTCGCAACACTAACGACGTTCAGCAGATCCAGCTCTTCATGCAGATTGCGCTCACCCTGATGGTGAGCGCGCCGATCATGTTGGTCGGCGGCGTGTTCATGGCGCTGCGGACGGATGTAACCCTCTCCGGGCTGCTGATTGTGGTCATACCGCTCCTGGCAGCGATCGTCGGCTTCATGCTCTGGAAGGCGGTGCCACTCTTCCGGTCGATGCAGGTGAAGATCGACCGGATCAACCAGGTCATGCGCGAGCAGATCATGGGGGTACGGGTCATTCGCGCCTTCATTCGAACGCCCTATGAGGAGCGCCGCTTCGCGGAGGCGAATTACGACCTCACGTCGACCGCACTTCGCGTGAACCGGATCTTCGTCTTCGCCTTCCCCGCCCTGATGATCGTGATGAACGGCACGACGATCGCTGTGCTGTGGTTCGGCGGCCATCTCGTCGACAGCGGGCAGATGTCCATCGGCAACATGACCGCCTTCCTCATGTACATCATGCAGATCCTCTTCTCGCTGATGATGGCCGTCGGGTTGGTCATCCTCGTGCCGCGCGCCGAGGCAAGCGCGGCGCGCCTCCAGGATGTGGTCACTACAACTCCATCAATCGGAGAACCCGCCCACCCGGTCGCACCGAGCGGGATCTCTGGAGAGGTCGAGTTCCGCGGTGTCACCTTCGGCTACCCCGGCGGCGAGAAGCCGGTGCTGCAGGAGCTAGTCTTCGATCTGAAACCCGGAGAGACCACCGCAATCATCGGCGGCACCGGCGCGGGCAAGACCACGCTGCTCAACCTCATACCGCGATTCTTCGACGTGAGCGAAGGCGCGGTCCTGGTCGATGGTGTCGACGTACGCGAGCAATCGCTGGAAGGCCTGTGGAGCAGGATCGGCCTCGTGCCCCAGCGGGCGTATCTCTTCGGCGGCACGATCGCCGACAACCTGCGGTTCGGCAACGAGCAAGCCACGGACGACGAGCTCTGGCATGCCCTCGAGGTGGCGCAGGCGCGTGATTTCGTCGAGACCATGCCTGGCGGCCTCGCCGCCCCGATCGACCAGGGCGGGACCAACGTCTCGGGCGGTCAGCGACAGCGGCTGGCGATCGCCCGCGCCGTGGTGAAGGGACCGGCGGTCTATCTGTTCGACGATTGCTTCTCTGCTCTCGACGCCGGTACCGACGCGAGGCTGCGGGCCGCGCTTCGCGCCGAGACCAGGCGGTCGACCGTTTTGATCGTTGCCCAGCGCGTCAGCACGATCATGCACGCCGACCGGATCATCGTCCTGGACGACGGCCGGGTCGTGGGCATGGGAACGCACGCCGAGTTGATGGTCACGTGCGAGCCGTATCGCGAGATCGTCGATTCGCAGCTCGGCGAGGCGGCGGTCGCATGATCAACCGGCCAGGAGGGGGCGCTCAAGCCCAACGGCGACAACCGGGCGGCTGGATGGGCGGCATGGGCGGGCCTCCGCCCGCCAAGCTCAGCAACCCGCGCCAGACGCTGGGCAAGCTCCTCGCCCGCCTGAGACCCGAGCTGCCGCTGATCGTCTTCGTGACCCTGCTCGGTATCGGCAGCGTTGCGTTCTCCGTCATCGGGCCGAAGATCATCGGCAGCGCGACTGACATCATCTTCAACGGCATCGTGGGCAAAATGCTGCCGGCCGGACTTACCAAGGCACAGGCCATCGCTTTGCTGCAAGCGCACGGCCAGGGCCAGATCGCCCAGATGCTCTCGGGCATGAACGTCACACCCGGCAAGGGCATCGACTTCAACACGCTCGGGATCATCCTGCTGCTCGCCGCGGCGGTCTACGTCCTTTCATCTGTGCTGATGTGGGCTCAGGGCTACATCCTGGCCGGGGTCGCGCAGCGCACCGTCTTCGCGCTGCGTCGCGACGTCGACGCCAAGCTCGCCCGGCTGCCGCTCAAATATTTCGACAGCCACTCGCACGGCGACATCCTCAGCCGGGTCACCAACGACATCGACAACATCACCACGACGCTTCAGCAGGGCATGAGCCAGATCCTCACCTCAGTGCTCACCGTGGTCGGCGTGCTCGCGATGATGATCTGGATCAGCCCGTTGCTCGCATTGATTGCGCTGGTCACGGTTCCGCTGTCGGTGGTCGTGACTCTGCTGGTTGCCCGCCGCTCGCAGAGACAGTTCGCGGCGCAGTGGAAGTGGACAGGAAGCCTGAACGGCCATGTCGAGGAGATGCACACAGGCCACGCGCTGGTGCAGGTCTTCGGCCGGCGCGCCAAAGCGCAGCAGGTTTTCGACGAGCACAACAGGCACCTCTACGAGGCGAGCTTCATGGCGCAGTTCCTCTCCGGTCTGATCCAGCCGGCAATCCAGTTTCTGTCCAATCTGAACTACGTCGCGATCGCCGTGATTGGAGGCTATCGCGTCGCGACAGGGACCATGACGCTCGGCGACGTGCAGGCATTCATCCAGTACTCGCGGCAGTTCACGATGCCGATCATGCAGATCGCCGGCCAGATGAACCTCCTGCAGTCGGGCCTTGCGTCGGCGGAGCGGGTGTTCGAGCTGCTCGAGGCGGAGGAGGAAGCCCCCGACACGGTCACCGGGGCTGAGCTTGGCGACGTGACCGGCGCGGTTGCGCTGGAGCGCGTGGACTTTCGCTATGAGCCTGATAAGCCGCTCATCACCGACTTCAACCTCCAGGTGCGCCCGGGCCAGACGATCGCGATCGTCGGCCCCACCGGCGCGGGCAAGACAACGATCGTCAATCTCCTGATGCGCTTCTACGACATCGACTCGGGCCAGATCTCCATCGACGGCGTGAATACTCGTGACGTGTCTCGCGACCAGGTGCGGAGAGCGTTCGGCATGGTGCTCCAGGACACATGGTTGTTCGCCGGCACGATCCGCGACAACATCGCGTACGGGAAGGAAAGCGCTACCGAACAGGAGATCGTCGCCGCGGCCCAGGCCGCGCATGTCGACTCGTTCGTGCGCACGCTGCCCAAGGGTTACGAAACCGTGCTCGACGAGGACGCGTCAGATCTATCGTCCGGCCAGCGCCAGCTCCTGACCATCGCCCGCGCATTCCTGGCCGACCCGAGCATCCTCATCCTCGACGAGGCGACGAGCAACGTCGACACTCGGACCGAGGTCCTCATCCAGAAGGCTATGGCCAGCCTGCGCCACGGACGGACGAGCTTTGTGATCGCCCACAGGCTATCCACCATCCGCAACGCAGACGTGATCGTGGTCATGGACGGTGGCAGGATCGTCGAGCAAGGCAGCCACTCCGTGCTGCTGCAGCGAGAGGGCTTCTATTACAGGCTCTACAACAGCCAGTTTGCGGAAGCGTGGTCAGGCGACGGCCAACCTCAGCGCACGCTCGCGGCGGTCTCGAAGAACACCTCGTCCACGTAGCACCAGACCCACGCTTCGCCCGGCTCGTACGACGCTATGACGGGGTGATTCGTCTTGTGAAAGTGCTTGGTGGCGTGGCGATTCGGCGACGAATCGCAGCAGCCCACGTGTCCGCACTCGAGGCAAAGCCGCAGGTGGACCCAGCGGTCTCCACTCGCCAGGCATTCCTCGCATCCCGCGGGCGGGTTGGGCTTCGGAAAGTCGAGATCGTCGGTGATGTGAGCGCATTTGACCCCGGCCATCGCCCTTCTCCTTATACGCCACGCTTGGTGCGAGCATTTATCTGACCGAATGGCAGCGACGCTCTGGCTGGCGGGCGAGTCGGCTCTTCTGCCCAGCCGCATCCAGATGGCGTTCACGCTGGCGACTCATGTTCTGCTCGTGCCGCTGGGGGTGGCCCTGCCGTCGCTGACCCTGCTGATGGAAGGCATCGGCCTGGCGAGAAAGGACCCGGTCGCGCTGAAGATCGCCCGCCGGTGGTCGGTGGTCATGGCCGTCCAGTTCGCGGTCGGGGCCGTGACGGGCACCATCCTCTCTTTTGAGTTCGGCCTCCTGTGGCCCCGGATGATGGCTCGCTTCGGGGCGGCGATGGGAATCGGCTTTGCGGTCGAAGGCCTGGCCTTCTTCCTCGAGGCGATCTTCATCGGCATCTACCTCTACGGTTGGGAGCGGCTCCAGCCCAGGACGCATTTCCTGCTTGGCCTTGCGCTGCCGCCGGCGGGCTTGCTGGGTACGGTCTCCGTCCTGGCCGCCAACTCATTCATGAACACGCCAGGCGGCGTCAAGCTCATCAGCGGGCAGGTGACCGACGTCGACGTGATGGCCGCCCTGTTCACCCGCTCGCTCGGCTATGAGTTCTGGCACTTTCTCATCGCGATCTACATGACGACCGGCTTCATCGTCGCGTCCATCTATGCGGTGGCCTGGCTGCGCGAAAGGCGGGACCACTATCAGCGATTGGCCTTTGCGGTGCCCTTCACCGTGGCGGCCGCTTTGACGCCGGTGCAGCTGGTGATCGGCGACCTCTCGGCGCGCGCGCTGGTCGCCGACCAGCCCGCCAAGTTTGCCGCCATGGAGATCACCTGGACGACGCGAGACCACAACCCTGAGGTCGTGGGCGGGCTGATCGACGGGTCGGGGGTGATCCATTTCGGACTTTCCATTCCCTCACTCGACTCGCTGCTGGTCGGCTACTCGGCCGGCACCGTCGTGCCAGGGCTCACCAGCGTGGCGGCCGACGCCAGGCCCAGCATCGTCGAGGCGAACATCACGCATCTCGCGTTCGACGCGATGGTTGGCTTTGGCACGGCCGGCGCGTTGCTGGCAGCCTGGTACTTCTGGGTCCTGGTGCGCCGCCGCCACCTGCCCGACTCGGTGTGGTTTTACCGCCTGGCGGCACTGGCGGGGGTGGGTTGCTATGCAGCGGTCGAGGCGGGCTGGGTGACGACCGAGGTCGGGCGCCAGCCGTGGATCGTCTACGGGTTGATGCGGGTCGCCGACGCCGTCACCGGCGCGCCGGACTCGTTTGTGTGGACGATGCTCCTGACCCTCGTCACCGTCTACGCCCTGATCGCGTACTTCTTCATCTACCTCCTGGTCAGGCTCGCCGCGCGCTGGAAACGTGAAGACTCGCTCGGAACATTTGCGCCCGAGGAAGGTGCGCCCTACGGCCCGCGACCCGGGAAGTTCGGCCGGGTGGGCTCTTGAACGACTTGCTTCCAAACCTTGTCGCGCTGGTCCTGCTCGCCGCGATCACCGCATACAGCACGGCGGGCGGGGCCGACTTCGGCGCCGGCATCTGGGACCTGCTCGCTGGAAACGGCGGCCGTGGACCCGAAGCTCGACGCCTGATCGACCATGCGATGGCGCCGGTTTGGGAAGTGAACAACGTCTGGCTCGTATTTGCGATCGTTCTGTGCTGGACAGGGTTCCCGCCGCTCTTCTATGCGACCTTCGACCGCCTCTATCCCCTGTTCGCGCTGGCCCTGATCGGGCTCGTCCTGCGCGGTGCATTTTTCGCCTTCCGGCACATCGCCGACAATCCGCGAACCCACCGTACGGCAGACCTGGTGTTCGGCCTTTCGTCAGTGCTGACGCCTTTTTTCTTCGCAGCCTCGCTCGGAGCCATCGCCTCGGGGCGCGTCGCGAGCGGATCGGTGCTCGAAGCTTCCTTCAGTCCCATGTCGATCTCATTTGGGCTGGTCTCGGTGGCCGCGACGGCGTTCACCGGGGCGTCGTTCCTGGTGGGCGACGCGCGCCGTTACGGGGCGCCGGAGCTGGTCGATTACTTCCGACAGCGCACCGCGGCCGCGGCCTTGGTGCTGATCGTCATCGGCACGGTTGCGCTGGTCGTGATCGGATTTCAAGCCCCGGCCCTGTTCAGGTCGATGCTGGCGGGACCAGGCTTGCCCTTCGCAGTTACCACCATGGTGTTGACGCCCCTGGTGGCTTTCCTCCTATGGAGGGGAATCTTTCGCTGGTACCGCGTGCTGACAGTGGCCGCGGTCGGGTCGTTGGTCTTGGCGTGGGGTTTCGGGCAGGCGCCTTATCTTCTGCCGGGGCGGCTGACGATCGCACAGGCGACTGCGCCGGAATCCACCCAGGTCGCGCTCCTCGCAGTGACATTCGTTCTCGTCATCGTCGTCGTGCCATCAATGGCCCTGCTCTACTACCTCGACCAGCGAGGCGCTCTCGGCCCGACTGAAGCCTGAGCGAACCTGATCGTCACCACGGCGGATGATCCGCTAGGTTGACGGCCCGGACTTTTTGGGCATAATCGCCACGACATGCCGATACCTCCCTCGCTGGCCGACCGTCCGGGTGCCCTGCTCGTCATTGCAGCGAGGACGGGACAGGAGCTGGCCAAGCGGCGGCTCGTGCCGATGGGCCTCAACGTCCAGATGTGCGGCGTCCTCAACCTGCTTGCTCTGGGACCTATTTCCCAGCACGCCCTCGGCGACCAGCTCGGCATCGACCGGACGACCATGGTCGAGCTGATCGACGAGCTCGAGCACCAGGGCGTCGTGGTACGCCGTCGGAATCCGGCTGACAGGCGCTCCTACGCCCTCAGCCTGACCCCGCGCGGGAAAACCGTCCAGAAGCGGGCGAGCCGGGCCTTCGACGGTGCGACCGACGAGTTCTTCGGCCCTCTCCAGCCAGGGGAGCGCCAGGCGCTGGCCGACATGCTGCGCCGGATGATCGCGTCGGCTGATCAGACGATGTCGGGCAGCCGTCCCGATTAAGTCATCGCTCTTGATCATCCCTTAAGGGAATCATCCCTTTAAGGGAATAACTCCTCTGGAGCGCGGCTTCTGGTGGGTCATGCATCCCACCACCCAACTCTCAGGAGGTCGCCCGATGAACGTCAGCGCGAGGGGTGTCACGCTTGGTCCTCGCACTCGCCAACTCGTCCGCTTCTCCGCCCGTCTGATCAACCCGCTGACGCTGCTGATCGCTGGGCGGCGCTGGATGCCGATCGTCGGCGTGCTTCGCCACCGCGGTCGAAAGTCCGGCCGGATTTACGCCACGCCTCTCGGCATACGCCCGCTCGGCGACAGCTTCGTGATGCCGCGGACGTTCAGTGAGCAAGCCGCCTGGTACCTCAACGTCAAGGCGGCCGGATGGTGCGTCATCACCTACAGGGGACACGACTACACGCTGATCGACCCGCAAGTCATCGATTACTCGGCCGCAGCGCCGGCATTCCCGCGCTACGAGCTGCTGCAGTTCCGGCTGATCGGGATCAAAGAATACCTGCGCATGCGGCAGGCACCGGCCGGATGGTCGCCACCCACCTCTCACGCGCCTCTGGGGGCGCCCGCCGGAAACCAACAGGAGAAAAACTGAAATGACAAAGTCTCGCAACCTCACGTTCGCGTTGATCGTGATCGCGTTCGCGCAGCTGATGGTGGTGCTCGACACGACCATCGTCAACGTGGCGCTGCCCTCCGTCCAGCGAGCGCTTAAGTTCAACTCGACCGACCTCGAGTGGGTCGTCAACGGATACTCGCTCGCGTTCGGTGGCCTGTTGCTGCTGGGTGGACGCGCCGGCGACATCTTCGGGCGCCGCCGGATGTTCATCGCGGGCGTCCTTCTCTTCGCCGCCGGCTCGTTTGCAGGTGGGTTCGCGGTCACCTCGACGTGGCTGGTCGTCGCCCGGGTCATCCAGGGTGCCGGCGGCGCCATCGTCGCGCCAACGGCGTTATCCCTCATCGCCGAGACATTCGCCGAAGGCCCGGCTCGCAACCGAGCCCTGGGCATCTACGCCGGGGCGGCCGGCGGCGGCGGAGCTGTCGGCCTGATCCTCGGCGGTCTGATCGTCAACTACCTGTCGTGGCGGTGGGTTCTGTTCGTCAACGTTCCGATCGCCGCGGCGCTCGCGATCGCTGCACCCCGCGTGCTCGCGGCGTCGGAGGGCCGCTCCGGCCGGCTCGACCTCCCCGGCGCGGCTTCGGTCACCGCAGGCATGACGCTGATTGTCTACGGCCTGTCGCGCGTCGCCACGCACAGCTGGAGCGACAACACGACTGTTGCGACTCTTGGCGCCGGCGTGGCACTGCTCGTCCTGTTCGTCCTGATCGAGTTGCGCAGCAAGCAGCCACTCATGCCGCTGGCGTTGTTCAACAACCGCAACCGGAGCGGCGCCTTTGCTCTCCGGATGCTGGCCGGCTCGACGACACTTGCCGTGCTCTTTTTCCTGACCCAGATCGTGCAGAACGTGCTGGGCTACAGCCCGCTGCAAGCGGGCTTCGCGTTTCTCCCACTCGGCATCGGGGTTGTCGTCACTGCGCAGGTCACCTCGCGGTTGATCGGACGCATCGGACCGCGAGTGCCCATCACGCTAGGTGCGCTCATCATCGCGGGCGGCCTGCTGTGGCTCTCGCGCATCACCGAACACGCGACGTACGTCGTCGACATCCTGCCCGCGCTGGTCGTCCTGTCGATCGGCCTCGGGCTGGTCTTCTTCCCCACCACCGTCGTCGCCATCTCAGGGGCAGTCAGGAACGAGGCGGGTCTCGCCTCGGCCGTGCTCAACGTTAGCCAGCAGCTGGGCGGGTCGATCGGCCTTGCCGTCCTGGGCACGGTCGCCGCAAATGTCACGAAGAGCCAATTGCTCAACGTGCGGCCGACACACACAATAATCAACGAAGCCCTGATTACCGGTTTCACGAGCGCGTTCGAGATCGGAGTGGTGGTCGCTTTAGCCGGCTTCGTGCTTGCTTTCCTCGTCATCCGCGTCGCCGCGCCGCGACCCGGGGCGCAAGCCTTGCCTGAAGCGGCCTGATAACACAGTCGGGGAGCGCGCGTCCACGACCGGACGCGCGCTCTCAAAAGCTCGCGTCGAGGAAGTCCGGATCGCGCGCCGACTGTAGGCAGGAATCTCAGTTAGCCGCTCGCCAGGTCGGTCAGCGAGTGCATGGCGGAACGAGTCGCTGGATAGATCTCCCGGTAAACGGCGTAATAGTCCGCGTACCTGCGAGCTGTAGATGGGTTCGGCTCGCAGACGTCGGATCGAAGCGAGATCTGCGCCGTCGCCTCGGCCACGTCGGCGTAGACACCCGACGCGACTCCGGCCAGCAGGGCGGCCCCATAAGCAGGCCCTTCGTCGGCCTCGGTGCGGACGATCGGACATGTCATCACATCAGCCAGTAGCTGGCGCCAGAATGCGCTGCGGGCGCCGCCGCCCGTCGCGCGAATCTGGTCCGGTTTGATGCCAAGGCCGACCATGATCTCGAGCGAGTCGCGCAGGCTGAAGGCAACCCCTTCCATGACCGCGCGCGTCAGATGACCCTGCCCGTGGCGCGACGTCAGGCCGACGAAGGCTCCGCGCGCATGCGGGTCCATGTGAGGCGTGCGCTCGCCAGTCAGATAAGGCACGAAGACAAGCCCCTCCGCGCCAGGCGGGGCCTGGGACGCGAGCTCGCCCAGCTCGTCGTAGTCGGGCTTGCCCACCACCTCACCCCACCACCGCAGTGAGGCGCCCGCCGCGAGGGTGACGCCCATGAGGTGGTAGCGGTCGGGAACCGCGTGGCAGAACGCGTGGAGCCGGCCCGAAAGATCCAGCGACAGAACGTCGGAGTGAGCAAACAGGACTCCACTCGTCCCGATCGAGCAGCTCACAAGGCCGTCACTGACCACTCCGTTGCCGACCGCTGCCGCTGCGTTGTCCCCACCGCCGGCCGCGACCACGACGCCCGCCGGCAATCCGAGGTCGCTTGCGACGTCCGCTCGCACCTGGCCCGTTGCCGCCGGCCCTTCGTGCACCCGCGGCAGCCACTCGATCGGAATCTGGAGCGCGTCGACGATCTCGCGCGACCATCCGCGCTCTTTCAGATCGAGCAGCAGGGTGCCGGACGCATCGGAGGCGTCGGTCGCCTTCTCGCCCGCCAGCCTCAAGCGCAGGTAGTCCTTCGGCAGCAGCAGGCTGTTAAGCCGCCCATAGGACTTCGGCTCTTCGTCGCGCAGCCACAGGACCTTCGGGGCCTGGAACCCGGTCAGCGCGGGGTTTCCGGCGACCTCGATGAGCCGGCGCGCGCCGACCTTCTCGGTTATCGCCTCACACTGCGCCGCCGTCCTCTGATCGTTCCAGAGGAGCGCTGGCCTGATGACCTCATCCGATTGGTCGAGAAAGACCGCGCCGTGCATCTGGCCGGTGAGACCGAGGCCGACGATGTCACGCCCAACCTTGACTGCGACACCGGCGATCGCCCGTCGAGCTCCCTCCCACCAGTCCTCCGGCCGCTGCTCAGACCATCCCGGCCGTGGGCTGGACGAGGGGTGCTCGACGCTTACCTCGGCACGAACCGTGCCCTGGTGGTCGATCGCGATGCAGCGGACTCCGCTGGTCCCGACGTCGAGGCCGAGGAGATGGCTCAATGAATGGCGACGCCCCTTAGGATTCAGTTCGATGCCGACAGCGGTCTGGACGGGCTCATTGTCGCTCGGCCTGGTGGTCGTGCCCGTACGCCTTTATCCGGCCGTGCGCAAGAAGAATGTGCGCTTCCACGAGCTCGACCGGGCGGGGCGGCGCATGCGCCACGTGCGCGTTCCCGAGTCGGAAATCTACCTGCCCGTGCCCGAGCCGGAAACGCGCTTCTCGGTCGGCCCAGTACAGGAACGCGGCCTGCCGGTCGAGCACGCTTCCACCCCCGAGGTCACCTACGAAGAGATCAACAAGGGGTACGAGGTGGCTCCCGGACAGTATGTGAGCATGACGCGCGAAGAGGTCGCTTCGCTCGCGCCCGAGCGCAGCCGTGTGATCGACGTCCAGCAATTTGTCGACGTGTCCGCGGTCGATCCGATCTACTTCGAATCCCGCTACTACGTAGTCCCAGACCGCGATTCGACTTCGCCGTTTCGGATCCTCCGGCAGGCGCTGGCGGCGGCGGACCGGATGGCGATCGCCTGGTTCACGCTGCGCTCGCGGCGCTACCTGAGCGCGATCCGTGCGTACGGCGACGTGATGCTGCTGACGACGATGGTTCACGCGGACGAGGTCGCCGCCGCCGATTTCTTCATCCCCGACGCTGACGCGGCGGCGACCGACAAGGAGCTGAAGATGGCGCGCCTCCTGATCGACACCCTCTCCGGACCATTCGAGCCCGAGCGATACCCGGACGAGCACAGGCAGCGCCTGCTCGACGCGATCGGCGCGAAGACTCCCAGCCTTGCCGAGTCGCCAACCGCGCCGTCTCCGACACGGATCGTCGACCTGATGGCGGCGCTCGAAGCGAGCGTGAAGGCGGCGAAAGCCGCCCGCGCGCCGCAGGATCGACCGGTCAAGGCGCCGCGCCGCCTATCCCGCGGTTAGCACTCGAGCAAGTTGTTCGCGGTGCACGCAACAGTTGCGAGCGGGAGCAACGCTGCAGACGCGATGCCGCCTCTAAGCGACATCGGGATTCGGTGCGTCCTCTAGCAGTGCTTCTGGCAGATCAACCATGCGCGAGCGCAGGTACTCGCCGAGACCCTTGGCCTGGGGATCGATGCGCGTGGAGGACGCGACGCCTTCGCCCAGCAGCCCGGCGATGACGAAATTCAGCGACTGGATGTTGGGCAGCGAATAACGATCCACCTGGAGCCCTGACGTCTCGGGCAGCAGCTCCTTGAGCCGATTCACCGTCAGAAATGCTTCCAACCAGCGGTATCCGTCTTCACTCCGGGCCCAGACACCGACGTTCGCATTTCCGCCCTTGTCGCCTGACCTCGCACCGAAAGCAGTTCCCAACGGGACACGGCGCGTGGGTTCGATGTCGGAAAGCGGCCCACTGCCAGGGTCCGAGTCCTCGGCTTGCCCCCCTCGCCTCGGCGGCTCGGTCACGTCGAGGCGGCGCCCGTCTTCCAGTACCACCGTCTGCGCCACAAGCTCCGCCGGGATGAGCGCCGGCCAGTAGACCCCGTACGTGGTCTCCGCCTCGGGCGGGCTTGTCGTGAAGAAACCCGGATAGCTGGCCAGCGCCAGCTCGATCGCCTTGTTGGAGAATGCACGCCCGACCTTTTTGGCGTCTGAGTCCTTCACGGTCACGCGGAGCTGAGCGGTCGCCTCGCTCGTCCGAAGAAGCTGAACGTCGACGTGGTCGAAGGCTGCCTCGCCACCCAGCGACTCGAACAGCTGACGGCGCGCGAGCTCGGCCTTGGCGTCGATGTCGAGGCCGGTGAGGACGAACGTCATGGTGTTCCGGAAGCCGCCGATGTAATTGAGCGAAACCTTGAGGGTGTCGGGCGCGGGCTCCCCGCGGACGCCCGACACGAGCACGCGGTCCGGTCCGTCTGGCGACAAGTTGATGGTGTCGAACCTCGCCACGACATCGGCATTCAGGTAGCGCCGGCCCTGGATCTCGTAGAGGAGCTGCGCGGTGACCGTGCCGACCGAGACCAATCCCCCACTCCCCGGATGCTTCGTGATCACAGCGCTACCGTCCTCGCGAAGCTCGGCGATCGGAAAGCCGAGATGAGTGATTCCTGGCACCTCGGAGAAGAAGCTGTAGTTGCCGCCGGTCGCCTGCGCGCCGCACTCGATGACATGCCCGGCGACCACCGCTCCGGCGAGCCGGTCCCAGTCGTCCCGCGCCCAACCGAAACGCCAGGCGGCCGGGCCGACCACGAGCGACGCGTCGGTCACACGCGGGCAGATGACGATGTCAGCCCCGGCCTTGAGCGCTTCGACGATGCCCCAGGCTCCGAGATAGACGTTGGCCGAGACAGGCTCGACACCGGATTCGGCCAGGGAGCGGCCAGTGTCGAGATGGCGAAGCTCGCGGCCGGCGGCCTGCAGCTCGAACAGCCGCGGCATCAGGTCGTCGCCCTCGATGTGGGCGACGGTCGCCCGGAGGCCCAACCGCGCCAGCAGCTCGCGCAGCCTGGTCGCGAGACCGGCCGGGTTGAGGCCGCCGGCGTTGACGACGATCTTCACGCGGCGATCGATGGCCAGACCGACGACGTCCTCCATCTGTCTGAGGAAAGTCGTCGCGTAGCCTGCATCGGGATTTTTGAGCCGCGACTTCCATAGGATCAGCATCGTCAGCTCCGCCAGGTACTCGCCGGTGAGGACGTCGATCGGCCCTCCCTCGAGCATCTCGCGAGCCGCGGAGAAGCGGTCGCCGTAGAACCCGGAGCAGTTGGCGATCCGCAGGGCGTCAGTCACGATTGATACCGACTTTGACACCTCCTCGGGACTGAATTCGATACCGCTGCGGCAGGAGGCTGCGCGCCATCGCAGTCAACCCCGCATTCACGAGAGGAGAGGTTCACATGGTCAAGGCACTATTGGCGTCAGTCGCGGCGGCGGCAGCGACGATGCTGCTTGCGGTGGGTGCCTCGGCGGGCGCCACCGTCCAGCACATCAACCTGAGCATGCCGGAGCAGTGCTTTCCCGGCAAATTCGGCTCCACGTTCTGCGTGGCCTCCACCGGCCAGGAGAACATCGTTCAGACCCCCTCAGGGAACCTGAGCGCGGAGATCAACGTGTCGAGCAGCTTCGTCGCCAGCCTCAACGGGGCCGTCCTCGCCAGCGGAAGCGACTCCTTTCAGGAGCACGTCCTGTATACGAATGGGTTCACCGTCCTGCAGGAAGGTGGAATGCACGAATCGTCAGTCACGACGAGCGGGGGCGTGACATGCACCTTCAACGCCGACATTCACGTCACAGGTCTCGACCTGGCAACCGGAATCGGGCACATCCAGTACAGCAACGTCAACTTCGTCTGCGCCTGAGAGATCTGCTGGCGACCGGGGGCGTCTAAGAACCGCCCCCGGTTGCCGGCGCCCTCGACGCAATCAAGCCCACGAACGCGACAACGACTCCTACCACCACGATCAGAACCGCAATGTCGAAGCCATAAGGCGCCTGCAGCCAATCGCGCGAGCTGCGGACCAGGGTCCAAACGGCAACGAATGCCGCAGCGGCGAAGCCAATGCCGGCACCCAGCAAGATGTCCCGCCGCGCCCGGCCCATGCCGATGAAACCGGTGATCAGGGTCAGCAGGCCGGCCAGACCAATCGGCACCGGCAGAAAGAGAAGTGGCATGAAGCGATCGTCACTGAGGTTGCCGAAAGCCGACAGGCCGAGCACAAAGTCGGCGGCGACCCCGAGCAAGAACACACCCAGGCCGACCCGCAGCACAGTTGACTGCCTGCCGCGGAATACGACGATGGCAGCAACGAGACCAAGAAGGCCGGCGAGCAGGACTGGCAGCTCGAGGGCGCTCAACTCGATTGCCTCGTTCGTCGAGGGGTGCGGGAACAGCACGCTCGGAAACACCCACAACAGCACAAGGATCGCAATCAGCACCACGGTGCCGGCAATGAGCTGGAGCCTCACGACGGCCCCAAGTGTGAGGCCTAGGCGGCGCGTCAGCGGTCAGACGCTGCCGTATACATCGAGCACGTCGGTATCGACAAGGCGACTCATTCCCGACGCCGGAACCAGCCAGAGGTCATTCCTAAGAAGTCCGCCTCTAGTTGTCGGTTTGCGCACCATGAACGCAGATCCGCCCGGTTGACTCGCGCTGAGATATTGCGGGCCAGGCTCCGTGCGAAGCACCTGACCGGTACGCCAGCTGACAAGTTGAGCATTGTCCGTCGTTCCCGCCCCGCCGACGAAGACCAGTTCGTCATCGCCCGAAAATCCTTGAACGATGGTCTGCCCAAGCGTCGCGACCACGCTTCCCTGGGGTAGTGCACGAATCTGACCTTTGGCCGCCGGACCCTGGCGGACGACCGTGAAGACCTCGGCAACGTAGCGACCGTCCGATGAGACGGTGGTGAGCGTGCCACCGACGGGACTGCTCGTCACGGGGTACCCCCGCCGATAGAGCACCGACCCGTCTGAAAGGTTGACCACGACGAGCTCTGTCACTGGATCCAGACCTGTCTTGGCGGCTTGCGTCAAATCTGAAGCGGTTCGTTCCGCCAGAACAGCAACGCCCGTACGAGCGCTGCAGGCTTCGATCGAGGTCATCGCGTTGGCACCGAACCGGCCGACGGACGCGACTGTCCGCGGCGCCGATCCGACAGCCCCCCAGGTAAGAACAGCGGGGCCCGTCAGGGTCCCCCCGGTGAATGACTCGTACCCAGGAGTTGTCATCCGGCAGTAGTGCCGGCTGTCATCGGCCCATGTGGGCAGGAGCCCCAAATTCGGATCGATGCGCCCCACGACGGCGCCGTCCGCGTCTCGAACGGAGCCGTCGTTCAAAAACATGATCCGGCTGCCGTCGGGCGATACGCTGCCGACCCCCAGGTGCGTCGGGGCAGCCTTGCCTGGATAGCGCGGCGTGGAGGGCGGGGCGGCGGGCATCGCGAACGGCAGCCCCAGCCGGCCCGACCAGTCCGAGCGGCGAAGAGAGGGGTCAGCACCCTTGAGGTACCAGACCAGACCTGGTGTCCCGGCAGCTGCCGCCTGCTCGGCCGGTATCGAGGCGGGCGCAGTCGCCATCGAGGCGGGCGTATGACTGCCGCAGCCGCTCGCGGCACCGCCGATCAAAAGCGCCACCAGAACGCCGAGCCCCCGCCGGTCGCCCATCGCTGTTGTTCCTAACTAGCGTAGGGCCGCGAGCGTTACCAAGGCCGCGTGGACAGATCCCCGGGTCAGGCCTAAGATCGGGCCGCAGCCACGTCGGGCCAGCTTTTTCGCCCAGCTCGGGCGCGTCCAGAACGGAATCTTCGCGGACTGAAATCGGTCAGAACGGGAGGTCGCGAACGGCGCGACCTCCCGCCGGCGCACCGAGCGTAACTTTCAATCACGATATCGCGGCCGGATGCGTGCGATTTGCGCAACTCGCACAAATGGCAGAGTTCTCAAACGAGCATTTTGCGCAAGCCGTCTAGTCGCTAACCAGGCTCGGCAATCGCTCACGGAGGATCGACTCCGCCTCTCGAATCATCTCAGCCACCACCTCGCCGGCCGGCATGACCTCGTGGATCAGCGCCGCGGACTGACCGTAGTAGACGATCGCCTCATCAACGTCGCCGGCTCGGCGGGCCTCACGCATTGCGGGGACCGCCTCGTCGCGCCGCCGGCGCAGCTCGTTGGTGCGACCGAGCCAACGTTCCACGACGCGATTTCGCGCGATCCGTTCGACCGCACCCGGCCAGTCCGTGCCAAGCATGATGTCGGCGAGGTCCGTGACGATCGTGTCGCTCCCATCGCTGTCGATGATCAGCTTCTTGAAAGCCGCGTGGAGGGACGACTCTGGGGTAACAAGGAACCGCGTCCCGACCAGAACGCCTGCAGCGCCCAACGCAAGCATCGCGGCGAGTCCTCGGCCATCTGCGATTCCGCCTGCTGCCAGGACGGGCGTGGGTGCGACCTCGCGCGCGACCATCGGCACGATGACCGCGGTTCCCAAAAGGCCGATATGACCGCCGCCATCGGTGCCCTGGGCGATGATCACGTCCGCGCCGGCCGCCGCCGCCTTTGCGGCGTCGGCTACCGTCGGGACCATGTGCAGCACCTTGATGCCGCGCTCGTGAGCACTCGCAAAGATCGCGCCGAGGTCCTGGTCGTCGCGCGGCCAGGCTGTCGACAGCACCGAAGGGCGAACGTCCAGCACTGCTTGCATCTGGTCGTCATCCGCACCGTGGAGCAGCAGATTGATCCCATACGGTCGCTTTGTCCTGCTTCTGATAACGTGGGCGAGCTCGTGAATTGCAGCGGCCTCGTGATCGGAGGCGCCGAGGATACCCAGGCCGCCGGCATTGCTCACGGCCGCCACCAGCTCCGGCGACGTCGCGCCTCCCATCCCAGCCTGAGCAATCGGGTGTTGAACGGCGAGCAGCTCGGTGAATGCGGTCTTGATCACCCAACAATTGTCGAACGCCGGACGCAGGGGTGCACACACCGTCCGTGCAGTGTTTCAATCGGATCAAGACGCGATCAGACCTCTTCCTGACAGGGGTCTAGAGCACCGTCTCCTCGAGGAGCTCACGCGGTGACGCGCTCCTGCGGCGCGCCGGCCGCTTCGTACGCGGGCTCGGGCCGCATCAGCTCGATGGCGATCTTTCCCTTCGCGTGGCCCTCGTTGAAGTAGGCGAACGCTTCGTCGAGCTGGTCGAGCGTGTACCGCCTGTCGATGACGGATGCCACCTTCCCGTTCGCCATGAGCTCCGCGATGGCCTCCATGTCCTTTTGCGTCAGTTTGGCAATGAAGAACACGACTTTCTGACGGCCGCGCATGGAACCGAGGCGCGTGCCGATGATGTGGCCGAAGGCTTTCATCTCGCTGGTGTGCTGGATCGCGGCCGCACCCACCAACACGAAGATGGCGCCTGGTTGGAGGACCCGCCTGCACTCCGAGAGGGAGCGGCTCCCTGCAATGTCGATCAAGGCGTCATAACGCTCTCCGCTCTTCGTAAAGTCCTGCTGCGTGTAGTCGATCACGCGCTGCGCGCCAAGCGAGCGGACGGCGTCCACGTTGCGCGGGCTGCAGACCGCGGTGACCTCGGCGCCGAGAGCCCTCGCGACCTGGACCGCAAACGTCCCCACGCCTCCGGAAGCGCCATTGATCAACACCTTCTGGCCCGGTTTGACGTGGCCGTGGTCCCGGATCGCCTGCAGCGCCGTCAGCGCCGCGACCGCCACGCAGCCCGCCTTCTCGAAAGACACGTTGGCTGGTTTGCGCGCCAGCGCCTCAGACTCCGAGAGGCATATGTATTCGGCGAAGGACCCGTGCTCGCCCCCGAACACCTCATCGCCCGGCCGGAACCGTGTGACGTCCTTGCCCACCGCCTGGACGATGCCCGCGAAGTCGGTGCCCATCCCATCGCGCTTCGGCTTGCGGGCCAGCTTTCGCATCAGGCGCCCGGCACCCGAGAGGGGAAACAGATCCACCGGGTTCACAGACGACGCGTGCATGCGGACGAGCACGCCGTCGTCTGGCACAGCGGGCGGCTCGATCTCCTCGAGCTTCATCACGCCGCGCTTCTCGCAGACAATCGCTTTCATCTGCGTCAGCTCAGGCTGAACGGTGGGTACTGGTCGGTCACGAGGGTGAAGGCGTAGGCGGTCACCCGGTTGTTCCAACGCAGCACACCGACGACGTAGCGGAAGAGCCCCTTTGGATAGGTGCCCGTGAAGAGGATGGCGAACCAGGCGGCGATGATTGCGAAGGCGGCGCCGATCCACAGGAACAGCAGCAAGACGTAGTGCGGGATGGCGAGCAGCCACTTGACCAGGGGCAGCCACCGGTTGAGCTGCTTGGCGTCGGGATAGGCGAAGTCGAGGTGCACGGACTGCTCCTCGTCGGTCGACGGGTAGCGGTCGTCGAGCAGCGCCATGTATGCGGTGACGCGATTGGAGAAACGGAGCAGGTTGAGGTTCCAATCGAACCACCACCGCGGGTACTTCTGGCGGAAGACGAGCATCAGGACGAGGGGCACGAAGACAGCAGCACCCCCGATAACGAGTGCCCTCTGATTGTCGCCGTCCTGAAAGGTCTCGCCGGACAGCATTGTGAGCAGGACGACGATGGGGATCGCGATGAGCAGCCGGAAGGCCGTCGTCAGCCGGCTGAGCGGGCGGGCGGGAAAATCGACGTCGAACTGGACCGGATAGCTGCTGACCACTTGTTCACCCCTCCTGGATGATGTTGGTTGATTCGAGGCTGACCACCTCGTGACCGTGCAGCGCCTCGAGAAACGGCTGGAAGCTGCCGTAGACGACGCAGCGGAGGACCCCGCCGTGGGTCTCGACCCGGCTGACTCCTGACGCCCGCGCGATCTGCTGCGCGGGCGGCGCGCCCACGAAGCTGACCTCCACCTTTCTCAACTGAGGCACCTCGGTCACGCCGGCCAAGCTACGTGGCCTGCCCTCGATCTGAATCGGTGGAATCACCGATTCTTGTCTCGGTAGTAACTTGCCGTCTCACGATGGCCAAGCCCGCCCGCCGTGTTGGCAACCTCCCCGCCGAAGCGACCAGCTTCATCGGCCGCCGGCGCGAGCTGGCCGAGCTGCGCAAGAAGCTGTCATCGGCGCGGGTGGTGAGCCTGGTGGGGCCCGGAGGCGTGGGCAAGACCCGTCTCGCCATTCGCGCGGCCACCGACCTGTCACGCGGGTTCCGGAATGGCGCTTGGCTCGTCGAGCTGGCCGAGGTGCAGGACCCGGCATTGGTCGGCAACGCGGTGATGGCGGCGCTTGACCTGCGCGACCAGGCCGCGACCGAGCCGTTCGCCTTGCTGCGTGCCTACCTCGCCGACAAGGAGCTGCTGCTGCTGCTGGACAACTGCGAGCACCTCCTGGCGGCGGTGGGCGATCTCGTCAACGAGGTGGTCAAGGCGGCGCCCGGCGCACGGGTGATGGCGACGAGCCGCGAGCCGCTCGATGTACCGGGAGAGCACGTCCTCCCGATCCCCCCTCTGGAGCTGCCCGCCTCAGATGGCGCCAGCCTGGAGCAGAACGAGTCGGTGGCGCTCTTCGTCGAGCGGGCAGCCGCGGCTTCGGGGACCTTCGAGCTGACCGCGTCGAATCGGTCGGCGGTAGCCGATGTGTGCCGGCGGCTGGATGGCTTGCCGCTCGCGATCGAGCTAGCGGCAGTTCGGACTCGAGCCCTTTCGGTGGAGCAGATCCTCGAGCGCCTCAGCGACAGGTTCAGCCTCCTGGTGGGCGGCGGCCGCGCCGCGCTGCCCCGGCATCAGACCCTGCACACCACAATCGAGTGGAGCCACGATCTGCTTTCGGCCGCCGAGCGGATGTTGCTGCGCAGGCTTTGCGTGTTCGCGGGACGATTCACCCTCGAGGACGTCGAGGGCATCTGCCCTTCTGACGAGCTGCCTACCGGCTCGGTGCTCGATTCGCTGTCGTCGCTGGTCGACAGGTCGCTCGTCATCAAAGATGACGTACGCGGCCAGGCCTGCTACCGCCTGCACGAGACGATGCGTGAGTACGCCGTCCTCAAGCTAAAGGAGGCCGGCGAAGACGAGACCCTCGGCGAACGTGCCACCGAGTACTACGTTCTCAAATGCGGCGCGACCGGACCTCCGGGCAGGTATCGGCTGGCCGAGTGGCTCGGGTGGATGGAGCTCGAGATCGATAACGTCCGCGCCATCCTGCGGCACTGTCTGACGCGACGGGATTTCACGCGCGGCGTTGACCTGGTGGCGTCGCTCGGCTGGTTCTGGATCACGCGCGCCACCACTGAAGGCGTGCGGTGGTTGGAGGAGATGCTCGCGCCGGCCGAGGGTAACTCGGAGGGCCTGGCATGGGCGTGCTTCCTGCGTGGGTTCCTGGCGGTGCTCCAGAACGACCCGCTGTCCGCTCGACCGTGGCTGGCGCGCGCCGCAGCAGCCGCCACCGAGCTGGGTGACATGGCGCTGCTGACCCAGTCGTGCGCGATGGGTTCGATCGCGGCGATGTTGGCGGGCGACCGCAGCGCCGCCGATGCTCTGCATGAGGAGGCGCTGACGGCGCTGGCGGGCGCCGACGACCTGGCGGCCACGACGGCGGTCCTCCAGACACGCGCTTTGAATGGGATGTTCACGGGCGAGCTTGACGCGGTCCGACAAGCCTCCACGGAGGGAGTGCGGCTGAGCCGGGAGGCCGGCGATCTATACGTGCTCGAGATCATGCTCATGGAGCTGGCCTTCTCTCTTCTCATGGCGGGCGACCTCGACGGACCGAGGCCGCTCCACACGGAGGCTCTGCAGATCGCGCGCCAGATCGACGACCGGCTGGTTCAGTCCTATCTGATAGCCGCGTTCGGCTACTACGCGGCCTTGGCCCGCCATGGGCGTCTGGCGGCCCGGCTGCTGGGCGCGGCGGAGTCGACACGCCTGGGAGCCGGCGCGGCTGTGATGGCGCCACTGGCGCCGCTGATGGTCGAGACCGAGGAGACCGCGATCGCCCTGCTGGGTCAGGCGAAGTTCGAAGAGGAGCTCGCCGCGGGGAGGCAAATGGACCGGGAGGCAGCGATCGCGCTGGCGCTGGGTGAGTCAGACCAGGTTGCCAGGCCAACCCGCGCCTCCGTTGAGGGCGCCCTTGGCGAGCTCGGACAGCGAGAGACCGAGGTCGCTCGGCTCATCGCCGAGGGCCTCAGTAACAGGCAAATCGGCGCGCGCCTGTTCATTTCCGAGCGCACCGTGGACAGCCACGTCCGCAGCATCCTGAACAAGCTCGGCTTCAACTCCCGGGCCCAGATCGCCGGCTGGATCGCGAAGCGGTGAAGCTGGCCGCCAGGGAGCTTGGAATTCCGGACGTGCCATCCAGGCGGTTCAGTTGGACGGCGAACGCATGACTGTTGTCGGACTGACCGGTGAGAGTCACTTCTTGACACGTTTACAAGCTAGGCGAGGACTTCGACTGCACGTTGGTCATCGCCCCGAAAGCACATCAGCACAACTTTGGCTGAGGTCAGTTGCCTCGACATCGAGCGCAGAACCTGGAGGCAGTAGGAGGCCAAAGGAGGCGAATGAACGACCTGAGGTCGACCGCGAGGCGGTCAGGGAGCGATCGACGCCGAGCCGAACGCAGAGGCGGCGCTTCCACGCATTGGACAACCGAAGCCCATGCAAATACGGCGTGCGGTTGGGACCGCAGGACGACTCTCAGGCGGCTCCAACACCGGCGTAGCCTGCTGGACCGCCGTTCAGGCACCCCTCGATCGATCGCCGATCGCTAATCCCCAGCATGCTGCCGTAGCGCGCAGCGTCTTCGGCGACGCCAGCGCGCCCTGACTGTCGACACGGGATAACCGCGTCAAATTGGTGGACGATGAGTAACCGACATTCACAAACGAGTCAAGGCAGTACTGATCTACCTGTCTCAGGCGCGCTAGTGTCCGGAGTCAGACCCGGTCGGACGCGTGCGTTTTGCACAACCCGCACGTATGGCAGCGTTATCAAAAGGTGCGTTTCGCGCGAGCCGTACGTAATCCGCGGGAAACAAGCCAAAGGGGTCGTTGGAGCCCACGCCCGGATTCGAACCGGGGACCTTTTCCTTACCAAGGAAATGCTCTACCGCCTGAGCTACGTGGGCGGGGCTTGCGTCCGATTCTATCTGCTCCATACTCTGGCCCAGACTCATGCCAACCATCGATGAAGTGCTCGCGCGGGCACGGCGCCGGCTCGTGCGGGTCACGCCCGAGCAGGCCGCCGCGGAGCAATCGCGAGGAGCTCTGCTGGTCGACACGCGCACGCATGAGCAGCGGGCGAGGGACGGCCAGATTCCGGGCGCGCTTGTCATCGATCGCACCGTCCTCGAGTGGCGCCTCGACCCAACTTCTGATTCGCGGATTCCGGAAGCGACCGGCCGCGAGGTCCGCGTGATCGTGGTCTGCGCCGAGGGCTTCTCGTCGAGTCTCGCCGCGGCGTCGCTGCAGGAAATCGGGCTCGTCAACGCCACCGACGTCATCGGCGGGTTCGAGGCCTGGAAGGCAGCCGGCCTCCCCGTCACGACCTAGAGCCCCGAGGCCACCTTCCCCACGTCGGTCAGGATCTCGGCCTTGCCCCGCACCTTGATCGCCGCGGTCAGCTCTGTGAACTGCGCGACCAGCACCTCGCCTGCGTCGAGCCGCTCCGAGTGATGTGAGCGCGTGTCCTTGCCGCGCGTCAGGCCCATGATCACGACGCCGTCCTCCAGCGCCTTGACCACTATGTAGCGGCTACTGGGCTCTTCGTCCTCGCTCACCATAACCCCGTCCATTCCCGTTGGATTGCACCTTCGGCCGCACTGTCTCGAGCCTGGTCGACGCCTCACCTACCAGCTGATCGATCTCGGCCGCGAGCGCCGGACCGCCGAGGACATGATAGCGGTCGGCATTTACGACTACCTCCCGGCTGCCCACCACCACGTGGAGCACGACCTCGTCGGTCCCCGGGTGCCTCGCCAGCACCGCCTCAAGCTGCTCGGCGAGACCGGCATCACTGCTCGGGATCCGCACGTGCACGAGCTGACGCCGCGAGACCGGGACACATTCCGGGTCGTCCCACAGCCACGCCATGTCGGCCACGACGGACGCCGTCTCGACCTCGACCTCAATCTCGGGATCGACGGGCGATGACGCCGCGCCGCTCGCGCGCGTGCTGCCTGCCCGCGCGTCCACCTTGCCCTGCACCACGACGACCCTGTCCGGCTCGAACAGCAGCCTCGCCTGCTCGAAGACGCGTGGAAACAGGACGATGTCGACCGAGCCGGTCAGGTCTTCGAGAGTCGCGTAAGCCATGATCTGGCCCTTGCGCGTCACGACGCGCCGGACCTCTCGGACCAAACCCGCGACCCGAACCTCGGTGTCCTGGAGCGCGCTCGTCACCTCGACCGCCTGGGTGTCGGACAGCTTTGCGAGCTCGGCCGATATACGGCGCAGAGGATGGTCGCTCAGATACAGACCGAGGAGCTCTTTCTCCAGGCGCAGCTTCTCCTCGCCCGCCATCGGCGCCACGTCGATGGTCAGGCCGTAATCGTCGGCCGTCACCTCCTCCGAGCCAACCATCTCGAGCAGCGACGTCTGACCCGACTCGCGGTCGCGCCGCGCCCGCTCGGCCCGGCTCACCGCATGGTCGAGCGCGGCGATCAAGCGAGCCCGCTCACCCAACGAGTCGCAGGCGCCCGATTGGACCAGGGCCTCGAGAACCCTCCGGTTCACGTCCTGGATCGCCGACGTGCGCTCGCACAGGTCCTCGAGCGACTTGAACGGCCCGTCCGCGTCGCGCAGCGAGACGATCGATTCCACCGCATGTTGGCCCACGTTCTTGATGGCGGCAAGGCCGAACTGGATGCGTCCGTCCGCGATCGAGAAGTCGGCGCGCGAACGGTTGATGTCCGGCGCAAGCACGTCGATCCCACGCAGCCGGCAGTCGACGATCGCCGTCGCCACACGTTCGGCATTGCCCTCCATGTGGATCAGCAAGGCTGTCATGTACTCGAGCGGATAGTTGGCCTTCAGATACGCGGTCTGGTATGCGATCACCCCGTACGCCGCTGAATGCGCTCGGTTGAATCCGTACTCGGCGAACTTCGCGATGCCGTCGAACAGCGCCTCGGCGGTGGACTTCGGGATGCCGCGCTCAACCGTTCCGTCGATGAACTTCGTGCGCAGCTTGGCCATCTTCGCCTTGTCCTTCTTGCCCATCGCGGCCCGGAGGATGTCGGCCTCGCTCATCGTGAATCCGGCCAGCTCGCGCGCGGCCATCATCACCTGCTCCTGATAGATCATCACGCCGTACGTCTCACGCAGGATCGGCTCGAGCCGTTCGTGCATGTACTCGATTGGCTCGCGCCCCTGCTTGCGTGCAATGAACGCCGGAATGTTGACCATAGGGCCGGGGCGGAACAACGCGACCGCGGCCGAGACGTCACCGAACGACTGCGGACGCATGTCCATGAGCATCCGGCGCATGCCCGCACCTTCGAACTGGAACACTCCGTGCGTGTCCCCGGCGGCGATCAGCTCATAGGTCTTGGCGTCGTCGAACGGCACCGACTCGAGGTCGACCTCGATGTCTCGGCGCTCTCGCACGAGCCGCAGACATGTCGCGATGATGTCGAGGTTCTGCAAGCCGAGGAAGTCGATCTTCAGCAGGCCGATGTCACCGACCGCCTTCATGTCGTACTGCGTGATCACTGCCTCGCTCTTCGGGCCGTACTGCAGCGGCGTGTAGCGCACCAGAGGCTCGGGTGCGATCACCACGCCGGCGGCGTGCGTGCTGACGTTTCGGCTCACGTTTTCCAACGCGCGCGCGACGTCGATCAGCCGCTTCTGATCCTCGTTCGACTCGTACGCCTCGCGAAGGTCCGGCACCTCTTTCATCGCGTCGTCGAGCGACTTCGACCGCCCTTGCCACACGGGGATGAGCTTCGCGAGCCGGTCGGTGTCGCGCAGCGGCACCTCGAGCACGCGGCCCACGTCGCGGATTGCGGCTTTCGAGGCCATCGTGGTGAAGGTGATGATCTGCGCCACGCGGTCGGACCCGTACTTTTCCGACACGTAGCGGATCACCTTCTCGCGTCCCTCGACCGAGAAGTCGCAGTCGATGTCGGGCATCGACACGCGGTCGATGTTCAGGAAGCGCTCGAAGATCAGGCCGTGCTGGATCGGGTCGAGGTTGGTGATGCCAAGGCAGTACGACACCAGGCTGCCCGCTGCGCTGCCGCGGCCCGGCCCCACGACGATCCCGTTCTGGCGCGCGAAGTTGTAGAAGTCCCAGACGATCAGGAAGTAGGAGGCATAGCCGGTCTGGCTGATGACGAACAGCTCTTGCTCCGCCCTCTCCTTGACCTGGGCGGAGGGACTGCCGAACCGCCACTCCATCCCTTTCGCGACGAGCTGCTTCAGGTACTGGTCCGGCGTCAACCCGTCTGGCACGTCGAACGGGGGAAGAAGCGTCGCGCCGAGGTTCAGCTTCAGGTCGACCTGGTCTGCCACCTCGAGCGTGCTGGCCAGGGCCTCGGGTAGATCCCCGAACGTCTCGATCATCTCGGCCGACGTCTTCAGATAGTTCTCCTGGGTCGAGAAGCGCCACCGGTTGGGATCGTTGAACCGCGCCCCGGTCTGGAGGCACAGCAGTACGTCGTGCGCCTCCGAGTCGTGGCGGTGGACGTAGTGCAGGTCGTTGGTCGCGCACAGGCGCAGCCCGAATTCCTTGCCGAAGTGCTCGAGCACCGTGTTGACCTCGACCTGCCGGTCGATGCCGTGGCGTTGGACTTCGAGCAGGAAGCGGTCCTTGCCGAAGATGTCTCGATACGCGGCGACCGACTCGCGCGCGCCATCGACGTCGCCCTCCACGATGCGGCTCGCGGCCTCACCCTGCAGGCAGCCCGACAGCGCGATCAGACCTTTCGAGTGTTCGGCCAGGATCTCCTTGTCGATGCGGGGCTTGTAGTACATCCCCTCCATCTGGCCGACCGTGCACAGCCGCATTAGGTTCACGTAGCCCTCGTGGTTGGCGGCGAGCAGGGTCAGGTGGTTCGGATCGCGGTCGACCCGGCCTTCGCGCAGCAGGCGCGAACGCGGCGCGACATAGACCTCGCAGCCGATGATCGGCTTGATCCCGGCGTCCTTGCACGCCTTGTAGAAGTGGATCGCCCCGTACATGACGCCGTGGTCGGTGAGGCCGATCGCCGGCATCCCCAGCTCGGCCGCGCGGGCGACCATGGCGGGGATGCGGCTGGCCCCATCGAGCAGCGAGTACTCGGTGTGGTTGTGGAGGTGGACGAAGGTTTCTGGGGCGTGCGGCATCGTTTGGCTCGGGTTGGCGGTCCCCGCCCGATAGTCTATCGACAGAAATGGCTCGACTGGCGCTGCCTTCGTTGGCTCAGGGACCCGGCGAGATGGCGCATTCAGGGATCCGCGAGATCGCCAACGAGGCGCTGCGCACGCCCGGCGCGATCCGGCTCGACGTTGGCCAGCCGGACTTTCCCACTCCACAACACGTCAAAGATGCGGGTAAGCGGGCGATCGACGAGAACAAGACTTTCTACACGCACACGCAGGGCCTGCTCTCGCTGCGCGAGAAGCTCGTCGCCAAGCTCGCGCGCGTGAATGGGATCGCCACCACGCCCGACCGTATCGCGTGTGGTCCCGGCGGCGTGGGTGCGATCGCCGCGATGTTCGCGGCCGTGCTCGAGCAAGGTGACGAAGTCCTGCTGCCGGATCCGGGCTGGCCGAACTACCGCATGATGCTGCCCTGGCTCGGGGCACGCGCCGTCTACTACCCCTGCCCACCGAATGACGGCTTCCAGCCAGACCTTCAGGCACTCGCGGCGCTGATCGGGCCACGGACGAAGATCCTGGTCGTCAACAGCCCGAACAATCCGACCGGGGCGGTCTATCCGGCGTCCACTCTCGCCGCGATGATCGAGCTCGCAAAGCGCCAAAACCTATGGCTGCTCAGCGACGAGTGCTACGACCAGATCCTGCTGGACGGCACATGGACGAGCCCTGCGAGTCTTGCTCCCGACGACGCGCGGATCGCGACCGTGTTCACGTTCTCCAAGACCTACTCGATGACTGGATGGCGCCTTGGTTATCTGACCGGATCTGCGGAACTGATCGACACCGCGACCAAGGTGCTCGAGTCCAACTCCTCGTGCGTCTCGACCATCAGCCAGGTCGCTGCTGAAGCCGCGCTGGACGGTCCGCAGGACTGCGTGGCCGAGATGGTCGCTGCGTACCGGCGCCGGCGTGACCTGGTCGCCGGAATCCTCCAGGACGCCGAGCTGTTGATCGCAAGGCCAACCGGGGCTTTTTACATCATGGCCGACGTTTCGCCGGCCGGATTACCGTCCCGCGAGCTCGCGTTCGCGCTCTTGCGTGAACGGGGGGTGAGCTTGGCGCCCGGCTCGGCTTTCGGTCAGGTTGCCGGGCAGGCGGTCCGGATCAGCCTCGCCAGCTCGGACGCCGATCTCGAGGAGGGAGTTGGCCGGCTGGCTGAATTCGTGCACAGGGGTAGGTGATCGGGGGATTTCGTTTATCCTGCCCCAGTTGAACTCGGGCGTAACCGTCCCACTCCACGTTCCGTTTGGCCCGATATGCAGCTGCTGAGGCCCATCCTGACCATGGTCGCCAGACAGCTTGGCCCAGGCAGGCTGCGGCTCGTCGTGGTCAAGTTCGCACAGAGGCTCGACCGCCCCTAACCAGATCGATCGCGGCCACGATGGCCCAGATCGCCGCGACCAGGGTGAACAGGAAGCCGAACCCGATCGGGATCAGGACGAGCCCCATTACGCCCGCTCCGATCGCGGACCAGCCCGTGACTCGCCGCTCGCCTTCTCGTACAAGCGCCAATCCCAGGAGTAGAAGGGACAACCCGAGCAGGACGATCCCCGTCCAGCCGGCCCAATCGGTCGCGGCATGCTGCTGCAGTACGAGCACCTTGAACTGTTGCGACATCGGATCGATGCCTTCGTCCACGACCGCAACCAGCGCGTACTGGAGGGAAAGAAACCCGACGAATGCCGCGGTCGCAATTGCGGCGAGATACCGCGCGAGGCGCCCCGTCGCGCCAGAGGCTGCAGTCAATGTCATCGACAGGACCGCGATCCCGACGAAGAGCAGGACGATAGCGGCGGTCAGCGCGAACGTCGAGAGACTCAGGTCGGATCGCCCGGAGGGACTCGCCAGGTAGACCCATAGGTCGGGAGCGTTTGGACCTTCCGCCGCATAGAGGGTGATCAGACCCACAACGAACCCGACCGCGCACAGCACGAACGACACGGCCCCGGCCTGACGAAGCCATCGTGGCAAACCCACCCGTCAGCCCCGCTCCTCCCCATTCATGGGGAGATGGCGCTTCCCCACGCAGTGGGGAAGTACCGCCGCTTGCGGCGGGGATGGGGCAGCGCCGGACGGGGCTGTGCCGAACAAGCTAACTCCGCTCCTCCCATTCATGGGGAGGTGGCTCTTCCACACGCAGTGGGGAAGTACCGCCGCTTGCGGCGGGGATGGGGCAGCGCCGGAGGGGCTGTGCGGAACAACCTAGCTCCGCTCCAGCAGCGCCACCGATTCGATGTGATATGTCTGCGGAAACATATCCACGATCGCCGCGCGCCTGATCCGATAGCCGCCCTGGACGAGGCGCATCAGGTCCCGCGCGTGGGTCGACGGCTCACAGGAGATATAGACGATCCGCTCCGCGCCCAGCCGGATCAGCTCCGCAAGCGCCGCCGGCTCGCACCCGGCCCGCGGCGGGTCGAGGATCACAGCCTGGAAGCGGCCGAGCCGGATGCCCTTGAGCACAGCCTCGACCTTGCCCGGCAGATACTCGACCCGCGCCGAGTTGATGCGAGCGTTGAGGCGACCGAGCTGCACAGCATGCGGGTTCTCCTCGATCGCGGTCACTCCGCCCGCGTCGCGGGCCGCCGCCACGGAGATGGTGCCGATGCCCGCGTACAGGTCGATCACACGCTCTTCGGCCTTCGCCTGGAGCATGTCGAGCGCGGTCCGATAGAGGACGAGCATCTGGCGGTAGTTGGTCTGGACAAACGTGTCGCTTCGAACGCGAAACGTGAGGTCCCAGAGCTCGAGCGTCATCGCGTCATCGAGCAGAGTCGATTCTGGGAGGAGCTCAGCGACGCGGTGCGCGAAATCGTCTCGCGGCCACGCCGGTTCGCGTCCTTGAAAGCGCATTCGCCACAACAGGCCTCGACCTTGTGGCTCAACGGTGAGCAACAGATTCTGCAGCCCGGTAAGTCTCATCTCGTTGGCGGCCTGCGCGAACGCGGGCAGCGCGTGCTCGATGCGAATGTCATGGATGAGACAGCTGTCGACCGCCAGCACCGAATGCGAGCGCATGCGGTGGAATCCGAAACTCCAGCCGCCGCCGCCGGCGACCGCCTCGAACTCGCCGCGGATCCGGTAGCGCCATGGGTCGTCCATGCCGAGCACCGCCGCGTCGGGGGGCAGACGCAGGCCGGCCCGAGCCCACGCCTCTTCGACCACCTGCCGCTTGAGGGCGAGCTGGTGCGCATACGCGGCGTGCTGCAGCTGGCAGCCACCACAGTCCCCGAAATAGGGACACGGCGCATTGACCCGATGGGGTGAGGCCTCGATCACGCGAGTCGTGGCGGCCACCGCGACGCCCCCCTGGCGGCCTCGCGGCTCGGCTTCGACGACCTCGCCAGGCAGTGCGTAGCTCACGAGCCAGACCTTGCCGTCGTCCCGGGCCACCGACGCGCCGCCGTGGGCGGGGGACGATGGCCTGAGGATCAGCGGCGCCAAAGCGAGACAGGGTCGTGCGCCGGCTTGAAGCCTGCCGCCTCGACCATCTGGGTGGCGACCTTGAAGCCTTCCGCCACCTTGTCCGGTTGATGTGCGTCGCTGCCGTACTGCACGGCCTGACCCCCCACCTCCCGCCACCAGCGAACGACCGTGATGTCCGGGCTCAAGGTGTGGCCGCGCGTGGTGTTGACCTCGAGCACTCGCCCCGTGTGCGCGGCGGCGGCGAGGATCGCGCGGATCTCCGCCTCGTAATCCTTCTCCTGGTATGGCGCCGCGCCGTCGAGCCAGTACCGCTTGGGGTAGTCGATGTGGGCCAGCGTCTCAAACGGCTGGTTGCTCTCGACCATGGCGAGCACCTCTCGAAAGTACTCCCTGACCGCAGCAGGAAAGTCGATGCCGGCTACGCTCCGGAACTGGCTGGCGTCGAGCATTCCGCCGTCGAAGCGGATGCAGTGAATCGAGCCCAGGACCTGGTCGAGCGGACCCGCGGCCAGGACGCCCGCGGTCTCGTCCGGGAACCAGTGCGGCTCGCCAAGCTCGACGCCGGTCAGGATGCGCAGGTCGGTGAACCTGGCCCGGCAGCGCTCGATCGACTCGAAGTAGCCACCCAGGTCGACCGAGTGCTGGCCCTGGTGGACGACGGCCCAGTCCGCGTGCTCCGTGAACGCGATCGCCGGCAGGCCGACCTCGAGCGCCCGCTCGCAGCTGCGTTCCATCGATCCGTGGGGGGCGTCCCAGGACCATTCGGTGTGCACGTGGAGGTCAGGCGGCAGAGGCACGCGCAAAGGCTAGCGGGCTTCCACCTCCCCATCGGCGCTGGGCCCTATTTCCCAGCGAGCGGGGAAGAGACTGTCTATAAAATCGGCTCCGTGGGGTACGTGGTGGAGGGCATCGCCTACGTCGGCGGCACGGTCCTGATCGGCGCCGGCCTTTATCTCGTGCTGCGCGGCACGTTCCCGACGTGGTGGCGTGAGCGTCTGCTGTGGCCGCTGGTTCGGTTGACACCGACCGTCTCCCATCTGCAGGGCTGGGCGGCCGTCGGCCTTGGGGTCTCGATCCTGGCGATCGTCTTCACGACTGTTGCCCCCGACGTGGTGGCGGGCCTCCTCGTGGTGCTTGCGATGGCGGCCTACGTGGTCGCGGTCGGGCTGTTCCTGTTCAGCACCTGGCTGTCCCGCCGCTCGGCAGCCTGAGCTGTCCAACCGGAATTCCATACCGTTGACGCCAGCGGCATCAAATTTTCGCGTTCGATTGCCTCCGCTGGATACAACGAGGCGGAAAAAGCGCTAGGAGAGGAGCTTCAGCAGCAGCTCTCGCGCAACCTTCGGGTTGGCCTGGGGCGCTTTCTTGCGCAGCTCGTTGAGGAGCGCGTTGAGGGCCTGGGTCTTGCCGCTTCGGTAGTCGGCCACCGCCTTCGGGTTCGCGTCGATGACGGCCTCGGCGATGACGCGAAGCTCTGACTCGTCACTGACCTGCCTGTAGCCGTGCTCGGCGACGATCTCGGCCGGCGTCCGCCCAGTCTCGACTGACTCGAAATACGCCTCTCGCGCCTGGTCTCGCGTGATGTCTTTGGCTTGGAGCATCGTCATCAGCTCGGCGAGGTAGGCAGGGTCGAGCAGCTTGCCCGTCGGCGCCACCTCGTTGACGATCCAGTTTGCGGTCGGCAGCGGCGGCGCTCCTTGCATCACCGCGGTTTCGTAAAGATCCGCCAGGTCTCGGTCGGCGCTGATGATGGCAGCCTGGCCGGCGGTCAAGCCGTGCTGGGAGACCAGCCTGGCTCGCCGGATCGCGGGAAGCTCTGGCAGCGCGGCCCGCAGCTCCTCGATCCACGCTCGATCCAGCTCGAGCGGCGGCAGGTCCGGCTCGGGAAAGTAGCGGTAGTCCTCCGCGAACTCTTTGCTGCGCTGGGAGAAGGTGCGCTCTTCATCCTCCGACCAGCCCCGCGTCTCCTGGACGACCGTTCCACCGGTTTCGAGCAGCTTTTGCTGGCGGTCGACCTCGTAGAGGATCGCCCGGTGCAGGGCTCGGAAAGAATTGATGTTCTTCAGCTCGGTCTTCACCCCGAGCGCATCGGTGCCGGCGCGGCGGATGGAGATGTTCGGCTCGGCGCGGAGCTGGCCCTTCTCCATGTCCGCCTCCGACGCGCCGATCGCTCGCAGCACCGTACGCAGCTCGATCGCGTAATCGCGCGCCTCGTCTGCGGAGCGCAAGTCCGGCTCGCTGACGATCTCCATCAACGGCACGCCCGCGCGATTCAGGTCGACGTATGACTCCCACGCTTTGTGCAGCTTGTCGCCGGCGTGAACGAGCTTGCCGGTGTCCTCCTCCAGGTGCACGCGCCGGATGCGAACCTTGCGTCCGTCCACCTCGAGCACGCCGTTGACGCTCATGGGCAGGTCGTACTGGCTGATCTGGTAGCCCTTGGGCAGGTCGGGATACATGTAGTTCTTGCGGTCGAACTTGGTGTGACGTGGGATCTCGCAACTCAGCGCTAGCGCGGTCTTCATGCACGCTTCGACCGCGGCCCGGTTGATCGCCGGCAGCGTGCCCGGCATGCCCAGGCAGATCTCGCAAACGTGAGTGTTCGGCGGCTCGTTCACGTCCGCCACGGAACAGCCGCAGAACATCTTGGAGTGGGTCTTCGGCTGGACGTGCACCTCCATGCCGATCACGGTCTCCCAGTCCACGCCCCTCTCCCTAACCCTCTCCCCTGTGGGGAGAGGGGACTGGAGTCGCGACCTCGGCTTTCATCTCGCTCGCCTCCTCGTACGCGCGGGCGACGCGGAACACCACGTTCTCTCCCCACTGCGGGCCCAGCACCTGCAAGCCGACCGGCAGCCCATTCGAGGTCCCGCATGGCACGCTGATCCCGGGCAGGCCCGCCAGGTTGCCGCCCAGGGTCAGGACATCGCACAGATACATCGAGAGCGGGTCCTGTGTCTTCGACCCGATCGGAAACGCGACGGTCGGCGAGGTCGCGCTGACGATCGCGTCGCACTTCTCGAACGCCGCATCGAAGTCGCGCTTGATCAGCGTGCGCACCTTTTGTGCCTTCAAGTAGTAAGCGTCGTAGTAGCCGCTCGAAAGCGCATACGTGCCAAGCATCACGCGGCGTCGAACTTCGGTCCCGAAGCCCTTGCGCCGCGTCCTCGAATATTCCTCGGTGATGTTCGGCGCGTCGACTTCCGAGAGGCCGTAGCGGACACCGTCGAATCGCGCAAGGTTCGACGAACACTCGGCCGGCGCGATGATGTAGTAGGCGGCGAGGCCGTAGTCGGTGTGCGGAAGGGAGACGTCGACGATCTCCGCGCCTTGCTTCTGCAGGATGAACAGCGCCGCGTCGATCGCCGCCTTCACGCCGGCCTCGATGCCCTGCACGTCGTAGTACTCGCGCGGCACGCCGAGCCGCATGCCCTTCACGCCTGCGCCGTAGTTGTTGAGCACCTCCATCGCCGCGCGGTCCGACGATGTGGAGTCGAGAGGGTCGTAGCCCGCCATCAACGAGAGCGTGAGAGCCGCGTCGTCGACGCTGCGGGCGAACGGTCCGATCTGGTCGAGGCTCGAGGCGAACGCGATCAGGCCATACCGGCTGACGCGCCCGTAGGTGGGCTTCATTCCGACGACGCCGCACAACGCGGCCGGCTGGCGGATCGAGCCTCCGGTGTCGGTGCCGAGCGCGATGATCGCCTCACCCGCCGCCACGGCGGCCGCGCTGCCTCCCGAGCTTCCGCCGGGCACCCGATCCAGGTCCCATGGATTGTGCGTCGGGAAGTAGCCCGAGTTTTCTGTCGAGCTGCCCATGGCGAACTCGTCACAGTTCGTCACGCCCAGCATCACCGCTCCAGCCTCGAACAGCCGCGCGACGGCGGTGCCCGTGTAGGGCGGCTTGAAGCCGCGCAGGATCTGCGAGCCCGCGGTCGTCTCCACCCCACGCACGCACAGCACGTCCTTGATTGCGATGGGAATGCCGGCCAGCGGTTCCGCGTCGCCCCGCCTGATCTTGCGGTCCGCGTCGTCGGCCTGCTTTTCCCAGAGCTGCTGGGTCAGACGCAGGTAGGCCTTCACCTGAGGGTCGACGCGCTCGATGCGCTCGACGTGTGCGGTCACCAGGTCCGCTGACGAGATCGAACCCAGCCGCAGCAAGCGTGACGCCTCCTGGATCGTGAGACTCGTGAGGTCGTCGGTCACGTCTCTTCCTGGATCGAAGGCACTCGGAAGAATCCGTCTACCGCCGCCGGCGCGTTGGCCAGCGCCTCCTCCTGGCTCAGGCACGGACGCGGCTCGTCCTCGCGCAGGCGGCTCGCGATCTCGACCACCTGCGCGGTCGGCGGGATGTCCTCAGTGTCCAGCTGCTGCAGGCGGTCGATGTGCTCGAGGATGCCGCTCAGCTGCCCGGCATAAAAATCCTCGTCGCCCGGCTCGAGGCCAATTCTCGCGAGCATGGCGACATGGCGAACTTCGTCCTTCGAAAGCGGCACGTGACTTAGCTTAGGTTCTGGAGCGCGTGCGGCTCGTGATGAGCCCGACCAGTCCGATGATGCCCGCCCACGAGCTCACGACGGTGAGCACCATCAGCACCGATGCGAGCCACGCCGCTGATGTCCCCCAGCGCGCCTCACGCCGCAGACCGACGGCGGCCACCACGCCGACGACTGCCGTGCCGATCGACCCGCCCCCGATCAGCATGAGCGCGATCCATACCCGGCCTATGGCGGAAGGTTCCGACTTGAAGCTGAGGACGAACACGCCCCACACCAGGAGGATCGCCGAGCCGGTCATCAGAGTGGACCAGATCCATCGCGCGCTCCTCATTTAGGGAGCAGTGCTTTGAACTGCTCTTCGTCGAGGATGGTCAGCTTCAACTTCTGCGCCCTCTCCAGCTTGGATCCCGCGCCGGGGCCTGCGACCACGAAGTCGGTCTTCGCGCTGACGCTTCCCGCGGGCTTGCCGCCCAGCTTGCGGACGAGCGCCTCCGCGTCAGGCCGGCTCATGGTCTCCAACGTGCCGGTGAACACAAACGTTTTGCCCGCGAAAGGTCCATCACCCACCGCCTCGGCAGCCTGTGGCTCGACGCCTGCGGCGATCAGCTTCTGGACGAGCTCGGCGCCGTGGCCCTGGAAGTAGCGGCGCACCTCGCCGGCCATGTTCGGTCCCACGCCCTCGATGCGCTGCAGGTCCTCCTCCGTTGCCTCGCGCAGGCTGTCGATGCTGCCGAACTCCGCTGCAAGCAGCTGCGCGGTCGCCTCGCCGACCTGTGGGATGCCGAGCGCGTACAGGAAGCGCCAGAGATCCGGCCGTCTGCTTGCTGCAATTCGGTCCACAAGGTTCTGCGCCGACTTGTCGGCGAAGCCCTCCAGCTGGATGACCTGGTCCTTGCTCATCCCGTAGAGGTCGCTCGGGTCCTCGACCACACCGCGATCGATCACCTGGGTGAGCGTTGCGTAACCGAGGCCTTCGATGTCCATGACGGCCGCGAAGTGACGCAGGCGCTCCAGCCTCTGCGCGCCGCAGAAGGGGTTGATGCAGCGGTGCGCGATGTACGGTTCTTCGCGCACGACCTCTCCCCCACACACCGGGCATTTCGTCGGCATCCTCCAGCCCGGCTTCGGGTCTTTGACGCTGACGATCTCGGGGATGACGTCGCCCGCGCGGTGGATCATCACGCGCGCGCCGACGTATACGCCCTTCTCGTTGACCTGCGCCTCGTTGTGCATGGTCACGTTCTTGATCGTCACGCCGCCCACGATGACCGGCTTCACATGTGCGACCGGGGTCAACACGCCGGTGCGGCCGACGTAGCAATCGATCTTCTCGACCTCGGTCTCGGCCTGCTCAGGCGCGTACTTGAAGGCGATCGCCCACCGCGGCGAGCGCGCGACAAAGCCGAGCTCGAGCTGCTGCGCAAAACCGTCGACCTTCACCACCATGCCGTCGATCTCGTACTCGAGCTCGTGACGGCGGCGCTGCCAGTCGGCGTGGTAGTCGATGACCTCGTCGATGGACTTGAGGCGGCGCCGGTTGCGGTTGACCCGGAACCCCATCTGGTCGAGCGTGTTCAACACGTCCCACTGCGACCTGGCCGGGCCGGCCGGGTCGAGTGTGTACATGAAGGTCTGCAGGTCGCGGCTCGCGGTTACGTTGGGATCGATCTGCCGCACGCTTCCCGCCGCGGTGTTCCGCGGGTTGACGAAGCGCGGCTTGCCGGCCGCCTCCATCTCGCGGTTGAGCTTTTCGAATCCCGCGATTGGAAAGTAGACCTCGCCGCGCACCTCGAACAAGTCGGGGAGGCCCTTCGCCGGCGTGACGGAGAGCGGCACGCTCCGGATCGTGCGGACGTTGGCGGTGACGTCCTCGCCTACCGTGCCGTCGCCGCGCGTCGCCGCGCGCTGCAGGCGGCCTTTGGCGTAGGTGAGGCTCATGGCCAGGCCGTCGATCTTCAGCTCGGCGCAGTACACGACCTTTTCGCCCACCGCTGCGCGGACCCGCTTGTCGAAGGCGCGGATCTCAGCTTCGTCGAACGCGTTCTGCAGGCTGAGCATCGGCGAGCGATGACGCACCTTGGCGAACTGGTCCGAGGCCTCGCCGCCCACGCGCTGGGTCGGGGAGTCGGTGGTCAGCAGGTCTGGCCGCTCTTCCTCGATCCGGCGCAGCTCGAGAAACAGCGCGTCGTACTCGGCGTCGGAGACCGCCGGTTCGTCGAGGACGTAGTAGGCATGCTCGTGGCGGCGGATCAGCTCCCGCAACTCTTGGACCCGTACCGCTGGATCGACAGCTTTCTTTCTCTGTCGCTGGCTGCGCGCACCGGTCAGATTGGGCTTTTCTGAATTCATTTCGTCAACGGCGCCAGCATGCCGCTCAGGATTTTCAAACCGACCCTGTCGAACTTGATCAGCAGCTCCTCATCCGTCCGCGTGAGGGTGCTCTTCACGACAGTGCCTGGACCGAAGGCCGGGTGCTGGACGCGATCGCCGCTGGTGAATCGCTGAACCGGCGGAGCCGCCGGGGCGGCCTCCACCTGGCGTTCGATGTACCGCTCCTTGTAACCCTGCCTCGGGGGCGCCACCGGCGCGCTGCCTCGCGGCGCGACGAGGAGCGACTGTGGGATGTCAGTCAGGAAACGGCTCGGGAAAGCCGGCTGGGAGCGGCCGTAGAGGTGGCGGCGAAATGCACAGCTCAGATAGAGCCGGTCTTTGGCGCGCGTCATGCCGACGTAGCAGAGCCTGCGCTCCTCCGCCATCTCGGTCGCCGCGCCCACGGCGGACGGGTTCTCCTCGCGCTCGTCGAGGGCCCGCTGATGGGGCAGCAAGCCCTCCTCCATGCCGACCATGTAGACGACAGGGAACTCGAGGCCCTTGACCATGTGCAGCGTGATCAAAGTCACGCCCTCGCCGTTCTCGTCGTACGCGTCGACGTCGGAGACCAGCGCGACCTCGGCCAGGAAATCTTCGACACCAGTGGTCGGGTCGCGGTCGTCGAAGTCCTCGGCCAGCCCGCGCAGCTCGTTGAGGTTTTCGATTCGAGCTTCGCCTTGCGGGGTGCCGTCGAGGTAGTGCCGGCGCAGGTCCATGACCTCGATCACGTGATCGATCAGCTCGCTCGGTCGCAGAACGCCCATCGTGGCGCGCACCGATTCGACCTGGGCCCGAAAACCTCGCAGCGGGCCCACGGCTGTTTTGGGGACGCCAGGCACCTTTCCCGGGTCGGCGAGGATCGACATGATGTCGGAATCGCCCCCGCGGGCGAATGCGTTTATCGCGTCGACCGTCACGTTGCCGATCTTGCGCGATGGCACCGACACGATCCGCGCAAAGCTGAGCGCGTCACGAGGGTTGAAGCAGAAGCGCAGATAAGCGACCAGGTCCTTGACCTCGCGCCGTTCCCAGAAGCGGATGCCACCCACCAGGCGGTATGGGATGCGCCGCCGCGCCAGCACGTCCTCAAACGAGCGGGACTGGGCGTTGGTCCGGTAGAGGATTGCGAAATCGGAGTAGCCGCGTTTCTCGGTCTTGCGCAAGCGCTCGATCTCGTCGGCGACGAACTCCGCCTCCTCGACCTCGTTGTACGCCTGCATCGCCATGACCTTTTCGCCTCCGGCGCGCTCCGTCCACAGCCGCTTCTCCGCGCGTTCGGGGTTGCTGCGGATCACGCTGTAGGCGGCGTCGAGGATCGCCTGGCTCGAGCGGTAGTTCTGTTCCAGGTGCACCACGTGGGCGTCCGGATAGTCCTTGCGAAAGTCGAGGATGTTGCGCACGTCCGCGCCGCGGAAGCGGTAGATCGACTGGTCGTCGTCGCCCACCACGGCCACGTTGCGGTGCTCCTGCGCAAGCAGGTTCACCAGAACGTACTGGGCGCGGTTGGTGTCCTGGTACTCGTCGACCAGGACGTGGCGGAAGCGGTCGCGCCACTTCGCAAGCGCCTCGGCGTCGGTGCTGAAGAGCTCGACCAGCTTCATGATCAGGTCGTCGAAGTCCAACCCGCCGGAGCGTCGCAGCACCTCCTGGTATGACTCGTACACGCGGCGCGCAACCTCGTCGGCGTAGCTCCGGTTGGGATAGTCCTCAGGGCGCTTGAGCTCGTTCTTCGCCTGCGAGATGGCGTTGCTCAACGCGCCGATTGGATAGCGTTTCGGGTCGAGACGAAGCTCGTCGAGGACGCGCTTCAGCGCCGCCCTCGTGTCGTCTTCGTCGAAGATCACGAAGCTTGAAGCGATGCCTATCCGGTGCGATTCGCGCCGGAGGATCTTCACGGCAGTCGAGTGGAAGGTCCCGACCCACATCTTCTCGGCCCCCTCCCCGACCAGGGTCCCGACCCGGCCGCGCATCTCGCGCGCTGCCTTGTTGGTGAAGGTGACGGCCACCAGGCGGTCCGGCCAGACCCGCTTCGAAGCGATCAGGTAGGCGATTCGTGCGGTCAGCACGCGGGTCTTACCGCTGCCCGCGCCCGCGAAGATCAGGAGCGGTCCGTCACCGTGCGTGACGGCTTCCTGCTGCGGGGGGTTGAGGCGCGCCAGCAAGGCGTCGATCTGGGCCTGGGAAGACTCGCCAATCAAGAGGAATCGAGTTTACCCAGGCCCGTCCGCGCCCCTCTCTCAGACCCCTCTCCGTAAGTGGAGGGAAACGGCCACCCCCGCCGTTATGCTCCTCGTGGCCGTGGCTCGCGAAGTCGATTTTGGTATGCGCGATCACCTGCTTTACGAGCTCGCGCGAGATCTCAGCTCCTCGCTCGAGCTCGACGTCGTGCTCGCCAAAGTCATGGATAGGGTGATCACCCTCATGAAGGCGTCCCGAGGGTTCATCGTGCTGGTCGACCCGGTCGACGGCACCCTCTCAGTTCAGATGTCGAGCGGCGAGGCCGACGCCGAAAAGACCCGCCAGTTCCTCGGCTCGCGGACGGTCATCGAGCACGTCGTAAAGACCGGCCAGGCAGTGGTGTCGACCGACGCCAGCCTGGACGACCGTTTCAAGGGCCAGCAGTCGGTGATCCTCCAGAACCTGCGCTCGATCATCGCGGTGCCCCTCGTGACCAAGGACAAGGTCATCGGAGCTGTGTACGTCGACAATCCCTTCCGCGCCTCGATCTTCGAGGAGAAGGACAAGGAATTCCTGCAGGCGATATCGGACCTGGCGGCGATCGCTATCGACAACGCGCGTCAGTACGAACGCTCGGAGTTCCTGCGCCAGCTCTTCGAGGCGCATGTCAACAAGCAGGTGACCGATTACGTGATCAGGCGGTCAGGTCGGGCACTGAGATTCCTGCCTGGCGAGCGGCGCGACGTCACGATGCTCAATTCCGACATCGCCGGGTTCTCGACGCTCTCCCAGAGCATGGACGCCGAGGAGCTGGTCAGGTTCCTGAACGGCTACTTCGAGCGGATGATCAGGGTTGTCCTGGACCACGGCGGCAACATCGACAAGTTCCAGGGCGATGGCATGCTGGTCGTCTTCGGAGCGCCCAACCCGGTCGAGGACCATGCGGAGCGCGCGCTGCACGCCGCGCTGGCGATGGTGAAGGAGATCGACCGCTTCAACCGAGAGCAGATCAGCGCAGGCTTGCCGGCGATCGCCGTCGGAATGGGCCTGGACACCGGCGAGGTGGTGGCGGGGCACGTCGGGTCAGACGACCGGATGGAGTTCACGCTGATCGGCGTGCCGGTGAACAACAGCGCGTTCCTCTCCAAGATCCGACCCGCTCGCGTGCTGATGTCCGAGACGACGAGGGAGCGGCTGCCCGCCGGCTTCCAGGTCACCGACTACGAGCCAACGCTGCTCAAGGGCGCGAACCGGCCCCAGCCGATCTTCGAGCTGTCGATCACCGTCACAGCCGAGTAGCTAGGATCCTCTCCCCTCAGGGGAGAGGGCAGGGAGAGGGGCGCGAGACGCCTACCCCTGGCAGACCCAGCGGCCGGGGCCGTAGTGCGAGTACAGCCAGGCGGCGGCGAAGGCGTTGGCGCGGGGATCGAACGGCGACTGGCTCGCGTACGGCGTTCCGGACCAGGTGCTGGGCAGGAACTGGAACAGGCCTGACGCGCCGCTGTCCGTGTTGACCGAGTTCGGGTGGTAGCGCGACTCGCAGTAGGCGACGTTCATCGCCCACTGCACCGCCCCCGGCCCGAGCGGGCTGAAAGCGTCGGTGATGTCCTTGGCGATCTCGGGCGGCGGGCCCGGGTGGTTGCTGCGGGCCGCGATGGCGTCGGCTTGCGCCTGGGCGGCGGCGAGTGCCTGCTGCCGAGCCTCGTAGTCGGCGAGCCCTTGCTTCAGCTCGAGCGACCACGACTGGACCTGGGCCATCTGGGCGGCCTGGACCTTCTGCGTTCTCGCCTGCTGAACGACCGACGTCCGGTCGAACGCGGTGAGCTGGGTCACGGCGACCGTTACAGACTGCTGCTGGGGCGGCTCGAGGCGCGGCAAGACAATGCTCACCAGGACGACGACCCACACCAGCACCGCACGAAATAGCGGCAGCAAACCCCTTCCGAGCTCCTCCTTTCTTGCGCCCTACCCCTGGGACGCTTTCAGGCCTGAGCAAGGAGCTAAAACGTGTGCAAGACGCGCTCAGGAATCCGGGAAAGGAGCCACCTTACCACACGACCGGCGACTTCCAGTAGCCGTACGCCCCAGTACCGAAACCTACACCAGGGCAGTCTCAGGGACCGCCGTATTCACCACGTAGGCGACCACCGGGACCGCGAAGCCCTTCAGCTCCAGCTCGGCTTGATCGACCGAAATCCGCTGCTGCTCGAGCCAGGCGGCCGCCCGCCGGTAGACCTCCTCCGAGAGCAGAACCTGCCCCGCCGCGGCCCGGGCCTGGAGCCGCGAAGCCAGGTTCGTGACCTCGCCCAGGACGCTGAGGTTGGCAGACTCCGCCAGGTTGCCCACCACCGCCGGCCCGACGGCAACCCCCGCGCCGACAGGCAGCCCCGCGAGCGCGGCCTTGTCGATGATGGCGAGCGCGGCGCGGAGCGCCTGGACAGCATGGTCGACGCTCTGCCCGGAGACGTTGAAGGTCGCCATGATGGCGTCGCCGGCGAACTTGTCTACGACCCCGTGCCGCCGATCGACCTCGTGTCTCGCCCATCGCTGCAGGCTGCCGATCCTGTCGGCGAGGTCCGCGGGCGAGGTTCGGCCAGCGAGCTCCGAGTACCCGCGAACATCGGCGAAGAGCACTGAGACCATCCGCTCGCCTGTCGCAACCGGGCGGCCGGTCGGCGTTTGGCGCTGGGCCGGGACTGCTCCCGTATCGAGACCGAGTCGAGCCGCGGTCTCAGCCGCAAGCTTCGCCGCCAGCAGGGCGCCCGCAGCCGCGGCACTGGCGACCACCTCCTTCAGGCGGCTTTCGGCAGCCTCGCGATGGCCCAGGCGAAACTCAGCCTCGCCGAGGGCGCGGCCCAGGTGCCAGCAGTCGAGGCGTAAGCCGGCCGACATGAAACCTGCGTCCGCCTGGCGAAGAAGCTCCACGGCTTCGCCCACTCGATCTTCGAGCAGGGCGAGCCGGCCACGTGCTGCGGCCAGCCGCGGCGATTCCGTGACCTCTCCCCGCACAGCCAGCGCCTCGACGAATGCGCGGAGCCAGGCTGGATCCGTCACGGCTTCCGCGACCACGTCGGCCGGCGAACCTGAGTTGCAAATGCTTGGCTCGACAGTCATGGCCGCCTTCGCTGCGCCTTCCACGTCGCCGGCGGCAAGACAGGTCCGCACGCGCGCGCCTGTGTCGTATGTGGCGTCCTGCGCATCGACCCTGCTCGACTGCGAAGGCAGCACTGCCGCCGCCTCCTCTGGACGCAGGCTTTCTGCCAGCGCGTGCGCCTGGAGAACGGCGGACCGCCAGACCATCTTCTGGTACCCGGAGTCGCGCGAAAGCTGATTGGAATTGCGACCGGCCTCTAACGCAGTCTCTATCTCGCCCCGCTCCAGTCCGATGAGTCCCTGCACGTACCTCGGCCACCCATCAGCGGCGTATCCAATCTTTCCGGCGCGTCGATACCAGATCGCAATCTGGTCGCCGTGCGCGAGATGCAGCGCCTCCCACGCGGCGTTGAACACGGCATTCCCGACCTGGAACGGGAAATCACCCGCGACCGAGGCCAGGTACCCCTCCTCCATGCGCTGGAAGCCCTCGGTTACGCGGCCCAAGCCGGTCTCGCCTCCGGAGAGAAAGATGAGCGCCCACGCCCGGGCCAGCTCAGCTCCGCACGCTTCCGCCGTCTTTACCGCCTGGGTCGCGAACTGGACGCAGCCCGCTGGATCGGTGCTGAACATGGCGAGCCCCGCGAGCCTGATGTAGACGATCGCGAGCGCCTCGCTCGGGCCCGCCGGCTCGAGGACCGCGCGGGCTTTCTCGAAGTGCTCCCTGGCGAGGTCAGTGCGCATGAGCTCCCACCAGCACCGCCCAAGCAGAACGCGATGTCCTGCGGCTTCAACCGCGAGGCCTGCCGTCTCGAGGTCTGTGATTCCCTCTTCGAGCAGCCGCCTCGCGTTGGCCGGCTCGCTGTTGTTCCAGTAGGCGTCGGCGGCGCGGCAGAACATGCGCGCCCGCTCGATCGGGTCGCTTACGGAACCGGCCCCCCGTTCGAGCAGCTCTGCCGCATCGCGGTACGCACGGCCGCGGATCGCATCCTCGGCGGCAGCGACACACATCGCCACCGCGTCGACATGGCGGCCGGCCATGAAGAGGTGGTTGGCGAGGTCGATTGGCGCCTCGCCGCCCCTGGCCCCCAGGACGTCGGCGACGCGGGAGTGAAGCTGCTGCCGGCGCGGCACCACGAGGTCGTCGTAGATCGCCTCCCGTGTCAGCGCGTGGCGAAATCGATAGCGCCCCGACACGCGGTCTTCCTGCTCGGTCAGCTGAGCGGTCACGCTCGCCTCGAGGGCGGCGAGCGCGACCGATTCGTCGACCCGCGCCACCTCCGCGAGCGACGGCAGATCAAATGACCGACCCATCACCGACGCGGCTGCAAGAACAGCGACGTCCTCGCGGCTCAGCCGCTCGAGCCGCTGCAAGATGGTGTCGCGGACGGTGGGCGGGATGCGGATCTCCGTCAGCGTCTTGCGGTCCCATCCGGTGTCTGTCCGAAAGATGTCGCCGCGGTCGAGCGCGTCGCGCAGCATCTCCTCGAGCACGAACGGGTTTCCCTCGCTCCGCTCGCGAAGGAAGTCACGAAACTCGGCGCTGATCGTCTCCTCCTCGAAGATGGCGCACACCATGTCGCCAACCTGCTCGGCACTGAGGGAGTTGAGGTCGACCATCTCGACCTGGCCGTTCCGGCGCCAGCCCTGGATGGTGGGAAGCAGCGCGTGCTTGCGGTGCATCTCGTCAGTCCGATAGGTGGCGACGATCAAGACATTTGTCGACCGCAGGCGGCGCGTCGCGTAGTCCAGCAGCTCCCGCGTCGCGGGGTCGGCCCACTGGAGGTCCTCGAGGATGACGAGCAGCGCGCGGCGGGTAGCGGCGTCGCGCAGCAGCATCAGGATCGACTCGAAAAGCCGCATCTTCGCCTGCGCCGCATCGCCTGTGGTGGCCACCGCGCGACCTAGCTGCGGAAACAGCTGCGCCAGCTCGTCCGCCGCCGAATCGAGCCGCTCGCGCAGCGGGCCGATCTCCGCCGTCGCGAGGTAGTTGCCGATTGCCTCGAGAAACGGCAGGTAGGGCAGCGACAGCTCGGCCTCGCTGCAGCCACCGGAGATGACCGCGCAGCCTAGCCGGCGGGCGCGTTCGCCAAGCGCGTTGACGATCCGCGTCTTGCCCATTCCCGCCTCGCCGCCGACGATGACCACACCGCCGTCGCCGCGCAGCGCGGAAAGGAGGGCGTCCTCGAGCGTCGAGATCTCGGGATCGCGGCCGACCAGGGTTGGGCAGAGGACACGCGAGAGGGCCATCAGAACAGGTGGGTCAGCTTATTCCTCAGCAGCTTGCGGCCGGGCGGCTCGACATACGCCGGCAGCATGTCCTTCACTGCCTGAAAGGCGACCTCGGTCAGCGCGGCCGGACCGTCGAGCGTGGGCAGCGGCTTGCCGATCACAACCTTGATTGGCTTGCCAAACCACAGGTCCTTGGTGCCCGAGAGCGCCACCGGAACGACCGGCACCCCTGCCTTGATCGCGAAATGGGCGAACCCCTTGTGAAAGGGAAGCAGCTCGCCCTCCTTCGGCCCATAGTTGCCCTCCGGAAAGATCGCCACGGCCCCACCCACCTCGAGGCAGCGGTCGACGTGCCGGTACAGCGCCTTGTCGCCGTGGCGCTCGCGGACGACGGGCACGTAGCCACCGGTACTCCGGACCAGCCACCACTGGAACTTCCGTGTGACGAGCATGGTCGGATCGGCCAGGAAGTGGAGCCGGGGCTCGACTGGCATCAAAAGCAGCAGGGCGAACTCGTCCAGCCAGTTCAAGTGGTTGGCGATGACGACGTAGTTGCCCGAGCGTGGGATGTTGTCGCGTCCCGTGACCTCAAACCGGAAGCAAAGGCGGAGGAGCGGGATCCCGACCATGCGGACGATTCGGTAGGGAATGTTGGCGCGCGGCCCGACGGGTAGGAGATCCGCCGCGGGTAACGATGTGCCGGCTACAGCCAAAGCACGGCGAGTGTAAGCCCGGGTGAGCTGGGATCCTCAGATCGCCGCGGATTCAGGCTAAGCCAAGAAGGGCAACCACTCCAGGAATCGGTTGAACGTGCCCAGCGAGCCCTGCACTTCGTGCGCCTCGGTAACCAGAGTGTTGAATGCGGCGCCTGAGATCTTGTTCGAGCCCTGGTACGCGGTCAGCTCATTGAGGAATGCGTTCAACTGGTTGCTGGCTGCCTTCGTGTCACCGCGGCCGATGGAGTCTGAGGCCGCATTCAGCTTCGCGTTCAGGCTGTTCTTCTGTCCTGCGTTGAGGCCCTGGAGGCCGTTGATATAGCTCTCCATCCGGCTCAGCATCTGCTGGGGCGAGAGGACCACGACCGTGGTGGTGGCCTGGCCCTGGGCGCCATCGTCGTCCTTGACGATCAAGGTGACGGTGTACGTGCCGGCCGCGGTGTAGAAGTGGGTGGCGCCGAAACCGTTGGCCGACTGTCCGTCGCCAAAGTTCCACGATGCCGTGTGCGTGTCGTTTGTCGCTGCGTCCACGAAACTGCCCGCGAAGCTGAGGTTCTCCTGCGGCGCAAAGAGGGGTGAGTTCGCGAACTGTGCATCCGCCGGCTTGACGCCGTCGATTCGCGCGGTCGGGTTGATCTCGGTCCCGACGACGGTGAATGAGCTGGTACCTGTAATCCCGCCGTCGTCGGTCGCATCGAGGGTCACGACGTACGTGCCTTCATCCGCGACCGTGAAGTTGAACGATGGGCCCGGTGTCGTGGTCGGCGTGCCGTTGTCCTTGCTCACGCTCCAGAGATAGTTGAATCCGGCCACATTGTCGGCAGAGTCGGGGCTGTTGGCCGTTCCCACTAGGGACAGCTGCGTGCCCTCGGGGACGGCGGGGGGATCATTGGTGATCGTCACGGTCGGCTTGACGCCCTTCACCGTGACTGGGAACTGAGCCGATGCAAACAAGCCGTGGCTGTTTGTGACGGTCACAGTGACCTGCTGGCCGCCCGATTCGTCCGCCGCGGACTCCGTCCAGGACCAGGTGCCGCTTCCGGTGCCCGCAGTCGGAGTGACGGCGCCTCCGCCGGTCACAGCAAGCGTGACGGCGTCACCGTTGGGATCGGAGAATGTACCGGTCATGGTGGGCGCGGCGCCTTCGTTGGCGGTGCTACCCGCCGTGTCGGTCGCGATCGTCGGGAGCGCCATGGTGCTCGTGTTGACGAAGGTCGAGAACACGAAATCGCCGCTGAAGGATGTCCACGGCATGCCCACGAAGAGCTTTCCGCCGAGGAAGGTAGGAGTGATGGGCGGTGTGGCTCTGGTCGCGTACCAGGAGACATAGCCGTTCGAGGCGTTGAGCAGGACCACGTACTTGTTGCCTGCTGTGATAGGGACATTCGCTTTCGAGAAGTCGAAGGTGTGGTAACCGGACACATAGCCGCTGCTGACCGCCCTGGCGTTGCCGATGTCGGTCAGGCCAGGGTTGCCGTCAGAGCCCAGCTGGCGAATCGAGACAGTCGCAGTGCCGTACGACGTGAAGATCCTCAGGGTCACATGGTCGAGACGGCCCGTCTTGCCCGCGATGAACATCTGGGCCATGGAGTCGTAGCTGATCAGCGAGATCCCGGAGGGCTGCGCCTGGTCGCCCACCACCGCGGCTTGCGCGGGGGCCGCGAAAGCCAGCGGCAGCATCGCAGCGAACGCTGCCGCCACCGAGGCTCGGCCGACAGTTCTCCGGAACGGCGTCTTCACTTGACCGTAGTGACGCGAGTGACGACAAATCCCTGCGCTGAGTTGAAGCCCATTGCGAAAGACTCAACGCAGCTTCCGCAGCCGTTGGTCGGGCTTACTCGTAACGGAGCGCGGCGACCGGATCCAGGCGGCTGGCGCGAAGGGCCGGGAAGAACCCGCTCAGAGCGCTGAACAGCGTCGCGAGCGCCAGGGCGCCGGCGACCAGCCACCACGTAAGCCGGAAGACAGATAGATCGAGCGGGATGCCCTGCTGTCGAGCTATGGCGGTCACGATCGCATTGCCGGCGACGCCGACCACGGCGGCGATCAACAACCCCGCTGCGCCGCCGAGCAGGCCGATCATTCCCGCCTCGGACATGAACATCCCGCGCACGTCGGCCGAGCGCGCGCCCAGCGCCTTCATGATCCCGATCTCGCGGGTGCGCTCGAGCACCGCTGTGTACATCGTGTTCGCGATGCCCAGGCAGGCGACGATCAGCGCGATCGCGGCCAGGCCGGAGAGGCCGATTCCCAGGATCGTGACGAACTGGCTGAAGCCCTTGAGCAAATCGCTGGTGGTGGTCGCCTGGTAGCCCAGGCTTCTGACCTCTTTGGCGACCGTGTCGACGGTCCCCGACGACTCGCTCACGAGCGTGATGCCGTTGAACTCGTCCGCCGTCCACTGGTTCGCCTTCGCCATCCGCTCCCAGTAGCCCGTCGCGGTCCCGTAGGGCACGCTGATGAAGCTGGCGCTGCCGTTTCCGATGTTGCCCGCATTCGTCACCACGCCGACGATCGTCAGCTCGATCGGCAGAGATTGCGCCGCCGGCTGCTGGCCAGCCCCTGCAATGACGAACCCGGGATACAGGCCGTTGAACGTCAGCTTCTGGCCGATGGCACCCGAGGGCGTAAAGCCGAACTTGCTCGCCGCGTCGGCGCTGAGCAGGACCTCGTTCGCAGTGTCAGAGGATTGAAAATTGCCGGCGGCGAGGAACTTGGATAGAGCCTTGGGCGTTTCGGACAGTGGCGCGGACGAGGTGAGATAGACGTTGGTCAGGCTGGACTGTCCACCAGTCAGGTTGCCTTCCATCTCCAGGCTTCCGAACGCGTCCTTTACATGTGGCAGCGCCGCCAGCTTGGTGAGCGCCGCCGCATCGAGGGGTTTGTGCTTCGCGGGATCCGCGATGCCGAAGCTGCTGTCCCCGACCGAGACCTGATCGAGCTGGCCAGTGATGGCAAACGCGTTGGTGAGCGAGTCTTGCACACCGGTGGCGAAGGAAACGATGATGGCCATCGCCGCGATGCCGATCGCGACCCCCGCCGAGCTCAGCGTGGTGCGGAGCTTGCGCCGTCTGACGCTCGATCCGCCCATCCGGAAGGAATCGAGCCATGAGAGCCTCTTGACCCGGCCCTTCTCGCCGGCGGCTTGCTTGGGCGACGCCATGCCCCCTGGGTCTTCGACGATGTTGCCGTTGCGCATGCGCACGATTCGACCCGCCACCGAGGCCACGTCGGGGTCGTGCGTGACCATCACCACGGTCGCGCCGAGGTCGTGCATCTCCTTGATGAGGTCCAGCACCCCCTGGCCGGCTTCTTCGTCGAGGTTGCCCGTCGGCTCGTCGGCCAGGATCAGGCCGGGCCGGTTGGCCAGCGCGCGAGCGACCGAGACTCGCTGCTGCTCGCCCCCGGACAGCCTGGTCGGCCGGAACATGATGCGTTCCTTCAGGCCGACCTTCTCGAGGAGGCGCCGGCTCCTCTCGCGCCGCTGGGTTGACGGGATGCCGCCCAGCGTCATGGGCAGCGCGACGTTGTCGAGCGCGCTAAGCGTCGGGATCAGGTTGAAGCTCTGAAAGATCGTGCCGACATGCTGCAGGCGGTAATCGGCGAGCTGGCGATCCTTCATATCGCTGAGCGTTCGGCCACCGGCGACGATCGTGCCCTGGGTGGGCCGGTCGAGGCCTCCGAGCAGTGACAGCAGCGTCGACTTGCCGCAACCCGAGGGACCCATGACGGCGACGAACTCGCCAGGTGCGATCGTCAGCGACATGCCGCGCAGCGCGGTGACCGCGACCTCGCCCATGCGGTGCACGCGCACCACGTTGGTGAGCTCCAGGCCGACGGGTTCTCCGAGAAGGTCGCTGGTCGCTGGGGTCGCGGCGGGCACAGCCTCTGCGATTGCCATCTGGGTGCCGGAAAGTCTAGGCCGCCCCGCCCGGCATTCCAGAGACACACGCGCCTCGACACGCACCGTTGGATACAGCGAGGCGGAATTCGCGCGCTCGATACGCACCGTTGGATACAGCGGCGCGTAATCGGGTCGGTTGGTGCCGGCGCGGGGATTCGAACCCCGGACCCTCGGTTTAAAAGACCGCTGCTCTAACCAAGCTGAGCTACGCCGGCCGGAAACGATTGTCCTCAATTCCAGTTTGCTGTGGCGGTGCGGCACGCCCCACTACAAGCCGAGGCCGCTCGGCTGTAGCCTTCCCCGGGTGCGCACGCAAGCACACCCGGTCGCGCCGGTGCTCAGGGTGATCCTCGGTGTCTGAGCCGCCGGTCTCACCCCCACCTCCCCGCTTTCGGGTTCGTCGGTACCTGCCCGCGAGTGCGGGGGTCGCGGTCGGTTTGATTGCCTTGCTTCTGGTCCTCATCGTGGGCAGGCCGAGCAACGCCCGGCCGGCTCCCGAACCCCTGGCCGCCGACCAGACGCTCAGCTTTCCGATCGCGCAGGACGTCGCCGATTTCGACCCGGCGCTGATCTCCGCCTCGGCTGACGTCGACATCATGCGGAACGTCTTTTCGGGGCTGTACAGGTTCGATCAGCAGCTGCGTGAGGTGCCCGACCTCGCTGTCGGCCAGCCGACCGTGTCAGCCGACGGCCTCACGTACACGTTCGCCCTCCGCCACGACGCGCACTTTTCCAACGGAGACCCGATTACAGCCGGCGATTTCATCTACAGCTGGAACCGAGCCGCCGCAAAGCAGGGCGACCTCTCGGCACTCTTCGGCGTCATCTCGGGCTATCCGGACGTGGCGTCCGGCAAGACAGGACAGCTGAGTGGTCTGGGCAAGCTTGACGACTTCACCCTCACGGTCATGCTGCTCAAGCGCGCGGGCTACTTCATCACCGAGGTCGGCCTGTGGCCGTTCTGGCTCGTGGACCAGAAGGTCATCGCGTCCGCCGGCGAGAACGCGTGGTTCAACAAGCCGGACACGCTGGTCGGAAGCGGTCCGTTTCGAATGAGCGCCCGCACCGCGGGCCAGTCGATGGACTTCGAGCCGGTCGCGGGCTGGTACGGCGGCAAGGGGGGGGCGCTGACGCGCGTCCACGTCGAGGTCATGGCCGACACCGCGGCCCAGGTCACCCAGTACGAGTCAGGCGTCTTCAGCCTGATCGGCTACGGCCGCCAGGGCCTCGCGCCCGCGGCTGCGACGCGCTACACGTCAGACGCCAAGCTCCGGGGCCAGCTGACCATCGTCCCGATCGGTACCACTTTCTGGGTCGGATTCAACTTGAGGTCGGGCCCCTTCGCCGGCATCGACGCAGGGCGGTCCGGACGCCATGCCTTCAGCGAGGCGATCGACCGCAAGGCCCTCGTCAACGCCGTCTGCAACCAGCAGACGACGTGCATCGAAGCGACCGGCGGCGTGATCAGCAAGGGCCTGCACGGGTACCTCGGCGACGCAGCCGACAACAACGTGAAGTTCGACGCGACAGCCGCGAAGGCCGAGTATCAGGCGTGGGATCCGGACGGGTCGAAGGTCAAGGGGCTCACCTACACCTATGACACCAACGGCTTCAACAAGGCAGTTTGCGACAACGTTGCGGCACAGTGGAAGAAGAACCTCGGGGTCACGGTCGGCTGCGTCGACATGGACCGCAAGACGTTCTTCGATCAGCGCAACGGCGCGTGCGCGTATGCGACGTTCCGCCAGAGCTGGGCCGCCGACTACGACCACCCGCAGGACTGGTTCGATTACCTCTTCGTCAGCGGCGCCAGCTCGTCCGGGTCCTGCTACTCGAATCCCAACCTCGACAAGGTCGTGGCGGGAGCTGACGCGAAGACCGCGAGTGCGGCCGCGAGCGATTATCGCGTCGCGGGATTCATGCTCGTCAACGACTCAGTCTTTGCCGGGCTGCTCTACGGAACGCAGCAGTATCTCGTCCATCCATATGTCAGGGGAGCCGGCGGAAACGCGCTCTATGACTACGACTGGACCGGAATCCGAATTGCGAAGCACTAGCTGACGGCGGCGGTCGTGCCGAGGACCTGAGGCTCCATGTCCGACGCAAACGGGCCGCCAGGGTTGTCGATGAGCCAGACGTGAAGCATCTGAGGCGTCGTCTTGTTGGTGCTCCCGCGCGGACACGATCCGCTTTTGTCCCCGTTGTCGAAGAAACCCGAGTGCGCGAATGCAACCGCCATGCCCGTCGTGTTGTCGAAGCAGAGGTTGGAGTGCTGATGCCAGATCGTGAGCGGCCCTCCCACCTCGGGGCCTGGCATGCCACGCCTGGGCATGATGTACATCGCGCCGATCAGCATCGGCCCCTGCTTGGCGTTGTAGTAGATCAGCGACTGGACGTGCTCCGGCCGGAGGATGTCGGTGTCGGTCATATAGCTCGTGTTTACGTAATGCACGATCTGGAAGTCAGTCGGCTCGAGGGGCGTGTACCCCGCGGCGACGGCAATTTTGAGATCCACATACCTGGCGACGGCCGCCTTCGTATCCGCGACGAGCTTGGCCGCCGCCGCCAGCTCGGCCGCGCTAGGCTGGCGGGAAGGCGCCGCGGCGGTGTGGTTGTGTCCATTTGCAGTGGAGCTGGACGAGCTCGAGAGCTGGACCGACGCGGCCCAACCCGCGACGTCGCCTGAGACCACGATCAGCGCCAGGGCGGCGGCCAGCATCCCCCGGCGCATCCAGACCCCGAACGGCAGGGTTGTGTAGGCCGCGCCGATCACGCCGACCACGACCAGCCCGATCCCGATCCCGAGGAGGACATGGCCGGGGTTGCTCAGCGTGAAAATGCCCTCCCGGTGGGCCAGGCTCGGGTCGCGGGCATGGAGGTACGCATCGAGGGCCAGGCCGGAAAGCAGCGCCACGACCCCCGCCAGGCCGGCCGACAGGAAAGCCGCCGTCCGCCTCATCCTGATCTCAATTCAAGCACCGCTCGGCCCTATTTGTCGCCGAAACTTGACTTCGGTGAAGCAAAGTTCAAATATGAAGATGGAGTAGCGGGGCCATCGGAAGGTGGCAAAGGTCCGTCGCCGGCGCACTCTCGCCCCGGTTCGCCGGGAAGAGGGCGATGGATTTCGGGGAGGGATGAATGCCTATAAGTGCGCCCTCCTCAAGCCGTGTTTTGTAGGAGGTGGCATGACGCGAATCGCATTGTTCCGTTCCCTCGCCGTGGCGCTGGGAGCAGTTTCGGTGGCTGTTGCCTGTGGAGGAGGCCCAGGAAACCAGTCGGAAAACCTCGCCTCTGACCAGACTGTCAGCTTCCCGATGGTCAGCGAATTCTCGGACCTTGACCCGGGCCACATGTCGTCCGGGCAGGACATCGATGTCTTCCGCAACGTCTACTCAGGCCTGTACAAGTTCGACGACCAGCTGAACGAGGTCCCGGACATCGCCTCCGCGCCTCCCACCATCTCGTCGGACGGCCTGACCTACACCTTCAAGATGAGGAACAACGCCAAGTTCTCCAACGGCGATCCGGTCAAGGCTGACGACTTCATCTTCAGCTGGAACCGGGCCGCTCGTATGCAGGGCGACTACGCGAGCGTCTTCCAGCCCGTCGCGGGCTACGACGACGTGGCGAACGGCAAGGCCCACGACATGACCGGCCTCAAGAAGATCGACGACTACAGCTTCTCGGCCACTCTCAGCTCACAGGCCGGCTACTGGTACACCGAAACCGCTCTCTGGACGGCCTGGGTGGTCGACCAGAAGGTCATCAAGGCTGCCGGGAAGGAAGATGACCAGAACTGGGCCAGCGATCCCGCGACCGCGATCGGGACCGGGCCGTTCAAGATGACGGCTCGCACGCCCAAGCAGTCAACTGACTTCGCACCGGTTCCGAACTGGTGGGGCGGCTCGACTGGCGCCATCACCAAGATCCACATCGAGATCATCGCCGACCAGAAGGCGCAGCTGACCAAGTACGAGTCGGGCGGCTACACGCTGATCGGGAACGCCAACCAGAGCCTCACCCCCGAAGACGTCATCCGCTACAACTCCGACGCGCAGCTGAAGACGCAGCTGCAGCTCCTGCCTCAGGCCCGCACTACATGGATCGGCTTCAACATGTGCGAAGGTCCCGGCAAGCCGTCGAAAAACTGCACCTTCGCCAGCCCGTTCGGCGGGGACGCCGGCAAGCTCGGCCGCGAAGCGTTCAGCCTGGCGGTCGACCGCGACCAGCTGCTAGACATCGCGTGCTCCAAGGGGACCACTTGTACGAAAGCAACCGGAGGCGTGATCACCAAGGGCCTCAAGGGCTACCTCGGCGACAACACCGACCCCTGGGCCGTTTTTGACAAGGCAAAAGCGCAATCCCTTTACCAGCAGTGGGACCCCACAGGCAGCAAGGTCAAAAACCTTGTCTACACCTATAACAACAGCGCCTTCAACAAGGCGGTCTGCGACAACCTGGCGTCGCAGTGGAAGGCAAACCTGAACGTCACGATGCAGTGCGCTTCACAGGACACCGCGTCGTTCTTCCACTCTCGAACCAAGTGCACCTTCCCCATCTTCCGGCACAGCTGGGGCGCGGACTACGACAACCCCCAGGACTGGTTCGACTTCCTGTTCGTCACTGACGCAGGTTCAGGCGGCGCGTGCTACTCGAACTCGCAGCTCGACCAGCTGGCCACCCAGGCCAACGCCAAGCCACTGTCTCAGTCGATCGACACCTACAAGCAGATGAACAAGATCCTGGTCGACAACACAGTCACTGGCAACCTCGTCTACGGCGTCCAGCAGTACCTGACGCACTCCTACGTCAAGGGAGTCGGCGGCAGCCCTCTTTACGACAACTACTGGTTCGACCTCAAGATCCTCCAGCACTAGGCCGTAGATACCAGACACAATTAGGGGGGTCCGTCGCCATGACGGACCCCCTTCGTCAAAGAGATAACGGAGAGGTGATTCGCGGATGAGGGGTACCCTCCTCTACATCGGGCAGCGGCTGATCCTGATCGCGATCACGACCGTGCTCGTGTCCTCCATCGTCTTCCTTCTCCTCCACCAGATCCCGGGCAACGCTTTCCTGAACGAGACTCGCCAGAGCCCGCAGACGCTGGCAGCTGCGCTCCACCATTACGGCCTCGACCTGCCGCTGCAGCAGCAGTACGCGAACTGGGTCCAGGCCGTGATTCACGGCGACCTGGGCGAGTCGCTCGTGAACCGGGGCGTGAAGATCACGCCGCTGCTGATCCGCGAGACGTCGGTCAGCGCGACGGTTGGCTTCTTCGCCCTGCTCGTGACGATCGGGCTCGGCCTTATCCTCGGCGTCATCGCGGCGCTCAGGCAGAACACCTGGGTCGACTACGTCGCCTCGAGCACGGCCGTGGTGGGCTACAGCATCCCGAGCTTTGTGCTCGCGATCTTCGGGCTACTGGTCTTCGGTCACTACTTCTTCATCTGGACCCAGGGCACCGTCTTTTATACGCCCGGATTTACCAGTCCCTGGACTCAGGTCGAAGTGCCTGCCCTGGCCCTCGGGCTGCCCTACGCGTCCTATGTCGCCCGGCTCACGCGAGCGAGCATGCTCGAGACCATTCGCACGGACTACGTCCGGACCGCCTGGGCGAAAGGCCTCAAGGCGCGGGTCGTGGTCACCCGGCACGCGCTCCGTAACGCCCTCATCCCGGTCGTCACCATCCTGGGGCCACTTACGACGGGGATCATCACCGGATCCGTTGTGATCGAGAACATATTCGGCATCCCGGGCCTGGGCAAGGAGTTCATCACGAGCATCACCGCCCGGGACTACAACATCGTGATCGGCGTGTTCACGTTCTACGCCGCGCTGGTCGGCCTGGCCAACCTGACAGTGGACGTGATCTATCCGGTGCTCGACCCGAGGATTCGTTACTAGTGGCGCAAGCAGCACCCGTCATCCAGCCCGACCTCGAGCTCGCTTATGAGATGCCCGAGCAGGCGACGCTGCTCACCGACGCATGGCGCAGGATCCGCCGCAACCGGCTGGCGCTCGTCGGTGGAGTGATCATCCTGGTCCTGTTCATCACCGCGTTGATCTCGATCGTGTGGACGCCATACCCGGTCTGGCTGCAAGCCGTGGGCCCGACCTACCAGCCTCCCAGCCCAGCGCATCTCCTGGGTCTCGATCAGGCCGGCCGCGACATCCTGAGCCGGATCATGGGTGGAGCGCTGATCACGGTCCAGGTCGGCGTCGGGAGCGCGATCATCGTGAGCCTGATCGGCATCCCCCTCGGGCTGCTCGCAGGCTTCTACCGCGGGTCGGTCGACACGGTCATCTCGTTCTTCATCAACATCTGGTACGGGATCCCCGACCTGCTGGTGGCGTTGATCCTGGTGTTCGTCCTGTCGGACGCCCTCCATCTAATCCCGCGTGGAGTCCTGGTGATCATCGTCGCCTTCTCCTTGACCCGCTGGATGGACGTCGCCCGCCTGGTCCGCGGCCAGGCGCTTGCGTTGCGCGAAAGAGAGTTCGTCGAGGCCGCGCGAATGTCCGGCGCGCGCGACTTTGGGCTTCTGTTCCGCCACATCTTTCCCAACGCGCTCGGCCCGATCATCGTGCAGGCGACTTTTGCGATTCCGGCGGCTGTCCTTTTCGAGGCGTTCCTCAGCTTCCTCGGCCTTGGCCTCCCCTCACCCACGCCGTCGTGGGGCGCGATGGCCGCCGACGGCTACCACGGCATGGACTTTGCGCCGCACATCGTGCTCGCTCCGACGATCGCCCTGTCCCTGACCCTGATGGCGTTCAACTGGGTGGGTGACGGCCTGCGCGACGCATTCGACCCCCGGATGAGGCGTTAGTCCGCTGGCCTCTCTCCTTCGCGTGCAGGACCTTCGGGTTCAGTTCGCCACGTCCGGCGGCACGGTAACGGCAGTCGACGGAATCGACTTCGAGATCGACAGGGGCGAGATCGTCGGAATCGTGGGCGAATCCGGGTCCGGCAAGACGATGACGGCGCTGTCCATCCTGCGGCTGATCCCCGAGCCCGGCAAGATCACCAGCGGACGGATCCTCTACGGCGAGAAAGACGTCGTCGAGATGACGGACGAGGAGATCAGGGAGTTCCGCGGCAACGAGGTCGCGATGATCTTCCAGGACCCGATGACCTCGCTCAACCCGGTGCTCCGGGTCGGGTTCCAGGTCGAGGAGGCGATGGCCGCCCACGCGCGCTTCACGCGCCAGCAGGCCAAGCAGCGAGTCGTCCCGATGCTGCAGCGCGTGCGCATCCCGGCGGCGAAGGACCGCGTGCGCGACTATCCGCACCAGTTCTCAGGCGGAATGCGCCAGCGCGCCATGATCGCGATGGGAGTCTCCAACGAGCCGTCGCTGCTGATCGCCGACGAGCCCACCACCGCGCTGGACGTCACGGTGCAGGCCTCGATCATCGAGCTGCTGCGCGACCTGAGCCGGGAGCTGCGCGCGGCGGTGATCCTGATCACACACAACATGGCGCTCGTGGCAAGCCTCTGCAACCGCGTCATCGTCATGTACGCGGGCCGAGTCGTCGAGGAGGGCCCCACCCGTGCGATCTTCAAGAACCCTCAGCATCCGTACACGTGGTCGCTCCTGAGGTCGATGCCCCGCGTCGACGAAGTCACCAAGGAGAGGCTCATCGCGATCAAGGGCCTCCCGCCGGACCTCGGCAAGATGCCGCCCGGATGCAAGTTCCACCCTCGCTGCAAGTTTCGGATCGACCGCTGCCTCACCGAGGAGCCTCCGCTGGATGAGGTCGATCCAATGCAGCGTGCCCGGTGCTGGGTCTTGATGAAGAACGTGCCCGACCCCGAAGCGAAAGCGTGAGCACCCAAGCAGCACCGACCCCGGCGACCGACCCTACGCTGAAGTCACCCCTGATCCGGGTTGAAGACCTGGTCAAGCACTTTCCCACCGGCGCCGCCTTGTTTGGACGATCCGTGGTGCATGCGGTGGACGGGGTGAGCCTCGCCATAGAAGCGGGCGAAACGCTTGGCCTCGTGGGCGAATCGGGCTGCGGCAAGTCGACCTTGGGCCGGGTGATCGTGCGGCTGCTCCCCGCGACGTCCGGCCACGTCTATTTCAAAGACACCGACCTGACGAAGGTCCGCGGAGAGAAGCTGCGCCGCACGCGACAGCAGATCCAGATGATCTTCCAGGACCCGTACGCATCGCTGAACCCGCGCATGACTGTCGGCGACATCGTCTCCGAGCCGCTGCGCAACTTCGGCGTTGCACGAGGCCGCAAGGCGGAGCGAAAGGTCCAGGAAGTGATGCGGGTGGTGGGTCTCAACCCCAACTTCGTGAACCGGTATCCGCATGAGTTCTCAGGTGGCCAGCGCCAGCGCATCGGCATCGCGCGCGCACTGGTCCTCGAGCCGACGTTCATCGTCGCCGACGAGCCGGTGTCAGCCCTCGACGTCTCGATCCAGGCGCAGATCGTCAACCTGATGGAGGATCTTCAGGCCAAATACAACCTGACCTTTCTCTTTATCGCTCACGACCTTTCGGTGGTCAGGCACATCAGCGACCGGATCGCGGTCATGTACCTGGGCAAGATCGTGGAGATCGGAACCAGCAACGCGATCCGCGACAGGCCGCTGCACCCTTATACAAGGGTCCTCGAGAGCTCGGTGCCCGTGCCGGACCCCGACCTCGAGGCGGCGCGCAAGCCGATCCTGTTGAAGGGAGAGATTCCCTCGCCGGTCAACCCACCGTCTGCCTGCCGCTTTCACACACGGTGCCCCATCGCGCAACAGATCTGCTCCGAGGTCGAGCCGCCGCTGGAGATGAAGGAGCCCGGCCGGTTCGCGGCATGCCACTTTCCGGGTCAATTATGAGAGGGAACCCAGATGGTTCCCTCTGCGCGCCAAGCGCGGGCAGGTAGTGACTTCCTGATCTCATCGCGCGTGCGGCTTCGCCGCAGGCGCTGCTCTCTTTCCGGTATACGGTTCGGATTAATTGAGTAGCCACTCGAAGCGGCGTTTGGCAGCCAAAAGGGCATAGTCGCGGCCGGGGAAACCCCGGCCGCCAAAGCAACGCTAGATCAGTGCGATGTGATCTGGATCTGGTTCCACCAGTAGTCGAACATGTTGTTCGAGCCTGCACCTAACACGTACGGCTTGAACATGAACGCGTTGACTGTGTAGAAGAGCGGGATGTAGACCACGTCGTCGATGAGCTGATGGCTCAGCGTCTTGTAGTCGGCGATCGCGGCGCTCAGCGGCTCGGCGTTCGCCTTGGCCAGAAGCTGGTCGTAAGACTTCGTGTCGTACCCGGTCGTGCAGCTGACGTCAGGGCAGCCGGCCGATGCGCCGTACAGGTTGTCGAACCAGTCCTGAGGGTGGTTGTAGTCGGCCGACCACCCATCGCGTGAGAGGACGTACGTGCCCTTCAGCCGTTCCGTGATGAAGCGACTGTGTGGGATCGACTGGAGCTTCACCGTCACCCCGAGGTTGTCCAGCCACTGGGCCTGGAGAAGCTTGGCCGCCGGCTCGTTGAACGGGTTTTCCGGATCGTATGTGTAGACCAGGTCTTTGGTTTTCGTCCCATCCGGGTCGGCCAGCGACCTGAGACTTCGCGCCTTCACAGGGTCGAAGACGGCGAGCGGGTCCGAGCCGTCGCCCAGGTAGCCCACCAAACCCTTGGGGATGATGCCGCCGGTGGCCGGAACGCAGGCGATGTTGGAGCACAGATCCTTGGCCAGCTTGGCGCGGTCGATCGATAGGTTGAAGGCCAGCCGCAGATTGTGCGAGATGTTGCCCTGGTCGAGCGTGAACGGACCGCCCGCGGGCCGCTTTGCGTCCGCGACCATGTTGAAGCTCACGAAGTACGTCTTGTTCTTTACCTCCAGCACCAGCTGCGACTTCTCTGCCGGCTTCGCCTGGATCTTCGCGACGTCGGCCGGCGCCGGGCCGTAGGCGGCGTATCCGTAGAGGTCGAAGGTGCCCCCTTCATACCTGGCGAGTGCGGCCGTCGGGTCGCTGACCACGTTGACCTGGATCGCGGTCAGCGTTGGTTTCGGCCGACCCCACCAGCCGGTGATGGCGCCGAAATCAAGCGACTGGTCGGCTGTGTGCGCGGTCATCTTGTAGGCACCGGTGCCGACGAGCGTCTCAGGCTTGTTCCACCAGTTGTCGAAGTCGGCCTTCACCACCTTCGGATCCACGACCATGCCGGCCGTGGCGGGCTGGGCGATCGCCGACTCGAACCAGCCGGCGGCGCCGGTGAGCTTGACGACGACCGTGAAATCGTCAGGCGCTGTCAGACCGGTCATCGTCACCGATGGGTCGTTCTTTTCGAGCAGCCCCTCGAGAGCCGAGCTCGAGACCTGGTTCGTCGCGACGTGGTCGTAGCCCTCGATGGCTGAGAGGTTCGTCGCGAAGGGTCCCTGCATCGCCGCCGCGCGATTCCACGAGTAGACGACGTCCTTCGCCGTGAGCTTGTCGCCGTTGGAGAATGTCACGTCCTGGCGCAGCTTGAACGTGTAGGTGAGCCCGTCGCTCGACATTGTCGGCAGAGCCGCGGCGATGTCGGGCGAGATGTTGAGGTTGCTGTCGAACTTCAGCAGGCCGTCGAAGATGTTCTGCGCGATCGCCGCTTCGGCCTCGCTGTCGATCATCGCGGGATCGAGCGTGCTGACGTCGTGCTGAATCGGAAAACGAAGTGTCTGCTGGCTCGCCAGCCCAGTCGGCTGCGGCGTCCCGGTCGACCCGCTGGAGCATGCGATAAGCACCAGTCCCGCGAGCGCCGCAAACGGCCATGCCCCCCCTCTGCGTAGCATCTTCGGGTGATGAGCGTACCCGCCGCAGGCAGGCGACGGCAGGAAGGAAGCGAGAAGGTCACCGGGGCCACGCGCTTCACCGCGGATATGGAGCTCGCCGGCCTCCTTCACGTCCAGCTCGTCCTGTCGCACACACCAAGCGCACGGATCCGCAGCATCGATGTCGAAACAGCCCGCGCCGTGCCTGGTGTCGTCGACATCGTCACCGGCCCCGACCTGCCCGGGCTCGACCGAGCCGCGCCGGACCTTCCGCTCGCTTTCGGGCAGGTCTTCTACGCGGGTCAGCCGGTGGCCGCAGTGGTGGCAGAGACCGAGTCAGCAGCCGCCGACGCCGCGGCGCTGGTCCAGGTCGATTACGAGGAGACGCCGCCGGCGATCGACCCTATCGCGGCGATGGCAGACCAGGCGCCCCTCGTGCTCGGCGAGGGAGACGGAGCCGCTGCCGAGGACGCCTCGCTCCATGGCGCTTCAGCCGCCGCTGATGGCGCGCCCGACGCGCGGCCGCGCAACGTCAGCGGCGTGGCACACCTCAGGCGCGGTGACACCGATGCCGCGCTGAAGAGCGCGGAAGTCGTGGTCAAAGGGACGTACCGGATCGCGGGCGCGCACCACTCGTTCATGGAGCCTCACGTCGCGGTCGCAAGGCCGGAGCCGGACGGAGGAATGACGATCTGGTCCTCCACACAGGGTCCGTTCGTCGTGCGTGACACCGTGGCCGGCCTCATCGACCTGCCCCCGCATAAGGTGCGCGTCGTCGCGATGCCGGTGGGTGGCGGATTCGGCGGCAAGATCTCGCTGCTCGAGCCGCTGCTGGCGCTGCTCGCAGCCCGTTTGAGGCGGCCGGTGCGGCTGGCCCTGGGGCGGTCGCATGAGTTCGTGGTCGGCCACCCCGCCCCCGCCGCTCAGTTCGAGCTGGAGCTCGGCGCCAAGCGCGATGGAACGCTCGTCGCGCTGCGGGTGCGCTTTCACTACGACAACGGTGCAAGCTCGGGGTGGCACGCGGGCCTGACCGCAAGCTTCCTGGGCGGCACCTACCGGATCCCGAACTACGACCTGCGGGGGTTCGAGGTCTCGACCAACAAGACCCCGACCGACGCCTACCGCGCGCCCGGCGCGACGCAGGCCTACTTCGCCCTCGAGTCGGCGATGGACGAGCTGGCGGCCAGGCTCGAGGTGGACCCGATCGAGCTCCGGCTCGCCAACGTGTCGCGGGAAGGCGATCCCACTGCAGACGGCCAGCGATGGCCGCGCATCGCCTCGGTCGAGGTACTCGAGGAGGCGAGGCGGCACCCGGTATACGCCGCGCCGCTTGGCGCTGATGAAGCCGTGGGCGTGGCCCTCGGCGCGTGGGGCGGCGCCCGCACGCCGTCCGCTGCGGGGTGCCGGGTGGAGCCCGACGGAACGGTCTCGGTGATGGTCGGTTCGCCCGACATCAGCGGCACCGCGACCGGGCTCGCAATGATCGCGGCGGAGGCGTTCGGGATCTCTCCCGACAAGGTGAGGGTCGAGGTCGGCGACACCGCTTCCGCGCCCTTCGGCCCGACTTCGAGCGGCAGCCAGGTCACCTACAGCCTCGGCGGCGCAGTGTTTGAAGCGGCGCGGGAGGCCCGGCGCCAGCTCCTCGAGATCGCCACCGAGGAGCTCGAGGCGGCGCCCGAAGACCTCGACATCATCGGCGGGCGTGTCGCGGTGAAGGGCGCACCCGGCCGGTCGGTCGAGATCACCAAGCTGGTCCGGCTGAGCACCGAGTTCATGGGCCGGCACCGTCCCATACAGGCCACCGGCCGCTCGGCGGTGCAGGCCGCGTCTCCGATGTTCACGGTCCACATCGCCCGCGTCCGCATCGACCGCGAGACCGGCGCGTTCCAGCTGATCGGGTACGCGGCGATCCAGGACGTCGGCCGCGCCATCAACCCCCCCGAGGTCGAGGGCCAGATCCACGGCGGCGCCACACAGGCGCTTGGGCGCGCCCTCGGCGAACAGCTCGTCTATGACGGCGACGGCCAGCTCCGCACCGCGTCCTTCCTGGACTACGAGCTGCCGGCGGTCGACCAGATACCGGATATCGATGTGACCCTGATCGAGGTCCCATCGCCGGTCGGGCCGCTGGGGGCCAAGGGTGTCGGTGAGCCACCGGCCATCCCGGGAACCGCCGCCCTCGCCAACGCAGTCTCCCGCGCGTCCGGCGTGCGCGTGCGCGACGTGCCCATCGACAGATGGCTTCTTGTGGGGACCGCTAAAGACGGACGCTAGAGGCAGCTCGATGCGCGGCTACGTCGCGCGGACGCTGTCAGGCCACTACCCAATCCTCGTCTCCAACCGCGGCCCGCACGAGCCGCGGCCCGACGGCAGCTTCCGGCGTGGCGCGGGCGGCGTGATCACTGGGCTGCTCACACTGGCAGAAGCGATGGGCGCCGACTGGGTGGCGTGTGCTCGCAGCGACGCCGAGCGCGCGCTGGCGTCAAAGCACTCGGGCGGTCATATCGTGCCCCTGGCGCAATCGTCTGGCCAACTCTATTACGCCACGCCGACCAAAGAGCAGTACGAGATGTACTACTCGGTCATCTCCAATCCGATGCTGTGGTTCCTCCAGCACTACCTCTGGGACCTGGCCAGCGAGCCGGTGATCGACGATCGCATCCACCAGGCGTGGACCGACGGTTACGTCGAGGTCAACAGGCAGATGGCCGCGCGAGTCGTCGGTCTCGCGCGTGGCGCGTCGGCGCGGCCGCTCGTGCTGGTGCACGACTACCAGCTCTATCTCGTGCCGCGCTTCGTCCGCGAGGAGCTTCCGGGCTCGGTCATCCAGTTCTTCCTTCACGTGCCGTGGGCGACTCCCCAGTACTGGAAGGTCCTGCCCAAGGAGATGCGGGACGCAATCCTTGACGGACTCCTCGCCTGCGACATCGTTGGCTTCCAGTCAAGCCTCGACGTGCGCAACTTCCTGCTGACCTGCGAGGAGAACATGGGTCTGCAGGTCGACGAGCACGAGCGCGCCGTCGTCGCGGGGGGCCGGGTCGTTTACGCGCGCCACTACCCGATCTCAGTCGACGTCCCCATGACGATGCGCCTTGCCTCGTCACGCGGGGTCGAGCGGCAAGAAGCCGAGATGGGCGCGCTGCGTCCGGCGAAGCTGATCGCGCGCATCGACCGCACAGACCCGTCGAAGAACATCGTCCGGGGCTTCATCGCGTTCGACAAGCTGCTCCGGTACCACCCCGACCTTCATGGGCAGGTCCAGTTCTGGGCGTTCCTCCAACCGTCACGTCAAGACGTCGCCGCGTACAGCCGGTACTTGCGCCACATCCGGCAGACTGCAGGGCGGATCAACAGCGAGTTCGGCAATGAACAGTGGCAGCCGATTCGCCTCGAGATCGCCGAGAGCGAACGCAAGGCGATTGCGATGATGAAGAACTTCGACGTGTTGCTCGTCAACCCGGTGTACGACGGCTTGAACCTCGTCGCCAAGGAAGGCGCGCTGGTCAATCAGACCGACGGCGTGATCGTGCTCTCGGAAAACGCCGGTGCGCATGAGGAGTTGAGAGGCAACGTGCTTTCGGTCAACCCATTCGACGTCGAAGCGACGGCCGCAGCGATGTATGCCGGACTGACCATGCCGGCGGAAGAACGGCATCGGATGAACGAGGGCGCGAAAAACGTGGTGCGGACGAACGATATCGCCAAATGGATCAGCAACCAGGTCCAGGACATGCGCGACCTCGTTGCCCCGGCCGAGCGGATCAGCTTGCGGCCTTAGCCCACTCCACGATCTCGTGCAGCAGCGCGGTGGCTCCTGCAGGGCCTTGAACCACGACATCGCATCGGTCGAACAGGTCAACCGGCGCCTCCGGCGACCAGACGCCGACCGCCATGTGCGGGATGTCGAGGGCGCTCACGTACTCAAACAGCGAGCGGTCGTTCTCGTCGTCGCCGAAGCACACGACGCCCGCGGGGTCTTCGGCGGGCATCAGCGCCGCGAGCGCGCTGCCCTTGCCTGCCTTCGGAGCGTGGACCTCGACCACCTTGCGGCCGAGAGCGGCCGAGAGGCGCGCTCCATCGAGAAGAGGTCGCAGCAGCGCGAGCATCTCCTCCCCGCTCATGTTTGTGCTGCGAAAGTGGACCGCGGTGCTTGCCGGCTTGACCTCGAGCCACGCGCCCGGGATCCGCTCCAGGAGTCTGCTCGCGTCGGCGTTGAAGCGATCGAGCGCCTCCTTCTGCGCGTGGCGCGGGATGACGAGACCGCTGTCGCCGATGAGTCTCACCCCCGAGATGGGCACGAGAGTCTCCAGCTGCGCCGGCGTCCGGCTGCTGAGCACGATCACGTCAGCAAGCAGTCCAACAAGCTCTTGCAGGGCCTCCAGCGCCTCGGGCCTGGCCCTCGCCGCGGCTGGATCGTGAACGACCTCCGCCAGCGTTCCGTCAAAGTCGGTAACCAGGATTAGTTCGCCTGGCGGTACTCGCGCGACAGGCGAGCGGTGCCAGACATGCGTGATTTCTTCGGTTTCTTGAATCATCCCTCCTACTTACAAACGCGGCCGGTGCCGCTCGATCACCGTTTTGAGCCCGGTTGAAGGTGACAGCGTACCGAACGTATGTCCCCATTCGCCGCCGAGCCTCGAGCTGCAGAAGATCGCGGCGGCCGCCCCATCGCCGTGCCGGAGCATGAGAGAAGCCTCGAGGGCGAGCGCCATGTGTTCGACGATACGACGAGCCCCCGATTCGATTTCATTTGAACTCGCCAGCTCCGCCTTGAGGTCGGCGATCGAACGGTCGAGCCTTGCGTCCATTCCCCGCGCCAGCTCAACCTCAGCGAAGTACGCGGCCACCGATTCGGGTTCGCGCTGCATGGCGCGCAACACATCAAGAGCGTTGACGTTGCCCGAGCCTTCCCAGATCGAGTTGAGGGGTGCTTCGCGATACAGGCGGGGCAGGATCGACTCCTCCACATAGCCGTTGCCGCCGTGGCATTCGAGGGCCTCCGCCACCACCACGATGGCGCGTTTGCAGGTCCAGAACTTGCCGATGGCCACGCCGATGCGCCGAAAGTGCGACTCGGCCGGGTCGGATGCGCGATCGAACGCTCCTGCCAGCCGCATCATCAGGATGGTCGTTGCCTCGGACTCGACCGCGATGTCGGCCAGCACGTTGGCCATCAACGGCTGCTCGCTGAGCAGCTTGCCGAAGGCGCTGCGATGAGCGGTGTGGTGCGTGGCCTGCGCCACCGCCTGGCGCATGAGAGACGCGGATCCGATCACGCAGTCGAGCCGCGTGTGATTGACCATATCGATGATGACCCTTACTCCCTTGCCCTCTTCCCCGACGAGAACCGCCCACGCGTCGTCGAGCTCGATCTCGGACGACGCGTTCGACCGGTTGCCCAGCTTGTCCTTCAAGCGTTGGATGTGAAACCGGTTGCGTCTGCCATCCGGCAGCACGCGGGGGAGCAAGAAGCAGGAGAGGCCGCCGGGTGCCTGGGCCAGGACGAGAAACGCGTCGCACATGGGCGCGGAGCAGAACCACTTCTGTCCTTTCAGCAGGTGCTCGCCATCCACCCCGGTGGGTGTCGCGCGCGTTGTGTTGGACCGCACGTCGGAGCCGCCCTGGCGCTCGGTCATGGCCATGCCGAACAGCGCGCCCTGCTTGGTGGAGGCGAGCCTGAGACCGGGGTCGTAGTCGAGAGTCGTGGCGAGGGGCTCCCACTGCGCGGCCAGCTTTGGCTCTTTGCGCAGCGTCGGAATCGCGGCGTAGGTCATCGAGACGGGACATCCGTGGCCGCCCTCGACCTGCGACCAGACGTAGAAGGCCGCGGCGCGTGCGGCGTGCGCGCCCGGGCGCGGCTCGCGCCACGGCAGGGCATGCAGGCCGTGGCCGACTGCGACTCTCATCAGCTCATGCCATGCGGGGTGAAACTCAACCTCGTCGATCCGCTCGCCGAACCGGTCGTGCGTCCGCAGCTGAGGCGGGTTGGCGTTGGCCTGGAAGCCCCAGTCGATGGCCTGCTGGGTTCCCGCCAGCGAGCCGAGATCGTGCACCATGTCGTGCGCCCACGAAGCGTTCTCGCGCTCGAGCGACTCGCGCAGCGGCGCGTCGGACTCGAAGAGGTTGTAATCGACAAGCGGCGGCGGCTGGTTCGCGCTCACTGACGCGGTCGGGCGAGAGCTTCTATCGCCCGTCGTCGGGCCCGTGCCCTGACTCGGCGGTTCACGCGATGCATCGTCTCACCGACCGACGGCTTGTGTTTCGTTATCGCGGTGATCCGATCCCTGACTAACATCCAATCCATCTTCTGGTAGTTCGTCAAGGCGATCCCGAAGGCAGAATCGAAGCTCAAGTCTTCGTGTGGCCAACCTGCGGTCGCCTGCCGGACGCGATCGAGGTACAGGTCTTCGCGGGCGATGATTCTCACGGCGACCCCATCCACCACCACCTGGACGCTCCGCTCTATGTCGTCCCCCGCGCCAGGGAACTCAACGGCGACGGGGAGGTCATCTCGTGTCCAGTGTCGGCCTTGCTTACTCAAGCCCACGGCTCGCAGCGCTGCTACGTCCGATGCATTGGGCATCGGACAAAGGTCAAGGTCGGTCGGGTGGTACGCGCCTCCCGCCCAGTAGGCCTCGGCCGTACCCCCAACGACGATCGGTGTCCTGCGCATCAAGGTTGTCACTGCCGCTGCCATCAACAGACGCTGCCGCTGCTCAGATCGGGCATGGGGGATTTTCAAGAGCAGGCTTTTAGCGCGCCTTAGGTCGTCGTTCCTTGCCACGTGACGCCTTCAGACGGCTGAAATAGGCCGGCGTCCGGCCAGCTCGTTCCAGCAGGGCAGCCTCGACGCTGGATGGATCTCGCTCCCACGGATCGAACCGCCCAGGACCCAGGACCGAGTCGATGAGGGCGCGTTTTCGAGCTGGCGAAGCGTCAGCCTCGCCTGAGCCTCCAAACGTGATCGTCAGGGGTGCGCCGGTGGCCCTGGCCCAACGGTCGATGAAGTCGATGGTCGGCAGCCGGTAGCCACCCTCGGCCCGAGCCACGACAGGCTGGGTCGTACCCATGGCCTCGGCGAGCCTCGACTGGGTCATCGCAGCCTGCATCCTCGCTCGCGCGAGCAGCATCCCGATCTCGGTCCTCGTCATGTTCCAATTATACCCAATTGGCTATATTCAAATCGATCGGTTTGGAGACGACATTGGGCTCATGAGTTTCTGGCCAAGCCTCCAGATCCCGATCAACAGTGGAATCAGTCCGATCACGGCACCAATGCCGATGTGATAGCCGGGTTGATTGTGTGTCCACCAGCGGCTGAGGAGGCTGCCCCACATGATGACGATGTTCCAGGCCTGGAAAGCGCCGATAGACGCAAGGAACCAGAAGAATCCGGCGGCGCTGTAGTGATGCCTGAACCGCAGACTCCCCACCCCGATTAAGACGCTTGCTCCGAACATGATCCCGACGATGAAATAGAGAAAGCCTCCATCCACTGGAACCAGACTCAGGTACGCAGCCACGGCGACGTCTAACGCGACCAGGCCCGCGAGCATCCACACCAGCTGCCAGTCCTCCCGCGTAACCGGGCCCGCAAAGATTTCCCGGACCGACGGTTGATTACCCGACTTCGTTCGCCAGCTCCGCAACGATCCGGAGCTGCTCCTTGCGTTCATCGTGGTCCGGCATAACCGGCCACACGATCAGCGTGTCCACGCCGGCGTCTCGAAACGCGCGAATCTTTTCTTTCGCCTTGTCGCGCGGCCCGACGATCGAGACGAGGTCGATGAGCTCGTCGGGCAGCGCGAACATCGCCTCGGTCTTCTTCCCCGCCAGGTACAGCTCCTGGACCTCCTGCGCGGCCTTTTCGAATCCGTAGGTCGACACGAGACGGTTGTAGAAGTTCTGCTCCCGCGATCCCATCCCGCCCACGTACAGCGCGAGCACCGGACGCATCGCGTTGCGCGCGTTCTCGACGTCGTCGCCGATCATGACGTTGACCGAGGGGCAGATCCGGAAATCGTCGAGCGAACGCCCTGCGCGCGCAGCGCCCTCCTCGAGCGGGGCGCGCAGCGCTTTCGTGTGGTCGGGCGAGAAGAACACCGGAAGCCATCCATCGGCAATCTCACCGGCGAGCGCCACGTTCTTGGGCCCGAGCACGGCGAGGAAGATCGGGATATTCTCCTGCACCGGGCGGATGGTCAGCTTCAGAGCCTTTCCAGGGCCGTCGGGCAGGGGGAGCTCGAGGGTCTCGCCGTGGAACTCGATCTTCTGGCGGGACAAAGCCAGCCGCACAACCGCCACGTACTCGCGGGTGCGCTGGAGCTGCTTGCCGAACCGGACTCCGTGGAAGCCCTCGGAGACTTGCGGTCCAGAAGTGCCCAGGCCCAGGATGAAACGTCCGCCAGAGAGGTTGTCGATCGTAGCCGCCGTCATCGCGGTCATGGCGGCGCTGCGCGCCGGGATCTGAAAGATGCCCGAAGCGAGCTTGATCCGGCTTGTCCCCGCGGCCAGCCACGCGAGCACGGTCGCGGCATCGGAGCCATAGGCCTCGGCGGTCCAGATCGAGTCGTAGCCAAGGGCCTCGGCAGTCTGCGCGATATCGAGCTGGTCCGCTGCGGTGAGCCCCAGGCCCCAGTAACCGACGCTGACGCCGAGCTTCACCTCTTCACCCAAGGGCTATGCTGCACCATTGGAGTGATTGAGATGCCCTTCCACTTCTTGTGGCTGGTCGGTGTCCTGTTCCTGATGGCCATCGCCGTGGTGGTCGTCGTGGTCGTGGCCTCGGCGCTGACTCGGAACCAATCCCCATCTCTCCATGCGGCCGCTGGGCCGGCGTCGGGAACCCCGCTCGACATCCTCGCCCGGCGATTCGCCGCCGGCGAGATCAGCCCTGAGGAATACCAGAAGGCGCGCGACCTGCTCCAGGGCGACGGTCCGAAGGGCAGCTAGGCCCGAACCGCCAGCGTCTGGTAGAGCAGGAAGACGTTCAAGCTGATGATCATGGCCGCCACAGCGTAGGCGGCGTAGTTCGTCAGCCGGCTGTTGGCCAGCGTCCCCATCAGCTTTCTGTCGCGCGTGAACATCACAAGCGGGATCAGGGCGAACGGGATCCCGAACGACAGCAGGACCTGGCTTAGCACCAGCGCGCGCGAGGGGTCGAAGTGGCTCGCGATCAAGATCATCGCGGGCACCATCGTGATGGCCCTGCGCAGGAACACAGGGATCTTCCGGCGGATGAAGCCCTGCATCACGACCTGGCCCGCCAGAGTTCCGACCGACGACGAGGACACCCCGGAAGCGAGCAGCGCAATGCCGAACACAGTTCCGGAATGCGCGCCCAGGTACTGATCCAGCAGGTGGAACACCTGGCCGAGATCACTGCCTGCGGTGGTCAGGCCGCGCGAGCCGAACACCGCGGCCGCCAGGGTGAGCATCGCGATGTTGATCAAGCCGGCGATGCCCATCGCGATCATCACGTCGACCATCTCGAAGTGGAAGATTTTTCGCTTCGCTTCCGGGTTCGCGCCGACGATTCGCTTTTGCGTCAGCGCGGAGTGGAGGTAGATGACGTGAGGCATAACCGTCGCGCCGAGGATGCCGGCCGCGAGAAGGATCGAGGCGCTGCCGTCCAGGTGCGGCACGAAGGTCGAGCCGGCGACCGATCCCCACGACGGGTTGCTCCGAAACACCTCGAGCCCAAACGCGATGACGATCACGCCGACGAGGCTGCTGATCGTCGCTTCGAGGCGACGGAAGCCCCAGGCCTGGAGGCTGAGGATGCCGAAGGCCAGCACGCCGGTCAGCAGGCCGGAAATGAACAGCGGTATGCCAAACACCAGATAGATGCCGAGCGCGGCGCCGACGAACTCCGCCAGGTCCGTCGCCATGGCGATCAGCTCGGCCTGGATCCACAGAAAGATCACCAGCGGCCGGGGGAAGCGCTCCCGGCAGACCTCCGGCAGGCTCATGCCCGTCGCGATGCCGAGCTTGGCGCTCATCGACTGGATGAGCATCGCCATGAGGTTCGCGCCGAGGACAACCCAGAGCAGCATGTAGCCGTACTGCGCGCCGCCGGCCATGTTGGTGGCGAAGTTGCCTGGATCCACATAGGCGACCGCCGCGATAAAGGCCGGCCCCAGGAACGGGAGCACGGCGCGCACGCCGCGCCGCTCGCCAGTCAGCGAGCGCTCCGCGGCGCGCAAGACGCGAAGCTCACCTGGCAACGCATGTTCCACGCCGAGGACCTGGGTCGGTGCCTTGAGGACGGCGGTCTTGACCGCTTCGACCGCCACTAACGGGCCTCGGCGACGAAGATCGCGCGTGCCAGGCCGAGCGGCACGCTCTCGCGGCGCCCCCTGAGCCGGACGTCGATGGGCCCCTCGAACTCGCTTGCCGCGAGGACCGTGATCCGCGTCCCGGGCAGAAGGCCGCGGCGCTCCAGCTCGCGCAGCTTGCCCGGATCGTCGTCAGAAACGCCCTGCACGACGACCTTCTCCCCCGCCCTGCATTCGCTCAGCGGCCGGTTGCTGACCGGCCTTACCTTGCCGGTCAGCGTCGGGATGGCGTGGCCGTGCGGGTCGAGCTCAGGCCGACCGAGGAGGTCGAATATGCGCTGCTCCATCCGTTCCGAGATGACGTGCTCCAGGCGCTCGGCCTCGTCGTGCACCTCGTCCCAGCTGTAGCCGAGCACCCGGACCAGGAACATCTCGAGCAGGCGATGATGCCTGACCAGCTCGAGGGCGACCTTGCGGCCATCCCGGGTCAGCTGCTGGCCGCGGTAGCGGTCATGCTCGACGAGGCCTTGGGCCGAGAGGCGCGTGACCATCTCGCTGACGCTCGGTGAAGAGATGCCCAGGCGCTGTGCGAGGTCGCGGGTCGGGACAGGCCGCTCACCACCGCCAAGGAGATAGAGCGCCTTCAGGTAATCCTGCTGGGAGCGGGTGAAGGTGCTTCGGCGCTCGAGCTGCTCTACCACCGCCTAGGCCTTCCTAATCGAATTTGCTGGCGAACCTACCACTCAAGATAGGATAACCTAACTTTGCGGCGGTTTGATCCGCTTGGCTCAGATCGTGACCTGGGGAGCCTCTAGGAGCAGTCGCCGGTCGCGGACGTCGCCGGGCTGTACGTGACGCTCACGTTCGGCGTGACGGTGATAGGCGTCGCCGCGGTGAAGACGGCGATGTAGTCGGCGCATCCCTCGGCGAGGTGGAAGTCGTAGTTGACGCTTGTCACGCCCAGCGAGCTCCAGACCGCACCCTGGTGGTGCATGCAGTAATGCGTCGTGCTCTGGGTGTAGTCGAAGCACTCGACAGCCTTGGCCCACTCCTGCAGCGTGATGATGCTGACGGACATCGGCCCGGTCGCGGTCGCCTGCAGGTGATAGGTGAACGTGTCTGGGACGCCGCCCGCCAGGTAGTAGTTCGGTCCCTTGATCTGCTGCGGCACGTTCCAGATCGTCAGCTGAGGATGCTCCAGCGCCGCCTTCGTCTTGGCCAGCTCGCCCAGCGTGGCGGTCAGGTTGGTCTGGGATGCCTTCAGCTGGTCGAGGAGGATCTGGTTGCGCCCCGTGAGTGATTCGTTGTGGGTCGTCAGCGAGCGCACCGCGGCCTGGTTGCTCTGGTCGTCCGCGTAAAGCAAGCCAAGACCAAGGGCGGTGACCAGCAGGGTGGCCGCGAGCGCTACCGTCCACCACCGTCGCTCATGGCGCTGGAACGTCGTGAGCCAGGCCGGTCGTGGGGCCGTCCCCAGTCTCGAAGGTGCCGGCAGGTACTGGTCGGCCGGCTGCAAGTCCGCTCGGTCTGCGGGCTTGGTGGTCTGGTCCATCTCGGTCGGCGTCATGATCGCACCACCCGGGTACTCGGGATCACGTTTGCCCGAGCCGCGGCCAGGCGCCGTACACCTGGCTGATCTTCGAGCTCGTTTCAGCCTGCGCCGAGATGTCGAATGTGAACGTCTTGCCGTCCGGCTGCCAGCCAGGACCGGGTCCGCAGTTGGCCGAGCAGACCGCCTCCTCGACATAGAAGAAGGTCGTGGAGTTGAGCCAGGAGGGCGAGGACCGAACGTTGGGAAGCTGCCCGCCGGAGCGACCGCCGTGCCCATAGAGCCAGACATGGGGACTTCCGTTTGGGTCGCGGACCGTGAAAGCGAGGCTGTCGTCGCCTGCGTCGGCGCGCGGCCGAATCCACGACAGCTGCTGGCCGAATGCCTGGGACACCCCCGCGGCGGAATCCCACACCTGGATCACGCTCGAGCTGGGCATGCGGTAGTACAGGCGGCTCCCGGCGAAGCCCCATGTCGCCATCGTGCCCCGGGAGAGGCTGAAAGCGAGGCTGCCGTCGATCGTCCGCCGGACCTGGAGGTGGTCGCCGGAGCTGGTGAAGGTCTGGACCAGGGCGAAATACGCGCCGTCCGGAGAGAACGCGAGGTATGAATCGTCCTCGTTTGGGTTGGATCCCCGGCCGGGCACCGCTCCCATCGTCCCCACCACGCGGTCGCCTCCGCCGCTCAGGAGGTGGAGAGCGACTCCGCTCTGGTCAGATGCGACGTAGGCCAGGAAGCCTCGGTCAGGGCTCCATGCGTGGAGGCCGTCCATGAAGCTGCCGCCGGACCAGGTGGCCGCGACGGTCGATGTCCCGGTGAAAAGGTCGAGCACGGCGATCACGCTCGTCCCGGCGGCCGTCGGATTGCCCTGGGTCGCGTACCACGAGATCATCGTCTGGGTCACCAGCTCAGGCTGAAAAGAGCCGCCGCTGATCCCACATAGGGTGCGCGGGGCTTTGGCGGTGGAGACGTCAGCCAGCACCGGGTTGGCCGTGCCCTGCAGCTGGAGCACCGCCTCCTGCGCGGTCGGTGCGCTGACGCAGCTGCCCTGGAGCGCGGCCCAGGCCGGCACCGCGACCGGGCTCGGTATGACGCTGGGCGAGGGTGACGGGCTGGGGGTCGGGCTCTCGAGCGGGCTTGGGGTTGGGCTCGCCGATGGCGACGGCCGCTTGGCGGAGGGGCTGGTCACAGGAGCCAGCGGTCCGTTCGCGGTGCAGCCCGCGATCGCAGCCAGGCACAAGAGGATTACTACCCCGTTCCTCACGACTGGTTGAAACGAACATAGGTATGGACTCGTTACGGGCGTCCGGTCGCGGCGCAAGTCGCCCAGAATACCGCCTGGGCGTTTACCGCTGGGTTAAGGATCGACAACGTTGATGAAGGTGGCAGGGCTTGTCGCGGCGCTGTTGGCGGCGGGCCTGTGCGCGCCTCCGGTTCCTCTCACTGCCAGCGTCGAGCAGGTCGCAAGCCGTGACGTCAAGGCAGGGTCGGCGGCCCAGCTGGTGGTCAAGGTGACCAATACAGGCCCTGTCATCCCCCACCTCGGTCTCGTGTTCCGGACCGCCGACCACTGGTTCGAGCGGCACAAGATGACCGACCTCGGAGGTTGCGTCGTCGCGACCGAGGAGTCCGCCTTCGACTGCGGAGACCTCGCGCAGGGTGAGTCGAAGACGTATTCCTTCCATGGCGATGCGGGCACTGCGGGCGTCTTCCATTACGAGATGGTCCTGCGTGAGCTGGTGCAGCCTTTCGACTACGTCAACGATCACCCCGACGGCGCCGACGCGCAGGTGTGGGACGAAACCGTCGGCTAGGCATCGTCGTTAATGGTGTAACGAATCTTCACCGGGGGAGGTGGTCGCCGGCACTGGTCGAGTCATGCCTGCTTACGCTCGGCAAGGGGGTCGGATCGTCATGCAACGGAGTCAAGAACAATGTTCGCTCGGCGTTTTGCACTTGTTATTTCCATCGTCTTCTGTGGTTCTCTCGCGCTGGCCGCCGCGGCCGTCGCTGCCGGCGGCATGGGTCCCGGCAAGTACACGTTTCACAGCACTGGCGCCAACGCCTTCTTCGGCATGGGCAAGAAGGGCGGTCCGCCCACCGCGTCGTGGAGCGTTTCGGTCAACCAGGGCCTGAACTCGTTCAAGCCCAGCCAACCCAGTGGGCCGCGCATCGTGAGTGACAGCACCATGGTCTTCGTCACGGAGTTCGACGCGACCGGCAAAGGCGGCTACGGATGCTTCATCGTCCCGGATGGCGATTTCAATGTCAGCCGCGACCTGCAGTCGGCGACTCTGCACGCGACCCTGACGGCCGACGAGGCGTGCCCGGGTTATGGAAAGCCGGTCGGCAGTGGCAAGGACGTCGCATACGCGGGCGGCAACAGTGGGCTCGCCCTACCGATCACTGTCAATGTCACATGGGGCGCGACCGGCGCGGTCACGACCTACAAGAACACGTTCAGCATCCAGTGCCTCGATTACGTAGAGGATGGGAGCAGCACAAATCAATCGAGCGGCGCCGGTGCTGGAGGTTCGATCTCCGCGCTCGGCGGACAGTTCACCAGCGAGTTCGCAGACATCAACTCCACGGATGGCAAGCTGAACATCAGCGGTATGCTGGCCGCGGGATGCTTCGGCTACTGACCTAGAGACGAATCGACCGGCGCGCCTCGGCCGTTCAGCCGCGCGCCGGTCTCACTTTCGCCCGGGTGCATGCAGTCGGGTGAGTCCCATGTCACCTGCTGCGGCTCGTGACCTCCGGGTCCGTTAGGTACCGCTGAACCGCAGGCCCAAGCCAACCCGCAACCGCGTCTGAGCGCGCCGTGGCGAGTGGTTCGACCTTGATCACATAACGCAGCATCGCCATTCCAATCAACGTGCTTGCGGCGAGGCTGGCACGCAGCTGGGGTCGATCGACCCTCAGCGCCCGGGCCAGGCGGCCAAGCACCTCACGGCTGACGAACTCGCGCAGGAGGGCGGCTGCCTCATCGCTCGCGACGACTGATCGGATCAGGGCAAGAAGCGGGCGCCCGGACGGTGAGTCCCAGGTCTCGAGGAAGAAATGGACCAGCCGCCCTCCGAGTCCATCGAGGCCTGGGGCCAGCAGCTGCGGCACAAACACCGCGGGATCGACTGGAAAATCGACGGCTGCGCGAAAAAGCCCCGCTTTGGATCCGAAGTAGTGCAGGACCAGCGCCGGATCGACGCCTGCCTCAGCGGCGATGCTGCGAATGGTTCCGGCGGCGTAGCCGACCCGGGCGAACCGGACGCGAGCAGCGGCAAGGATATTCGCCGCCGTGTCGCCGGTTCCTGGCCGTCTGCCGGTGCGAGCCAAAACCTCTGCTACGGCACCGTCTCGGGGGCGAGCGAGCCTCGATGCATGAGGTAGAAAACGAGCTCGCCAACCGCCATGAGGACAATTCCGGCGCCAAACCACTCGGCCAGAATGAGGATTGGTTGCCCGACCCCCGCACCGTCGAAATAGAGCGCGCCGCGAAGCCCGCTGTACAGGAGACCCGCAGGCAGCCATGGGGCCAGCCAGCGATAGAAGTCAGGCAGCAGCTGGCTGCCGACCGGTCCTCCCGACGAGACGAGGTCTAACAGCACGACGATAAGCGCGGCCAGGGCTAACCCGGCACGCCCGAGCAGGCGCACGAGCCCCGCAACGACCGCACCCACGGCCGCCGCTGCGAGCATCAGAAGTCCGATGGCGGCCCAGATCCCCGACCCGTAGTCGTCGGCAATCCATTCCGCGGCGCCCATCGCGACCGGGCCGGTGATGACCGCGTAACCGAGCACCACAAGAAGTGCCGTGCTGAATCCAGCGTCGTCTGTGGTCGTGAAGAGGAGAGCCTGCACCACGACCGAAGAGATGATCACCGCCACCACGACAAAGAAGAGGACGAGGCCGTGGGCATCGCCGTTTGAAAACGGGTGCACGACCTCGACGTTCAGCGTGGAACCCTGGCTCTGAAAGACATTGGTGAATGCTGCTGTGATGACTCCGGTGACTCCATCGCCTGCCGCTCCCGCCACGATCAGCCGAGAGCTGTTCTGGCCGAACAGGAGGGCGGCGTCGATGTCGCGCGAGTCGATCGCTGCCCTGGCCTCGGATTCGGTGGAGTAGGTGGTGAAGCGGAAGGCTCCCGGCGCGTTGCTCGCGAATGCGGTCGAGATCTGCTGCACCGCGGGAGCCGGCCCGACGAGCCCTACCGGCAAGTCGTGAGGATGCGGGTCTCGAATCGCAGTGCCGATGAGCCCAAGCAGCGCGACGAGGAAGACAAGGCCTCCGACGAGGGGAACGACGAGAGGTCGAAGAAGTTGCCTCATTGCGCGAAATTCTACAAACGTTGAATTAAGCAGTCAAGGCAGGTCGATGATCGACGCGTTTGGCGCCAGACGCGTGCATCGACGGCCTTTGATAGGCGCGTTTGGCGCCTAACGCGTGATTGCGCAGTTGGTAGCCCCGGCGGGATTCGAACCCGCGATCTCAGCCTCGCCGGGCGCGCGCAGGGCGCACTTTCCAGGGCGCGCAGTTGGTAGCCCCGGCGGGATTCGAACCCGCGATCTCAGCCTCGCCGGGCGCGCGCAGGGCGCACTTTCCAGGGCGTCCAGTTGGTAGCCCCGGCGGGATTCGAACCCGCGATCTCAGCCTTGAGAGGGCTGCGTCCTAGGCCGCTAGACGACGGGGCCACTTCCTGGTGGGCGGCATTGGGTTTGAACCAATGACCTCTTGCGTGTGAGGCAAGCGCTCTCCCACTGAGCTAGCCGCCCCATGGGAGGTTTCATTCTACCCACCCCCAGTACGATGCTCAGGGATGTCCACCCCGCTCGCCGAGCGCCACTGTGAGGTCTGCACGCCCGGCACTCCCACCCTCTCTCGCTCCGAGATCGACCAGCTCCTCGCGCAGCTGCCGGGCTGGACGGTCGTCGAATCCGGTGGGCACCTCGAGCTGACCAGGACCTACAAGTTCAAGGGGTTCATGCCCGGCGTCGAGCTCGTCGACCGGATCGCCCCCATCGCTGAGGCAGAGGGTCACCACCCCGATCTTCTGCTCAGCTACGGCTCGCTCACCGTGAGGCTATGGACCCACGCCGCAGGTGGGTTGACTGAGAACGACTTCGTCCTGGCCGCAAAAGTCGACCAGGTCGCCCCCAAAGGGGCGTGATCGGCGCCGTTCTGCCGCCGACCCGGGCCCTTTCACATGTTCTTAACCGGCTTTCCTTTGTTTTGTCGGGGGATTCCTGATAGCTTCTGTCGGCCGGATGCATTTCTTCATCTGCTGGTTTTTCCACCGAAAAGAGCGCGAGGTGCTGCTGAAGGGGATTCTGCCCTGGGGGATTGACGCCGTCGTCTTCTGCTGGCGCTGTGACCGTATGCGGGGACGGGCCGTGCGGGTCCTCCAGATGACGCCTCAGGGCATCCACGCCTGCAGCGCCCACTCATCTCTCTAGAACGACAGCCGGGTAGTAGGCCTGTAGCGTCGTCAGTCGCGGGAACTCCTGCGCGGCCTGGTCGCGCAGCCCGAGGTCGACACCCCAGCTGACCACGATGACCGCTTCGCAGCCGGACAGCTGGTCCGGCCGGCTCACGACCGCGAAGTCGGTCGTGTATGCGGACAGGATCTGCTCATCGCTGTGGATCACGCATGCTCGCCCCCCCGAGGCATGGACGCGCTCCACAGCCGCGGCCGCTTGGGGCAGAGCCAGCGGGTCCTGCGTATAGGCAGCCGCCTGGCTGACCAGGGCCGCCGCCGCCCCCAACGCGACCACGGGGCCCAGAACCCACCACCGCGCGATCGCGCCCGCGATGAGGTAGGCGCAGGCTGGGACCAGGAAGATGAAAAATCGCGGGTAGAGGAACGCGGGCTTCAAGCCGAGCCACAGGACAATCACCACCGCCGCCACCACCCCGAGCGATGCCAACACCCACGGCTCGCGTCGCTGCGTCCACAATCCCAGGCCAACGCTGGACAGCCATAGTCCTACCGGTAACAGCACCGGCGCGCCGACCAGGAACAGCACGAGGTCGCGAGGAAACGTGGGGTAGAACAGCGGCGCGGGCAAGCCGTGCTGTGTCAGCTCGGTGAGCTGGATCGTCGCGTTGGCCGCGACACCGATCAGCAGCGCACCGGTCCACGCCGGCGCCAGCTGGAGGAGTTTGGGGCGGGAACGCCGGGTGGCGATCCACGCGATGTGGCACAGCAGAACGACGACGGCGAACAGCTGGGCGGCGATCGCCAGGCCCATCACCACCGCGTATCCGACCAGCCGCCATCTGGTCAACTTCCCGGTCAGGATCAGGGTGCCCGCGACTGAACCGAGCGCCGCCAGGCTGTAGCCGCGCAGTTCGCGACCGTTGTCGACGAACAACGGGTCGGTCGCGATGTACAGCCCGGCGCAGACCCCGGCGAGCATGCCAAAGCGCCGAGCCAGGGCGCCCGTCGAGAGGCCTACCGTCCCGCCCGCGGCCAGCGCGGGAAGCACCCTGTACGCGACCTCGCTTCGCGAGCCGGTCAGCGAGTAGATGACGTGGCTCACCAGCGACACCAGCACGTGGTCGTTGGTTGCAACCTGCGCTACCGGAATCGTCGGGATCACCGAGCGCACCGCGAACGCGTCCCAGATCGAGGGCGTGGCGATGAAGTTGGCGAAGCTGGCGGCCGCGTCGTAGCCGAAGGATCGATTCGAGCCAATCATGTAGACGGCGAAAGTCGCGACCCCAAGCGCTGCTGCTGCGAGCGCCTCTCGCTTAGCCGCCAGCCCCATCCCCCGGCTGCCCCTCCGGCCCTTCGGGCCACCTCCCCATAAATGGGGAGGACAGGTCAGTTCCCCACAACCGGGGAAGGTTCGACTTCTTCCGGAAGGATCTCGGAGTATTCGCCGGTGTAGGCGGCCGCCTGCATCCGGAACAGTTTCGCGTAGCGGCCGTTCACGCGCATGAGCTCCTCATGCGTGCCCTCCTCGACCAGCCGGCCATGCTCGAGGAAGATGATGCGGTCCGCGCGCCGCACCGTAGAGAAACGGTGCGAGATGTAGACCGCGGTGCGACCGTGGGTCAGCGATTGCAGGCGTTCGAAAAGGTCGAACTCCGCCTGCGCGTCGAGTGCGGACGTCGGCTCGTCCAGGAGAAGGATCCTCGCGTCCTCGCGCATGAACGCCCGCGCCAGCGCGACCTTCTGCCATTCGCCGCCGGAAAGGTTTACGCCCGCGTCGAACCATTTGCCGAGCGCGGTGTCATAGCCCGCCGGCAGCTTTGCGATCAGCTCGTCCGACCCGGCCTGCTTGCTCGCGCTGATGACCGCGTCGCGGTTGGCGATGTCAGACAGGCTGCCGAGTCCGATGTTTTCCGCCGCCGTCGCCTGGTAGTCGACATAGTCCTGGAACATGGCGCCGATCTGACGCCGCACCTCGGCCGGATCGAAGTCGCGCAGGTCGATTCCGTCGATCAAGATGCGGCCCTGACTGGGGTCGTAAAGCCGGCAGATCAGCTTGAACAGCGTCGTCTTCCCGGCCCCGTTGCGCCCCACGACGGCCAGCGTCTCCCCCGCCTTAACCGTGAAAGAAACGTCGTCCAGGGCCAGGGTTTCGGATCCCGGATAGGCGAAGGTCACGTTCTCGAACCGGATCTCGCCGCGAAGGGGCTGAGGGACCGGCACGGGCTGCGGCGCGACCGGCATCGAAGGCTCCTTCGCCATCAGCTCGACCAGGTTGTTCAGGTAGAGGTTGTGCTCGTACATGCCGGAGAAGCCGCTGAGCACGCTCTGGATCGAGTTCTGCACCTGGACGGCCGCCTGCGTGTAGGCCGTCAGGGCACCCAGCGAGAGGCGGCCGGCAATCGCTTGGAGAGCGATGTACAGATAGGTGATCGAGGTCACAAGCGTGCTGATGTTGCCCAGGGCGAAACCCGTCATGTACCGGCGCACGACCTGCGAGCGCTGAGTGTCGTAGAACGCGCTGGCGATCAGGCGATAGCGCTCAATGAAGTAGTGACCGAGCCCAAACAGCTTCACCTCTTTGGCGAATGAGTCGGTCGTGACGAGGTTGACCATGTAGTTCATGCGCCGCAGCAGCCGCGAGCCCCAGCGCGCGATGTTGTATCCGCGCCAGCCGTATCGGGTGTCGGCGATGAAGGCCGGGATCGGCGAGATGATCACCACCGCGGCCAGGATCCAGCTGACACCGAAGAGCAGGGCGATCATCGTGATAAGCGTGAGGAGCGTCTGGAGCAGGCCGAACGCTGTGGCGATCATCAGGACCGGCCGGTTGATGGAATCGTTCTGGGCCCGCCGCAGAAGGTCGTAAGAGGCCGGGTCTTCATAGAACTGGAGATCGAGAGACGCGGCCTTCTCCATGACCATCAGCTGGATCCGCATCGAGACCGAGTTCTGGAGAAGCTGCTGCGAGATGTTGCGCAGAGTGTTCAGCAGCGCGCTGACCGCGAAGATGATCAGCTGCAGCACCGCCAGGAAGACGATCATCCCGACCGCGGAGAAAGTCAGGCCGGGGAGCCATGGCACGCCCAGCTCCGAGACCCGGACGTGGTCGGGGAGGTGAAACGCGTTGATCTTGATCCCCGACACGACCGCATTAGTCAGCATCAGGGTGAGGCCGACCGAGATGGTCGGGATTATCCCGGCGAGCGCAGTCGTGATGAACAGGCCGATCGTGACCGGGCGGCTCGCCTCCCAGACCAGGCGCAGGACCTGGGGCAGCGCAGCGGTCGTGCCCATGACGGCCTGTTTCAGGCTCTCCCAGCGACCACGCAGGTCCTTTGGGCCCTCGGGCTGCTGCGGCGGCTCCAGCGTCGGGTCGCCTGTCAGACCGCTGTTGGCGGGCCCGCTTTCGGCGTTTCGCCGGCCTCGCCCCCAACCGCCCCACCAGATGACAGGCCCGTGCGAGCCCGGCGGCATCATTCCCATGTGATTGCGAGCTTACGCGAGGTTATCCGCAGCTCCACGTCCCCACCCGGCAGCTGGGCTGCCGACCTCCCCGGCATGCGGGGAGGTGAACATCCGCTTGACTTCTCATTTATTACAGTGTAATTATGTAACGCATGAATGAAAAAGAGCTCGGTTCGATCAAGGGTTGGTTTGCCGGAAGGCTCCCGGACGGCTGGTTCGCGGGGGTAGAGGTCGCCGTCGAGGATGACCAGATCGTGGTCATCGGCACGCTGCCGGAGACCAACCTCGGCTCCACGCCCGAGGAGAAAGAAGGGGCCGCGGCGGGACGCATCGCCCGCTTCCGTGAGGAGACACGCGGCCAGCGCATCGGCATCGCCCAGGAGGCGGAGGAGCGCTTCAAGAAGTACGTCACCTGGGGGGCGAAGCTCGATGGCGTGACCAAGCGCTTCAACCCGGGCGGCGGAGGCGGAGGCCGCGGCGATGACCGGCGAAGCGTGATGATCCGGCGCTGGATGCGACGGCATCGCGGACGGCACGAACGGCCGGCGGAGGCGCAATCGCAGGTCTTCTAGGCCTCACTTACCGCTGAATACATGCTCCCCAGCCAGCGGCTCGGGATGGTGGACAGAAGCTGCGTGTTTCTGAACCCCGCCCGGGCCGCCATCTTTTCCCACTGCTCGTAAGTGAACGGATGCGGGACCCAGTGGTTCACGCGGTCGGTTCCATACTCGACGATGATCAGCCGTCCTTGTGGGCCGAGCATCCGATGCACCGCTTCCAGGACCGGCTGCTTGTCGCGGACGAAATGCAGCGAGTTCGCCATCACAACACCATCGAGGTCATGAAGGTCGAGCGGCCGGGTGAAATCCGCGACGCGCGTCTCGATCGTTCCGTCGATCGCGCGTAATGCGCGCGCGTCTTTGTCGATTGCGGTGATGTGGGCATCGGGCCCGAGCAGGTCGGCCAGCGCGCGGGTGAAGTTGCCTTCGCCTGCCCCAAGGTCCGCCCATCGGGTTCCACCAACCCCTCCGGCGCTGCCCGCCACCTCCCCATGAATGGGGAGGACACCTTCTCTAATGAGTGCTACGAGATCGGCGTGATTCAACTTCTTCCCGCACCTTTGGCGCTACCTCGGCCATGAACGTTCGCATCTCGTCCGGATCGTCGGCGACGAGGAACGTGTCCATTCCAAACTCGATGACCAGAGCAACGAGCGACTCTGCGTCGAGGAAACCCGCGTTCAACAGACGGCGGATCGAGCGTGGGTCGCGGCCCGCTGTCGTCGCCGCCTCATCGATTCGCCGGTTGCCTTCGAGAAGGTCTGCGGGCTTGAAGTAGCCCAGAGACGGCATCCAGCCTTCGGCCAGGCGCCCGGTCAGCGACAGCATCCGCGGCCTGTAGGCCCCGAGCCAGATGCCGATCGGATGGGCCGGGAGCGGTCCCGAGTGCGCGCCGGCGAGCTTGTAAAACTTGCCTTCGAAACGGATGCCGTGCTGGCCGCTCCACAGGAGGCGGATGACCTGGATCGCCTCCTCGAGCGCGGATACCGACTCACCCGGCGTCCGCACCGGCCCGTCGTAGGCCTTTATGCCGTCCCAGAATCCGCCGGCGCCCAATCCCAGCTCGACCCGGCCGCCGCTCAGGATGTCGAGCGTAGCGGCTGCTTTGGCGAGCATCGCCGGCGGTCGCAGCGGCAGGTTGGCGACGTCGGGAAAGACGGCGATCCGCTCCGTGCGCATCGCGATCGCGGTCAGCAGCGTCCATGTGTCGTAGAAACGGCGCTGGTAGGGGTGATCCTGGATCCCGACCAGGTCGAAGCCGAGCTCGTCCGCCAGGACCGCGTTCTGCATGGGTCGCTCGGTGGCTTCGGGAGTGACGAAGACGCCAAACCGGACCGGCTGCCCGTAGTCCATGTACTGGACTACAAGCCGGGTCGTCCTGCTATTTCCTGCCGCGGTGGAACAGGAGGCGCCAGATCAACAGGAGGATCACCGCGCCGACGAACGCGATGACGATCTGGCCGAAGATGCCATAACCGATCGAAAAGTGGACCAGGCCGGCCAGCCAGCCGCCGAGCACCGCGCCGAGGATGCCGATGATGATGTCCCACAACCAACCGCGGCCCTTGCCGAAGACGACCCGGCTCGCCAGGAACCCGGCCACCAGGCCCACGAATATGAAGATCAGGACGTCCCCGAGGCTCACTGAAGCTATTTAAGCCTGTTCAGCGCGTTTTCTTGTTGTTATGCCAACTGACCAGTACCACGAGCCACCCGCGGACCTGACCCCCGAGATCAGGACCTTCGCCCGCCTCGCCGCCTCCCTTCAGGAGGAGGCAGAGGCGATCGGCTGGTACGAGCAGCGCCTGTCACTCGAACGCGACCCGCAGGCGCGGGCCATCATGGAGGATGCGCAGGAAGAGGAGTTCAAGCACTTCGCGATGGCGCTCGAGTTCCTGTCTCGGCGCAAGCCAAAGTGGCGGGCGGTCCTGCGATCCGTCCTCTTCAAGGAAGGGGATATCGTGAAGCACGGCGAGCAGGGCGAAGAGGCGGAAAAGAACGCCTGAAGGAGAAGAGCTCATGCGGGTTGCGATTCTCGGCATTGGAAAGATGGGCGCGGCGATCGCCAAGCGCTTGAACGAGTCGGGCCATGAGCTGACGCTGTGGAATCGCAGGCGCTCGCGCGCAGAGGCGGTCGGCATCGGCAAGGTGGCGGGGACACCGGTCGAGGCGGTCAAGGACGCAGACGTGGTGATCTCGATCCTCACTAACGCCGACGCCGTCCGGAGCGCCTATCTCGGCGAGAACGGTGCGGCGGCGGCGGCTCGAAGCCAGGTCTTCGTCGAGATGAGCACCGCGGGTCCGGACATCATCAAAGAAGTCCAGCCCGCGATCGAGCGCGCAGGTGCGAAGTTCGTCGAGTGCCCGGTGATGGGCAGCGTCATGGCCATGGAAACGGGCAAGGGAATCCTCATGGCCGCGGGCGATGACGCCGCAATCGAAAGGGCAGGGCCGGTGCTGGAGGCGATCGGCGAGATGCGGCGCCTCAAGGACGCGGAGAGCGCGGCCAAGCTGAAGTTGATTGCCAACACGGGGCTGACCGTGATCAGCGCCCTGGCCGCTGAGCTGCTTGCAGCCGGTGCGGCTGCCGGGCTCGACCCTGAAGACGTCTTCTGGGTCCTGACGCGATTCGCTCCGGTCCTGGCGGCGAGGCGCGCCGGGCTAATCGAGCACAAACACGAACCGGTCACGTTCGCCCTGCGCGACGCAGCCAAGGACATTCGCCTCGCGACGGATGTCTACCATCGCGCCGGCGCGTTCACACCTCTGGCCGACACAACGAAAGATCTGTACGACCGCGCGGCGAAGACGGCCGGCGACCTCGAGATGTCGGCGATCGTGACGGTCTACGAGAGGCAGACCGCCGGGCGGAAGAGTTAGATCGACTCGACCAGGGCGCGGACGGCCGCGATCTCGTCGCCGCTGACCGTGTGGGCCATGCCGGGGTAGAGGCGCACCGTCACCTCGGCGCCCATGCGCTTGAAGACCTCAGAGGCTTCGATCACACGGTCCTTGCCAATGTATGGATCCACGTCGCTGCAACCGAGAAACGCCGGCGTGCCCTCGACGCTGCCCGGATAATCGCGCGGCGTGCCGTCAGGCCCGATCAGGCCGCCGCTCAAACCCACCACCGCGCCGTACCTGCGCGCGTGCCGCGCCGCCCACTCCAGCGTCAGGCAGGCGCCCTGGGAGAAACCGAGCAAGATCAGCCGCTGTGCGGGTACGGTGGCCTCGACGCGGCCGACCAGGTTCGAGAGCATGTCGAGCGCTGCCGAGAGGTACGGCTCGTTGCGCTCGAGCGGCGCCGTGAATGGATTCGGGTACCACGCGCTGCCGGCGGCCTGCGGCGCGAGGTATGCCCAACCGGGCTGCTGCACCTCAGACGCGATGGTCATGATGTCCTCGGCCGACGCACCGCGCCCGTGGAGGAGGATCATCGCCGCGCGGGCCGAGGCGAGCGGTTCGCCACCCTGCACAATGCGCTGTCCGTGAGCAACAGCCATCGCAAATTAGTATGACCAGAGCTTGACTGCCGTCTTCACGTACTCCAATCCGCGCGTCATCCACTGGGGACCCGAGTCCGTCGCGCAGCTGGGCGGGGAGCTTCAGCGCCTCGAGGCCGGGCGAGTAGCGCTCGTCACCACGCGCTCACTCACGGAATCGCTGCATCGATTGCCTGTGCAGCCTGTCGCGACAGTGGTCATCGGACAGCACGCGCCGATGTCGCAGGTCAGGGACGGTGTGGATGTCGCGAAGGCCGCGACCGTCGACTGCGTTGTCAGCTTCGGCGGCGGGAGCGCGATCGACGCGGCGAAGATCATCGCGGTGCGCCTGGCGGACGGCGACGGCCGCGCCCTCCCCCACATCGCCATTCCAACCACGTTGTCGGTCGCGGAGCTGGCCGCCGGAGCGGGGTTCACCAACGACCAGGGCGACAAGGCGGGTATGCGCGACCCCCGCCTCATGGTCGAGACGGTGATCTACGACGCCGAGCTCACCCTCGCGACGCCGATGCAGCTGTGGCTGTCAACCGGGATCCGCGCCCTGGACCACGCGGTGGAGGGATTCCTCGCGCCCGGCGAGCACCCCTTCAACGACGTGATGGCGCTGGAAGGGATCCGCCGGCTGTTCGATTCGCTGCCTCGGGCCAAGGCCTTCCGCTCTGATGTCGGCGTGCGCACGGAGAACCAGCTCGCGGCGTGGTTCTCGTTCACACTCCCAGGAGCATCTGCGGCGGGCTTGAGCCACATGATGGGCAAGCAGATCGGTGCCCGCCACGGCATCCCACACGGCGTCACTTCGTGCCTTCTGCTGCCGCACGTCATGCGCTACTTGGGCAGGACGATGCCGGAGCGAATGCTTCTCCTCGCGCAAGCCACCGGGGTCGACCCCGCCGACCGCGTCGAGGAGCTCGTCGCCTCGCTTGGCCTGCCGCAGCACATCAGCCAGTTCGACGTCGGCCAGGCGGCGCTGCGGGTGGCGGCAGACGAGCTGGCGAACCAGTACCCGGCCGCAGACCTGCTCGCGATCTACGTGGCGGCGCTCTAAGCGACGGGAATACGTACGGCTTGTGCACAACGGACCTCTCACCGCAAGTCAGACGTGCGTTCTGCGCAAAGCGCGCATCCCGCTAGTGGCGCCGGGGGTGCGAGCCTCGGATCACCAGTCCCGCTCGTACCCGCAACGCCGAGCTGGCATCGGTTGCGAGGGCGGTGTCTGCTGATCGGCGCACTCGCATCAGGCGCATACCCGCGAGAGCTGAGACGTCGAAGTGGAGAGCTGGGCGGAATCCTGCCGGCTCGAGCGCCTTCTCGGCGGGGACGGCGACGGTGCCTATCCACACTCGCCTGAGGCCGGTTCGCCGCGCCGCTGACGCAATGCCGAGCACCAGCGATCCGAACACGCCCTTCTGGCGGTGTTCGGGCGCGGTCACACAGTTCCAGATGTAACCCTCGCGTTGCCGGGGCCTGAGTTCGAGCTGAATCTCGCCGATCCACTCCGGGCCGGTCGACAGCCACCCGTAACCGGCGAGCGCGTCTTCGATCCGAACGACGAAGCACCGAACGCCACGCGCCAGGCGCTCAGTCACGAGGTCGCCGTCGGGTCCCATCGCGGCAGCGACAAGTGGCGCGTGCAACCGGTCGAGCTCCTCGACCGGAAACGGAGGCGGCGGACCCGAATAATCGAGGTCCGCCGCCCAGATGGTGCTTCGGATCAGAAGCGGAAGTGCAGCTTGCGGATCGTGTTGATCACGTTCTCGTCGCCGCTCGCCGAACCGCCCGGGAAGCGCTGGAAGAACGTCAGCACGGCCTCGGCGGCGTTGTTGAAGTGGAGTAGCGCGTCGCAGCCTTCGAAGTTGCCGTTCTCGGCTTCGGACGACCACGTCCCATCTTTGACCGTCGCACGCCACTTGCCACCCCAGGGCCCGTCGACCTGGATTCCATAGGTGAACTTCTGTCCTTTCGCCACATTCTGGTCGACCGTGTACATCCAGAAGATGAACGCGAACGGCAGGATCAAGCCGGCGGACGCCTCATCGACAGTCGCCAGCTTGTTGCCCAGCCCGTACTCGATGTCGTACGGGTGGACGCCGTAGTCCATGATCTGGAAGGTGCCGTAGAAGCCCGCCGGCACAGGCCCCGCGAACGGGTGATAGACCATGAAGCTGGTCCACTCTTCTGGCGTGAGCTCCTCCAGCATCTTGTCGAGCTTCTGCGCGTCCTTCTTGAAGCGCTCGAGCGCCTCTTCACGCGAAAGCTTGCGGAACTCGAGGGCGTGGTCGTTTAGGGTCTCACCCATCACTGGCAAGCCGAGCGCCGTGCCGTCCTTGCCTGACCGCGCCGCATCCCAGTTTTTGAAATATCCCTCCATCACGTCGATCATGTGGCCGACCAGGTCACGCGTCTCCCAGCCGGTGCAACGCGTGTCGACATTCCAGTTCTTCGGGTCGGAGACCAAACGCGTGAAGTTCTCGCGGTCCCGGCGCATGACCCGCATGACCGTGTCCTTGCCTTCGGCCGCCATCGGGTTCACCGGGGCGATCACTGCCGTGCTCATCAAAGCTCCCCTCCAGAGGTGCAGACCACGGGCGGCTAATGGGCGCCGGTCGTCGCCGTGGTCGGCACGACAATCGGCGGCAGAATCTCGTCGAGGCGGTCGCGCCGCACCTGGAACCAGGGCGGCAGGCTCAACGTGGTGCCGAGCTTCTCGGGCGATTCGTCGACCGTGAAACCGGGGCCATCGGTGGCGATCTCGAACAACACGCCGCCCGGCTCCCGGAAGTAGATTGACTTGAAGTACCAGCGATCGATCACAGGCGTCACGTTGCGGCCGGCGCGCAACAGAAGCTCGCGCCACGAGATCTGTGACGCGGCGTTCTCGGTCCGCCACGCGACATGGTGCACGGTGCCGATCGACTCCTCTCCCTCGGGTCCCTCTGGCGACTCGACGACGTCGAGCACCGAGTGCGGCCCGCCGGCTCCTGTCTCAAAGCGTGTGCGGCTGCCCTCCTTGCCGGCCTGGCGGAAACCCATCGTCGACGTGAGCAGGCTGAACGTCGCCGCGGTCTCGGCCAGCGTCATCGTCACCGAATGAAAACCGCGGATCGCGTTCTCCTGCGCGACGGGCGCTTCCTTCCACGGCACGAAACGTTCGTCTGAAGACTCGCCGACCAGCTCGAGCTCGATGCCGTCCGTGTCGCGCAGCACGAGCGCGTCGACGTCGAACCGACGGACTTTCTTGTGCTCCACCCCGACCTTCTTCAGCCGGTTGGCCCAGAAGTCAAGCGAGCCGCGCGGGACCGCAAACGACACCGTGGTGACCTGGCCGGTCCCGGTCCGCCGCTTGGGCCACGTCGGCCAGCCGAAGAAGGTCATCGCCGTCCCAGGCGTGCCCAGGTAGTCGCCGAAATAGATGTGGTAGGTGTCGGGCAGGTCCTGGTTGATGCTCTTCTTGATGAAGCGCAGGCCCAACACGCCGACGTAGAAGTTGACGCACTTCTGCACGTCGCCGGTGATGCACGTCACGTGGTGAATGCCTGGGATGCCGGCGGCCATCAGCCCTCCGTTCGGATTATTCCGTGCACCCCCATATTAGGCCCGCCTGGAACGGCTGTCACCTCGATGCCTCGTCCTCCGCCCGCGCCCAGATTTCGGCCGCCATCGGGTCTTCCATCTCCTCCTGAACATGGGCCACCAGGCCGATCGCGCGGGCCATCACCGCGAGTCCGCGGGTGATGCGCCAGGGGATCCCCATCTCGGCGGCGATGGCAGCGATTGCGCCCGTGGCATTGACCGGCAGGGCGCGGCCATAGGCTGCCGAAGCTTCGGTGGAGAGGTGCTGCATCAGCTTCACGTGGCGGCCCGCAAAGCCGTTCTCCGCCGCCAGCGCGAAGAGCCTCGCGGTGCGTGGGTCGGCGGGCTTGTGAATCGGGTGGCCGAGGCCCGGGATGATCTCTTTCCTGGCCTGATAGTCCTGCACGATCCGGCGCGCTGTTGCCTGAAGGTCATCACCGGGTGACGCCTCCTGCAAGATCCGGGCCGCCTGCTCGATCGAGCCGCCGAAGCGGTCGCCCATGCCCAAGAGGCCAGCGGCGACGGCCGCCTGCAGCGCCTCGGGCGCGCCGAAATAGGTCATGCGGGCGGCGATCGTGCTCGGGGTCAGACCGTGCTCGACCAGCGTGACGACCACCGCGTTGAACATGACCGACTCCTGGGGCGTCGGCAGGCGGGCCATCAGCTCGAGGAAGGCGAAGTCGCCCAGCGAGACCTTGCCGATGATCTCCTCGGTCAGGTCGTGGCCGCGGACGAAGATCTGGTCGGCCGTGCTGCGGCCGAGCCCGGATTTCAGCTTGCGCGTCATCGCCGGACGGTGAGCCGCGTCTTGTAGCCGGCCTCGCCGAACTCGGACTCCGGCACAAGCTCGACCTTGCTCCGGAACATCAGCTTGGAGTGGATGGCGTTCTCGATCTGGGTGACCAGCACCCTGTCTGATTCGTGACGTTCAGTGACCTCGACCTCGACCGGGATCGGCGGCTCGATCGAAGTCTCGGGACCCTCACGGACCACTCGCGCGCGCCCCGTGACCCGCGGCCGGAAATCGCCGACCACGGACAGGATCGCGGCTGGATATACGTTCACTCCGCGGACGATGAACATGTCGTCGCGGCGGCCGAGCACTCGCTGTCGGAAGCTCGTCCGCCCGCACTCGCACTCCGTGCCTTCGATGCGGACAATGTCGCCGCCCAGGAAGCGCACGACCGGCATGGCTTCGCGCGTCAGCGTCGTGTAGGCGAGCTCGCCCTCGGCGCCAGTTTCGATCTCCATCGGTTCGCGAGTCTCGGGGTCGATCAGCTCGACCCAGACATGGCCTCCGCCGCAGAAGTGCATGCCCTGCTGATGCGTGCACTCGCCGAACAGCGACGGCGCGATGTCGCCGATCCCCATCACTTCGGTCACGGTGACACCGAGAACGCGCTGGATGTGGTCGCGGATGGCGGGGATGCCGCCGCCTGGCTCGCCTCCGGTGACGACGTGGGTCAGCGGAATCGCGCTGGGCTCAGCGTCCGTTTGCTCGAGGCGGTTGGCCAAGAATTGCGCGAAGGACGCTGTTGACAGCAGCGTGTCGGCGAGGCCCGAGCGCAGGCCGAATATGACACGCTCGGTGTCTCCGGGCGCGACGGGGACGGAACGTGACCCGATGCGCAGCAGCACGAAGTGCGTGTGTCCCGCGACGAACGGACCGGCGCCGAACGTGGTCAGCACGCTGCTGTGCTCGTGGATGCCGGTCGCGTAGTAGGTGCGCGTGCCCATGATGGTCCAGGTCTCCATGTCGCCGCGCGTCAGCGCGAGCACGCTGGGGGCACCCGATGTGCCGCTCGTCTGATAGACGCGCTTGACCTGCTCTGGCGAGACGCAGAGGTTGCTGCCGAAAGGCGGGTTTTCGTCCAGCGCCTCCTTCAGCTCCTGCTTGGTGGTGAAGGGCAGCTGGCTCAGGTCGGCAAGGCTGACAAACGAGTTGCCGGCTCCCGCCTCGCGAAACTTGCGCGCGTAAAAGGGCGATGACTCCCGGATGCGCCGGTACTGGCGCTCCCATGCCGCGACGGAAAGGCGTCTTGTCTCCTCCCAGGGGGCGGCTTCGATCTCGCGCTCCCAGATCCAATCCCGCTCGCAGTTGTCGCCCGGCAATCGGTTCGCTGCCATCTCGAGGCACAGATTAACCTTGCCGAGGTGGTCTCAATCTTGCCGACGACGGTGGTCGGCAGCTATCCCCAGCCGGAATGGCTGGTCGACCGGAAGATGCTCGGCGGTCGCCTGCCGCCGCGCACGCGCGCGCTCGAGATCTGGCGTGTCGCGCCGGATCTTCTAGAGCAGGCGCAGGACGACGCGACGATCGTCGCGATCCGCGACATGGAGCGCGCGGGGATCGACATCATCACGGACGGCGAGGTGCGGCGCGAGAGCTACTCCAACCGATTCGCCACGGCACTCGACGGCATGGACCTCGACAATCCCGGCACCGCGCTGGACAGGACCGGTCATCCCAACCCGGTGCCACGGGTCGTGGGACCGATCCGCCGCACACGGCCTGTCGAGAAGCGCGACGTCGAATTTCTCCGCGCCCACACTGACCACCCCATCAAGGCCACTCTGCCGGGCCCCTTCACGATGTCGCAGCAGGCGCAGGACGATTTCTACCACGACGAGGAAGCGCTGGCGATGGGGCTCGCCGCGGCTGTGAACGAGGAGGTGCGGGACCTTTTCGTCGCGGGGGCCGACATCGTCCAGCTCGACGAGCCCTACTTGCAGGCACGGGCCGAGAAGGCGGCGGGGTTCGCGATCAAGGCGATCAATCGCGCGCTCGAGGGGATCACCGGCAACACGGCGTTGCACACTTGCTTCGGCTACGCGCACATCGTGCACAACCGGCCCAACGGCTACCCATTTCTCGAGCAGCTCGCAGACACGACCGCGCAACAGATCTCGATTGAGTCCGCGCAACAGAATGTCGACCTGGGGGTGCTGAAGTCGCTGCGGGGCAAGGTGCTGATCGTCGGCATGATCGACCTGTCGGACGAGAGCTCAGTGGAGGACGTCGAGACCGTCGCCGGCCGGATCAAGAACGCGCTGCGATTCGTCGACGCGGAGCGACTGGTCCTCGCACCGGATTGCGGGATGAAGTACCTGCCGCGGGAGAAGGCTTTCGGCAAGCTGAGCGTGCTGGCCAAAGCGGCGGAACGGGTCAGGGCTGGGATTTAAGCGCAGCCCCTCCGGCCCTTCGGGCCACCTCCCCATGAATGGGGAGGACCCTCATCTACCCTTTGGCGTTGTAGCAGCAAACGCCGTCGATCTCGAGCGGCACCGTGTCGCTCTGGGCCGAGGCGTTGTCCTCTGCGCCTTCCTGGATCGCGGCAGCCAGCGAGTAGCCGCCCACGGATTCGAGCACGCTCGATGATGTCGGGCTGCCCACGTCGGCCAGCTTGACCCTGACCGTCACTGTGCACGGCCCGTTGGAGGGACAGGTGATCGAACCCGCCTCGGCCAGACCCGTGAAGGTCGGGCCAGTCCCCGGCTCAGGATAGGTCAGGACGTGCGGAAAGCACGCTGACACCGAGCAGAGGTCGATCGTCTGCTGCTTGCCCGCGTAGAAGATCGGCTGGTTCAGCGCGTTGTTCTCCATCGCGGCGTAATAGACCGTGTTGCCCATCTGCCATCGCGTCACGTACTGGAGGTTGGTCGCGCCCGGAATTCCCGCGATGGTCTGCGCCGGGTGTGCCAGGTCGGTGACCTGCATGCTGACGTTGAGGAACTGGCCGTTCGACGAAACGGTGACGCGGCTCGAGCGGATGTCCATGCCGGGCTGGTTGGTGCCGCCGATCACGGGGTATAGCGCCGCGCCCGCGGCGTGATTCATGCCGGTGACAACGGCATTGGAGCGACCACTCACGGCGGTCCCGAACAGGCCCGGCCCGGCCGACTGCCGCGCAACGGTGATGATCCCGGCCCCACAGTGGTCGGCGGCCTGCACGGTGCAGGTGTTGGGCGGCTGGACGAGCTTGTTGGAGGTGTCGTCGTAGACGATCTCCGCAGCGCCGCTGCGGTCGATGGTGATCTCGAAGAAATCAGCCAGATTGCGGTTGCCCTGGCTCGTGATGCACCCCGTGCCCTGCAAGCAGACGTCGTCGTAGTGCATCGGGTGCGGTGTCACCTTGATGAGCTGCCTCGCAGGTGCGGCGCCGGTGATCGCACCGGTCGAGTCGGTCGGAAACACGACTTGCGACATGAAGACGTTCCAGGCCTGGTTGTTGTGGCTGCTCGGGTCGACCTGGAGGTTGGAGCCGTACCAGACCGCATCTGCGCGGCCAGGCCCTCCGGCCTTGATCCAGGGGAACACGTTGGTCGCGTCACCCGTGACAGTGGAGCCGTCGCTCACCTGTACCGGCGCCGTCCACGTTCTCCACCCGCTGGCGGCGCTCGCCGCGCTGACGAAGGTCTGGCGCAGCGCGGGATTGGCGTTGCTCACGGTCCAGACCACGACAAGGTTGCGCCCGCTGTCCATCGAGAGGACCGAGAAGAGCGTGTCCGGCGAGCCCGCGGCGTCGGCGATATGGACGAGCTTTGTCAGGTCCTGGCCGCCTGCACCGTTGTCGTCCAGGAAGTGAAGGTTGCCGCTGGAGTCGGGCGTGCCGATGTTCATGTACAGGCCCGGTGTCGCGGTGGTCGAGGTACCGCAGGTCTGCGCATTGCAGGCGGCCGCCTGGAACACCTTGCCGGTGACCTGGTCGATCGCCGGATATCCGTCTCCGCCGAAGGGCGAATACATCGCGCCAGTTCCAGGCGGATTCTCGCCCGCCGTCGCGTTGGTGTAGGTCAGGCCGTCGGTGCTCTTGTTCCACTGCTCACCGGAATTGGGGCCGGGACCGACGAGGTTGTTCCATACGAGATAGACAAGCGGCGTCTGCCCACGCGCGGTGCGATAGGCGGACTGGTTGGGCGTGGTCGGCGAGGGGTCATAGACCGCGAACCACTGGCGGTCGGAGCCCGGGCTGCTGCCGGCGCAGCCGAGGAAGTTCTCCTCGTCATGCGCGCCCGGGTTGGTGGGACCGGTGGTCGCGACTCGCTGGCAGGCGAGCGCCCAGAGGTCGGAGAAATATTGCTTGCCTGAACGGTCGAAGGCGATGTCCGTATCGCCGCCGCCCGGACCTGGCGCCGGGATGCCCATGATCGGTGAGGGCACGGTCTTCTGCGCCATGACCCGGAAGGTGTGGCCTCCATCCACGGAGCCGAACCACGTGCTGCGCTGGGTGCCCGTGCCGGTCGGTCCGCTGTTGAAGACGCGGCCTTGTGGATCGACGGCGATGTCGGGCTCGCCGTTCGTGTGGATCGGGTCGACGATCGACGGGGTCTCGAAGGAGATCGCGGCCGAGCTGGCGTTGATCACTCCGAGCCGCGCGGGCGCCAGGGCCACCATGCCCAGGGCCAGGGCCGCGAGCGCGTAGAAGGCAACGCGAGAACGAACCATCACCGACACCCCCCAACTTTCCGCGCCCTGGCTGCCAGGCCTGGCGCTATCCGGCTGCTTGCTGCCTTATGGAGATATCAGGTTGCCGGTCTTGGGGCATCCCTCAATTGCAGTATTCGCTGTTTGGTGCAGCCCCTGCCCACGAAAGGGGGCGGAGTTAGCGGCCTGGAGATTCTGCCCGGTGACTGACGTGGGTCAGGTCGTCGATGGCCTGTTTTGCGAGCCGGACAGCGCGGGCGTACGCCGCCTTGCTCGGCGGCCTCGAGCTCCGCTTGAGCGCCGCGTCGATGTACTTCTTGGCCAGATCAGACGAGTCCTTCGCCAACTTCAGCCTCCCTTCAAGTCAGACCAGAAACGATCGATGATCAGCTCCGCAAACCACTCCGACCAGTATTTCTGTTTCAGCTTCTTTTTGGCCAGGTAATTCCTGAACTCCGGCGTCACCTCGAGCTCGGCGATCAGCAGCGGGATGACATCATCCGGCCGGATCTCCTTGATGAAACCGTGAGTCGCAATGTACGCGTGTCTAGCCTTGGCCTTCCAGCCGGCGGCGTCGTCCTGGAGGAGCGAGGTCAGGCTCGCGTCCTTCAGGTCCTGCAGCTTCTTCTGGGTCAGCGCCACAGCACCATCCGCGTCGCCCATGCGGCGGACCCAAACACTGCTACAAGCTGGACTGCGAACAGGCCGATCGTCCAGCCGTAGAGGCTTGGCGAGCCGCCGTTGATCAGCCAGAGGAGGCAGAAAGCGACCGTGACCAGGCTGAAGCCGAACGTGCCGAGCAGGGCGCTGCCGGTCGTGCGATAAGGCTGGACGACATGCTCCGGCACGCTGCCGGTGTACGACTCGTAGGAGGCGATGATCACACCGAGAAAGACCAGGACGAAGCCCGCCAGGGCCGCGGACGCCCCGAGGATCGCGACCACGACGTCTTTCGGTTCGATCAAGTCCCGCCAAGAATAAAGAGAGGCCCGGTTACCCGGGCCCCTCCGATGGGCGATACGCCCTCTCCCCAACCTGCGATTTAGCAGCCGGGCGGCGGCTGGTGGAAGAACGCGAACGGGTTCAAGGCACCCATGAACGTGTAGCGGCCGTTGGCCGAGTCCTGCGCGGGCTGCGAGGTCGTGTTCGGGTTCGAGCGCATGAACCACGGCAGGAACGCCTCGTCCTCCGGGTGGTAGGTGCCGTCGCTGAAGCTGTTCTGGTCGAACGGATTCTCGCCCTGCGAGAAGCCGATGCCAAGCACTGGGTCACCGGTCTCGAGCAGGTTGTTGCAGCCGTACTGCGGTGCGGCCGGCGAGAACCACGGCTGGACGGTGTTCGTGCCGAATGGGTCGTTGGCCCACTCGGAGAGCTCATGGCTCAGCCCGTGGATGTCCTGCCGAGCCCACTGCCTGGCCGGGTTGAAGAAGCCGGCGGTCAGCCAGGACGACCAGACGAAAGTCTGGACGCGCTGGCGGCCATCCTGCTCTTCGCCCTGTGCCGCGCCCGTCGTGTCGATGGATCCGTGCGCGCCCAGCACGCAGCAGTGCATCGGGTTGTTGTCGACGTAAGCCAGCACGTCCTTGGTAAGGAAGATGGCCAGCCGATTGGGTTTGAGGTAGTGCAGCTGCGCGGTCAGGGCCTCGACTTGGGGCTGGAGCCACGTCACGTCGACGTCGCCGATGGTGACTCCTCCCCTGCTCGTCAGGGTAGTGCCGAAAGCGGTCGGGACGGCGATGGTGATCGGCGCGTGGACCTGCGGGCGCTGGAGGGTCAGGTGGTAAGACGTCCCGACCTCATTGAACTCCGAACGCATCTCGGCATCCAGTAGCTGGACGTCGTTGTTGCCGGTGGAGAGGCTTCCGCCAGCACCCTTCGCCCCACCCGAGGTGCTCGCCGCGGCGGTGGTGGAGTAGTCGCCCTCTGCAAACAGGGGCGATGCCAACACACCGGCCACGCTGGCTGATCCGTCGAATGACCTCCCCGCGATGGTGAGGTTGACCGGGACGATGTCGACCCCGATCGTCGCCGAGCCCTCCTCGGACGTGGGGTCGGCGCCGACGATGCTGTAGCTGTAGGTCACGCCGTTCACCGGGTTGGTCGACTGACCGACCCAGTGCCGGATCGTGTGCGCGGCCTCCTGCGGAGCGGTCTCCTGAAAGCTGTTCGAGGTGGAGTTCAGGTCCTCATCGCCGATTTGGTGCGGGGACGGGTCTTCGGCCAGGCCCGTCGTGGAGAAAACGAGCGCGCTGACGGTGGCGACAACGACGGCGAGCGGAAGACGAAACGGCATACACACCCTCTTACAAACCCCTACGACACACCCTCTACGGTCGCGCCCGCGAGTCGAGAAAGCGTACCCAGGCCCAGGAGCGAAATGAGCGAATAACGAAGGTTTTACAAATCGGCTCAGCCGAGGCGCGCGCGGATCCGGCCCCACGCCTCTTGCGCCGGCAGCAGGACGTCCGCGACGCCCGTCAGGGCCCGGCCGACCTCCTGCCGGAATCGGTCGGCAGTCGCATCGTCGAGCGCTTCGCCTCGGGGAACATCCAGCCACCGGAACACCGTGCCGACTCCGCGGTACCAAGCCTCGAGGGCGGCGACGTGTTCAGGCGGCACAGCCGCTTCCAGGGCCGGCCGGTAGCCAAGGATGAACTCCTCGGGTGAGCAGCTGAATGTGGCCGGCTGCTCGACGAGGAAGTCGTAGAGGTCGACGACCCCCTGGCGGGCGTGGGCCCGCAGGTCCTCGAGAGCACGTGGCTGGTTGGACTCCCACGTGTCGATGCCACGGATCATCCAGCCCAGGGGCCGGAAGGCATCGGCACCCGGCTTGCCGGTCTGCCGGGCGAGCTGGTTGTTGACCAGATCCATGAGCCGGGCGTTTTTTCGGTCGAGCATCTCCGCGTTCCTTTCGGTTCGGATAACGCGAAATGGGCAAAATCATTGGAGCGCCGCCGTAGCTCAATTGGCAGAGCAGCTGTTTTGTAAACAGCAGGTTACGGGTTCGATTCCTGTCGGCGGCTCCAATCAGCGGTGAAACCTCGCGAGTGCATGCTCCGGCGTGCTCCGAACGACTGACGGGCGAGCGAGTGCATGCTCCGGCGTGTTCAGAGCAGGTGGGCGGCCAGGAACTCCAGGATCTTGCTGTTTGCCGTGACCTGGTTCGGCAGCGTCGCGATGCCATGACCCTCGTCCTCGAAGATCAGCAGCTCCGACTGGGCGACCGCTTCTGCGATCTGGATACTTTCCCCGACAGGTACCCGCGGGTCGTTCCGGCCGTGGATCACCAGCAGCGCCGCCTTGATCGTGCCCGCGCGATTGATGGGGCTGATTTCACGCAGAAAGTCGGACTCGGGTCCGTTGGGGTCCCCGTACTCGTTAATCCTCAGGACCCCGCGCCACGGCGGCATGTTCTGGAAGAACGTGTGCCAGTCGGCGATCCCGACCGTGTCGACGCCGGCGTCCCACAGGTCCGCATCCTCGACCAGGACCGCCAGGGTCATGAATCCGCCGTAGGAGCCGCCCATCGCCGCGGTGCGCGTCGCCAAACCTGAGCCCTTGAGGAAGCGCGCCGCTTCGCATCCGTCTTTGACCGAGTTCCAGCGCAGGATCTTGTCGTCCAGGCGTTGGTAGCGAATACCGTACCCGGTCGAACCGCGGACGTTGGGGAGCAGAACGTTGATCCCGATCGAGGTCAGCAGCTGCGCAGCCGGTAGGTACCCGCCTCGCGACTGGCCCTCGGGCCCACCGTGGAAGTACACGACCGCGGGTCGTGGTGCGTCGTCAACCTTGTACAAGATGGATGGGATGGTCAGTCCGTCGAAGCTCGGGTAGGACGTCTCCTCGGGCTCGGCCAGGCTTGGCGGTAGGTCGGAGGTAAAGGTCCAGCGCGTCCCTCCCGACCATTGATAGATCTCCGCCGGCCGGGTCGCCAGCTCCCAGCTCACGAACAGGCTCGCCCCGTCCTCGCTCCAGGCGAGGTGATAGCTCTGCTCGCCGGAATGATCCGCGATGACGATGCCGGGCGGAAGCAGTGCGCGGTCGAGCTCGCGGTCCATCTCGACCACCCGGACGCTGTCGTAGATCCCCTCGTTCACGACGACAGCGAGCCTCTTCCTCTCGGGGTCCAGGGCCGTGCCCTCGACGTCGTGCTCCTCGCTGAGGAGCCATCGCGAGACAACTTCGGGTTGCGCAGGGTCAATCAACGCAAGGCCGAGGAAATCGCGGTCCGCGTCAGTCGCAACCAGGATGCCCTCGTCCAGCCACTCGACGGGGAGGGCGCGCAGCGCGCCTGGGAGGAGCCGCGTGAGCCCGCCGTCCCGTTCCAGGATGTAGCTCTCGGTCGGCGTTCCCATGCTTTTGCTCACCACGGCCCGGTTGCCGTCTCGACTCCATGCCCCCCACATCCAGAAGCCGCGTGGCTCGGCCCACCGCGTCATCCCGCCCGTCGCGAGATCCAGCTCGCCCAGCACGACGTCTGCCTGCCCACCTGGATTCCATCCCAGGCCCACGCGCCGCTTGTCGGGGTGCAAGGTGACCGATTGATGGATGGCCCGGGCGTCCGTCGTCAAGGGCCGGTAGTGGCCGTCGGCGATGAGAGCCAGCTGCCAGATCTCGTTTCCGCCCCGGTCCTCGCGGACGAGCAGGCCGAGAGGCGTGTGGGCGTGCGGCACCATGCGGGTCTCGCTCGCAAAGACCAGCTCCGGCTCGGCGCCGGGCGCGGTCTGGCGGTACACCTGCGGGTGGCCGCCTCGGTTGGAAGCGAAGTAGAGGCTTCCGTCGGTGGCCGGAAGTGGGCGTGTTGCCCGGGAAACTGAGAGGAGGCGTTCGATCTTTGCGCGGTTGGTCGCGGCCACCATACGATTTTCCCGTGAACACCGAGGAGAGGGCGCGGCTGATCCAGCAATACAGGGACGGCTACCGCGAGGTGACCGAGGCGCTTGAGGGGATCACCGACGACGAGCTCGACCGCTCTGTGGAAGGCGACTGGACTCCGCGGCAGATCGCGCACCACCTCGCGGACAGCGAGATGATGTCGGCGATCCGTATCCGCCGCCTGTTGGCCGAGCCCGACCCCGTCATATATGGATATGACGAGAAGGCGTTCGCGGAGCGGCTGACCTCGGACCGGCCGATCGCTCAGTCGCTCGAGGCGATGCGCTGGGCGCGCGAGACCTGCGCGCAGCTGCTCGACCGGATGACCGAGGCCGACTGGCGAATCGTGGGCACCCACACCGAGAGTGGCCGCTACGGAACAGAGGACTGGCTGAAGATCTACGCCGCCCACGCGCACGACCACGCGGGCCAGATCGCCCGCGCGCGCGGGAGGTCGTAGGGGTGGCGACGACCAGGTCCCTGCTCGACGCCGCGGTCGCCCTGGCGCAGACCCGCCGCAAGTCAGACCTCGACGACCTCATCGAAGAGCTGCGCATCCCCTCGATCAGCACGCTCCCCGAGCGTCGCGAAGACTGCCTGCGCAATGCGCGATGGCTGCGGGATCGCTTCGATGCGATGGGCATGGAGACCCAGATCGTCGACGTGGTCGACGGCGGCCTGCCGGTGGTGATCGCCGACTGGCAGGGCCGGCCGGGCAAGCCCCACCTGACGATGTACGGCCACTACGACGTGCAACCGGTCGACCCGGTCGACGAGTGGAAGTCGCCGCCCTTCGAACCGGCCGTGCACGGCGGCGAGCTGTGGGCACGTGGCGCCGCCGACAACAAGGGCAACCACATGGTTTGCGTCAAGGCGGCTGAGCACCTGCACGCCGCGGGCGGCCTTCCTATCAATGTGCGCTTCGTGATCGAGGGCGAGGAGGAGATCACGGGTCCATCGCTGCCGCACTATCTCCGCGCCCACGGCGCGCAGCTGAAGACCGACGCCGTGCTCATCTGGGACAGCGGCATGGACGAAGACGGCCGACCGACTCTAGCGACCGCGCTGCGTGGACTTCTCTATACCGAGCTGCGTGCGAAGGGCCCTGCCGTGGACCTGCACTCAGGGACGTTCGGCGGTGTGGCGCCCAACCCGATCAACACGCTGGCCCGCGTCGTCGGCGAGCTCAAGGACCGCCATGGCCACGTCACCATCCCGGGTTTCTACGACGCCGTGCAGCCGCCAAGCGCTGAGGAGCTGGCGGCCTGGAAGAAGAACGACGCGAAATATGTCCAGAGCATGAAGCGGATGACCGGTGCGAAGGCACTCGAAGGCGAGGACGGTTTCCTCGCGCTCGAGCGCACAGGCAGCCGTCCAACGCTCGACGCCAACGGTTTCCTGGGCGGGTTCACAGGCAAGGGCGCGAAGACGGTCATCCCGGCGGAAGCGTCGGCCAAGGTGAGCATGCGGCTCGTGCCCGACCAGGACTGGCAGGCGATCCTGGCCGCTTTCACGAAAAGGGTGAGCGAGCTGACCACGCCGGGCGTCGAGATCACTGTCGAGGTGCTTGGCTCAGCGCCTCCCGTCACATGCAGCGTCGAGCACAAAGCGGCGCACGTCCTGCGTGCCGCGTACAGGGAGGCGTTCGGCAGCGACACGGCGCTGATCCGGGTCGGAGGCTCGATTCCGGTGGCGGTCGATTTTCAGGAAGCGGTCGGCGCGCCCCTGGTGATCAGCGGCATCGCGCAGGCGGACTCGGCCATCCACTCACCGAACGAGCACCTTGTCATCGATAACTACCACCGCGGGATCGAGGCCGTGATCCGGTTCATCTGCGGGCTGGCGGAGTAACCACGCCTCGTATCGCCTCGGGGAAGGGGTATCAACTCTCAGGAGGCGTCAGATGCGAAGGATGCTTCGGAACCTCGTGACCAGCGTGGCATGCGGAGTCCTGTTGACGGCGGCCAGTGGAGTGTCGGCGTTCGCCCTTCAGACGCCGTCGACCGGACAGCCCGGCGCTCCAGCCAACACATGCGGAGAGAGCAACCCGGTGACGCCCGGGAACGCGGCCAACTCTCCCGGCTCGCCTTTCAACCCGACCGGTCAGGCTGGGAACGTTTATGCGGGAAACCCGGGTACCGCGTCTCTCGCGCACTCGAACAGCACGGCCGCCGTGTCGCAGTACGACACGGCGTGCGTTCGGCTGAGCGGTCACAAGTAGCCTCTAGCCACTAGCCCCTTTCGACATGGTGGCCTCCGCCGACTCGCGGAGGTCACCCGTCGGTTGTTCAGCAGCCGCCATCTTGGCCGCCGCGGCAAGGACTGCCAGCGCGGCGACCAATGGGACGGCCATCGCCAGACGGAGACCGAAATGGTCCGCCATCGTCCCGATCAGCGGCGGGCCGGCGATCGTCCCCGCGTACGCCGAAGCCATGACCAGGGCGAGCGAGGTTCCCGACTGGCCAAGGTTTGCTCCGGCGGCGAAGGCAAGCGGAAGGACAACGGCGGTGCCCATGCCCACGAGAGCGAATCCCGCCACTGCGACCGGTAGGACCGGAAACGCGATCGCGAGCGCAAGGCCCACAACGGCGACCAGGGCGCCGATCCTCGTGACCGTCGCCCGGCCGGTGCGCGCGGTCAGAAGGTCGGCGCGAAAGCGGACGAGCATCGCGGCCAGTGCGAAACCTGAGAAGCCTGCGGCCGCGGTACCGGCGCTGGCATGGCTGAGATCGCGCAGATAGAGCGCGCTCCAGTCGCTGGTGCCTCCTTCCGCGATGATGCCGGCGAAGCTGATCGCCGCGACTGCGATGATCGGCCCGGTCAGAGGCGATGAGGTCCACCCTCTCCGGCGCGGGCCCTCCGCTGCCTTTGGAACAAAGTCCGGGAGGAAGCTCAGGAACCACGCTGAGGCGATCGCGATCACGACGCCGGTTGCCACGAACTGCTGCATCGGCCCGACCCCGATGAACGCGGCGGCGCCGGCGACAAGCGACCCAAGAAACGCACCAAGGCTCCAGAAACCATGGAATCCGTTGATGAGCGGTTTGCCTTCGATACGTTCGAGCTGAGCTCCCAGGGCGTTATCGAGAGTGTCCATGAAGCCCCACAGGAACCCGACGGTGAAGAGCGACGCCACGAGTGCGACGAGGTTTGCAGCCAGCGCGGGGCCGACTGCGACGACGCACAGGGCGAGGAGGCCAAGACGCACATATCGGCTTGCCCCTCGACGAATCACCAGGCGCGAGGCCAGCACTCCCGCGATGCCGCCCAGCGACGCGCCGAGCAGGGCGATGCCAACCTGACCGTCAGTGAGATGGAGGTGATCCTTGAGCGCGGGAATGCGTGGGATGAGGCCGCCGACTGTCACGCCGAACGCGAGGAATGCGATCGAGACCGCTGTCCGCTGGCGAGCGATCAATCCGAGGGAAGCAGCTCGAAGGTCGCCTGCTCCCCGGGTGTCAGGGGCTCACCAGGCCTGGACGGCTTGACCGTAGAGCCATATTTGCCGCGGATGATCCGCGAGGCGGCGCGCGCCTCGTCGGGGTCGGCGATCAGCCGCGGCTTCACTTTCAGCTTCCGCCCGCCGAGGTCGAGGACCGCCTCGCCGCGCGCCACGAAGTTCTGCGGCCAGTCGCGGACCATTCCCCGGCCGGATCGGATGTAGAGGTGCTCGCCATCAGTTGAGATCCAGATCGTCACATGAACCGGCTTGCCCGTCTTCCGGCCGTAGGTCGTCAGGGTGACCTCGGGCTCCCTGGCTGCCGCCTCGAAGACATCGCGTGCGTGCGTCGGGGCCATGGGCTACGATCCCCCAGCCATGTGGCGCCGCAGCTCCCGGCCGTTGCTCATCGTGTCCATCGCAGTCTCCCTCGTGCTGGGGTCGGTGGCATTCCTCTTCAACTCTTCAGTCGGTTTGTCAAATTCCGTTGCCGTGGGGGCAGTGGGCGCCGCACCACGAGTCGCTCCGCCAGTCGACAACCAGAACCACCTCTATGTGCTGGACGGATGGGGTGGCGTTCATCCTGTGGGCGCATCGCCTCAGCTGGCGACGACGACGATGTGGCCCAACAAAGACATCGCTTACAGCCTGGCCCTTTTTCCCGACGCGAGCGGCGGATACGTCCTCGATGGATGGGGCGGCCTCCACCCGGTTGGCCTGGCGCCGGCCGCCGACAGCCATGTGAGCTGGCCGAACTGGATCGGTGCTCGCGAGGTCGTGATGGCGCCGTGGTCCTCGACGATCGCCCCGGACGGCTACTTGCTCGACGCCGACGGAGGCATCCACCCGTTCGGGGGCGCACCGCCGGTCACGGGCAACACGGTATGGCCGGGTGAAGGCATCGCACGCGCGCTCGTTCTGACATCCAACAGCACGCCGTCGGCGGTGGCCGGATATACGCTCGACGGTTTCGGCGGAGTCCACCCCTTCGGTGGCGCACGTGCGGTGTTTGGTGCGGCTCACTGGGACACGGACATCGCTCGTGGGCTCGTCTTGCTCGACGGCGGCGGCGGGCTGCTCGTGAGCGGGTACACGCTCGACTATTCGGGCGGCATCCATGCCTTCGGGGCGGCGCCCGCCGTGACGCCATCGGCGCAATGGCCGGGGCAGGACATGGCCGACTCGATGGTCGCGTGGACGCGAGCTCCAGCCTCCTCGCCGGGCGGATGGGTGCTGGACCGCCACGGCGACATTCACCCGTGGGGCAGCGCGCCCTCGCTTGCGCCGTCGCAGACGTGGGCGACCTGGGACATCGCCCGTGGCCTCGCTGGCGGCGGGAGCGGTGGCGGCAGCACGGAGCGCCTGATCCTCGACGCCTCGCCCTTGAACGACGGCTGGGGCGCCTACTACAACCAGCGCGACACGCGATGGGCAGCGGCGAGCGTCGGCTCGGCGACGTATCCCGTGTGGAAGATCGGCTGCCTCCTATCCGACCTCGCGATGGTGTACTCGCACTTTGGCTTTGGGTCCACCACGCCGGCGACCATCGCGGCGCACACCGAGTGGTTCAACCCGAGCGGCGCCATCTTCAACTCGGCGCTCAGGGTGCCGGGCCACTCGACGTCGATCGTCATGAACCCGGACCCGTCCTGGATCGCGGCGCAGGTGTCGGCCGGACATCCTGTGATCGTGGGCATGAACCTGCCCAAGGGCACGACGCACTTCGTCGTGCTGACGGGTCGAAACGGCGCGTCAGATTACTGGACGAATGACCCCTGGGAGCAGAACGCGATGCACGTGACCTTTTCGGGTGACTGGTTCACGCGCGGCCCTGTGTACGAAGCCATCGTCTTCATCTGACGCGCCGAGGTTTTATTTAGTCAGCTGTCCGCGTCCCGCGCCAGCCGGGTGCGCGGTCGTGTGGACGTTGACGTAGTAGTTGCCAGGGTGCGCCGCGATGTCGGCGAGAAGCGCCGGATCGCCCGCACGGCAACCGCTGTTCACAACATTGCCGCCGCCAAAGAACGGAAAGATCGGCGGATTGGCCACTCCGGGCCCGCCTTTGTGAATGTGCGCGGCAGTCACCGTCTGAGTCGTGGTGTAGTCGAGGTCCCAGCACAGCTCGCTCTGGCCGAGGTTGATGGTCACCTTGGCCGTCCCGGTCAGGTCAGAGGTGGGGGCGGAGGGCACTTCATTAGCGCCAGCGAGCGTAGTCGTGAAAGGCCTTCCCCCTTCCCCATTGATGCCGTCGGTCTGGCCCGCCAGCGCATCGTTGGCGAAACCGAACAGCGCGATCGGAACCAAACAGATCCCAAAGAGCAGCAGACGTCTCATGCCTTTCCTCCAGCCAGAATTTCCCCTCCCCGACGTATCTCGTGCTACCGCGACGGGTTACACGCCACCTCCGCGAAATACGAGGTTGAAGCTCGAGGCGCAGACGATTGGCGCCACATCAATCTCGTCGAAGGTGATGACCTCCCACTGCTGGGTGGCTTTGGCTTCGTTCAGCCTGGGCCAGCTGCCTGCCGCTCCTGCTTGCAGCCAGCGGTCACTCGACCAGAGCAGGAGGCCGGGCGCGAGCTCGTCGACTTCGTTGGGCTGTCCGCCGCATGAGTCGGCCGAGACCGTGCCCTGGTAGGTCCACGGCCCACCGGGTGCCGTCGCCTGCTCGATGGCGGTTCCGGTGCCGGCACAGTAAGGACAGCGCGGCAGGCTCATGGCGATGTAGTAACGGCCTTCGTGCACGAACTCCGAAGGCGACTCGACGCCGCCCCATGGCGCGAGCTGGGGGTAGTTCATGATCACCGCGGGCGCTCCGGTCCCGGTCGTGTACGCGCTGTTCAAGCGCTCCTGGAGGAGGCGGCCGCCTCGGCTCCACACCAGCCACGCAATCCCCGCCCCGTCCACGAACAGTCCCTCGTCGCCGTCCTGTGCATGCGGATTGCCGCGCCAGTCGGGAACGCCTTCATCGTGCAGGTCCGGCTTGGCGGCCAGCGTGAATGGGCCGGTCGGGTTCGGGCTGGTCAGTACGCGGTATCCGTTGGCGGTGAAGTTGGGTGTGTTGAGCCACAGGACGTAGAGGCGCGTCGACTTGTTGAAGACGACTTTCGGCCGGAAGCAGCCGTTGCCGGGGGCTGAGGGCTGGTGCATGCACAGGTTTTGCCATGCCGCGGACGTGGCGTCGAAGAGGGGCCATGGACCTTCCCAGTCGACCATATCGTTCGAGCGGTAAACCTGCGCACCGCAGTAGGGCGTGGATGGGTCCGTCCAGTAAAAGCCACAGGCGTAGGTCTCGCCGTACCAGTAGAAGAATCCGTCTTGGGCTCTCAGGATCGTGCCGCTGTGGGCGTCGATTGATGCGCCGGCGGTGGTGGAGCGGGGGCCGTTGGTGATCGAGACCGCTCTGACCGAGACAGTGGGTGGCGCGGCGCCTGAGATCAGGGGCGCGGCGACGAGGATCAGCACTCCCGCGAACAGTCCCCAATGCAGCCTCGACATCCCGTTGCTCCCTCGAGGGGCGGGACGATAAGCGGCAGGGCACGCGTTTGCGCCGAGCTATCGGTAAAGACTTGCTCGGTTCGGGCTTTTCTTTGTGCCGGAGCATGCACTCGCGTGCCTCTCACGCAGTTTCGACGCGCCGGAGCATGCAGTTACGGCCGCCTTCTCTCCAAGCCCTAGGCGACCTGGACATCCAGGACCAGCACATGGAACGGCCGGACTAGCATGGCCGCGTGGAACAACGCATCAGCTTGGTGACGTTTTGCGTCGAGGATCTGGCCAGGGCGCGTGCTTTCTATGAAGCGATGGGATGGACCGGAGCGCAGCAACCGGACGATGAGATCGTCTTCTTTCAGTCAGGAAGCATGGTCTTTGGCCTCTGGACAAAGCTCGGTGGTCACGGTGCACCGGGAATCGAGCTGGCCCACAACGTCCGGAGTCCAGGCGAAGTCGACACGGTGCTCAGGGAAGCCGAGCGTGCGGGCGGGAAGGTCGTGCGGCCGGGGCATCAGGCAGTCTGGGGCGGTTACACCGGCGCATTCGCGGATCCGGACGGATACGTTTGGGAGGTCGCCCACAACCCAGGCTGGACGATTGGGGAAGACGGATCGATACGCCTTCCGTAGAGCCTGTCAGAGGGTTGTGGCCTTTTGATCGCGTTAAAGGCCATGGCGGAGAGGGAGAGATTTGAACTCTCGATGGGCCAGTGACCCATAACGGTTTTCGAGACCGTCGCCTTCAACCGGACTCGGCCACCTCTCCATAGAGCCGCATCTGCTCCGGGCGCATGGCGGTCCCGACCGGATTCGAACCGGCGCTCTCGGCCTTGACAGGGCCGCGTGTTTGGCCAGGCTACACCACGGGACCGGCAGCGGCTAAGTCTACCAACGGCATGGAATGGGACTTCGAGCCCCTCTGGCGCCTTCGGCGCCACCTCCTCATGAATCGGGAGGAGCGGGGGAACCGGCAGACCCCATACCTATAATTCCCTCCGGCGTGGGCGACACCGATCGTTCAAGTGCAGGCTCCCCGGACGAGCTCCGGAGGCGGTTCCAGATCCTGGAGCGGGTCGCGATCTTCTTCACGCTCCCGGACAACATCCTCCATGCCATCGCCCGGCGCCTCGCCCCGGCTTCAGCCGCCAAGGGATCAGTGATCGTCCACCAGGGCGACCCTGGCGACACCATGTTCATCGTCGAATCCGGCCGCTGCGAGGTCTACGTCGAGGAGTCGCCTGGCCACACGATCACGATCGCGCTGATGGGCCCCGACGATTTCTTCGGCGAAATGGCCTTGATCTCTGAAGAAACGCGAACCGCCAGCGTGCGCGCGCTCGAGGACTGCCGCCTGCTGACTCTCGACCGGAAGACCCTCTATGAGACCGTGCCCGCGGACTCCGACGCGCTGATCGAGCTGACCAAGCTCGTCGAACAGCGCAAGGACACCCTGCCCAACCTGATCGCCCGCGCCCGGATGGTCGCGCCTGAGCAAGCTGCCTCGACCGTGGCCGTCTACTCGCCGAAGGGCGGTTCGGGCCGCACGACGATCGCCGTCAACCTGGCGGCGGCCCTGGCCAAGCGGTTTCCCGGCGAGGTGCTGCTCGTCGACCTGGCCCTCCCCTACAACCACGCCGCGCTGATCTCCTACCTGACCCCCACCGGCTGTCTCGCTGCCGCGAGCCAGGTGCCCCCGCAGAACTTCGAAGAGGCGGTGCTGGGCGCCATCCTCCATCACCCGGGCGGCATGATGCTGCTCCCGGGCGTTCTGCGCGCCGAGCAGGCGGACCTCATCACCGTCGATCTGGTCAACCGGGCGATGGGCATCCTGGTCAATGCGTTCCGATACATCGTGTTCGACCTCGGTGTCGCATTCACCGACATCGTGATCAGCGTTCTTGACCACTCTCAGCGCGTGCTCGTCCTGGTCACCCCAGAGTTGTCGTCGCTCAAAGATGTCGGCGAGCTGCTCAACATTTTCACGAACGTCCTGAACATCGTTCCCGGCCGCGTGATCCTCGCCCTGAACAACAAGGTGCCGAAGTCCGTCGTGAGCAAAGAAGACGTGGTGCGGACGCTGAAGCAGGAGCTCGCGGTCGAGATCGACTTCGACGGGACCAAGCCGGATGAGGCGGCGGTGAAGGGCGAGATCCTGGTGCTGACTGACCCTAAGAGCGCGTTGTCGCGCGGCGCTGAGCAGCTGGCTCAGATCATCGCCGGATCGACGGCGGCTGAGACCAAGGGCCCCGAAAAGAAGGGCGGCTTCAAACTCGGACGCCGGTAAGGGGACTCCTGCCCGTTCGCGGGGAGGTGGCGCGCAGCGCCGGTGGGGCTGGTAACATCCCAGCTGTGATCGAACAAGCTGTCGTCTCACTCACCTCCGAAGCCCAGTCGCGCCTGAAGGAGCTCCTGACCAAAGAGGCCAATCCCCAGCTCGCCCTCCGCATCTTCGTCAGCGGCGGCGGCTGCTCGGGCATGCAGTACGGCATGGCTTTCGACGACCAGCGCCGCGCCGACGATCTGGTGATCGAAAACGAAGGCGTCCAGATCCTGGTCGACGACTTCAGCGTTTCCTACATCCGCGGCTCGGAGATCGACTATGTCGACAGCCTGATGGGCGCCGGATTCACCGTGCACAACCCCAACGCGGTGCACTCGTGCTCCTGCGGCCACTCGTTCGACACGGGCGACGACGCAAGCGGTGCGCAGGCCTGCGGCTGCGGCCACTAGACGCTTCGTTCCAGACGCCTTAGAGAGATAGCGCTTCTGACCCTGGGCGTTCTCACGCCCATCGGGATCCTGGCCGTCAATGCGTCCGCGTTCGTGATGGTCCACTTGACCGAGTTCCGCATCGGCATCGCCGCCTGCGCCCTGGTCAGCGGTCTGGTCTTGAACGGTCTCACGGCCTGGTGGCTCCTCCGGTTGGCGAGCCGCAACGCCCCGCCCCTCTATCGCGAATATCGCGTCTGGGCGGTTGGCGCCGCCGCGCTGCTCGTCCTGCTGACGGCCGGGGGTGGTGGCTATCTGACCTATGTCGGGCTGAAGGATCCGAAACGACTGCCCGATGCCCTCTCGGTCATCGTCGCGACGTTCATGCTCCTCTTGCCGCTGGCGGTCTCCGTCGCAGGCCGGCGCCTTGCGGGCATGGGCGGGATCATCCCGGTCGATGAACCGGGTGCGGAAGTCCCCACCCGGCGGCTGCGCCGCCGACCTCCCCAGCAAGTGGGGAGGTGAAGCTGCAGCGGCAACTGATTGCCCCAGCAAGTGGGGAGGTGACTAAGCTCCGGCCATAAAAAAAGAGCCCCTCCGAAGAGGGGCTCTTCAACGGTCGGATCCTTACATCATGTCGGGCGACATGCCGCCCGGCATTCCACCACCGGAGTTTCTCCTGTCCTCGGGCACCTCGGTGACCATCGCCTCGGTGGTGAGCACCATGGCGGCGATCGATGCGGCGTTCTGCAGCGCCGACCGGGTGACCTTCGCGGGGTCGACGATTCCCGCCTCGAACATGTTCACGAACTTGTCGTTGAGCGCGTCGTAGCCCTCACCCGGCTTGCTCTTGCGGATCTGCTCCACGATGAGCGAGCCTTCCTTGCCGGCGTTGAGCG
>Ga0209471_1000015_pt1 | contig 173340 bp, 169 predicted proteins | sample GraSoiAngelo_128_FD_185885 | JGI IMG/M metagenome (GOLD analysis project Ga0209471, IMG submission 185885) | Grasslands soil microbial communities from the Angelo Coastal Reserve, California, USA - 14_0927_12_20cm (SPAdes) (version 2) | ecosystem: Environmental > Terrestrial > Soil >...
CCTCGGCCAAGTCGGCCTCCTGAGCGGCTCAGCTGGGGAAGTTCAAACCGTGGATCGGTAAAGAGACCGCCCAGGCTGGGGAATTTGAGACCGGGGAAAGTTGGGGAGTTTCACACCGGGATTGACACGGACGCCCGTCTATGGGTTCTCGAACTGAAGGATCGGGAATTCGGATCTGGGGGATGCTCACCCGTTCAACTACCGAAGGGCGAGATATGGAGCAAACGAAGCCGTGATCATTACGACCGAAAAGGTGTCAAGCGAGGCTAAGCTAGTCTTCGAGGAACTGTCTCGGAGCTCAGACACAGGCCGGCCGACCGGAGCGCAGAGATCCACTAGGCAGTCGTCGCCCGTCCTAATCGAGGGATTGAGCAGCGTGCGGCCAGGTCTAATGACACAGTTGGAACGAGCATCGTTCCTGCTCGCTGCCACTAGTGTGCGGGAGGTCGCACATGCAACCGGCTTCGATATCGCGGCCGTCATCAACACGAGGTATAGCTCGGCATCCACCGATACCGCATGAGTTGAACAGCAACGAAGCTCCGGGTTGGTGCGGCGACCGGTGAGCCGCGGAGCCGGTGGGCAATAGATACACAACACTCGGGCTTGATCACCTCCGGACATCCCACTCGGGATGTCCGTCTTCGGGCAGTTGGCACCCTGCTAAGGGGGCACATCGCCCATGGACGACAGGTTGTAGCGCCCGATACCCTTCGGGGTCCCCTGCACTCGAGCGATACCAGCCGTTACCAAGGAGGAATCGCCCATGACTGGTGCCACGACAGCAACCCGCCGATCGCGCGATGCCCCCACCCGTCCGCCTCGGAGCTCGGCTACCCGAGCGTCGACGACGGCCGCCATCGCCACGCGCCTCGTGGAGGCGTCCAGGCGCAAGAGCTTCGATCCGTTCAACGACGTCGACTGGTCCATACCGATCGACGATAGCGCCTTCCACATTCCGCCCGAGTTCCTCCCCCTCTACGGCACGCGACCGTGGAAGGACATGTCCCGGCGGGAGCGGATCACGTACAGCCGACACGAGTGCGCGGCGCTCTGCGCGACCGGTATCTGGCTCGAGAATATCCTGATGCGCCTGGTCCTCCGCCATCTGTATGCCGCGCCAGCCGACAACGAGGCTCATCGCTACCTCCTCGTTGAGGTGGCAGACGAATGCCGTCATTCGACGATGTTCGGCGAGTACATCCGACGCGCGGGCACACCGGCGTACCGTCCACACCGGCTGCTGCGTCTCGCCGGCAGATTGATGCTGGCCACCGCCGAGACGACGGCGGGGTTCATCTCCATCCTCGCCGCGGAAGAGGTGCTCGACGTCAACAACCGAGCCATGATGAATACCCCAGGCATCCATCCCGTGGCCGCCACCATGGCGCGGATCCACGTAATCGAGGAGGCTCGTCACGTAGCCTTCGCACGCACCTACCTGCACGACGAGTGGCCACGGTTGGACTGGCTGTCACGGTCACGCGGCGCTGTCCTCGCACCCATCTACGTCAAGGGCACTGTCGAGTCGCTGACCAACCCTGCTGTCTACCGTGAGCTCGGCATCCCTGGGGGTTGGCGCGCCGCGCGCAGCAATCCACACCATCGGCAGCGCGTGGCGGGGGACCTCCGCAGCCTGACCGATCTGTTAGCGGAGCTTGACGTCATCAACCGGTGGAGCCGCCCGGCATGGAGCGCTCTCGGCCTCCTGCCTGCATCATCGCCTGTGAGTGCCGCAACGAGGACGACGCGAGCCCGCACCACCGGTCGCCTGACACAGGTGGCTGGTGGCTGAGCTGCGCCAGCAGAGGCACTCTTGCCCAGCCCCCCTTTGTTCGGGTAGATACCGAACTGCCAGGCCGATTCTTCCGTCGCCGAGCGACATGCTCGCGGACGGTCGGGGGATGTGAGAGAACGATCTGCGGGTATATCCCCGTAGCACGGTGTCCCTCGAGTGACCAAGGCGATCCGCGGGTGGCCTGGCCGACCTAGCGCTGGGCTTTGCGATTGGATCATTCGGAACCGTTTGGCGAGACCCGATCGCATGTAGCTCTTTGGCCCCCTCCCCGTGATACGGAGTGAGCGGGCTGAAGCCGTGCTTGTCGTGGTGTCACGCGTGCGGTTCAGCGTTCGCGGGTTGCCTCGACCAGAAGGAGGCCAACTGTGACTGAAGGGCTCGGCAAGGAGATAGAGGATGCTCAGAAGGCCATGGGCGAAGGCGTTGATGAGCTGAAGAAGAAGGCTGGCGAGCTGATCGATGAGGCGACGAAGAAAGCCAAAGAAGGCTTGGATAAGGCTAAACAAGCGCTAACCCCCGAAACGATCAAAGAAATCAAGGAGATTGACAAGGCAATTAAGGAAGCAGTCCCAAACCTAGTGGGTCTTTTGCCAGGCCCTGCCCAGCAGGTAGTCGAGAAGCTAGACAAGCTCATTGAGAAGCTTGATCCACCAGAAGACGATCCGGAGGGTGCGGATGGCCATGTAGTAGCCCTGGGTGGACTGATGGAAAAGCAGCTCAAGCCGCTGATTGACGACATCGGTGCACGTGCTAAGCAAGAGATCGCGCTGATAATGCAGCGATTGGAGCTCACATATGACCTCCTGCTCATACTTGACGCGGAGGCAGGCAAATTGGCCGAAGTTGTGACGCTTGGTTCATCGACAGGCGCTTGTTATTCGCGGCGCGGCTGCACCGGGACCCTACTCCACTCGAACGTGACGGCCACCTATTGCTGGCAACACGGCGGAATGAGTTGGAAGGACAGCGCCGGCAAATGCCACCCCTTGCGTTAAGCAGAGGCCGAGGATTGGGGCCGCCGCCAAGAGTGCGAGTAGGGGGTGGCACGCCACGCCCTCTGCCTGCAGCCCGGCGTGGAACGCCACGACCCCTCCGGTGGGTACAGCAGCCGGCGCGTTCGGCAGTCAATCGTCGTCGTGGCCGCACCACCTTCAAGGGCGGCTACATCAGGGTCCACCTGCGGGGGGATGGGTATTGCCGGCCGAACTCGGCACCGGTGCTAGTCTCGCCGAGCCCTCCACGCGTCAAGCATGTCGCGCGCTTGGAAGTGCACGTATCGGTTCACCATCGCTAGCGTCGTGTGCCCCAGAGCACGCTGCAAGACGAGGCTGTCGACACCACCAGCGAGCGCGCGGGTGGCGAACGTGTGTCGCAACTTGTGTGGATGAACATGGATCCCCGTCTTCTCCGACAGCCGCTTCATCACCAGCTTGACTGCAGTTGGCGACATCGGCTCCAAGTCGTTGGTCCGCAGGTTATGCCGGGTGCTGAGGAACAGGTGCCGGCACCGGGTCTCACGAGGACGTACGTTGCGGATGTACGCAGCGATGCGCTTCGAGAACGTCGTCGTCGTCGTGTCGAGAGGAACGATTCGGTCCTTCCGTCCCTTCCCCTGCCGCACCCTGAGGTACTGCCCGTCGCTCCCGTCCACGAGGTCATCAAGCACCACGTTGCAGACCTCTCCGAGCCGCACACCGGTGCGGAGCATGAACTCGATGAGGAAGCAGTCGCGCTCCGTCCCCGCCGCGGCAAGCACCCGACGCTCGTCGGCCTCACTCAGGGTCGCCGGCTCGGTGACGGGAAGGCGAGGAGCGGAGATCTCCAGGGCCTCGCCCGGGACCCCCCACCCTTCCCGCTTGCAGAAGCCGAGGAAGTTGCGCATCACCCGGTGGAAGGTGGCCACCGTCCCCGCGGCCAGTCCAGCGTCGAGGAGTTCGGCCTGGAAGTCTCGCAGCGCTCGAGGACTGACCTCGTTGACGTTGTGAACGTCGTAATCGGCGATGAATTGCTGTGCCCGGGGACCCAGCAGATAGGTGCGGTAGTTCTCGATGGTGGCGACGCTGCAGTTGCGAGCCCGAGCGTCGCGCAGAAAGGCCTCGACCGCCGACGACCACGTCGCCGACAGCCCCGCACCGTCCGCCGAGGTCAATCGCCGGGCGCGCCAGTCCTCGCCGCGGCGATGGGGGCGGACGGGCACCTGGGGCATGCCCGCAGCGTACCCCCTTGCTACTAAAAGTTCAAGTAAGTGGTCTGAAGAATGTGACCACTTTCTTTGAGGTTTTCGACCGACGGGTCAAGCCACCTGGTTGTTGACTTCGCTCAACTCGAAACCAACTCGGAGGCGGAGCTGGGAGCGGGAGACGGGTTTCGAACCCGCGACCCCTACCTTGGCAAGGTAGTGCTCTACCGCTGAGCTACTCCCGCTCGCGGCGGCCGAGTATACCGCAGCCCTGGATCACCGACCGCCGACAAAGACGCTGTTCGCCTCAGCGTCCGCGGAAGTGCGCTTGCCGTTTCTCGAGGAACGCTGTCACCCCTTCGGCGAAGTCCTCTGAGGCGGCCGCCAGTGCCTGCAGGTCCTCCTCGTGTTGCAGCTGTGAGGCCAGGTCGCTGGTGAGCGAGAGGTTCAGCACCCGTTTGATCAAGCCGATCGATCGCGGTCCCCGTGCCAGGCGCGCCGCCAGTTCGGCCGCGACCGCGGGCAGGTCGTCGTCGGGCACCACGCGGTTGACCAGGCCGACCGCCTGCGCGTCCTCGGCGGAGAGCTCGTCGCCGAGCATGGCGATCTCGGCCGCCCGGGCCATCCCCACCAGGCGGGGGAGAAAGAAGGTGCTCCCCGCGTCGGGCACCAGCCCGATGCGGACGAACGCCTGGATGAACCGTGCGCTGCGGGCGGCGACGCGCAGGTCGCACGCCAGCGCCAGCGACATCCCGGCGCCGGCGGCAACGCCGTTGACCGCGGCGAGCACCGGCTTCTCCATCGTCCGCATCGTGGTGATCACCGGCGCGTAGTGGTTGCGCAGCCGGGCCCGGACGTCGAGCTTGCCGGTGTGGGACGCGTCGCGCAGGTCGGCGCCGGCGCTGAACCCGCGTCCGGCGCCGGTCAGCACCAGGGCGCGGATGCTGTCGCTGTCGCGCGCCTCGATGAGGGTGGCGAGAAGCTCGTCGAGCAGCGCCGGGGTCAGCGCGTTGAGCCGCTCGGGCCGGTTGAGGGTGAGGGTCATCACGCCGGCGTCCTGCTGCACCAGGAGCGGCGAGGCGGTGGTCGCCATCGATCAGACCTCGCCGGCGCCGAGGAGGCGGAGCAGGCTGGTCAGCACGCTGCGTGGATCCCCGGTCCCGCTCGCCGTCTGGGCCAGCACGCCCAGGCCGGTGGCATGGATCAAGGCCGCCAGGTCGGCTGCCTCGATGGGGCCGTCGTAGTCGGCGACCACGCCGCCGATCCAACCGACCAGCCGCTGCTGGGTGGCGCGAGCGAGGTCGCCCTGCCCCGGCCCCTTGCCCTCACCGGGGAACTGGTGGATCAGCAGCATGAGCAGGTCGCGGTGCGGGTCGTCCTCGGACTCGAGCACCTCGACGAAGAGGCGGAAGACCCGGGTCAGCCGCGCCCGCCAGCCGGTGACCGGGGCGATGCTGGCCACGATCCGCTCCTGGAAGTCGGCCAGCGCCTCGGCCAGGACCGTCCGGAACAGGTGTTCCTTGTTCTCGAAGTACCAGTAGATCGCCCCCTTGGTCAGCCCACAGGCCTCGACGATCTCGCGGTTGCTGACCCCGGCGTAGCCGCGCTCGGCGAAGAGGCGGAGGGCGGTGCGGGCCAGACGCTCGCGGGTGGAGGCGACCGGGGAGGCGACGGCCATCGGCCCGCAGCATAGGGCGGTCGCGGCACCCGGGGTCGCCTCCGGGCCCTTCAAAGCTGGGGGGCCGCCGTCCTCGCCGAATCGGCCGAGCGCTGCAAGAAATCCCACCGCGAATGGTCATAACTGAGACAGGGGCAGTTCGTGGGGTGGCCAGGAGCGGTTGGAGGTTTCGAGGTGATGATGGACCTGCGAGAACGGGTCGCGATCGCCTTTATGGGGGTCAGCCTACTCGTCACGTTGGGGCTGGGCGGGGCCGTGGCCTACGAGCTCGGCCGGCCGGCCGGGGCCAGCACCGGCGCAGGCGGCACCGCCAGCACCGGTGCTGGGACCACCGACACCAGCGGCAGCGCCACGGTGTCCGGTCCCACCACCGGAAGTGGCACGGCGGGGACCTCAGGCACGGCGGGGACCTCCGGCACGGCCGGCCACGCGGTCGCGGGCGCCGGAGCCGCCAGGGCACCGGTCTCCAACGCCAGCATCGGCGTCGCCAACGGCGTCATCACCGTGGGCGGCACCTACGACGAGACCGGCGTCCTCGACGCCACCGTCGAGCGCGACACGGTGCGCGCCTACTTCAACCAGGTCAACGCTGCCGGTGGCGTCAACGGCTACAAGTTCCAGCTGATCGACTGCGACTCCGCCTACGACCCCACCCGCGGCCACCAGTGCTCGCAGCAGCTGCTCAGCGCCAACATCCTCGCCGTCGTCGGCTGGCTGTCGGCCAGCAGTGAGCAACCCGAGACGCCGTTCCTCACCTCGCACGGCATGCCCATCATCGGCGGCCTGGGGGTCCCGGCCGAGTTCACCGACTCGTCCTCGTATCCCTTGTCGATCGATCTCGCCAAGGGCGCCACCGGCCAGGGACTCCATGCCGCCGATATCAAGACCACCGACGGCAAGCCCATCCAGGCGCCCGGCGTGGTGGCCCTCAACACCAACTTCACCCAGCAGGTGTTGGACCATCTGCTCGCCGCCCTCCACTCCAAGGGCATCAAGGAGAAGGACGTCATCACCGTCGACGCGACCAAGCCGGACTACACGGATACGGTCATCAAGCTCCGCAGCGAAGGCGCCGACTCGATCATCGCCGGACTCGACCCCTTCTCCTACGCGCGCTTCTTCCAGGCGATGAAGCGGCAGAACTACAACATCCGCTTCTACGGCTCCGGCCTCGACAAGACCTCGGCCGAGAAGCAGTACCAGGACCAGGCTTTCACCACCGCGGAGTCGCTGACCCCGCTGGTCGAGCCGGTGGGCCACGAGAAGGACCCGGCGGTCGCCGAGTACCTCGGTGCGGTCCAGAAGTACTTCCCCCGCCAGATGGACGCACTCGATGTGTACTCGGAAGGTTCCTGGGTCGCCGCCAAGATCTTCGTCGAGGCGGTGAAGCGCATCAGCGGACCCGTCACCCGCCAGTCGCTGCTGGCCTCGCTCAACGGGATCAAGAACTTCCAGACGGGGTTAACCGTCCCGATCTCCTTCTCGGCCGGGGGTGCCCACGATCCCAACGGCTGCCTGCAATGGATCAGGCAGTCCGGTGGCACGTGGCAGACCTACTCCGGCTGGAACTGCTTCTAGGTCATAGGCGATGCTCGCTGACTTGCACTTGATCGCCCCATTGACGGTTCCTGGCCTGGCGCTCGGCGGCGTGTACGCGCTCGCGGCCACCGGGCTGGTGCTGATCTACCGCGTCTCCGGCGTGCTCAATTTCGCCCACGGTGCGGTGGCGATGTTCGCCACCTTCATCGCCTACCAGGTCTCGATCGTCGAGGGCCTGCCGGCGGTCGCTGGGCTGGTCGCGGCGTTGGTCGCCGGCGCGTTGATCGGCTTCATCATCGAGTACTTCACCATCCGTCCCCTCACCGGCCGGCCGGCCCTGACCAAGGTGGCGATCACCATCGGCTGGCTGCTGGTGCTGCAAACCGGGGCCGGCCTGATCTGGGGGGACACCAACTACCACCTCCCCGTCGAGGTGGCTCCCACCAATGGCTTCAACATTCCGATTGTCAACGTGATCGTGGGCTTCGATCAGCTGACCATCTTCCTGGTGGCGATCGGGCTCTCGCTGGGTGTCGCCGCCGTGCTGAAGTACACCACTCTGGGAGCGTCGATGCGGGCGGTCGCCGATGATCCCGCTTCCGCCCGACTGTGGGGCATCAACGTCAACCGGGTCACCGCCGCTTCCTGGATGATCGGCTCGGCCATGGCAGCGGTGGCGGGCGTGCTGATCACGCCGCTGATCAACTTCAACACCTACTCGCTCACCCTCATCGTCATCTACGCCTTCACCCCGGCGCTGATCGGCCGGCTGATCAGCCTGCCGTGGACCCTGGTCGGCGCGATCGCGCTGGGCCTGGCGCAGCAGTGGCCCACCGCCTTCACCTCCAACGGCGGTATCAACGAGGTGGCTGCGTTCGTCCTGGTGCTCATCGCCCTGGTGGTGATCTACCGTCCAGGCGTTGGAGGCGCCCGCCTCCGGCTGCGTGCCGCATGATCAGCGCTGCCCGTCTGCGCCGCTCCCTCGTCCTTGTCGGCATCGCCGCGGCCGTGGTGCTTCCGGCGCGCCTGTCGGCCTTCGATCAGGACCAGGCCGCGCTGGCGGCGATCACCGGGATCCTGGTGATCTCCGTCGTGCTGCTGTCCGGTTACGTCGGCCAGATCTCCTTCTGCCAGTTCTCCTTTGCCGCCATCGGTGCCTTCACCACCGGGGCGTTGGTCGATGGCCACGGATGGAACTTCTGGCTGGCCATGCCGGTCGGCGTTGTGGCCGCCGCCGGCGTCGGGGTGCTGGTCGGCATCCCTGCCCTCCGTCTGACCGGACTGCTGCTCGCGGTGCTGACCGTCGCCGTCGCCCTCTTCTTCGACAACTTCGTGCTCGCCACCAACACCTGGCCGGCGTTCTCGGGTGGCTCCACCCAGTGGCATCCCCACAAGCCCTCGCTGCTCGGCCAGCAACTGACCGGCGAGTACTCCTTCTATCTGTTCACCCTGGTCGTCCTGCTGCTGGTCGTCGCTCTGGTCTGGAACCTGCGCACGGGCAAGGTCGGTCGGGTGCTGCGAGCGGTGCGCGACTCCGAGCTGGCCGCCGGCACCATGGGCCTCAACGTCACCGCCTGGAAGCTGGCCGCCTTCGGCCTTTCTGCCGCTATCGCCGGTCTGGCCGGATGCCTGATCGCGGTCGCCAACGAGTCGGTGAGCGCCGGCTCGTTCGACTTCCTCCACTCCGTGCAGATCATCGCCATCGCTACGGTGTGGGGCGTCGGTTCGCTGGCCGCGGCGGGATTGGGTGGCATCTTCTTCGTCTATGGGCCGGAGCTGCTCTCCAAGACCCCGCTCTCGGCCAAGTGGTTCCCGCTGCTGGTCGGCGCGGCACTGGTCGTCCAGCTCGTCTACACGCCCGAGGGAATCGTTGCCAAGACGCAGGCCGACATCGCCCATCTGCTGCATCGCCGCACGCGCGTTCCGGTGGCCGACACGTCGATGGTGGAGGCCGCCTGATGGCGCTCCTCGAGATCACCTCGGTCTCCAAGCGCTTCGGCGGCGTGCAGGCGCTGGAGGATGTCACCTTCGAAGTCCGCGAGGGCGAGATCCTCGGCCTGATCGGGCCCAACGGCGCCGGCAAGACCACCATGTTCAACATCGTCTCGGGTGTCTTCGAGGCCGACCAGGGTCACGTGCGCTTCCGCGATCAGGACCTTCGTGGACTGCGTCCGCACCGCCGCGCTCGGATGGGCATCGCCCGCACCTTCCAGAACCTCCAGCTCTTCCAGCGGATGACGGTGCTGGAGAACCTGATGGTTTCGGTCGACGCCTTCGCCCGCCGCGGCCTGCTCGCCGACGCATTGCGGCTCCCGGTGGCGCGATTCGAGGAGAAGCGGGCGGACGAGCGAGCTCAGAGCTTGCTGTATTTCCTGGGTATCGGCCACACCGCCAACACGCTGGCCGGTGATCTCCCCGTCGGCCTGCAGCGCCGGGTGGAGCTGGGTCGGGCCCTCGCCCTGCGCCCCACCCTGCTCCTCCTCGACGAGCCTGCGGCCGGTCTCGACGCCCGTGAGACCGTTGACCTGGCCTCGACGCTGCGCCGGATCCGCGATCGCTTCAAGCTGACGATGCTGCTCGTCGACCACGACATGGCCCTGGTGATGCGCGTGTGCGAGCACATCTACGTCCTCGACTTCGGGCGGCTGATCTCCGAGGGGGCACCGGAGCAGATCCGCGAGGACGCGACGGTGATCCGCGCCTATCTCGGGGAGGCGGCCTGATGTCGCTGCTCAGCGTCCGCGGTCTGCGCACCGGCTACGCCGGCATCCCGGTGGTGTTCAAGGTCGACCTCGAGGTCGAGGAGGGCGAGGTCGTCGCTCTGCTCGGCGCCAACGGTGCCGGCAAGACGACGACGCTGCGAGCGATCTCGGGAATGATCCGGGCGATGTCCGGCGAGATCAGCTTCGCCGGGGAGTCGATCGCCAACCGCTCCGCGGACCGCATCGCCCGGCGCGGCCTGGTGCATGTTCCCGAGGGCCGCGGCATCTTCCCCTCGCTCGGGGTCGAGGAGACGATGCGGTTGGCGGCGGCGATGGCGGGAGTGTCGCGTGCAGCCGCCGGCGAGCGCATCGACGAGGTCTACACCACCTTCCCCAAGCTGGCGGAACGGCGTTCCCAGGCGGCCGGTACGCTGTCGGGCGGCGAGCAGCAGATGCTCACCCTGGCGCGCGGCATCATCGCCCGGCCGCGACTGCTGCTCATCGACGAGATGTCGCAGGGACTGGCCCCGACCATCGTGGCCGACCTCTTCCAGCTGGTCGCCACCTTTCCGCGACGCGGCACGTCGGTGCTTCTGGTGGAGCAGTTCGTCGGCCAGGCGCTGAGCGTGGCGAGCCGCGCCTACGTGCTGGAGAAGGGCGAGATCACCTTCGCCGGGAGGGCGGCCGACCTCGCCGCCGACGAGAGCTTCGTGCGCGGGTCCTACCTTGGCGACGTCACCGTCGAGGTGGAAGAGGTCGGCAGGCGGCGCCGCTGGCAGGACTCGGCCGCTGCCGGCGCGGAGAAGGCGCGCGAGGGGATCGCCGCGACCCTGCCGCCGGTGATGCGGCGTGCCCTCGAGGAACTCTCGGAGCGCGACGGGGTCCCCGTGTCCGAGCTGATCCGTCAAGCCCTGCAGGAGAACGGCGCGACTCCTTCGGAAGCCGCGACCCCCACCCCGTCGGGAGGAACCAGAGGTGGCACGTGATCGCCGCCCGGTCCGCCGGGCAGTCACCGTTGGTGCGGGATTGGTGGTGCTTCTTGCCGCCCTCGATGTGGCGACGCTGCGCAGCACCGCCAGTGCCAACGTCAACTTCGACGTGACCAACGCGACCATCAACGCCGGCGCTGATTACGTCGTCTACTTCAACGGCGCCTTCCCCAACTGGACTCCGGGCCTCGCCGCCAGCTACATCCCACTCGCCCACAGCCACATTGACAACGCTCCCTTCGCCGAGGGCACCGCCAGTCCCGGTGATACCGGCCCAGCCGGCCAGACCGCGGTCGCCACCGTTCTGAGCAAGACCCAGCCGCAGTACGCGGAGCAGAAGTACCCGCCCGGCGCCGCAAAGCCGGCAACGTTCGGCTCGCCGGGCGGCCCCTACGCTGAGGCCTCCGCCGGCGCGACCAAGGCCAGCTCCCTGGCCAGCGCCGGCGGAAACACCGCATCCGGACAGTCGAGCGCCGCGTCGGCGCAGTCGGTGAGGATCGCCGCCTTCAACGCCGCCTTCAGCGCCTGGCGGGCCCGCTTCCTCACCCCACAGGCGGCCGCCGCGCATCCCCAGGTGGTCGCCAGCGCTGCGAATCCCGATGGCACCGACGGTGACACCGCCAGCAGCTCGGTGACCCTTGACGCGGCGCAGGGGCTGATCGCGAGCGGCGACTCCCGAGTGCAGAACGCCAGCTTCGGTGGCGGCGCAGTCGACTTCCACGATGTCCACACCGCCGTCACCATCATCAATTCCGGCACCCCCAAGGCCACCATCACCGTCAACGTGGGCGACGTCACCGTCGGCGGTGCGCCCGCCTCGGTCGGCAAGGATGGGCTCACAGTTGGCCCGAACACCGTGCCCCTCGACCAGCTTCAACAGGCCAATCAGCAGCTCAACCAGATCCTCGCCGCCGCCGGTCTCACCATCACCGAGGTGGCCCCAGACATCAAGACCTCGACGGCGCAGGAGACGGTCACCGCCACCGGAGTCCGGGTGTCCGAGACCCAGCCAGGGCCACCGCAGCAGACCGTCCAGCACACCCTCGGCTACGTCTTTGCCGACAACCTGGCGGTGCCGTCCGCGGCTGCGGTCGACCTCGGCGGTCTGGGTGCCGGCTCGCTGGGTGGCAGCGGCCTGGCGACCGGCTCCGGCTATGTTCCCGGCACCGAGGGTTCGCCGGCGACGCTGGGCTCGCCAGGATCTCCCGGCACCACCGCGCCAGGCACGACGACGGCGCCACCGGCCGGCAAGAGCTCTCTGCCGGCAGCGCCCGCCTCGTCGCTGATCAAGAACAAGCCGCTCTGGCTGCTGCTCCTCTACTTCATGTGGCAGTCGCTGTTGGTGGGCACGCTGTGTAGCATCTGGTGGTGGCGCCACGGTGGCGCCATGGCCAAGGCGGCGGCGACATGAGCGCGGTCGCGCGGCGCTTCGGCCGCCTCTCCGACGGGCTCGCCGGCTGGCGCACCACGGTGGCGGCTCGGGAGGCGAGGGCGATCTGCCCGGTCGACTCCTGGCCGTTCCGGCCGCGCTATACCGACGGTCACTGCCCGCTCTGCGGCTGGGAGGCTCCCGGGGTGATCGCCTTCGCCCCGCTGTCGCGGCGCATCGGCACCTTCGGCTGGATGGTCGTCGGTATGTTCGCCGCCTCGATGGCGATGAGCGCGCTGGTGCTGGTCACTTACTTCCGCTCCTAGCGCGGAGCTCGCGCCGGACCCGGACTCGCGAGCCCGCCGCACGGCGGCGGCACGGTTCAGGCTTCGCCCAGCCTACGCAGGAGCTCGAAGGTGTAGATGCCGGTGTTGTGGCCGTCGGCCCACACCGCGTTGAGCCCGTACATGCCGACCAGCGAGATGTCGGCGAGCTCGTCCTCGCCGGGATGCAGCTCGGGGTCGACGGCGAAGCGCCCCGGTCTGCCGAACTCGCCGGAGCAGACCGCGCAGGGACAGGCGAGCCGCAGGCCGGCGAAGCCGATGCGCTGCACCGCGTCGTCGCCCCAGGTGATCACCAGCGCCCGCCCCACCTCGTCGTAGGCGAACTGTGTGGGCTGCAGGCGCGCGTCGGACTCCTCCGGCATGGCCTCGAGGATACGGGGACCGGCGCTGCCGCCGGGTGCGTCGGCACCGACGGCCATGCCCACTCGCCGCTGGCGTGCGCCCCCGACGCTCAGCGGCGCTTGCGCCGGTACCAGCTGAGGAGTGGCATCACCGCGAGGGCGGTGAGGGGAAGGAGCCCGCGATTCGGCCCGGTCGCGGTGTTCGGCAGCGAGGTGGCGGCCGTGGTGGCGCCGACCGATCCGGCGGCAGCGGGGCGGCAGTCCTTCCCCGTCAGGCCGGGCCCCCGGTTCTGCTGGATGAAGATCGGCAGGCTGGTGGCTCGAAGACCGCCGCTCGCCGGGTCGAGCACGGTGGTGTCGCCGCTGGCGATGATCACGCAGCCGTTGGCGTCGACGCTGTTGGTGAAATAGTCGCCGAGGCGGCGGTCCTGGCCGGTGGCCACGCAGGTGGTGCCGCTGTCACAGATGCCGCCTTCGTGGATCGCCCGGCCCGAGGCGTTGGTGACGGTGATCTGACGCCCCGGACTGGTGGCGTTGCCGATGTGGGCTTCGTAGATGAAGGTCTTGACGCCCGGCACCGGCTGGCCGTTGTACAGGTCGCAATCGGGGTCGACCATCCTGTCCATCTGGTACCAGACCACAGAGACATTGCCGGCGGTGCCGGCGACGCTCCACGGCCACAGGACCCGGGCGCTGCCCTGGCTGGCAAGGCTGATCGGAGTCGAGAACTGCCACTGCCCGGAACCGACGTGCTTGCCGGCGACGAACATGATGTGGTTGGGCAGCGGGGTGGGACCGCCGCCGACCAGCGGCTGCGACTGGGCGGTATTGCATCCGCCGGTGCCGTTTGCGTCGCGCTCATCGGTGTCCCAGGCGAAGTAGATGTTCTCGGCGCTGTCCATCGAGATGAGCAGGGGAGCGCCGAAGGGGGAGTAGACAGTGGTGGGGTGGACGACCTCCACCGGCTGGAACGTCTGACTCCCGCCGCTGAAGGCGGCGGCGGCGTTGGCGAGCCGGCTGATGCCGACGCCAACCGTGCCGTCGGCGTGGTGGAACACCGCGGGCTCGATCACACTGCCGTCGACCCGGTCGTAGACGAGCTTGCCGAAGCCCGAGTAGCCGCTCTTGCTGTCGAAGTTCTGGTTGTCGCTGATGCCGGTGCCGCTGCAGCTGTCGCCGTAGTTGCTGCTGTGGAAGAGCTGGTGGCCACCTCCGGTGTCGGTGTCGGTGGTCATGAACAGCTCGCCGGCCTTGCCCCCGGCCAGCCAGGGACGGTCACCCTCATGGCACTGCGGGTTGCCGTGAGGCCAGGTCTTGCCGCCGTCCTGAGACGAGAAGACCGAGTCGTTGGCCAGGTCGATGCCGGTGTTGTAGATGCTCCCCGACGTGTCCTCGCTCAGGTCGGGATCACTGAAACCGGTGTAGCGGAGCCCCTCGTCGCGAAGCTGCCAGCTCGCGCCGTGGTCGTCGGAGGTCCAGATCCAGACGTGATTCTTGTAGCAGTCGGCGGTGGTGAGCCCGGGGCAGAGGAACTGGACGATGGAGTTGCCGGCGAAACCCTCGCGGTCGAGGTGGGTGGTCCCCTCGTGGGCGGTGTAGACGAGGTCGCCGAACTTGGTGCTGTGGATGATGCCGGGCTCGCCGCCCGCCCGCGCCTTGTCGACGTAGGTGGGAGCGGCGAAGCCGACCTGGCCGGCGGCACCGGCGCTGCCCACCTGGCCGAGGGTGGCCAGGCCGGCAACCCCGGCCAGACCGGCGGCGGCCCACCGGGCGCGCCGCCCGCTCATTCCCTTCGCAGCTCTCATCACACCTCCGCCGGCTGCCCGCCCCCCTAGGGAGAGACCCCGCGCGGCAGGTCGGCGTTGCATGGCCGGCCCGCTATCCTCGCCTGCGCCGTGAAGATCCTGATCCTGGCGCCCTTCGACGCCGGCGAGCTGGACCAGCTTCGCCGGGTCGCCGAGGTGGTCCACGAGTCGTGGATCGAGCACCGGCAGATGCTGGCCCCGGTCGACCTCGCCGCCCGCCTCGTCGACGGCGGCTTCGATGTCGTCGCCGTCGAGGCCGAGTTCGTCACCCGTGAGGTGATGGAGACGGTCCCGGGTCTGCGGGTGGTCGCCTCGGCGCGAGGCAAGCCGGTCAACATCGACATCGAGGCGGCCACCGAGCTGAGCCGGGTGGTGCTGCAGACACCGGGCCGCAACGCCGAGTCGGTCGCCGACCTCTGCCTGGGGATGATCCTCGACCGCGTTCGCCACATCTGCGCGGCGTCCGAGTTGGTGCGACAGGGTGGGTGGGTGTACTCGCTCGACGACCAGACGCTGATGCCCTACCTGCGTTTTCGCGGCCGCGAGCTGGGCAGCCTCACCTTGGGATTGCTGGGACTTGGCGCGGTCGGCCGGGCGGTGGCGCGCCGGGCGCGTGCCTTCGGCATGCGCGTCATCGCCACCGACCCCTACCAGCGGGACGATGTCTTCCACGCCGAGGGGGTGTCGCGGGTCGACCTCGACGGGCTGCTCGGCGAGTCCGACATCGTCAGCATCCACGTCGAGCTCACTCCCGAGACCACCGGCCTGCTCGATGCGGACCGCCTTCGCTCGATGCGTCGCGGTGCCATCCTGGTCAACACCGCGCGCGCCAAGGTTGTGGACCAGGCGGCGATGGTGGAGCTGCTGCGCAGCGGCCATCTCGGTGCTGTCGCCCTCGACGTCTTCCATCCCGAGCCGATCCCGGCCGACCACCCACTGCTCAACGAGCCGCGCGCCCTGCTGCTTCCCCACATCGGCGGCGCCACCGACGATGTGGTTCGCCATCACTCCCGGATGATCCGTGAGGACCTCGAGCGGCTGATGCGCGGCGAACGGCCGGTGCACTGCGCCAATCCACAGGTGCTCGACGCGGTCGGTCCCATGGGGTGAGCGACTCGCTGGTGCTGGTTCTCGACGCGGGTGGCTCCAGCCTGCGCGCCACCCTCGTCGACCGGCAGGGACTCTGCGTCGCTCGGGCCGCGGTGGCGACTCCCCATATCGAGGACGTGCCGCTGATCGGTCGCCGCTGGGACCCCGCGGTTCTCTGGGACGCCGCCTGCCGAGCGGTGCGCGAGGTCCTCCCCGCCGCCGCCGGTGGAGCGGAGGATGTCAGCGCGGTCGCCACCACCGGGCAGCGGCTTGCCTGCGCCTTTCTGGACGCCGCCGGCGAGACCCTTTACGTCGGTCCCAACGTTGATGCCAGAGGAGTCATGAACGCCTGGGTGGTGGACGAGGCGGCCGGTGCGGCGCTGTACGACCGCACCGGGCGCGGCCTGGCACTGCTCTTCGCCCCGGCGCGGCTGCTCTGGTTCCGTGACGAGCAGCCCGAGCTCTTCGCGCGGGTGAAGGCCATAGTCGGCCTCGGCGACTGGCTGGGACAGCGGCTCAGCGGCGAGGCCGCGGTCGCCGTCACCAGTGCCGTCGAGCTGCTCGCTCACGACGTGTACCAGGACCGGCCGCTCGACGAGATGTGGCAGCGCCTCGGAGCCGACCCGCGTTTGCTGCCCCCGGTGCGTCCGGCGGGAAGCGTGCTGGGCACGGTGCACGTCGCCGCCGCCGCCAGCACCGGACTGCGACCCGGCACCCCGGTGGCGGTCACGGTTCCGGACTCGATGGCGGCGCTGCTCGGGTCGGGTGCGTGGCGGGTGGGAAGCACCCTGATCCTCGCCGGTTCGACCATGCCGGTGCTCGCATCCGCGGATCGACCGCGCGCAGACCCCACCCGTCGCACCTGGACGGGACGCCATCCCATCGCAGGCCTCGGGGTGAACGAGAGCAACGCCGGCACCACCGGCTTCGGCTGGGCGTGGACGGTTGAGCGGCTGGTCGGCGACGCCGCCGGGCTGTGTGGCGACGCCGCCTACGCGCGTGCCGAGGAGCTGGCGGGCCGGGCTCCCCCCGGCTCGCGCGGGGTGGTGAGCTTCGCCGGCGGGGCCAGCGTCATGCACGCCACCCAACCGTCGAGCTTCCTGCCCCGCGTCCACGCGATTCTCTGGCCATCGCCGGTCATCAGCTCGGAGGTCGGCGCCGCCGAGGTGCTGCGCAGCACTCTGGAGGCCATCGCCTACAGCGCCCGCGTCAACCTCGAGCAGGCCGAGGCGGCGCGCGGGGGCGAGCCCGGTCCGGTGGTGCTCACCGGTGGCATGGCGCGCGGCGCGCTCTTCCGCCGCATCCTTGCCGACGTGCTGGGGCGGGAGCTGACGGTGGTGACCAGCGACGCCACCGCCGTGGGGGCGGCGATGTGCGGCGCGGTCGCTGCCGGGGATCACGGCTCGCTGGAAGCGGCGGCCGGGGCGATGGAGGCGGCGGGGGAGACGCTGCGCCCCGACGCCACCGACGCCGCGGCGTACGCGGCCGGCTACCACGACTGGCGGATGCACTACGACAAACTGCACTCTTTGTAGCGCTGCCGGCGGCGACGACGGCCGGGCTGGACGAGGAGATCGGTGTGGCGCACGAGGAACAGCGGGATCAGGTCATCTGGGCGTGTCGCGAGCTCGCCCGCCTGGGTCTCACCGCCGGCACCGCCGGCAACGTCAGCGTGCGCATCCCCGAGTCGAACCTCATCGCCGCCTCGCCGAGCAGCGTGCGGTACGAGACCATGCGGGTCGAGGACGTCTGCGTCGTCGACGTCGACAGTGGCGACCTGATCGAGGGGGAGCGCAACCCCACCAGCGAGCTGCTGATGCACCTCGCCGTGCACCGCGCCCGGCCTGACGACGTCGGCGCCGTGATCCACGCGCACTGCGTCCAGGTGACCGCCCTCTCGCTGCTCGGCCGTGACATCCCGCCGATCATGGACGAGCAGGTGGCCATCCTCGGCGGCGAGGTCAGGCTGTGCCCCCACTCCCTGCCGGGCAGCCAGGCGCTCGCCGACGCCGTGGTCGAGCATCTCGGTGATCGCCGCGCGGTGATGCTCGCCCACCACGGCATGCTCGGCGTTGGGCGCGACGCGGTGCAGGCGATCACCGTCTGTCACATGACCGAACGCCTCGCCCAGATCATGCTCGCTGTCATCCCTCACGGCGAGCCGAGCGTCATCCCCGCCGAGGTGCAGGAGCTGGAGCGGATCTACTACGACATACAGGTGCGTCGGAAGGTCGGGCGGCGAACGTCTTCGTAGCGCCGGGTGGGGGCGGGGGACCCAGCGCTCCGCGGCACGCGGCCGACGCCTACCGGCGTCGACTCGCTCGGCGCGGACGCGGCTGCACGCCGCGCCGCGACGGCCGCTGTGCGCTGCGTCCCCCGCCCCCACCTGAGCCAAACACGACTGTGGTTCTGGCGACCTCCTCCTGAGGCCAAGAGCGATTGCAGCGTGGGTGCGATGCAGGCCGGCCTCAGCGGCTCGCGGTGCTCTGTAGGTTCAGCGCCACAGCTTCACGAATGAGGTTCTTCAGTGCGCCTTCGTCAATGCGGTCACGTTCCTTGATGTCGATGGCACGCCTGACCTTTCCGTCAAGGCTGGAGTTGAATAGACCTGAAGGATCGTTCAACGCAGCGCCCTTGTGGAATGTCAGCTTGATCACGTTCTTGTAGGACTCACCAGTACAGATACCCCCGTGGTGGGACCAGACCGGTGTTCCGGGGTTCGTGGGTTTCACCCACTTCCACTCCTCGACGATATCGGGGTCCGCTTCCTTGATGATTCCTCGCACCTTGCTGAGCGTCGTGCCGCGCCAATCGCTCAGCTCCCTGATCCTCTTGTCTATCAGTTTGGAAGCATTCGTCTCGTTATTTGCCATTTGGTATTCCCTACGCAGTTGCCGGCAGCTCAGGTAAGGCTCATTGCTGAGGGCCAAGCCCATTCGCACCGTGGATGCGAAGCAACTCTGCCTCAGCGGAGCACCGGTCAAAGAGCTTGGTGCGACAAGGGACGGCGTGCACGAAGAGGGTGGAGGCAGCGATGTGCCCCTCCACCCGCCAAGGTAGCGACGTGGTCCCGTTTACTCCCGTGGCGGTTGCCCCGAGTCGGAGCGGCTATCCGAAGAACGTCTGCAGCTTCATGGCGAGCCCCATGTCGCCCTTGATCTTGAGCTTGCCGCTCATGAAGGCCATGGTGCCGTCGAGCTTGCCGGTGCGCAGGCCGACGAGGTCGCCGGCGGACATGGTGAAGGTGACGTTGGGATTCTCGACCGCGCCGGGACCGGCTTCGCCGCTGCCGTCCTGGAGGACGATGTGATAGGGGCCGCCGCCGTCGCCGGTGAGGTCGAAGAGATAGGCGGCGTTGGTGCCCGCAACCTTCTGAGGATCCGCCCGGAGGCGGTCGTTGAGCTCGCTGAACACCTGCTGCGCGGTCTGGAAGTCGTCGGTCGCCAAGGGTCCTCCTCCTCGCGTGTGCGGCGATCGCCGCCCGGGGTCGACCAGGGAGTGTAGTCAGTCGGTCAGAGGGTGAGCACGAGCTTGCCGATGTTCTCGCCCGCCTCCATGATGCGGTGTGCCTCGGCGGCCTGCTCCAGCGGCAGGATGCGGTCGATAACCGGGCGCAGCGACCCGTCGGCGAAGCCGGCCATCGCCGTGCGGGCGAACTCGGCCACGATCGCCGCCTTCTGCTCCAGCGGGCGGTTGCGCAGCATGGTGGCGATCAGCGTCCCTCGCTTGCGGAGCAACCCGTTGAGGTCGATCTCGGCACGAACGCCCCCCTGCATGCCGATGATCACCAGCCGGCCGTCGGGGGCGAGCGCCTGCAGGTTGCGCTCGAGGTAGCTCGCCGCCATCACATCCAGGATGACATCGGCGCCGCGACCGCCGGTGAGCTCCTGCACGCGGGTGACGAAGTCCTCGGCTCGGTGGTTGATGCCGGCCTCGGCGCCCAGTTCGAGGGAGCGTTCCAGCTTCTCCTTCGACCCGGCGGTCACCAGCACCCGGGCGCCGGCCCGGCGCGCCACCTGGATGGCCGCGGTGCCGACGCCACCGGCGCCGCCATGGATGAGCACCACCTCGCCGGGCTGCAGCCGGGCGCGGGTGATCAGGTTGTCGTGAGCGGTGATGAACACCTCGGGAATCGCGGCGGCCGGCACGATGTCGACGGCTGGCGGGACCGGCATCAGCTGCCCGGCCGGAACCGCCACCAGCTCGGCGTAACCGCCGCCGCTGAGCAGGGCGCACACGCGATCGCCGGCCTGCCAATCGCGCACGCCGTCGCCGACCCTGTCGACCACTCCCGACGCCTCGAGGCCGAGAATGTCCGGCGCCCCCGGTGGGGGCGGATAGAGCCCCATCCGCTGCAACAGGTCGGCGCGGTTGACCGCGGTGGCGGCGACGCGCAGCAGCACCTCGCCCGGTCGCACCTCCGGTTCGGGCGCCTCGACCGCCACCAGCACCTCCGGCCCCCCGGGCGCGGAGGCGCGGATCGCCCTCACGCCGAGTTGGCGATGCCGACGACCGGCAGGTTGAGCCGCTTGCCTCCCATGGAACCGTAGAACTGGGCGTCGCCGAAGCTGAAGATGCCACCGTCGCTGGCCACCATCCAGTAACCCTGACCGTCACTGGTGGTGGCGATGCCGACCACCGGCGCAACCAGGTGGAGGTTGCCGGCGGAGCCGAAGAACTGGGCGTTGCCGAAGGCGAAAATGCCGCCGTCGGAGGCCACCAGCCAGTAGCCGCCGCCGTCCGGCGTGGGGGCGATGCCGACGATGGGCTGGTTGAGGCTGAGGTTGCCGGTGGAGCCGAAGAACGCGGCGTCGCCGAAGGCGAAGATCCCGCCATCACTGGCCACAAGCCAGTAGCCACCGCCGCTGGGGGTCGCGGCGATGCCGACGATCGGCCGGTTGAGCCGCTTGGCGCCCGTCGACCCGTGGAAGCGGGCGCTGCCGAAGCTGAAGACGCCGCCGTCGGAGGCCGCCAGCCAGTAGCCGGCGCCGTCGGCGGTGGCGGCCATCCCCACCACCGGCGCCACCAGCCGCAGGTTGCCGGTGGAACCGCGGAACGAGGCGTTGCCGAAGGTGAAGATCCCGCCGTCGGAGGCCACCATCCAGTAGCCGCCGTGATCCGGCGTCGCCCTCATGCCGACGATCGGTTTGTTGAGCGCGATCTTGCCGGTCGAGCCGTAGAAGGGCGCGTAGCCGAAGCTGAAGATGCCACCGTCGGAGGCCACCATCCAGTACCCCTGGGGTGCGCCGCAGGCCACGTCGTGGTCGACGGTGTCGCTCCACTGCACCAGCACCACCACCCCGCCGGTGAAGGCGTGGGTCGGATCACAGAAATCGCCGGCGCCGGCCAACCCATAGCGGGGGTTGCTCCGTGAGTAGGTCTCTGCGTACCAGGCCGGGACCCCGGGACGGTAGCTGGGGCCGGCGATCTTGGCCCACATCTCGTTGATGGAGTAGATCCCGGCGCTGAGCTTGTGCGACGCCATGTAGTCGAGCGCCGCCTGGATCACCCGCGCGTTGAGGGTGAAGGCGTCGGGGTTGGCCGCCGGATCGGCCCAGGAGTTGGCGGTCTCGACGTCGAGCCACCAGGTGCCGGGGTGCGCTCCCTGCGAGGCCGCGTAGGCGACCGCGTCCGCGGCGGCGTTCCAGCCGTAGTTGTAGGCGGTGCAGGGGTTCTGTGGTGGCTGGCTGGGATCGCAGTTGCCCGCCGGCCCGCTGAGCGCGTGCTGCTGGAAGAACGCCGCACTGCGCGCGCTGATGCTGGGATCCACGTAGTTGACGTTCATGTAGACGGTGGGAGCGATGCCGGCTCCCTGGGCCCAGGCCCACTCGGCGGCGAAGCAGCCGTGTGCCCCGTTCTGGTTGAGGAAGGCATCGTTGGGGTCGTTGTGGGTGAAGGCCATGCCGCCGTTGACGCCGACGATGCCGAAGGTCTGCGGCTGTGGAAACGAGTTGGGGCACTGCGGGTACGAGATGTCGTTGCCGAGCCCGCCGTTCGGGTAGGTGGTGGCGGCGCGGGCGACGGTCGCCGGCGCTGCGGGGATCGCCACGGCGACGGCCACGATGGCAGCAACGAGCGCGGGCGCGCGGCGCAGGCGGCGGGTCATCCTGGTTCCTCTGGGGCGGCGGCGCGCGGCGGGGCCGCGCTGGCGGTGACGGAGGCGGGCGGACGGACGACCGGATGATCGACGCCGCATCGACGCGGTCGATCATCGGAGGGGGTGGCCCTTGCGCCGGAGTGTATCCGAGGTCCGGGCGCTGTGACGCCGCCGATTACCGGTGAGCCCGCGTCTCCATCCGCCAATCGGGAGGTGGTGGGGGAGGAGGCGGCGGCGGTGGCGGCGGCTCGGCGAGCCCGGTCACCGCCCCGTTGACAGGTGCTCCCACCGGTGCGTAGGACGGCTGCCCCGTGAAGCTGATCACCCCGCCGCCGGCAAGGGCGAGCCGGTACCCGCTGCCGTCGGCAGCCCGGCTGATGCCGACCACCGGCGTTGCCAGTCCACCTCCGCCGGCGCTGCCCTGCCAGCGAGCGCCGCCGTAGGCGAACACCCCGCCGTCGGCGGAGGCCAGCCAGTAGCCGTTGCCGGAGGCGCTGACGGCGATGCCGACAATTGGCGCCGCGAGCCCGCCCGCGCCCAGCGAGCCGTGGAAGACGGCGTCGCCGTAGGTGAAGACGCCCCCGTCGGAAGAGACGAGCCAGTAGCCGTTGCCGGAGGCGGTGGCGGCGATGCCGACGATCGGCGCCGCCAGGTCCAAGCCGCCGAGAGAGCCATGGAAGGCGGCGTCGCCGTAGGTGTACACACCGCCATCCGCGGTCGCCAGCCAGTAGCCGTTGCCCGAGGCGGTAACGGCGATGCCGACGGCCGGTGCCGGTGGCCCGTTCGCGCCGAGCGAGCCGTGGTAGGCGGCGTCGCCGTAGGCGAAGACCCCGCCGTCGGCCGACATCAGCCAGTAGCCATTGCCCGATCGCGTGGTGGCGATGCCGACCAGCGGCGCGTTCAGACGCTGATCGCCGGCCGAGCCCCGGAAGGGAAGCGCCGCGGCGAAGACCCCGCCATCGGCGGTCACGAGGTACTGCCGGATCGAGCCACCGCAGGCGTAGTCCCCGTCCACCGGAGCCGGGTACTGCACCAGCCACACCGGACCACCGGTGAACGACTGCGCCGCTGAGCAGTAGGAGGGGGTGGCCTCGAGACTCGCTGGCCCAGCGACCCAGGCCGGCAGCCCGTTGCGGATGCCACCGGTGATCGACGCCCACATGAACGCGGCGGAGTAGACGCCCACGGTCACGCCATGGTGTTGCAGGGCGGCGATGGCGCCGTTGATCACCGCGTTGTTGAGGTTGACGTCGTCCGCCCAGTTGTTGCCGGTCTCGACGTCGAGCCACCAGATGCGAGGTGCGACCCGCTGCGACGCCGCGTAGGCGATTGCGTCCTCGGCGGTGTTGCTTCCGTAGTTGTAGGCGAGGCAGCCGAGGTCACCGTCACCGCAGAGCCCGGCCGGCCCCACCCCGCCGTGTGCCGCAGCGTCGGCGGGGCTGTAGTCGAGGTTGAAGTAGGCGTCCACCTCGGGCCGGAAGCCTCGGGCCCAGGCGGCCTCGGCGCCCAGGCACGCGTTCTGGGTGAACGGCCGTCCGTGGGTGACGCCGACGATGCCGAAGGCGACGGGGGTGCTGGGCAGTCCGGTGCACTGGGGATAGGAGATGTCCTGGCCCAGCGCGCCGGCGGCGTAGGGAGGACCGCCGGTCGCAGTGGTTGTCGTGGGGCGCGATCCAGCGCCGGCGGTGACGAGGACTGCTGCTGCAGCGGCGGAGAGAACGTGTGGCCAGACTATCAATGGACGCCGGGACCGGAGTGTAGAGGACGCCGGGTGCGCACAACCTCAATTCATCGATCTTTTCCGTATCGCTCACTGCACTGTGCACGCTGATGTCACAAGTGACGACAACTCACGCGCCCGTCTCTCCTGACAGCGACGTGGGCAGCTTGTCTCAGCGCGGTCGCAGTCGCTCGTGCATCGCATTGAGGAATCGCGCGCGCGCGCGACGGAGATGCTCGGCCTGGGCGACGTCGACCGACGAGAAGCGAACCGGCTGGCCCGGGCGCAGCCGGCCCAACCGCGGCACGTCGACGGAGATGACAGTGGCGATCTTCGGATATCCGCCGGTGGTGCCTCGGTCGCAGAGCAGAGCGATCGGCTGGCCGCTGCCGGTCACCTGGATGGAACCGGTGACGCAGGCGTCGGAGGCGATCTCGGTGGTGGTGGCCGGCAGCGGCGGTCCCACCAGGCGCAGACCGACGCGGTCCGAGCGCGGCGACACGGTGTAGGCGGAGGCGAGCAGGGAGGCCAGGGCGGCGGGGGAGAAGAGGCCGTCCTGCGGACCGAGGACGACTCGCAGCGGTTCGCCGCTGGAGGCGGTCGCGGGAACGGCATCGAGCCGCAGATCGGGACCCGGCGGTGCCTCGTCGAGCCGCACGGGCAGCTCGTCGCCGGCGCGAAGCGCGCGTCCCGACATGCCCCCGATGCCTCCGCGAAGATACGTCGACGAGCTCCCCAGCACCGGGTCGATCGCGAGCCCACCGCTGACCGCCAGGTAGCAGCGCAGACCGGAGCGGACCGTGCCGACGCGGAGCCGCTGGCCGCGTCGCAGGGTCTGCGCCGACCACGCCGGCAGCGGGGGGCCGGCCTCTGCCTCGATCACGGCATCGGCGTCGCCGCCGAGGGCGACGCGCACCGAGGTGCAGGCGACCTCGAGACGCGGTCCCCGTCCGGTCACCTCGAGGACCGCGGCGTCGGGCGGATTGCCCGCCAGCAGGTTGGCGAGCCACAGCCCCTCGGTATCGGCGGCGCCCGACGGAGGCACCCCGTATCGCTGCAGGCCACGGCGTCCGCCGTCCTGGACGGTTGTCAGCAGGCCGGCGGTGAGCACCCGCAGCGCCGGCGCACCGGCGGTCATCACCGTTCCGGCTCCGGCCGCCAGCCCGAGGCAACCGCGACATCGAGCTCGGCCATCCGTGTTCTGTCGACGGCGTCGAACCGCACGCGATCGGCGGGGAGGAGCAGGAACACCGGGTCGGAGGCCGGGTCGAAGAGCGGGATCGGGGTGCGGCCCAGCACATGCCATCCCCCCGGGCCGGTGACCGGGTACACGCACGACATGCCCGCCGCCACCGCCACCGAGCCGGTTGGCACCGCCGCGCGCGGGTCGTCGCGGCGGGGCAGCCGCAGTGCATCGGGCAGCCCGGTCAGGTAGGGGAGACCGGGCAGGTTGCCGAGCATGCCCACCCGGAACACGGCATGGGTGTGCAGATCGATCACCTCGGCGACGGTCAGGCCGCAGCGCTCCGCCACCTCGCCGAGGTCGAGACCGTCGTCGCCGCCGTAGTGCACCGGCAGCCGCCACATCGATCCTGCCCGGGGGGCCACCGCCGGCTGATCGAGCAGGGCGTCGAGGGCGGCACGCAGCTGCGCCTGCGAGGTCTGCAGCGGGTCGTACTCGACCAGCAGCGAGCCGATGGCCGGCACCGTCTCCAGCACTCCCGGTGGCGGCCGGCGGGCGATCGCGGCGTCGAGGCAGAGGACCTCGTCGAGCACATCGTCGAGCACCGAGCCGGAGGCGATGTCCGGGAACTCGACCACCAGGGCGGTGTCGGCGGCCGGCAGGTATCGCGGCGGTCGGGCGGCCACCGCCATATCATCGGGATCGTGCCGAGGACTCGTGGCGGTGTCGATGGGAACGGGGACCGAGCCCGTGCCGGAGTCGACCTCAACAGCGACGTCGGCGAGGGCTTCGGTCCCTGGCGGATGGGTGACGACGCCGCCATGCTCGACATCGTCACCACCGCCAACATCGCCTGCGGCTTCCACGCCGGCGACCCGCTGATCATGGCGCGCACCGTCGCCATGGCGGTCGAGCGTGGCGTGCGGGTCGGCGCTCATCCCGGCTACAACGATCTCTGGGGCTACGGCCGGCGACGCGTCAGCGGTGATGCCCCGGCGGACATCGCCACCATGGTGCTGTACCAGGTGGGCGCGCTCAGCGCGATCGCGGCCCGTGAGGGATGCGTGCTCAGCCACGTCAAGCTGCACGGCGCGCTCAGCAACGTCGCCGCCGAGGATGAGGAGCTGGCGGCCGCCATCGGTGCCGCCATCCGTGACACCGATCCCCGGCTCGCCTGGCTGGTGCCGGCGGGATCGGCGATGGTCGCGGTGGGTGAGCGCCTCGGCGTGCGAACCGTCAGCGAGGTGTTCGCCGATCGCGGCTACGACTCGTCGGGCAACCTGCTGCCGCGCTCGCAGCCGGGCGCGCTCGTCGACGACCCCGCGGCGGTGGCGCGGCGCGCGGTGCGCATGGTTCGAGAGGGGATGGTCTCCGCGAGTGGAACCGACGTCCCGCTGCGCGCCGAATCGATCTGCGTCCACGGCGACACCCGCGGAGCGGTGGAGCTGGCGAGCGCGGTGCGGAGGGCGCTCGAGGGCGCCGCGCTGGCGGTTCGACCCTTCGCGACCTGAGCGGACGCGCGCCTGACTGAGAGTCCGCTGAGAGATGCGCGCCAGCGCGTCCCGACTCGCCCTTTTCTCAGGATCGCGGCCGAGACTGCGGCGCCATGAGCACCGCCTCGCTGCGCCTCTCCCGCCGTCAGGCACTGGGCCTGGCCGTCGGTGGTGCCGCCGGTGCCGCCGGTCTGCGCCTCGCCAGCCTGCACCTCTCCGGTAGCCCGTCGGCCAGCGTCTCCGCCGCCGGCGCCGCCGGAGCGTGGGCCAGCCCGCTGGGCACCTCGCGCGGTCTCGCCGCCCATCTGCTGCGTCGCGCCGGCTTCGGATACACCGACGCGGAGCTCGACGCGGCCGCCTCGATGAGCTACCCGGAGCTGGTCGACAGGATGGTCTCGCAGGCGCCGCAGGCTCCGGCGCAGCCGCCGAGGATGCGCACCGACTACCGCGCGGTGAGCTCGTGGTGGTACACGCACATGGCCACCACCACTGCCCAGTTCCCGGAGCGGATGACGCTCTTCTGGCACGGACTGCTGACCAGCGATTTCCGCAAGAGCAATCGCTTCCCCTACATCTATCAGCAGAACCAGCTGTATCGCCGCCTGGGGACGGGCGACCTGCGCAGCCTGCTGCTCGCCGCGACCTACGACCCGGCGATGATGCGCTACCTCGACCTGGACCAGAGCACCGCCAGGGCTCCCAACGAGAACTTCAGCCGCGAGCTGATGGAGCTCTTCACCCTCGGCGTCGGCAACTTCAGCGAGCAGGACGTGCGCGAGGGAGCGCGAGCGCTCTCCGGGCTGCGCATCGTGCTGGTCGACGCCCAGGGGCAGTCGCTGCCGCTGCCGCGCCGCCAGGGGATGACCCCGCAGCAGTACTACGCCCAGCTCGAGCAGCTGGCGCAATCCGGCGCCGCCTTCAAGGGGGTGCTGACACCCCGGCTGCACGACGGCGGCAGCAAGAGCTACCTGGGCCGGACGGGGAACATCGGCCCCGAGCAGGCGGTCGACGCCATCCTCGCCCAGGACGCATGCGCGGTGCACATCGCCACCAAGGCGCTGGAGCATCTCTGCTCAGCCAACCCGAGCAACGACCTCGTCACCCGGGTCGCCGGCCAGTTCCGCGGCAGCGGGTACGACATCCGCACCCTGGTGCGTGCGATCCTCACCAGCGACGAGTTCACCGCCGCCGCCAACTACCGGTCGCTGGTGCGAAGCCCGGCCGATTACGTGGTGGCGACGATGCGAGCGCTCGGTCAGCCCGACCTCGCCGCCCAGGCCGTCACCGCCGGCGCCGGGATGGGGCAGGTCCTCTACGACCCGCCCACCGTCGCCGGCTGGCCGAGCAACGGTGCCTGGCTCAGTTCCAGCACCCTGCTGGCCCGCGTCAACTTCGCCCAGACCGTGGTCAATCGCGGCGGCTCGCTTCCTGATCCGGCCACCGCTGTCCGCAACCAGCTCGACGGCGTGGTCGGACCCGACACCGCCGCAGTGCTCAACGGCAGCCAGAGCACCGCCGACCGCTGGTACGCGCTGCTCGCCAGTCCCGAGTTCCATCTCAAGTAGGGAGCCGACATGCTCAGCCGACGCGACTTCCTCGCCAGCGGCCTTGCCGCCACCGCGGCCGGGGTGATCGTCCCCCCGGTGCTCGCCAAGGGCGTGGTCGCCGCCGCCAACGACGGCGTCCACAGCGACCGGGTGCTGGTGGTGCTGCAGCTGGGCGGCGGCAACGACGGGCTCAACACCGTGATCCCGTATGCGGATCCCGGCTATGGCAACGCCCGCCCCACCATCGGGATCAAGCCGGACAAGGTGCTGCGCCTCGACGACCGCGCCGGCCTCAACCCGGTGATGACCGGGATGCAGGCGCTCTGGAATGCGGGCCAGGTGGCCATCGTCCAGGGGGTCGGCTACGACAACCCGACCTACTCGCACTTCGAGGCGCTGCACGTGTGGGAGTACGCCGATCCGCAACGTCGCGCCGTCGACGGCTGGCTGGGCCGGCTTCTCGCCAAGCAGGTCGACAGCCAGGGCCACCCCCTCGCCGGCTGCGCCCTGGGACAGCCGAACACGCCCGCTGAGATGCGCGCCCAGGGTGCCACCGTCAGCGTGATCGAGTCGGCGCAGAGCTACCGGTTCCAGGGCGGTACCGGTCGCGAGGTGGCTGCTCCGGCGCTCTACCGCCGCACCCCCGGCATCTACGGCGTGCTCTTCGACCAGGCTCTCTCGACCGCGCAGGAGGGAATGAAGGCACTTGCCGATGCGAGCAAATACACGCCGTCGGTGCCGTACACGGCGGAGTCAACGGTCTACGGGAGCAAGAACGACCTCGCTGCCGCCCTGCAGCTGACAGCGCAGATGATCGTCACCCAGCCCTCGGTCAAGATCTGCCACGTCGTCCTCGGCGGCTTCGACACCCATCAGCAGGAGGACACCCGCCAGCAGGCGCTGCTCGGCTACGTCGACGCCGCCGTCAGCGCCTTCATGAAGGATCTCGACGCCCACGGACAGGGCGACCGGGTGGTGCTGATGACCTGGTCCGAGTTCGGCCGGCGGGTCAACGAGAACGGCAGCCGGGGCACCGACCACGGCAGCGCCGCGCCGGTGTTCGTCGTCGGCAAGCCCGTCAAGGGTGGGTTCTATGGCGAGCCACCGTCGCTCACCTCGCTGGACATGGGAAACCTGAAGCACACCACCGACTTTCGCAGCGTCTATCAGACGGTGATCCGTGACTGGCTGGGTGGCGACGCCGCCGCGGTGCTGGGCGGATCCTTCGCCGAGTTGCCACTGCTCAAGGCCGCGTGACCATGGCCTTCGGACCGGGAGCGCTGAAGGCGGTCGCCGGCATCGGCACGGTGCTGGTCTGCGGTGGAGCGGGCGCCGCTGTCGCCACCGACGCGAAGCCGTCGACGGCACCGCTGCACCCACCCGCCAATCCCTCGGCCGCGGTCGACCATGCGGCGGTCGCCGCCTCCGCCTCCGGCCTGCTGATCCCGCCGACCCCGGTCTGCCAGCGGAGCTCCGGTGGCGGCGCGGGAGCGACGGCGGGTACGGGGTTGGTACCCGCCGTCAGCGATCCCGCAGCGCGGGCGGCCCTGCAGCAGCTGCGGGCGGCAACCACCGCGGCGCAGCGGCAGGCGATCCTGCAACCGCTGTCCCCGGACCAGCGCATGCAGCTCACCGCGCTGCTGCGGACCGCTCAGCGCGCCGGCGGCGGCGCCGCCCCCTCCGGGCCGTGCCGCGGCGCCGCGGCCGGTGAGCCGGGCGGCGCCACCGATCCGTCGATGAGCGTGACGCCCAACGTGGTCAGCGCCCCGGCGACGGCAGCTCCGGTCACCTCGACCTACGTGTCGTGATCGCCGTGCACGACACCGACGTCCATCGCTTCACCGCCTTCGGTGGCGCGCGGTGCGAGATCCACGCGGCCGGCGTGTGCCTCGACGATCTCTCCGCGGCGGTGGCCGAGGTCTACGCCTTCGAGGCGCGGCTGACCCGTTTCGACTCGGGCAGCGAGCTCTGCCGCTTCAACGTCCGCGCCGGCGACCGCGTCGACGTCTCGCCGCTGCTCGAGGAGCTGCTGCGCGTCTGCCTCGAGGCGCACGCTCTCAGCGACGGCCTGGTCAACGCCGCGGTGCTCCCGGCGCTGGTTGCCGCCGGGTACGACCGCAGCATCGAGCTCGTCCGCCGCCGCTCCACCGTGATGCGCAGTGTTCCGGTGCCTCCGCCTCCGCCGCTTCCCGAGGTGCTGAGCGTGGGCCGGGGCTGGGCCCGCCTGGCGCACGGTCACGCGGTCGACCTGGGCGGGGTCGGCAAGGGTTGGCTGGCGGACCGCCTCGGCGAACGGTTGGAGAACGCGGTGATCAACCTCGGCGGCGACCTGCGCGCGATCGGCCGCGGTCCCGTCGGCGCCGGCTGGCTGGTGGCGCTCTGTGACGGAGGTGTGGTTCGGGTCGACGACGCCGGCATCGCCACCAGTGGCGTCGGCGGACGCCGCTGGACCGGCGGACACCATCTCATCGATCCGCGCACCGGACGGTGTGCCGACACCGACGTCGAGGCAGTCTCGGTGGTCGCCGGCGATGCCTTCACCGCCGAGGTCCTCGCCAAGGCGGCAGTGCTGATCGGCGCCGAGCGGACTCCCGGCTGGCTCTCCGGTCGGGGCGCGCAGCGGATCGCGTTGCGGCGCTCCGAGATACGGCAGGGGGTGGCGTGAACTCCGATATCGTTCTGTGGTACGCGGCCCGGGCCGCCGCCCTGGCAGCCTTCGCCGTGCTCAGTGCCGGGCTGCTGACCGGGATGGCGCTGCGCACCTCGCTGCTCGCTCCGGTGGCGCGCAACCGCTCGGTGCTGGCGGTGCACAGCTTCCTCTCCTGGTTCTGGGTGCCCCTGGTCGGGGTGCACATCGGCGCCCTGCTGCTCGACGCAGCCGCGCGGATCCGCCTGGTCGACCTCGTCATCCCCTTTCGCGCCGCCTACGGCCAGGTGGGTATCGGGCTCGGCACCGCGGCGCTGCTGCTGTTGCTGCTGGTCGGGCTCACCAGCGCGGTGCGGCGGCGGATGCCGGCGCGCCTGTGGCGCTGGGTCCACCGTCTCGCCTATCCGATGTTCGGCCTCTTCCTGGTGCACGCGCAGCTCACCGGCACCGACTTCGGCCGCGCCTGGATCAGCCTGGCCGGGTGGTCCACCGTCGGCGCGCTGGTGATGCTGGCACTGCTGCGCGCTGCCGGCGGTCGGGTCGGCGAGTCGCCACTCGACGCCGAGGTGGTGGCCGCTCCCGCGCCGTGACCCCGGCGCTATCCTTGATGTCGACGAGGGGAAGCTGGGTTGCGCAGGAGTGGGCGCCATGGGCCTGGGGTATGACCGCCGCCTCTACATCCTCGCCTTCGATCATCGCGGCTCCTTCCTCAAGAAGATGTTCGGCATTCCGGGAGCACCCGACGCCGGGCAGGTGGAGCGTATCATCGACGCCAAGACGGTGATCTCCGAGGGCTTCCGGCGCGCCCTCGAGCAGGGAGTACCCAAGGACTCCGCGGGAATCCTCGTCGACGAGCAGTTCGGAAGCGAGGTGGCCCGGCGGGCGCGAGGCGACGGCATCATCCTCGCAATGCCGGTGGAGAAGAGCGGCCAGGACGAGTTCGACTTCGAGTATGGCGATGATTTCGGCCGCCACATCGAGGAGTTCGATCCCACCTTCTCCAAGGTGCTGACGCGCTACAACCCCGACGGCGACGCGGCCCTCAACCGGCGTCAGAGTGAGCGCCTGCGACGCCTCTCCGACTGGCTGCACGCGCGTCGCCGCCGCTTCCTGTTCGAGCTGCTGGTGCCGGCCGAGCCGGCCCAGCTCGAGTCGGTCGGCGGCGATGCCGACCGCTATGACGCCGAGCTGCGTCCCAAGCTGATGGTGCGAACCATCGCCGAGCTGCAGAAGGCCGGCGTCGAACCGGACATCTGGAAGATCGAGGGCATCGACACTCGGGAGGACTGCGAGCGGATCGTCGTCCAGGCCCGCAGCGGTGGGCGCGACGGCGTCGGCTGCGTCGTCCTCGGCCGTGGCGCCGACGCCGCCAAGGTCGACCACTGGCTGCGTCAGGGCGCGGTGGTTCCCGGTTACATCGGCTTCGCCATCGGTCGCACCATCTGGTGGGACGCACTCAAGGCCTACCTCGACCAGGGGCTCGCCCGTGACAAGGCGGTCGAGCAGGTCGCCACCAACTACCGGCACGTCGTCGACGTCTACGAGGCAGCCTCGGCGACTCCCGCTCGCGCCTGAGGCGCCGTCGCGCGACCGGAGCACGCCGATGCGGTGAGCGCAGCCCGCCAACGGGGGTGAGCGCAGCCAGCCAAGCCGCCGTACACTCGGGCTGAGATGGCCCTGTTCTGGCTGATCTTCGGAATCGCACTGATCGTCCTCGAGGCCTTCCATCAGGCCTTCTTCGCCGTCTTCCTCGGTGCCGGCAGCCTGGTGGCCGCCCTGGTGGCCGCGGTGGGCGCCCCCCTCGGGGTCCAGCTGGCGGTGTTCGCGGTGGTGGGCCTCGGTGGACTCAGCCTCATCCGCCCGGTGGTGGCGCGCGTCGTCGACCGGCATCGCGTCCCGGTGCGTCTCAAGGGCGTGCACGACATCGTGGGCCAGGCAGCTCTCACCCTCGATGAGGTCGGCGACGAGCTGCACCCCGGGCACGCGATGCTTGCCGGAGAGCGCTGGCTGGCGGTCACCGATTCGGGAGCGTCACTTCCGCCCAGCACGCACGTCGTCATCACCGCGGTACACGGCACCACCCTGGTGGTCCGCGCCGCGTCCGTCGCTTCCGCAACCCAGGCCCCGCCGGCAGGCTGAGGCCGTCACACCGAGAGGGGGAGTCCGTGGACCTCGTCGTGGTCATCGTTCCGGCGGTGGTTGTCTTCGTCGTCATCATCCTGATCGCGCTCAGCGTGCGGCTGGTGCAACAGGGCAAGGTCGGCGTCATCAAGCGGCTCGGTCAGTATCGCGCCATCCGCGAGCCCGGCATCGTCCTGCTGGTGCCCTTCGTCGACCAGCTCCAGCTGGTCGACATCCGTGAGGTTCCTCGCCCGGGCGATCGCCAGCAGGTCATCAGTCGCGACAACGTCGCCGTCCAGGTGACCGCGACCATCTTCAGCCAGATCGTCGACGCCCGGGCTGCGCTCTTCAGCGTCGCCAGCTACGAGGTCGCCGTCGATCAGCAGAGTCGCAGCGCGCTGCGGTCGGTGTTCGGCTCGGTCACCCTCGACGAGGCGCTCTCGGGCCGCGAGCAGATCAACACCCAGATCCAGCAGCAGATGGAGGCGGTCACCGACAAGTGGGGGATCCGCATCAACCGGGTGGAGATCGTCGAGATCCTGCCGCCGCCGAACATCCTGCAGGCGATGGCGCTGCAGAAGCAGGCGGACCAGGAGAAGCGCGCCGTCATCTTCCAGTCGGAGGGACAGCGGCAGTCGGCGATCAACGTCGCCGACGGCCAGAAGCAGGCGGCAATCCTCGAGGCCGAGGGCACCCGGCAGGCGGCAATCCTCAACGCCGAGGGCACGCGGCAGGCGGCGATTCTCAACGCCGAAGGCCGTGCCCAGGCGATCAACACCGTCTACAGCGCGATCAGGCAGGCCGCTCCCGACCCGACCCTGGTGTCGATCCTCCAGCTCGACACGCTGTCGAAGTTCGCCGAGAGCGACAACGCCACCATCGTGGTGCCGTATGAGGCTGCCGGCATCCTGGGAGCGGCGCAGGCGCTGCGGTCGGTGATCCAGGCGGCGCCCTCGGTCGACTCCGCGACCCCGTAGCCGCCTTCTCAACGCCGGCGCCGGACGGATCATCGGCTCGCCGGGTAGCATCCCTGCGCCATGGAGTCGATCGCCGGGCGCGTCGCCATCATCACCGGCTCGTCGAGCGGCATCGGCGCCGCGGTCGCTCGCGCTCTCGCCGGCGAGGGCGTGCGGGTGGTGGTCAACTCGCGGTCGTCGGTGGAGGTGGGCGAGGCGCTCGCTGCCGAGCTGCCCGAGGCCACCTACGTGCAGGGCGACATCGCCGACGAGGCGCAGGCTCGGCGTCTGGTCAGCGCCGCCATCGATCGCTGGGGACGGCTCGACATCCTCGTCAACAACGCCGGCACCACGGTGCGCATCCCCCACGCCGACCTCGACGCGGTCACCGACGAGGTGTGGCATCGCATCCTCGATGTCAACGTGCTCGGCACCTGGTACCTCACCCGGGCGGCGGTGCCGGCGCTGCGCGAGCACGGTGACGGGGTGATCGTCAACATCAGCTCGCTGGCCGGGGTGCGCCCCACCGGGAGCTCGGTGCCCTACGCGGTGTCCAAGGCGGCGGTCAACCATCTCACCGTGCTGCTGGCCAACGTGCTGGGGCCGCAGATCCGTGTCAACGCCGTGGCTCCGGGACTCATCGAGACGCCGTGGACCGAGGGGTGGACCGATCTTCACCAGGTGGTGAAGGGCATGGCGCCGCTGCAGCGCAGCGGGATCCCCGACGAGGTGGCCGAGGTGTGCCTGATGCTGGTGCGTTCCGGCTACGTCACCGGCCAGATCGTCGTCGTCGACGGCGGGCTCGGCCTGCGCTGAGGGACTGTCGGACGCGGCTCAGAGGAACCGCTCCGGCCGCCAGTCGCGCGGCGGATTCTCGGGGATGCCGGCCGCGCCGATGCCGTCCTCGGGATCGAGCTCGAGGAGGAACTGCCGGCAGCGCACCGCCTCGTCCTGCTCGCCGATGCTCGCCGAGCACACCAGCAGGAGGTGCAGCGCGCGGAGAAAGCCGCGGTTGGATTCTCGGGCCCAGCGCACCATGCCGGTGCCGCCCCAACCGTGACGGCGAAGCGCGTCGAGGCCGCGATGGTAGCCGGTGCGGGCGAAGGCGTAGGCCGCGACCGGGTCGCCCGCCTCCCATGTCAACCGGCCCAGTCGTGCCCAGCCGTCCAGCAGCGCCGGCCAGCGCGCCACGGTGGCGCGAAGCGCCGACCACGGCTGTGCCGACGCCAGCGCCGCATCGAGCGCGGCGAGCGCCTCGGGCGGCTGCGCGGGCAGCACCGTCTCGTGCCGTGGCGGCGCATCCGACGCCGAGCTCAGCGGCAGCGGCACCACCCGTGGCGGCTGCTCGCCGCTCATGCCGGTTCCTCCTTCGGCGGGCCCTCGAAGGCGCAGAACATCACCGTGATCCGTCCGTTGTCGCGGACATGGGCGATCGTCTCGACTCCGCGGCCGGTCAGGTCGAGATAGGCGACCGCCCGCTCATCGAGGATCGCAAACGTGTCGAGCCCCTTCGGCGACAGGTTGACCTGGCCGCCGCTGCCGCTGGGCGCGGTGGCCACGAAGAACAGGCGCTGCCGCCCGATCCACGCCGTCAGGTCGGGTTCGATGCTGTTCCCGCGCTCGCCCATGGCATCAACTGTAGGCGGTCGGCGCGGCGGGTGGCGGCGGCGCGTCTACCATCCGGATGTGGGACCGGAGCGATCGATGGGCGAGCAGTCGGGGCTCTTTGCCGACGCCGGTGAGAGGGGCAACCGGGGAGACGTCTCGGAGCCGGTGGCGGCGGCTGCACGCGTCCCGCTGTCGACCCGGATGCGTCCCGCGTCGCTCGAGGGGTTCGTCGGTCAGGAGGCGGTGATCGGACCGGGCAGCGTGCTGCGCCGAGCTCTCGAGGGTGACAGGCTGCCGTCGCTGATCCTCTGGGGCCCGCCGGGCAGCGGCAAGACGACGCTGGCGCGGATCATCGCCGGCCGCTCCCAGGCGGCCTTCGAGGCGGTGAGCGCGGTCAACGCCGGGGTGGCCGACCTGCGCAAGATCGTCGAGCGAGCGCGCGAGCGACAGCGCCTCGGCCAGCCGACCATCCTCTTCGTTGACGAGATCCACCGCTTCAACAAGGGGCAGCAGGACGCGATCCTGCCCAACGTCGAGAGCGGGCTCGTCACGCTCTTGGGGGCGACAACCGAGAATCCCAGCTTCGAGGTCAACGCCGCGCTGCTCTCGCGCGCTCGGGTGGTGCGGCTGGAGGCGCTGGAACCGGATCAGGTGCGGGCCCTGGTGCGCCGCGCGCTCGCCGATCGCGAGCGGGGTCTGCAGGCCAGCGGCGCCGAGCTCGACCCGCAGGCGGAGGACCGGTTGGTCTCGCTCAGCGGCGGCGATGCCCGCGTCGCCCTCGATGCCCTCGAACTCGCGGTGGCCGCAGCCGCGGTGGAGGACGGACACCGTCGCATCACCGCCGCCGACGTCGAGGGAGCGCTGCAGAACCCGATGCTCCTCTACGACCGTGCCGGCGATCAGCACTACTGGCTGGCATCGGCACTGATCAAGTCGGTGCGCGGCAGCGACCCGGATGCGGCGGTGTACTGGCTGGCGCGCATGCTCGAGGCGGGCGAGGACCCGATGTTCGTCGCCCGCAGACTGGTGACCCTCGCCGCCGAGGACGTCGGACTCGCCGATGCCGCGGCGCTGCCGCTCGCGGTGGCGGCCCAGCAGGCGGTGCACGCCATCGGCATGCCCGAGGGCTTCCTGCCGCTGGCGGAGGCGGCGCTCTACCTCGCCGCCGCGCCAAAGAGCAACTCCGCGATGCGCGCCTACAGCGCCGCCCTGGAGGACGTGCGCGCCACGCTCACCCAGCCGGTTCCGCTGCATCTGCGCAACGCCTCGACCGGATTGACCCGCGCGATGGGCTTCGGCAGCGGGTATCGCTACGCGCACGACTACCAGGATGGGGTGGTCGAGCAGCAGCATCTCCCCGACGTACTCGCCGACCGGCGCTACTACCAGCCGAGCGGGCACGGCGCCGAAGCCGCGATCGCCGAACGGCTGGCGGCGATGCGGGCTGAGCTTGCTCGGCGGCGGGAAGGAGCGAGTCCGGCGGCGGGGGAGTCCTGAGGTAGCGCGGGGAGGGGGAGGCGCCATCGACTGCGTTCACCCTCGCCGGCCGACGCCTATCGGCGTCGACTCGGCTCTTCGAGCGCGCCTGCACGGCGCGTCTCAGAGGGTTCTCTCCGCGACGGCGCCTCCCCCTCCTTCGCGAAACAGAACTGCCATTGGGGCCTTCGGCTGCTCGGTGGCGCGGAGACGGTGCCGTTGGTCGGCAGCATGCAGGCCCGCTCGCCGCACTGCCGACTGATCGCGGCGCTGCGCTGAGCGGGCCTGCGCTGCCGTGGCCCTCGCGACCGCGGTGCAACCGGGTGGTGAGCACGGCGTCACGCGGCGCCGGGTGATGGTCGACGCGGAGCGATGAGTCACCTATCCTGGTCTCTGTGATCGTCGTCGCTGTGATCGGGTTGGCCGCCGTTGTCGTCCTCGTGGTGGGCTTTGTCGTCGGCGTCTGGAGGATGAGCGCTCGCGAGCCGAACCGGGGCTGGGAGCTGGACGAGTCCCTCTACCCGCAGGTGGGCGAGGCCATCCCCAAACAGCCGCCCCCCAAGTCCCACCAGCCCCGGCACTGATCCCCGCACGTCGCCGGCTGAACGCCGCAACGCAACCGCGGCGCGACGGGGTGCGCAAAGCACCCTCTCGCTTTGCGGAGGGTGGGACCGAGCGCCCACGTCCGACGTCGAGCGACTGCGCACCGGCGAGGGGCGGATGCGGCACGTCGCGGAAGAGGTCGTCGCGCAGGCTCCCTGCAGGAGCCGAGCAGAGCGGGCTGACGCCAAAGGCGTCAGAACCGCGCGCCTCTGCAGCGACGTGCCGCGTCCGCCGCGGTAACAACGAAGTCGCCGGCCGGCCTACTCGCTCGGCTCCCAACCCGGAGGCTCGGTCCAGCTGTAGAAGTCGTCCTCGCTCATCGGCGCGGGCGGCATCGCCAGGGGGTCGTGGCTGCGGTCGGGGCGCGGTGGCCGGCCCGCGACGCGGTGCCACGTGGCGCGGAGCTGGCGCAGCCGCGCTGGGTCGAGCGCAGCTGCGGGGCGGTCGGAGTCGAGGAGCGGTCCGCCGGAGCGCTCGGCCAGGCGCAGCCACTGAGCGGCGAGCTCGCCGCCCGGCGGCGGGGTGTCGGCGATCTGGCCAAGGGTGACCGCATCGATGTCGGGCGGCAGGGTCGTTCCCCAGAGCCAGGCGCGCGCGGCGAGGTTGCGCGCCTGGGCGCGAACCACCAGCTCGCCGTGGGTGAACCAGGGGCGCGGCGGCGGCGCGGCATGGGTGCCGGGGACGTTGACGACGGCGTCGCCGCCGCTGCGACAGGTGTCGGCGAGGCCGACAATCGGCGGCGCCGGGGCTCCGCAGGCGAGCACCGCGCTGCCTGGCGCAGCGGCGGCACGGTAGGCGCCGACCAGGGCGGCCATGCCCTCGCGCAGGGCGCGCACCCCGCTCCATCCCGCGGCACGGGCGCCGGGCAGCGCCCCGGCATAGAGGAAGTCGAGCTTGAGCGCACGGACGCCGCAGCGCGCGAAGGCGGCGCCGAGAGCGGCGAGGTGGTGGCGGACCTCGGGTCGTGACGCGTCGAGCACCAGACGGTCTGCCGAGGCGCGAACGTCGACCACCGGCGCTCCCTCGGCGTCGCGGAGCAGGAGTGCCGCGAGCTGCGTCCCCATCCGGGCGTCGACGAGAAATGGCGCCGCCCAGACGCCCAGGTGGCGTCCCTGGCGCCGCACCGCCGCGGCGAGCTCCGTCAGGTTCGAGCCAAAACCGTCATGAACTTGCCAGTCACCCCAGCAGCGCATCCAGCCGTCGTCGAGCAGCGCCAGTCCGCCGGGCGGGCAGAGCTGCCCGGCAGCGGCGACCACGTCGGCGGCGGTGACCGACGCCCCCAGGGAGTTCCAGCTCATCCATCCCACCAGCCGGGCGGTGGTGACCGCTCCGAGCTCACCAGGTAGGCCGGTCCCGGCGCCCCGCCGCCGATCGAGGGCGGCGACACGCAACGGGTCGGAGCGCAGCGTCGTGCTGGCCGCGACCGGCAGGTCCAGCGACAGCGGCGGGCCGGTGCGCTGCCCGTGCTGCACCGGCTCCCCGGCGCAGAGCGCGTCGAGCCCGTCGGGCCCCTGCCATCGCAGCCACAGGGCGCCCGTCCGCGGTGGGGCCGCCAGCGCCACGGTGAGCAGCGAGTCCGCCCCTTCGTCGCCCCACACCGCGCTCCACCAGCCACGTCCGGGCGCGGTCGCGTCGCGCACCCCCGTCCAGTCCCAGGAGTGATACCCGTCGACCAGCACCCGTGACGCGCGCGCGCCGCGGAGGCGGACGCCGAGGGCGTCGAGGCGCAGCGAGGCACCGGCCACCAGCTCGCTCCGGAGCGTCACGCCACCGTGCCGCGACGGCCGCGCCGCGACTCGCAGGGTGATCCCGTCCGGCCACGACGCCCGCACCCAGCCCGGGCCGCGCCGCAGCTCCGCCCGCGGATCGGGCACGCCGCGCTGCTCTCCGCCGGCGAGCACCAGCAGCGGCGACGCCTCGAGCTGGATGCCCGGCAGCGCGATGTCGATCAGCGGCGCACCCGGGCCGCGGCGCGCACCGCGGCGGCGAGGGCGGCGACCGTGTCGGCGAGGTCGCGTTCGTCATGCGCGGTGGAGCAGAACCCGCTGGTGTGGAGCAGGTCGACGCCGCGCTCGCGGAGCGCTCCCGGCAGGCGCGCCTGGGCATCGGGGTCGTCGAGAGCGCAGTGGATGATGCTGGCCAGCCGCCACACGCGGCCCGCCACTCCGGCGTCGGAGAGGACACACCGCCACTCGCGCTCCAGCCGCTCCGCATAGGCGTCCGCCTGCGCCCGCGCCTCGCCGTCGACGATCAGGTCGAGGGTCGCGATTCCCGCCGCCGCGGTGAGCGGGTTGGCGTTGTAGGTTCCGGGGTGGACGACATGGCCGTCGGCGGGGGAGAGCAGCTCCATCACCTCGCGCCGGCCGCCGACGGCGCCGCCGGGCAGGCCACCCGCCATCACCTTGCCGAAGAGGCTCAGGTCGGGACGGACGCCGAGCAGCTCCTGCATGCCGCCCCGCGCCACCCGAAAGCCGGTCACCACCTCGTCGACGACCAGCAGCGTGCCCGTTTCGTCGCACCGGCGGCGGACCTCCGCCATGAACCCCGGTTGCAGCGGTGAGCGGCCGTAGTGCGCGCCGGAGGGTTCGACGACCACCGCCGCCACCTGCTGGTCACTCAGCGCCGTGGCGAGGGCATCGCCGTCGTCGGCACGCACCACCCGCGTGAGCGCTGCCATGCTCGCCGGCACACCCGCCCCGGGGACGGGGCGGCCCGCGCCGTCGAGCTCGACGCTGACCGCGTCGTACCACCCGTGAAAGTGGCCATCGAACTTGGCGATGCGATCGCGACCGGTCGCCGCGCGCGCCAGTCGCAATGCCAGCATCGCCGCCTCGGTGCCGGAGGCGGTGAAACGCACCTGCTCGACGCTGTCGACCGCGGCGACGATACGTTCAGCCCACTCCACCTCGACGACGCTCGCGGCTCCGTAGTGGGTGCCCTTCTCGACCTGGGCGCGAACCGCGGCGACCACCTCGGGAGGCGCGTGGCCGAGCAGCAGCGCGCCGTGTCCCATGGTGTAGTCGACCAGCTCGCGGCCGTCGACCAGCCATTTGCGCGAGCCGCGGGCGCGAGCGACCCGGATCGCGGGCCGGTAGGTGCGGGCGGCGTGGGTGGCGCCCCCACCGAGGACGGCGGCGGCGCGGCTGTCGAGGTCCGGCGCGGTGGCGGGCACGGTCACCTCTTGCACGGGCGCTGGAGGCGACGGTGGGAATCGAACCCACGATCAGGGTTTTGCAGACCCGTGCCTTACCACTTGGCTACGTCGCCTCGGGCGGTATTGTGCCGGGCGGAACGGTGTCGCGGGGCCGGGCGCCGCGGCGCGCGAACGCGGTGCGTTCAAACTCGGTCGCAATTCGGCGCGCCACACGGTCGTGTCTACCGACGTGCACGAAGGCTCTGGTAGACTCGTGCTCAGGCAAACAGTCGCACCTCGTTCGGCGAGGCGGCTGGACGGACAGAAGCCACTGACCCCACCCGTGGAGACACGCTCCGGGTCAGACCAGGTCTCCCCGGATTAAGGGGTGACCCGAAGTGGCTGGCCCAGCGGGAACTACGCCGTCCAGCGCCAAAGCTCTGACGAGAAGGGGTGCACCGGGGCGCCGTCGCCACCGGTGAGCCTGGAGCCCGCCCGGCGCCACCCCTTCCGCGGTGCGGACTGCCGGCCGGGCGCATCGGAGGCCGACATGGACGGAGACGGCAGTCGCCAGTCCGCCCACCCTCTCGCGCGCCCGCACGAGGACAACTCCACGTCGTGACCGGTGACGGGCGCTGAAGTCCCGTTCCCATCACCAGCCGCCTCCCGCGGCCGGAGGTCCGACATGATCGAGGAAGACGTCCTCAACCTGGCGCCACCGGGTGGCTCCGCGGTCCGCGACGCTGCGCACGTCGGGGACATCCGCGGTGCCCTCGGCACGATCCGCCAGAGCGACCTGGCTCCTCGCCGGTCGTGGAGGGCGCGCCTGCTCACCCTGGCCGCGGTGATGGGCCCCGGCCTGATTGTCATGGTCGGCGACAACGACGCCGGCGGGGTAGCCACCTACTCGCAGGCCGGCCAGAACTACGGCACCAGCATGCTGTGGACGCTCTTCCTGCTGATCCCGGTGCTGATCGTCAACCAGGAGATGGTCGTCCGCCTCGGCGCGGTCACCGGTGTGGGGCACGCCCGGCTGATCATCGAGCGCTTCGGTAGGTTCTGGGGCGCCTTCTCGGTCGGGGACCTCTTCGTCCTCAACTTCCTCACCATCATCACCGAGTTCATCGGCATCAGCCTGGCCGCGAACTTCCTCGGTCTCAGCCCTCTGATCGCCGTACCGCTGGCGGCAGCGCTGCTCATCGGCATCACCGTCAGCGGCAGCTTCCGGCGCTGGGAGCGGTTCATGTTCCTGTTCATGGCGGGCAACGCGCTGGTCATCCCTCTCGCCGTGCTCAGCCATCCCAGCATCGGACCGGTGCTCCACGACTCGGTGGTGCCCGGTATCAAGGGGGGTTTCTCGTCCAACGCCATCCTGCTCATCATCGCCATCGTCGGCACCACCGTCGCCCCCTGGCAGCTGTTCTTCCAGCAGTCGAACGTCATCGACAAGCGGATCACCCCGCGCTGGATGGCCTACGAGCGCGCCGACACCGTCATCGGCGCGGTGGTCGTGGTGGTCGGCGCGGCGGCGGTGATGATCGCCGCCGCCTCCGCCTTCGCCGGGACCGGCGATGCCGGCCACTTCGTGGACGCGGGAGGCGTCGCCACCGGCCTCGCTCAACACGTCTCGCGCGCCGCCGGCGGCATCTTCGCCGTGATCCTGCTCGACGCCTCGATCATCGGCGCCAGCGCGGTGACCCTGGCCACGTCGTACGCCTTCGGCGACGTCTTCGGCGTGCACCACTCCCTGCACCGCAGCTGGCGCGACGCCCGGGTCTTCTATGGGACCTTCACCGCCATGGTCGCGCTGGCGGCGGGGATCGTGCTGATCCCCAACGCGCCGCTGGGGTTGATGACCACCGCGGTCCAGGCGCTGGCGGGGGTCCTGCTGCCGAGCGCGAGCGTCTTTCTGCTCCTCCTCTGCAACGACCACGAGGTGCTCGGCCCCTGGGTCAACCGGCGGTGGCTCAACGCCCTCGCCACCGTCATCGTCGCCGTCCTCTTGATGCTGTCGTTTGTCCTGGTGGTCAGCACCGTGCTCCCGAACATCGACATCGGCCGGTTGGTGGTGGTCCTCGCGGCCGTGCTGGCGGCGGGACTGCTGAGCATGGCCCTGGCGGCGCGTGGTGGCCGGCGGCCGGCGCCCACCCAACCCCAGCTCGACCGGTCGACCTGGCGGATGCCTCCCCTGGCGCTGCTGGGACGCCCCGCCTGGTCACGGGGACGCCTGTTCGCGATGTACGCGCTGCGCGGCTACCTGGTGGTGGCGGTGCTCCTGCTGGTGGTCAAGGCAGCCCAGGTCGCCAGCGGCCACTGACCGATCGCGGCTCCGCAAGACCGGTGGCGGATGTCGCGTCGTACAGGGTGATGGACAGGGCCGCCGCGCGCGGCTGGGCCATCGTGGCCTGCGCCGCCATCGCCGCCATTGTTGCGACCGGGGTTCTCGCCGCCCCGCACCTCGTGGCCGGGCCCGAGACCGCCGTCAACCGCGCCGCCGCCGGCCACCCCGCCCACGGCGTCATCACCCCCGCGCCTTCAACCCCCGCCGCCAGCCCGGCAGCCGTGGCGCCGGCCGGCCCCACGACCGCGGCGGGCGCGGCGACAGCGCCCGTGGCACACCCGGCGCGCGTTGTCCCGGTCTTCCACCTCGACATCCCGTCGGTGGGCATCCACGCCCCGGTGATCACCGTGGGGGTGACCCGCAGCGGCGCCATGAACGCGCCCGAGGGACCGGCCCGCAGCCCGATCTGGGACCAGGGCTTCTGGCTGGGGAGCACCGCCCAGCCGGGCACGGCGGGGACGACCACGCTGGCGGGGCATCTCGACGACACCCTGGGGCGCCCGCGCGCCTTCTGGACCCTGCGCCAGATGCAGCCCGGCAGCGAGGTCGACGTCACCCGGCTCGCCGACGGCGTGGTGGTGCGCTACCGCATCACCGACGTGCACGTCTATTCGCTGCAGGAGGGGAACAGCCCGGCCGTGCTCAACCGGGTGTTCGGCGTCAACCAGTCCGATGGCGTGTCGCGGGTCACCCTGATGACCTGCACCGGCCGCTTTGTCCACGGCGAGTACAACCAGCGCTTCATCGCTTTCGGAGAGCGCATCGGCTGAGCCGCCCGCGGCAGCGGCAACGGTCAGCCGGTCACCCCGTATCGAAGGATCGGGTTCCCGTCGGCATCGCGCTCCGGTGGCAGCACGAAGGCCACCTCGAGCGCCTCGGCCAGGGCACGCAGCCGGGCGAAGAAGCCGGCCGTGTGGGGGGAACGCGGCAGCCGCAGCCCGTCGAAGTCGAAGTGGTGCACCCATTCGTGGAGGAGGGTGTTGAGGAAAACCTTGGAGGTGATGACCTGCTGGCGCACCGCGGTGCGGTTGTAGATGCGGATGCGGGCCCGGCTGACCCGGTCGCCCTCGAACCAGCAGCGGTAGTAGCCGTAGGTCTTGCTGAGCAGCCTCTGTCCGTCGTGTTCGTGCGTCTGGGCACGGTCGGCGACCGCCACCTCGCACCGGCTGAACCCGCCCGCGGCGCTGAGCTCGTCGACCAGAAGCTGGGCGACCCGCCGGCGCTCGCGGGCGTCGTCGCCGGTGGCGAGCAGTCGTCGCGCTAGCTCTCGCGCCGTCGCCGTCGGCTGGACCGGCGCTCGCGTCGCCGCCTGGCTGCGCCGATAGGTGGGATCGAGGGGGGACCGGCGCTCGAACATGTGCTCGTCGAGTATACGGGTCCGCGGGCTCGCCATCGCATGGCAGACGCCGGCCGGCCGACGAGCGGCAGCCGGTGACCGGTGCCGCAATCCATGCGAACGCGGCGTCCCACGCGGAATTCACCGGCGCTGCAATCGGAGTGACCGCCGCGCGCAACGTCGCCGCGGGCGCTGCAATCCACCCGAGCAGGACGCCCTGCACGCTCGCTGCGCGGGCAACCTGCTTGCGGCGCTCAGTACCGAGTCCGAATAATCAGCCGGCGTCACCGGCGGCCCGACCTCGGGCCTCCGCGCATCCAGAGGGGGCAGGAGGGAACGTTTGATGTCTGTCGCAACGATGACGAAGATCGCGTCGCGCACACCATGGCGACGACGCGTTGCGGTGATCGCCGCCGCGTCAGCGCTGGCCGCTGCCGGCTCTCTCTGGAGCGGGTTCGGTCCGCGCCACGCGCTTGCCGCGGCCCCTACGCAGGCGTACTGGACCGTCGCCGGTGACGGTGGCGTCTTCACCTTCGGCGGCGCCGGGTACTTCGGCAGCATGGGCGGCAAGACGCTCGTCAAGCCGGTGGTGGGCATCGCGCCGACCTCCGACCGGAAGGGCTACTGGCTGGTGGCCAGCGATGGCGGCGTCTTCGCCTTCGGTGACGCGGGGTACTTCGGCAGCATGGGCGGCAAGACGCTGACCAAGCCGGTGGTTGGCATCGCGGCTACGTCCACCGGTGCCGGCTACTGGCTGGTGGCCAGTGATGGCGGCATCTTCTCCTTCGGCGACGCCGTCTTCTACGGCAGCATGGGCGGCAAGACGCTGACCAAGCCGGTGGTGGGCATGGCCGCGGTGGCGACCGGCGGTGGCTACTGGGAGGTGGCCAGCGACGGCGGCATCTTCACCTTCGGCACCGCGACCTTCCAGGGCAGCATGGGCGGCAAGACGCTGACCAAGCCGGTGGTGGGCATGGCGTCGACGACCGACGCGGGCGGCTACTTTGAGGTGGCCAGCGACGGCGGCATCTTCACCTTCGGTGACGCGAAGTTCCAGGGCAGCATGGGCGGCAAGACGCTGGTCAAGCCGATGGTCGGAATGACCGCGACCTCCGACGCCGGCGGCTACTGGACGGTTGCCAGTGACGGGGGGGTGTTCTCCTTCGGCGACGCCACCTTCCAGGGCTCGATGGGAGGCAAGATGCTGGTCTCTCCCATGGTGGGCATCACCGCCTAGCACCGCTGGTGGGGCGGCTGACTCGGGCCTGGTCCCGGGTCAGCCGCCCCTTGCCCGCTCCGAGCCGCCCTAGACTGCGGCCAGTCGCTCGCGCCGAGCTGGCGGAACGGTAGACGCCGCGGTCTTAAACACCGCTGGGGGCTTGCCCCCGTCTGGGTTCGAATCCCGGGCTCGGCAGGCGGGCACACGATCTTGCGGTTTGGTGACGATCCCGTGACAGCGTCCGAAGTTCGGTTGCGGGAGGTGCGTCTGACGCGGTAGGGTCCGTTGCTGCGTTCGCTGACACCTGGGGTGTGCGGAAAGAGACATCCCGGCGCCCCGGGAAACGGCCAAGGACGACACCGGTTCCCCACGTCTTGCCGGGCAGAGGAGCGTCCCCCCAGTGAGCGCGCCCCCCGTCTCGGGATCCGCCGGCCTCCTGATCAGTGGAGGCCGGCGGACCCTTGTTCCAGGGGCCCCAGTCGCATTCGGGATGCTCGCGCCCGTAGGCTTCTCGGTTCGAGATGGACTATCGGGACTCGCCCGAGGAGGCGGCCTTCCGGGAGCGGCTGAGCGCCTGGCTGCAGGAGCACCTGGCTCCCTTCAAGGAGCGGCTGCGCGCCAACCCGCCGTCGGAGGAGCGCCTTGGCATCGCCGCCGACTGGCAGCACGAGCTGTTCGAGGGCGGCTACGGCGCTCTCGGCTGGCCCGAGGCGTTCGGCGGCCGGCCGGCCAATTCGATAGAGCGCTACCTGGTGGTCGAGGAGTCGGCCAAGCTCGGCGCCCCCTGGCATCTCAACATGTCGGTGACCCTGGGGTGGTGCGCGCCGGCGCTGTTGACCTTCGGCACCGAGCAGCAGCAGCAGGCGCATCTGCCGCCGATGCTCTCCGGGCGCGAGATCTGGTGCCAGATGTTCTCCGAGCCCAACGCCGGCAGCGACCTGGCCTCGCTGCAGACCCGGGCCCGCCGTGATGGTGACAATTTTGTCATCAACGGCCAGAAGGTCTGGTCCTCGGGAGCGCACTGGTCGCGCTGGGGCATCCTGCTCGCCCGCACCGGTGACGGTCCCAAGTACCGCAACCTCACCTTCTTCATCGTCGACATGAGCACTCCGGGGATCGAGGTGCGACCGATCAGGCAGATGACCGGTGAGAGCGATTTCGCCGAGGTGTTCTTCACCGACTGCGTGGTGCCCGCGGGCTGGGTGGTCGGCGAGGTCGACAGCGGCTGGCTGGTGGCGATCGCCACCCTGCTCAACGAGCGGGTGGCGCTGTCGGCGGGTGCGGGTGCGGCGGTGATCGCCGTGCAGGGGCTGGAGCGTCTGCTGGCGATGTCGCGGCGGACCCGGCGTGAGCGGGGCCGCGTCGCCGACGATCCCTACTTCCGCCAGCGCATCGCCCAGGCGTGGATCGGCGCGCTGGCCAACCGGCTCACCGCGTACCGCGTTCTCAGCGCCCAGTTCAAGGGGCAGGCACCGGGACCGGAGGCGTCGGTGCTCAAGCTCTCGGGAGACCTCTGGAGCCAGCAGCTGAGCGAGGTCGCCACCGAGATCCTCGGGGTGCGGCTGCTCGCGGGCCGCGGCGGAGACCTGGCGGAGGACGAGGGCGCCTGGGCCTACGGGGCGCTGATCAACCGCGCCCTGACCATCGGCGGCGGCACCTCCGAGATCCAGAAGAACATCATCGCCGAGCGGGTGCTGGGCCTTCCCAAGGGCTCGTAGCCGGCGGAGCACGCTGATGGACGTCGCCTTCACCCACGAGCAGGACCTGCTGCGCACCTCGGCGCGCGACTTTCTCGACGACCGGTGTCCCATCGGCCTGGTCAGGGAGGCCGCCGATGCCGGCGCCGGCGGCGATGGGGTCGACCGTCTCTGGGACAGCATGGCGCAGCTCGGCTGGATGGGCCTCGGCGTCGACGAGGGTCACGGCGGGCTCGGCCGCCCCCTGGTCGACCTGGCCATCCTCTCCGAGGAGATGGGGCGCAGCCTGGTGCCCGCGCCGTGGTTCTCGACCGTCGGCCTCTTCACCGAGGCGATCCGGGTCGCGGGCGACGCCAGGCAGCGTGGCGCTTGGCTGCCGCGGATCGCGGCGGGGGAGGTTCGCGGCACTCTGGCGATCCTCGAGCGGGACGGCGTCCTCGGCCGCGACGGGGTCACCACCACCGCCACCCCGGCCGGCGACGGATACCGTCTCGAGGGCAGCAAGGCGTTCGTTCCCGACCTCGACATCGCGGGCAGCGTGGTCGTCGCCGCGCTCCTCGAGGGACAACCCGGACTCTTCGTCGTCGATGCCGGCGCCTGCGAGCTGACCGACGAGGCCGGCATCGACCCGACCCGCCGGCTGGCGACGCTGCGCCTGCCCGGTGCCGAGGTCGGCTCCGACTGCCTGCTCGGCGGCGAGCCCTGCGGTTGGGCGACGATCGAGCGGGTGCTCGACCGCGCCACCGCCCTGCAGTGCGCCGAGATGTGCGGCGGAGCACAGAAGGTGCTCGAGCTGACCGTCGAGTACGCCAGGACGCGCCAGCAGTTCGGCCGGCCGATCGGTTCGTTCCAGGGCGTGTCCCACCGCTGCGCCGAGATGCTGCTGGCGGTCGAGAGCGCCCGGTCGTTGAGCTACTACGCCGCCTGGTGCTGCGACGAGGACCTCGACAACGCTCCGCTCGCGGTCTCCGCGGCCAAGGCATGGACCGGTGACACCTACCGCGCCGCCACCTCGCAGGCGATCCAGCTCCACGGCGGCATCGGCTTCACCTGGGAGGCGAACCTCCACCTCTGGTACCGCCGTGCACTCGCGATGGCGGCACTGCTCGGCGATCCCGGCTACCACCGCGAGCGGGTCGCCACGCTGATCGACCTCTGATGTCGTCCGCGGGGGTGCCGGTGCTGCTGGGAGCGCTGCTGCTGATCGAGGCCGGTGTGCCGCTGCCGGTCCCCGGCGATCTGTTGATGATCCTCGTCGGCGAGCGCGCCGCGGCCCACGCGATCCCGCTGTGGGCGGCGGTGCTCGCCCTCGAGGCGGTCACCGTGATCGGAACCTCCGTGCTCTATCTGCTCGCGCGCGGCCCCGCGCAGAGCCTGCTCCGGCGTCTCGGCCCACGCGTCGGGTTGACCGCGCCGCGCTTGCAACGTGCCGGCGCGGTCCTCGAAGGGCGCGGGCAGATGGCGGTCGCCGCCGGGCGGGCGATGCCGGGACTGCGCACCGTCACCGTGCTGGCGACCGCCGGCACCCAGCTGCGCGCGTCGCGTGCGCTGCTGCTGCTGGTGGTGGGCGGCTCGGTGTTCCTCCAGGTGCACCTGGTCCTCGGCTACCTTCTCGGCCCGGTCGCCCGCGACGCACTCGGCGCCGCGCGCACTCCGACCATCGTCGTCCTCGTCGCCCTGGCGCTCGCCGCCGTCACCGTGTGGATCGTGCGTCGCGGTCGCCGGGGAGCGGAGGCGTCGGCCGAAGCCAGCTGTCCCGTCTGCCTGGCGGTAGGGCTGCTGGCGACCCGCAGCGAGCTGTCGCCGCCCACCGCTCCGTGATCGGGGGGTGATCGCCCGCCGGATCGGCGCCCGGGGCGCGCTCGTCGAGGCCTTCGTCTACCTCGGGCTCGCCTTCCTGCTCTTCCGCAGCGCGTGGTCGTCGCCGGGCACGCGACTGATCGGTGGCGGTGGCGATGCGGTGCAGTTCGCGTGGTTCCTGAGCTGGACACCCTTCGCGCTTGCGCACGGTCACAACCCCCTGCTCACCACCTACCTCAACTACCCGGATGGCGTGAACCTGATGTGGAACGCCTCGGTGCCGCTGGTGGCGGTGGCGATGTGGCCGGTCACCGCGCTGGCCGGGCCACTGGTCTCCTACAACCTCTTCGTCACCCTGAGCCCGGCACTCTCCGCCTGGGCGGCGTGCATCGCCATCCGCCGTTTCGTGCCGCGGCGCGAGGCGGCGTTCGCCGGCGCTCTGCTCTACGGGTTCTCTCCGTACATCGTCGCTCACGCCCAGGGCCATCCCAATCTCAGCCTGGCGGCGGTGCCGCCGTTGCTCCTGCTGGTCGGCGACGAGATCGTGCGCCGGCAGCACTGGCGTCCCTGGATAGCCGGCATCGCCCTCGGCACGCTGGCTCTCGTCCAGCTCTTCGTCAGCGAGGAGATGCTCGCCACCGAGGTGGTGGTGGCGGCGCTCGCGGTCGTGGTGCTCGCGGCGATCCACCGGCGGTTGGTGACGTGGCGTCGTCTCGCCTATGCAGGGACCGCCCTCGGCGTGGCCCTCGCGCTGACCGCGATCGTCGCCGCCGGCCCGCTGCTGATCCAGTTCCACGGTCCGCAGCGGGTGACCGGCGTGATCCACGCCCCCAACGTCTACGTGAGCGACGTGCTCAACCTCGTCATCCCGGTGGGCGGCGTTCAGCAGCTGACGCCGTCATGGGCGGCATCGATCAGCGACCGCTTCTCCGGCAACGGCGCCGAGCAGACGGCCTACCTCGGCATCCCTCTGCTGGTGATCATCGGGGTGGTCGCCCTGCGGCTATGGCGGTCGGCGCTCGTCCGTCTGTGCGTCATCCTCGGCGTTGCCGTCGGTCTGCTCTCGCTCGGACCGCAGCTACACATCGGCGGGCGCACCGTGCGCGCCGCCCGCCTGCCCGCCGACGTCTTCACCCACCTGCCTGCGCTCGACAACGTGCTGCCGGTCCGGTTCACCGTGTACCTCTTCCTCCTGGCGGGGCTGATGGTCGCGATCTTCGTCGCCTGGTTGCACCAGGGTGGCCGGGGCCGTGCGCTGTGGGGAGGTGGGCTGCTCGCGCTGTCGCTGGTCTGCCTGCTGCCCACCGCCGGGTTTCCCAGCGGGCAGGTCGCCGCGCCCGCGTACTTCACCGCAGGGCGGGCCGCGCAGGACCTCGCCGGCGGGACGGTTGCCCTGGTGGTGCCCTTCACCGACGGCCCGGGCAACGACCTCACCATGGTCTGGCAGGCTCAGTCGGGCTTCCGCTTCCGCATGCCGGAGGGCTACTTCCTGAGGGCGGCGAGGGGGGGCGTGGCGCAGACGGGGGCGCCGCCGACGGCGATGTCGGCCGCCCTCGGCGGCATCGCCAGAACCGGTCAGCCACCGGCTCTCACGCCGGGTCTGCGAACCACGCTGATGGCCGACCTGCGCCGCTGGAGCGTCAGCACGATCGTGGTGGGACCCAGTCCGCATCAGGACGCCACGGTGCATTTCATCCGCGACCTGCTCGGGGCCGAACCGAGGGCGGACGCAGGCGTTGAGGTCTGGCGATCCGGTAACGGGTGAACGCACCAAGCTCAAACGCTGAGAGTTGATGGCAAAAACCCCGCCACCGCTACGTCACGGCTCCGTTGCCGCTTTTCGCACCGACCAGTCAGCGACCCCCGCGACAATTCGAGGCACGGTGCGTTGCATCGCCGGTCGGGATCATGGGTGGGGCCCCCCTCCCGACCGCAGCGTGGGTCTCCGTCGTCTAGGGCATGAGAAAAATTCAGACAGGCCGGTCGATGGCGGCGGGCACTCAGCAGCAGCGCAAGCGGGCGCGCCGCGGCGCCTCCACCCGCTCCGGGCAGGCGATCGTGCTCTTCGCGGTGGTGTCGGTCGGCCTGCTCGGGCTGGTCGGCCTCGCCATTGATGGGGGGCAGGCGCTGCTCAACCGTCGGGCCATGCAGGCGTCGGCGGACTCGGCCGCCGAGGCGAGCGCGCACATGCTGGCGGCCAATTTCCGCACCACCGGGTCGCCGGCGAGCGGGCTCTACAGCGACACCGACATCTCCAAGGTGGTCTGCGATACCGCCACCGGAAGCCAGTCGGGCGGCAGTCCCGGGCTCACCTGTGCCACCGACGTAACCGCCTACTACACCGACGCCAGCGGCCAGCGCGTCGCCGGACCGGTCGCGGTCGGTGGCGGCTCGATCCCCAGCGCCGCCCACGGTGTCGAGGTCACCTCGCGCGACCCGGCGCACAGCACCCGCTTCGTGCAGCTGGTGGGGTTCAAGACGGCCCAGGAGGCGGCCAAGGGAACCTCGACCTTCTCCGCGGTGCAGTCGGTGGACGTGACCCAACCCAACTCCGGCCCCTGGGTGGTCTGGTTCAAGACCTGCAACAACGGGGTCGAGGGCGCCTGGATCAAGATCGGCGACGACGTCGTCTTCCGTTCCAACCAGTTCGCGGCCGACGCCGCCTGCGGCGATCCCGCCTGGGGCATCAACGGCAACGGCTTCAAGGGCTTTCTCAAGTTCGAGGACGACTGCAACGGGCATCCCAACGTGTACCAGCAGGGGGACGCCTGCTCCTCGAGCGGTAACGCCCTCGGCCAGGAACCGACCCAGAACGTCGTCAACGCCTACAACAACCAGACGCCGCTCTATCTTCCGGTGATCGATTCGTCCTACAAGCAGTCCGGCGTCAACCACTTCCACATCGTCGGCTTCGTCGCCATCATCCCGGACTCGGCCAACACCAACCCCAGCTCGCCCTGGACCGGCAAGATCGTCGGCTACAGCGCCAAGCTGCCCAACAGCGGCTGCCCGGAGGGCCAGAGCTGCGGCACGCCGCCGACCTACACCCCCCTCTCGATCGGACTCGCTGGATAGATGATGCGGCGGCGGCGGTTGCGGCGGCGGCGCGGGCAGAGCCTGGTCGAGCTCGCGCTGATCACCCCGCTGCTGCTCGCCCTGGTGGGCGGAGGCGTCGACCTCGCCCGCATCTATTTCGCCGGCAACGAGGTGAGCGACGCGGCCCGCGAGGCCGGGCTCTACGCCACCGGTCATCCCGGCTACACGCAGGCCAATCTGCAGTCGGTGGTCGACGGCTCCACCGGCGGCAACGGGTTCGCCTGCCAGAGCCCCACCGTGCAGGCGCTCACCTCGCCGTCCCCGCTGCCCACCACCAGCGGCGGCGGCACCCCGTTCGAGCAGACCGTCCAGGTGACCTGCTCGATGTCGCTGATCCTGCGGTTCCTTCCGGTGGCGAACCCGGTGCAGATGTCGTCGGTGGTCAACGTGTACGTCTGTCCGACGCCGTCGCCGGCGTCGCCGTCACCGACTCCGCGGCCATGCTGAGCCCGATGGTGGCAGCGACGAGGTCGGGCGCTCCGGCGAGGCCGCGGCGGCGCGGGAGTCGCGGCGTCTCGATCGTGGAGTTCGCCCTGGCCGGGGTCGTCTTTCTGACGCTGATCTTCGGGCTGCTGACGGGCGCCTGGTTCGTCTTCGCCCGCACCGAGGTCACCAACGCCGCCCGTGAGGGTGCTCGGCAGGCGATCGTCGCCAACCCGTCGTGCGACCAGACGTCGGCGCAGACCGCCGCCCAGAAAAACTCGGGACCGTTCTCCAAGGCGATCACCGTCACCGCCAGCCAGTCGAGCGACTCGCTGGGCTCGTACTGCACCGTGTCGGTGTCGTACTCGTTCAATCCCATGGCCGGGCTGTTCGGGCTGCACTCCGCCACCATCAGCAGCACCGCCAAGGAATATCAGAACTGACGGTGACGCTCACCGGGCGTCGGGTCTAGAGCGCCTCGCGGCCCTCGTCGCAGACGATGCGGAAGTCGCAGCCGCGGCAGCGGTGGGCGGCGGGTCGCGGCGGAAAGGAGCGTTCCCGCCAGGCGGCGGCGAGCTCGGCGGTGCGCGCCGACAGGTGGCCGAAGGCACGCCGCAGTCGCGGCGCATCGAAGTCGACGCGGGCCACCTCGCCCGTCTGCAGGTGGTGCACCTCGACGGCAACCTCGTCCGAGGCCTCGCGCTGCGCCAGCGCCACCGCGTAGGCGCGCACCTGCAGGTCGCGGCCGACGCTGTCGACGTCGCGCACCGGCCCGGTCTTGTAGTCGACCACCACCCGCGCGCCGCCGCCGGCGGCGTCGATGCGGTCGAAGCGTCCGCGCAGGTCGGCGGCGTCCAGCGGCAGGGTGAAATCGCGCTCCACCTCGAGGATGGTCGCCTCCCGCCACGCGTCCGACTCGACGTAGCGGCGAAGCTGCTGCTCGCCGTACTCGCGCAGCTGCGGCTGCGCTCCCTTGGGCCCGTGCGCCGCCGCCCAGGACGACTGCCAGAGCGCCGCGATCTCCTCGGGGCCCGCATCGCCACCGGCGAGGCGCATCATCGCCGCGGCCTCGAGCACCCCATGCACCAGCTCGCCGTAGAGCTGCTGCGGTGAGCGCTGCACCGGGATGCGGTAGCGGCGACGATACTCATACCGGCGCGGACAGTCGTTGAAGTCGCGGAGATCGCGCACCCCAACCGGGACCCGTTCGCGGACCAACCCCGCCGCCGGGCGCGGCCGGGGTTGCAGCGCTGGCGGCGCGTAGGGGACCGGCACCGGCCGCGGCGCCCCGTTGCGTCCCGCCGGGGCGGCGAGGAAGGGGCTGAGGCGCTCGTCGGCGTAGGAGCGGGGATAGCGCGTCGCCGCGCAGAGGATGAGCCGGTCGCGCGCCCGCGTGGCGGCGACGTAGAAGAGGCGCCGCTCCTCGTCGATCACCCCGTCGCCAGGCGGTGGGGGCTCGGGAACCAGCTCGTCGGGGAGTCCCAGCCGTGCCGGAAACCCGCCCCGCCCGGGCCATCGACTCTCCACACACCCTGCGATGAACACCACCGGCCATTCCAGTCCCTTGGCGCTGTGGGCGGTGAGCAGCGAGACGCTGTCCTCGACCGGATCGATCGCCGCCACGTCGTCGGCGGTGCCGGAGTCGCGCAGGATCTCGAGATAGTGCAGCGCCGGCCCCAACCGCAGGTCGGTCCCCCAGTCGGCGAAGGCATCGAGCAGCTCGTAGAACTTGTTGAGGTTGGCGCCCGCCTGGATCCGCTCGAGGTCGCGGTCGAACTCGAGGATGCCGAGAAAGCCGCTCGCTGCGACGGCGTCGTGCAGCAGGGTCCGCACGTCCTCGTCGAGGCTGCGGCCGTGCAGCTCGAGCAGGTCGGCGGCGCAGCGGCGCGCCACCGCCTGGTCCGCTTCGTCGAGCTCGCCGATCGCCCCGTCGAGCAGGAGGGCGTGCAGGGCAACGTCGTGGCCGCGGCATGCGTCGACCAGCGCCAGCCGGGCACGGTTGCTCACCCGCCAGGCCGGGAGGGTCAGACAGCGCAGCACCGCCTGGGAGTCGCCGGGGTCGTGGACCGCGCTCAGCAGCGCCAGCAGCCGCTTGATCTCCGGCTGCTGGAAGTAGCCGCCACCGCCGCGCACCTGGTAGGGAACGCCTACCTCCTGCAGCGCCGCCATCGCCGCCCGCATGTCGGCGTGACGGCGGAACAGCCAGGCGATGCCGGTCGCCGCCGCGTTCGCGTCGATGAGCCGGCGGCACTCGCGTGCCACCGCCATCACCTCGCTGCGCTCGTCGGGAGCCTGCCACAGCTCCACCGGTGTTCCCTCGCCGCGGGTGGAGGCCAGCCGCTTGGTGACGCGCGTCTCGGGCGCTGCCGCCGCGATCAGTCCCTGGCCGGTGGCGACGATCTGCCGGGTGCTGCGGTAGTTGCGACCCAGGACCACGGTGCGGCCCTCGGGATAGAGCCGCTGGAAGCGGTTGAGGTTGACCAGACTGGCGCCGCGGAACTTGTAGATCGCCTGGTCGTCGTCGGCCACCACCAGCAGGTTGCGGTTTGCCGTCAGCGCCTCGACCAGCCTCGCCTGGGCGTAGTTGGTGTCCTGGTACTCGTCCACCATGACGAAGGCGAGCGGATCGCACACCGCCGCCCGGGCCGCGGGGTGCTCGCGGATGAGCTGCTCGGCGAGGAGGATGCAGTCGTCGTAGTCGAGCACCGCGGCGCGCCGATAGCGCTCGATCAGGGCGGCGTAGACGGCGGCGCACTCGGCGTGCCGCTCCAGCAGGGCAGCCTCGACGGGATCGGCGAGGGTGGGACGGCGCCGCTCGCACCAGGCGGCATAGGCGTCCGGGGTGATCAGCTCCTGCTTGGCGTCCTCGATGAGGCCGAGCAGCGCGGAGATCAGGTCATGCGGGCGCAGCGGGTTCCACAGCGAGCGCGGCTGCAGCTCGGTGAGCACCGCGTCGAGGTGCAGCCAGCGCTCGGCGGCGTCGGCGATGTGAAAGGTGGGCGGGACGCCGATCAACCATCCCCACTGCCGCAGCACCCGCCTGCCGAAGCTGTGGAAGTTGGTCAGCGGCACCTCGCCGCGGAAGACACCGTGGGCGGCCTCGGCGCGCTCACGCATCTCGCCCGCGGCCTTGACGGTGTAGGTGAGCACCAGCTGCTGCTCGGGGGCGACTCCCTCGCCGTCGAGAGCGAGGAAGCGCTCGACGATGACCCGGGTCTTGCCGCTGCCCGGGCCGGCCAGCACCAGGCAGGGCCCCTCGCGATGGTCGACGGCCGCACGCTGATCGGGGTCGAGGGGGACGGTCGGCATTCCGCGCAGGGTACGACGGGACGCCTCGACGTGAACGCGCCCTGAGCGGTCGGTCTAGACCCGCTCCCCGCGGAGGGCGCCCATCATCGCCGGGGTGGCCTCGCCGGTGTAGAGGCTGACCCGGTCGACGACGTCGCCGTAGCGCTGCAGGAAACGCTCCGCGATGTCGGCGGGACGGCCGCGCACCGCGAAGGCATCGACCATCCCGTCGTCGATCAGCTCCGACATCTCGCTCCAGCGTCCCTGCTTGGACAGGACGTTGAGCTCTCCCTGCAGCTCACCCCAGCCGTGCAGCTCGAGAACGGCGCGGTACTGCGGGGTCGAACCGTAGAAGGCGATCTGCTGTCGCACCAGCGCCGCCGACGCCGCCATCTGCTCCTCGGTCTCGCCGCTGACCATGAAGGCGGGGAAGACCACCTCGAAACGCTCGCGGCTGCGCCCGGCCCGGGCGAGGCCGCGTTCGATCGCTGGGAGGGTGCGCTCGCGCAGGTAGCGCTCGGTGGTGAAGGCGTGCACCAGGATGCCGTCGGCGACCTCGCCGCAGACCTCGGCCATCAGCTCGCCGACGGCCGCGAGCAGCACCCGGGGCGCGCCGTGCGGATTGGGGCCGGGACTGAAGAAGGGGGTCATCAGCGTGTGCTGGTAGAAGTCGCCGCGAAAGTCGAGCTTCTCGCCGGTGTTCCAGCTCTGCCAGATGGCGCGCACGGCGAGGATGAACTCGCGCATTCGCGGCGCCGGATGTGACCACGGCATGCTGAAGCGCTTCTCGATGTGCGCCTTCACCTGGGAGCCGAGGCCGAGCAGCAGCCGGCCCCGGGATGCCAGCTGCAGATCGTTGGCGGTGACGGCGACGGTCATCGGGTTGCGGGCGAAGGCGACGGTGATGGCGGTGATCAGCTCCAGCCGCTCGGTGTGCTCGGCGGCGAGCAGCAGGGGGAGAAAGGGGTCGTGACCGGTCTCGGCGGTGATGCCGCCGTCGTATCCCGCGGCCTCCAGCGCTCTCGCTCGCGCCGGCACCTCGGCGAGCGGCGCCATCAGCGAGCCGTCGATCTTCATGCCGGTTGCGGGCTGGTGCAGAAGGCGCAGCGGCGGGCCTCGGCGGGGATGGCGATGAGGCACTCCGGACACTTCTTGACGGTGGGGTCGGGAGGCGGCTCCCGGCGCGAGCGGGCCACCAGCGCGTTCATCGGCTGCACCACGAAGAAGAAGACCGCCGCGGCGATGGAGACGAAGGTGATCACGTTGTTGAGCAGGTCGCCGTAGCGGAAGGTCCTCGCGTGGATGGTGAAGTTGAGGCTGGAGAAGTCCTCCTTGCCGAAGATGGCGGCGATCAGCGGGGTGAGGAGGTCGCGCACCACCGCGTTGACCACCGCGCCGAAGGCGACGCCGATGACCACTGCGATCGCCAGGTCGACGACGTTGCCGCGAAACAGGAATGCCTTGAAGTCTCGGGCGAGCTTGACCACGTCCATGGCCTGGTCCCCCAACGTCGGGTTGATGCGAAATGCGAAGCAGCTGCAGACGCCGCCGGCGCCTACGGGCGCGAGGCGACCAGCTCGAGATCGGGCGGGGTGGTGGGCGGCGGGGCGCCGTTCACCACCTCGTCGGTCCACTCCTGCCACAGGAACCGCGGCTCGAGCCCGGCGGCGGTCACAGCGTCGACGGGTCCCCCGGGCGTCAGCAGGGTCTCGCCCGCGAGCAGCTCGGCGACCAGCGTCAACACCATCCGGGGACCTCCTCTCTGGGTGAGCGCAGATGATCCCAACCCGGTGCCGCTGCTGGCAACCGCGGGGCCGGGAGCCGCCGCTTGCAGCGCGTGCACCGGGCACGAAGCCGCGACGCACCGCGTCGTGTCCGGCTGGGCGCAGTACTCTCGACTGCATGCCCGCCACCGTCGACCTCGAACTGCTGACGCGGCCCGCCTGCTCGCTCTGCGTCAAGGCCCGCTCCGCGTTCGAGGAGGCCGCCCGCGACCTCGGCGTCGCCATCTCCATCCACGAGGTCGACATCGACGCCGATCCCGCCCTGCGCAAGCGCTACGGGCTGCGCATCCCCGTCGTCCGCCGCAGTGGTCTCGATCTCTGCGAGGGCGTCATCAGGCCGGCCGAGGCGCGGTCCGCGCTGGTGGCCTCGGCGTGATCCCCACTCCGCCCCGCCTTCGCGGCCGGACGCTTGCCGCCATCGACGCCGCCATCCTCTGGCGCATCGGGCTGGTGCGCCCCAGCCCCTCCCGCGGGACGGCGCCGCCACCGGCGGAGCCCACCGCGTTCTGGGCGGAGAGCCGGGCCGCGACCCCGGTGCCGCTCGAGGTGCGCCGGCGTGGCACCTCGGAGAACGGCGTGCGGGTGCTCGACCTCTCCGGCGACAGCGGTGGCCCGGGCGGACACCCGGGCAGCCGGCGCTTCGCCGGTCGGGCCCGGATCCGTTCGTCGGCGTTCGAGGCACCGTTGGTCCTGCTGCTCCATGGCTACGCGGCTCCGCTGCCCACCTACGAGGACTGGCACGCCTGGCGGCTGCTGCGTCGCGGAGCCCACGCCGCCCGCATCGACCTGCCCTTCCACCTGAGCCGGCGGGTTCCCGGCCAGCGCTCCGGCGACGGCTTCTTCAGCACCGACCTCGACCACGACCGCGTGGTCTTCCGGCAGGCGGTGGAGGACGCCGCCTCGGTGGTCGCCTGGGCCCGCCGCGAGGTCACCTCGCGAGTCGCCGTGCTGGGCTTCAGCCTCGGCGGGCTGGTCGCCTGTCTGCTGGCCGCGGTGGTCCCCCTCGACGCGGTGGTGGCGGTGACGCCGCCTTGCGACCTCGCCGACACCATGCTGGAGCGCTGCCCCGGCCGGATCCGCCGGCAGCTCGGGCTGGTGGGGGGTTCCGGAGGGCCGTGGGGCGCCGACGCCGCCGCAGCGCGAGGCGTGCTCGACTCGGCCCTGGCACCGGTCACCCCGCGGCTCCTGCACCCGGTCACCGATCCGGCGCGCACCACCGTGGTGTGTGCCGAGTACGACGGCATCGTCGGCGCCGGGCCGGTCCGCCAGCTCGCCGCCGCCTGGGGTGCCGAGCTGCTCGAGTACCGCCAGGGGCACATCAGCGTGATGTCGGCGCGGGGCATCAGCCGCCGCCTGCACGACCGCCTGCTCCGCACCACCCCGGTGACGGCACCGGCCGCCGCCGTATGAGTCGCGCGGTGACGCCCCCGGTCACCACCGGACGGACGCGCAGCGGCCGTCCCTACCGCCTGCGCGCGGCGCGCGAGGCCGACACCGGCGCCCTGCTGCGGCTGCACGACGCGGTCGCTGCCGAGGGTCGCTGGATGACCGGCGTCCCCGGAGCGCGCAGCGCCCTCGAGCAGACCCTGACCGTCGCCAGTGCCATCGCGCGCGGCGACCTGATGCTCGTCGCCGAGGTCGACGGTGAGGTGGTCGGTGAGGTCACCGTGTCACGGCGTTGGGACCGCTCCAGCCGGGCCATCGCCGACCTGGCGGTGGCCGTCGGCGAGGGGTATCGGGATGAAGGCCTGGGGCGGGCCCTGGTCGAGGCCGCCATCGCCTGGTCACGCGCCGCCGGCCTGGTCAGGCTGGCCCTGCGGGTGCTCCCCGACAACCGCCGTGCCGTCGCCCTGTACCGCAAGCTCGGCTTCGAGGAGGAGGGCCGCAGTCGCGCTGCGGCAGATCCCGCCGAGGCCGAGCGCGAGCTGCTGCTGATGGCCCTCGCTCTCGACTGACGCAGCATCGCCGGCGGGGATCGGCGCGGCGTCCCCTGCTATCCTCGCCCGCAGATGAGTGACGTCCGCCCCATCGGCGTCTTCGATTCGGGTGTCGGTGGGCTCACCGTCCTGCGCGAACTCCGTCGCCAGGTGCCCGGTGAACGGCTCGTCTACCTCGCCGACCTGGCGCACTTCCCCTACGGACCGCGCTACCAGCACGAGGTGCGCGACCTCGCCCTGCGCATCGTCGAGCACCTGATCGGCGGTGACGTCAAGCTGGTGGTGATCGCCTGCAACACCGCCACCGCGGCGGCGCTGCACGCGGCGCGCGAGCGCTTCGACGTCCCCATCGTCGGTGTCATCGCTCCCGGCGCCCAGGCGGCGGCGCAGGCGACGCGCAACGGTCGCATCGCCGTGATCAGCACCGAGGGGACGTTGGCGAGCGGTGAGTACCTGCAGGCGATCAAGGAAGCCAACCCCGGCGTCGGTGTGCTCGCCAAGGCGGCTCCCGACCTGGTCGAGATCGTCGAGGCGGGCGAGGCTGACAGCCCGCACGCGGATGCGGCGCTGGGCGCGGTGCTGGACGAGGTCTTCGACTGGGGTGCCGACACCCTGGTGCTCGGGTGCACCCACTATCCACTGCTGCGTCCGGCGTTGCGCCGTGTCGCCGGCCGGCGCCTGCGCATCGTCGACAGCGCCGAGACCACGGCGGCTCGGGTGCGGCGGATCCTCGGCGTCAATCGCCTCGGATCGGGACTCGAGGCCGCGGAACCACCGCGGCTACTGGTGACCGGCGCGGCCTCGCGCTTCACCGAGGCGGCCGCGCTGCTCTTCGGTGAGCGCTTGCCCGAGCCGGAGGTGCTTCGGCTCTGGGAGGAGCCGCCGGCACAGGGCGCCGAGCCGATGCGAGCGGTGTCATGAGTCTGAGCACCGGCTCCATGCTCGATGCGATCGCTTCCGAGCTGCAGGAGTTCGAGCGGCGGTTGCGCGAGACCGTCCACGATGACATCGGTCCGATGTCGGAGGCGATGGAGCACATCGTGCACGCCGGCGGCAAGCGCCTGCGCCCCGCCCTGGTGATGCTGAGCGGCCTGCTCGGCAAGCCGGACATCGACCGGCTCTACAACCTCGCGATGGGCATCGAGTTCATCCACACCGCGACCCTGATCCACGACGATCTCATCGACGACGCCGAGACACGTCGAGGTCTGGCCACCATCCACGCCATGCTCGGCTCCGACCCCGCGATCATCGTCGGCGACTACTACTTCGCCAAGGGCGCCAACCTCTGCTCCTCGACCGGGGTTCCCAAGATCAACTCGGTGGTCAGCGCCGCGGTGATGACCATCTGCATGGGAGAGCTGCTCCAGCTGACCAGCCAGCGCGACTACGACCAGCCGCTGGAGAGCTACTACCGCAAGATCGAACGCAAGACGGCGGCGCTGCTGGCCGCCTCGACCTACAGCGGTGCGATCCTCGGCGGCCTCGACGAGCCGCGCCAGCAGGCGATGCAGCGCTACGGCCGCTGCCTGGGAACCGCCTTCCAGATCGCCGACGATGTGCTCGACTACGTCGCCACCGCTGATCAGCTGGGCAAACCGGTCGGTGCCGATCTGCGGCAGGGGACGATCACGCTGCCATTGATGTACGCGCTCAAGGACGGCAAGGTGGCCCCGGAACTCCGGCAGATCCTGTCCGATGACGCCCTCACCGACAGCCAGTACGAGGAGGTCGTCCGGCTGGTGCGCGACTCCTCGGCGGTGACCAGGGCCGAGCGGGACGCCCACGATTTCGCCGACAAGGCGCGCGCCGAACTGGCCGCTTTCGCCCCCTCTCGCGAACGGGAGACGCTGGCCGGCCTGTGCGACTACGTGGTCGAGAGGCGACGCTGAACCGGCGGCGGCTCAGCGGGTGCCGGCCAGGACCAGCTCCCGCTCCTCGGCTCGGGCTCCCGCCAGTGCCCCGTCGGTACGGTCGTCCGTCTGATCGCCGCCGGCCGGCCGGCTGCTGAGAATGCTCCTCGCCACCAGCGCCGCCCAGGCCCCGCACCACTCGTCGGCGCCACCCATGGCTGTCTCGGCGTCGACCGGCCCGCCGTAGGAGAAGGTCTCCGACTGCGCGTCGATGAGGTCCAACGGAGTCGCCATGATCACCCTCCTCTGCTGGCGCTGTCCCGGTGCTGCCAGCCCCACGGTACGCACCGGTTCCCCGGGGCGCAAGGCGCCGCCGAGATCGGCCCCGGAACCTTAATCGGATCCTGACACCGTCATCGGCCGGCCCGGCGAGGAGGTGATGGGAGTGTCGTGTCGCGGGCTGTTAACGCTATGCAGCGCCGCCGTACCTTCTTGTCACCGGCCGGCCAGTAAGCCCCCATCTGCACCCGCGTTTCCACGCATGTAGCCAACCAAACGCCGAGTGGGGGACACCTGGCAGAGATGAACCGCCTACCCGTGATATTCCGGCGGAGCAGGGGCGACGAGGACGACGAGGCCGGTCAGGGAATGGTCGAATATGCCCTGATCCTGGTTCTCATCGCCGTCGTGGTCATCGTGATCCTTCAGATCACCGGCGGCCAGGTCAACAACGTCTTCTCCAACATCTCCAACGGGCTCAGCTGACGCTTGGCTGGGCACGCGCCAGGGTGACGAAGGGGTGCCTTCGTCACCCTGGTGGCGACTGCCTCAACGGCTCGTCGAGGGCTCCGAGACGGCGTAGCTGGGCGCGGAAGACCGCCAGCCAGCGTCCCAGGATGACGGTGGCGGTGCAGAGGCCGACGGCCTCGACCACGGTCGCGACCACCGTGCCCCGGGCATCGCCGGAACCGGCGGCGGCGGCGACCGCATAGACCGCGGCGCGGCCGGTGTCGAGAGTCGCGAGCACCGCGACCACCACCAGGGCGACACGCACCGCCAGGTATTCGCGACGCAGGCCGGCGCGGATCTGAGAGGCGGTGAGCCGCTCGGCGGGGGAGAGGCCGGCCGGCGGCTCCGGCGGGCCGCGCTGCAGCCGCAGCAGGGCGAGCAGGAAGAACATGGACGCAAGCCAACCCGGCCACGCGGTGCGCGCCGAGGAGCCGTCGGCGAGGATGTCGGCGGGCAGGCTCAGCTGAGCGCCGCCGGTCCGCTGCGCCGCGAAGTGGTGCTGCGCCTGGAGGCTGACGACGCCGAAGCCGGTGGCGAGGAGAAGAACGAGGACGACGGCGAGGCGCCGGCGGATGCCGGGACGGCCGGCTCGGACCCCCTCTGCGGCGCCGCCCGACCCGGAGCGCGCCGGCCGCGCCGAGGGACCGGGCACCGTGGCATTGTAGAAGCGGTCGATGCCGAGTCACCTGCGCGCCGTCACCTACAACATCCTGCTCGGAGGCGAACGTCGCGAGGACAGCATCGCTGCCCTGCTGGAGCGCTGCGACGCCGACATCATCGCGCTGCAGGAAGCGTCCGACCTGGGCCTGGTGCGCCGCCTCACCGATCGGCTGGGCATGCGTATGGCGGTGGGCAAGCCGAGCGACCGGGGCAGGATGAACCTCGCCGTTCTCAGCCGCCATCCCTTCACCCGGTGGCGCAACCACCGGCATCCCGGGCGGATGCTGCGAGCTCACCTCGAGTGCGAGGTCGCGGTCAACGCTGATCACACGCATCGCATCCGGGTCCACAACCTCCACCTCGCCGCCCGCTTCGGTGAGCGAGCGAACGGGGAGGAGCGCCGGATGCGCGAGCTCGGCGCGATCCTCGGCGACATCCGCCATTCGGGCCACGCGCCCCACCTTCTGCTCGGCGACTTCAATGCGGTCGCGCCCGGCGACGTCGTCGCCGCCAGCGACTTCTTCGCCAGGCTCAGCGAGCTTCGCCGGGCCGGGCTGATGGTGCGCGGCCTCGACGGACTGATGGGGCCGCGCGGCCGCACCGCCGCCGTCGACCGCGCCCTCGACGAGGCCTACCTGGCGGCGGGCATCGATCCCGCCCTCGAGGCCGGGCTGCCGCGACTCCCCTGGATCGTCGGGCCGATCACCGGGGTGCTGCCGCGGGCGCAGATCACCGATCGCGTGCTCAACCGCTTCATCGAGCGCTGGTGCGTGCCGCATCTGCTGGAGGCGGGCTACACGGACTGCTACCGCGCCCTGCACGACGACCGCGGCTACACCTGCGCCACCTGGATGCCGGCAGCCCGCATCGACTACGTCTTCGCCGACAGCACCCTGGCCGAGCGGCTGAAATCCTGCGAGGTGGTCGGCGGAGCCCGCCGCCCCGAGCCGGCCGCGGCCGCCGCCTCCGATCACTTCCCGCTGCTTGCGGAATTCGCTCTCTAGCGTCCCTGCTGCTTTGGCGCCACGACCGAAGGTCCACGTTGCTACGGGGGGCGGAGGGGGCAGGTCGCTGCGGCGGCACGCGGCCGACGCCTATCGGCGTCGACTCGCTCGGCGCGGACGCGGCTGCACGCCGCGCCGCGACCGCCTTCTCCGCGACCTGCCCCCTCCGCCCTCTCGGTGCACAGCACTCCTGCGTAGCGGGGCGTCCTTCGGCCCGGCTGTTCGCTGAGGCAAGAGCTGCTAGCGGGAGTATTCCCCCGGTTTGCATCGCGGTCGCCCGGGCCACGGCAGCGCAGGCCCGCTCCGCGCATCGCCGCGATCAGTCGGCAGTGCAGCGAGCGGGCCTGCGTGCTGCCGACCGCGGGCGCCGTCTCCGTGCCGCCGAGCAGCCGGAGACATCACGTGGCAGCGCTGTTCGCGAAGGCGGGGGAGGTGTCGTCGCGGAGAGAACCCTCTGAGACGCGCCGTGCAGGCGCGCTCGAAGAGCCGAGTCGACGCCGGTAGGCGTCGGCCGGCGAGGGTGAGCGCAGCGATGATGCCTCCCCCGCCCCCACCCAAGAAGAGTTGCCGCCGCCGCCTATACTCCGGCCCCAATGGCTGGCATCCCGAAGTGCGCGCATGCGATCGTCGGCGGCGCGGGCACCGCGGCGCTGGACTTCCCGGGGGAGCTCGGCGACGCGCGTGTTAGTGCCATCGATGGCAGCATCGTGGCGAGCACGCCCTTCGGCGAGAGCCCGGCGGTGCAGCATATCCGCGTCGAGGGTGCCGACGGGCGGGTTCGCGAGGCGCTGGTGGCACGGATGCACGGCTGGCGGCAGGATCCCCGGCGGCGGCAGGCGGTGCTGGCGCTGTTCTGGGTGTTCCGCGAGGCCGGGGTGCGGCGCGTGCTCGCCGAGGCGGGGGCGGCCAGCATCAGTCAGAACTTCCGTCCCCGCGACCTGGTGCTGCCCCACGACGTGATGGACTTCTCCCCGCCGGCGTCCGGCCTGCTCGAGCCGGGATACATGGCGATGATGCGGGCGCCGTTCTGTCCCGAGCTGCGCGAAGCGCTGTGGACGCAGGCGGGGCGCTGGGCGACCGACAAGGCCACCCGTGCCTTCAACCGCGCCGTGCACGGCGTCGGCCAGGGTGCGCGCTTCGAGACCGCGGCCGAGGTCGCCGCGTATGCCCGTCTCGGCGTCGACGTGCTCAGCCAGGCCATCTCCCCCGAGGTGTACCTCGCCCGCGAGATCGGCGCCTGCTACGCGGCGCTGCTCATCCTGCTCAACTACGCGGAGGGCGTGCGTCCCAGCTGGGACTACGAGCTGCTCCAGGAGATCCTGCACGACGACGCCCGCTCACTCGGCGCGCTCCTCGTCGACGCCCTGCTCGCGGTCCCCGAGCAGGCCGCCTGCGCCTGCCTCTCCTACCGCAAGCAGCTGTCCCCCGGGGACGTCACCGGCGCCTGACGGGGACGGCGGCAGCCAGGCCGCGATCACCGCGCAGAGCAGCATCACCGCGCCGGCGATCCCGGCGATGAGGAGCGGCGGCTGCACCGACACGGTGTATCCCTGGCCGGGCGCGGGCTGTCCGCTTCCCGGACGGACCCCGCCCAGGGTGGTGAACGCCGCGGCGCCGATGATCAACAGCGTCGCCGCCAGCGCGCTGCCGGCCTCGCGCAGCCGCGAAGCCGACGGTCGCCAGGCCCGGTGAGAGACGGTGAGCAGGGCGATCCCCGCCCCCAGGCACGCGGCGATGCCGGCACCGTGAAAGGCGCCGACCCAGGTGGTCGAGGGAGGTCCCGACGGTCTCGCCTCCAGCCGTTCCCACGGCAGCAGGCAGGCGGCGGCCGCGGCCACCGCGGCCACCGTCTCGACCACCGCGCGGGAGCTGTCCAGCCGTCGCATCGACGAGGTAGTTAAACCAGACAGCCGCCGGCGTGCCGTCCGGCGGCTGTCGAGGTCGTCAGGGGGAGTGGGTCAGCGCATGCCGCGAGAGTGCCGCGATCCCAGATGGGTGCTCTGCATGCGGCCACCGATCGCCATGGCACCGGTGGCGAACAGCGCGACGACGATTCCCAGGGTCATGTGGTGGAAGGCGCCGCTGCCGTTGATGCCGATGAGCATCTGCAGCACCACCGCGCCGAGGGCGGTCAGGCCGGCGATCAGCAGCGTCCTGGGATCGTCGGCGAAGGAGCTGTTGCGCACCGCGATCATGCGATAGCGGATCAGCAGCAGCAGCACCGTGGACGCGCCGGCGAAGAAGACGACGTCACCGAGAAAGCCGGTGCCGAAGGCGTTGCTGGTGACCCGCATCGACCCGGAGTCGAAGTGATACCAGGGCAGGAAGCTGGCCACCAGGGCGAGCAGGGCGCCGGCGCCACAGATACGATCGGCTTGGCTGAGACGGTCGAGCATGACGCTAGCCTCGCTGCGGACCCGCGGATGCGACGTGGGGTGGAGTTGTGGGTCCGATGGGATGGTATGTGGCGAACGCCTGTATGTCAACGGCCCAGGAGTTGTGCCGGCGCACAGCCCGGACAGGGACCGGTCAGTCCTCGGGTTCCGCGTCCCCCTCGCCGGTGGGCGCGCCCCCCTCGGCATCCGGCCGGCGGCGGCGTCGACCCGACCGGCGGCGCCGGCGCCGTGGCGGCTGGTCGGCCTCCGCCTGCCTGCTGCCGTCACCGTCGGCGGCAACGCTCGGACGCGGGCCGACGCTGACGACCGCCAGGCGCGGGGGCGGGGGCTGGCCGTCGCGGAGGAGATCGCCCAGGGTGTTCCAGCCGAACCGCTCTCGACCGCGGTCGAGAAGCGCCAGCAAGCACGACGCGGTCGCCTCGGCATCGGCGAGCGCGTGGTGGGGGCGGCGGTGGGTTACCCCCAGCTCGGCGCAGAGTCGCTCGAGACCGATGGTGTCGCGCAGGTCCCACAGCTTCGCCGCCAGGCGCGAGGTGTCGATGCTGTCGGCGTCGAGCGGCTGGCCGAGGGTGCGGCTGATCAGCCGGGTGTCGAAGGCATCGGCGCTGTGCTCCACCAGCACCGAGCCCGCCGCGAACCGGGCGAAGCGCCGCAGCACCGGCTCCGCCCGTGGCGCTCCAGCCAGCAGCGACGAGCTGATCAGGTGGAGGCGGCGGGCGAAGGGGTTGATCCGGTCGTTGTTGTGGACCAGCGTCTCCATCGAGCAGATGTGGCGGTCGACCGAGAACGCGATCGCGCCCAGCTCGACGAGGCGGTGGGGGGTCTGGCCGGTGGTCTCGCAGTCGATGGCGACAAAACGCAGCGCCTCGATGGGGACGTCCGGCGTCGGTCGCGGGGGTGGCGGCCCGCCCTCGACGTCGTCGAGGGCGGCGAAGGGCTCGCCCGAGGCCGGCCCCAGGCGGGAGACGAAGGCGTCGCCGGCGGGAATGAGGCCTCGGCGGCGGCCGTAGCGATGGCGCCGCGGGGAGGTGCCGGGACGGTCGGAGGGGGGAGCGGTACCGGTTTCGAGCGGGGCGTCGGCGCTGCTGATCGCTGCTGACCCCGGCTCCGACTGTCGCATCTCCCCGATAGTAGCGGTCCGTTCCGCAGGCCGGGCCGCGCGGGTGGCTCCCTATACTCATGAGCACTTCACCCCAATGGGAGATCCGGTTGCGCCCGGCCTACTACCCGGCGATGCTCGACCTCGCCGGACGTGACGCTCTCCTGGTCGGAGGCGGCGAGATCGCGGCGCAGAAGGCAGGCCCGCTGCTCGACGCGGGTGTCCGGCTGCGCGTCGTCGCTCCCGAGCTGTGCTCCGAGCTGCGTGCCCGCGCCGAGGCGGGCGAGCTGACCTGGGAGCGCCGCGAGGCGGGCGACGATGACGTCACCGGTGCCGCCGTCGTCGTCTGCGCCACCGACGACCGCGATGTCAACCGTCGCATCTCCGAGGCGGCGGGGCGGGCGGGCATTCCCGTCAACGTCGTCGACGATCCCGAGCTCTGCTCGTTCATCGTGCCGTCGATCGTCCGCCGCGGTCCACTGCAGGTCGCGATCAGCACCGGTGGGCGCAGCCCGGCATTCGCCAAGTTCATGCGCCAGCAGCTGGAGGCGGCGGTGGGGGAGGAATACGGCGAGCTCGCGGTGCTCGCCGGGGAGATGCGCGACCGCGCGCGCGCCGCGGGCATCGGCTACGAGGACCGGGATCGCCTCGCCGCCGATGCCCTGCCCGAGCTGCTCGCGTTGCTGCGCAGCGGTCGCCGAGCCGAGGCCGAGGCCCTCGCGGCGTCGGTCGCTCCGGGCGTTCGCGCCTGATGCAGCTCGTCGCCGCCGGACTGACCTTCCACACCGCGCCGCTGGCGGTGCGCGAGCGGGCGGTGGTGCCGGAGGCGGAGGCACGGCATGTGCTCCGCTACCTGGTCGGACACAGCGGGCTGGCGAGCGCGGTCGTGCTCTCCACCTGCAATCGCACCGAGTTCTACGTCGTGTCTCCGGACCCGTCGCTGACCGGGGAGGTCGTTCCCCGGCTGGCGCGGTATCTCGATCCCGCCGGGGGCGGTGACGTCGCCCAGCATCTGCGCGCGCTCGTCGACCGCGACGCGGTGGCCCACATGTTCCGCGTCGCCAGCGGCCTCGACAGCATGGTGCTGGGTGAGGCCCAGATCCTCGGGCAGTTCAAGGCCGCCCACCGCACCGCCCGCGAGGCCGGCACGCTCGACGCCCGCCTCGACTTCGCGATGCGCCGAGCGGTGTCGGTGGCCAAGCGCGTGCGCAGCGAGACCGCCATCGGGCGCCGCGCCGGCAGCCTGTCGGAGGCGGCGCTGGAGCACGCGCGCTGGACGCTGGGAGGGCTCGAGGGGGTGGGGGTGCTGCTCGTCGGCGCCGGCAAGATGAGCGCCCTGGCGGCGCGCCGCCTGTCGTCCAGCGGCGCACGGCTCTTCGTCACCTCGCGTGGCGGCGACTCCGCGACCGCGCTCGCCGCCGAGCTCGGCGGCGCCGCGGTGCCGGTCGACGACCTCGACTCCGCGGTCGCCGACGTCGAGGTGCTGCTGTGCTCGACCAACAGCCAGCGGCCGGTGCTCACCCTCGCCGACGTCGAGCGCTTCCAGGAGCGGCGGGGCGGCCGGCCGCTGTGCATCGTCGACATCGCGGTGCCGCGCGATGTGGATCCCGAGGCCGCGCTGGTTCCGGGGATCACCCTGATCGACCTCGACGGGTTGGGCGCGCGGGTGCAGAGCAACCTCGCCGAGCGACGCCGCGAGCTGCCCGCCGCCGAGCGCATCGTCGCCCGCGAGCTGCACAGCACCATGACCGTCATCGGTCAACGGGACGCGGCCGGACCGACCATCTCGGCGCTCACCCGGCGGGCCGAATCGCTGCGCCGGCGCGAGGTCGAACGCAGCCTGGCGCGCGTTCCCAACCTCGACGACTCCGTCCGCGCCCAGGTCGACGTGCTGACCCGCAGCCTGGTGAGCAAGCTGCTGCACGGCCCCATCACTCATCTGAAGGAGGGCCCGGAGGATCCCTCGGTCGCGCTGACGTTGCGCGAGGTGTTCGACCTCGACGACGGCGCGGAGCGGGGGTGACCTCGCCGGCGGCATCGGCGACGCTGCGCCTGGCGACCCGCGGCAGCGCCCTTGCCCGAGCCCAGACCGAGCTGGCAGCGGTGGCGCTGCGGGCCGCGGGCTCCACGGTGGTGGAGACGGTGGTGATCCGCACCCGCGGCGACCGTGATCAGTCCACCCCGGCGGCGCAGATGGAGGGCGAGGGCTGGTTCACCGCCGAGCTGGAGGCGGCGGTGGGCGACGGACGCGCCGACGCCGCCGTGCACAGTGCCAAGGACCTGCCGACCGTGCTGGCACCGGGCCTGAGCGTGGTCGCCCACCTCGAGCGGGCCGACCCTCGAGACGCGCTGGTGAGCCGCCATCGGGGAGGGCTGGACGGCCTGCCCGAGGGAGCCACGGTCGGCACCAGCAGTCCCCGTCGCGAGGCCTTCCTGCGTGCCCTGCGTCCCGACCTGCGAACCGTGGCGGTGCGCGGCAACGTCGACACCCGGCTGCGCAAGCTCGCGGACGGCGAGACCGACGCCCTGCTGCTCGCCTGCGCCGGGCTCGACCGGTTGGGGCTGGGTGACCGCGTCTCGGAGCGTCTCGATCCGCGGCGCGTCGTCCCCGCTCCGGGGCAGGGTGCGGTCGCGATCGAGGCGCTCGACGGCGCCCCCGCGGCCGCGGTGTGTTCCGCCGCCGACCACGGGCCCACCACCGCGGCGGTGCGCGCCGAACGCAGCCTGCTGGCGACCCTCGGCGGCGGCTGCCTGCTGCCGATCGGCGCCTGGGCGCGCTGGGAGGACGGGCGGCTCGTCGTTCTCGGCGCGGTCGCGGGCCCCGACGGGGTGCGCACCGCCGAGCTGAGCAGCGACGGCGACGACCCCGACACCCTCGGGGCCGCGGTGGCCGCCCGACTGCGAGCAACCGGCCGGTGAGCACCGTTCCCGGGACGGTCTACCTGGTGGGAGCCGGACCCGGCGACCCGGAGCTGATCACCGTCCGCGGCCAGGCCCTGCTCGCCGCCGCCGACGCGGTCGTCGTCGATGCGCTGGCCAGTCCCGAGCTGCTGCGGCACTGCCGCTCCGGCGCCGAGATCCACCACACCGGCAAGCGGGCCGGGGCGCACTCCGCGACTCAGGAGGAGATCAACGTCCTGCTGGTCGAGCTCGCCGGCCGCCATGCGGTGGTGGTGCGGCTCAAGGGTGGCGATCCCTTCGTCTTCGGTCGTGGCGGTGAGGAATGCGAGGTGCTCGCCGCCGCCGGCATTCCCTTCGAGGTGGTTGCCGGGGTCACCAGCGCGATCGCGGCACCCGCCTCGGCCGGCATCCCGGTCACCCATCGAGATTGGGCCAGTCATGTCACGATCGTGACCGGCCACGAGCGCGAGGACAGCGAGCATCCCGGTCGGGCCGATCCCGCCGTGCTGGCCCCGCTGCTGTCCACCGGGACGCTGGTGTTCCTGATGGGTGCGCGCACCCTTCCCCGGCTCTGCGCCGGGCTGATCGGCGGCGGTGCCGACCCGGCCACTCCGGTGGTGGCGGTGCAGTGGGGGACCGACCCGCGCCAGCGGACGGTCGTCGCCACCCTTGCGACCATCGCGGAACGGGTGGCGGAGGCGGGGATGGCCGCCCCGATGGTCACCGTCGCCGGTCGGGTGGCGGCGCTGGCCGAGCAACTTGCCTGGTTCGAGCGGCGGCCGCTGTGGGGACGGCGCATCCTCGTCACCCGTGCCCGGGCCCAGGCGAGCGGTTTCCTGGAGCGCCTGCGCCGGCTGGGCGCCGATGCGGTCGAGCTACCGGTGATCGCGGTCGAGCCGGTGGCGGAACGTCGCGAGCTGGAGGCGTCGCTGGTGGCGCTGCGACGCGCGGAGGCGGCGCGGCGCTATGCGGTCTTCAGCAGCGCCAACGCGGTCGACCTGGTCTGGACGGCGATCGAGTCGAGCGGTGGCGACGCCCGCGACCTGGGCGGGGTGCGGCTGGTGGCGATCGGCCCCGAGACCGCCGCCGCCCTGGCGAGACACGGCCTGCGCGCCGACCTGGTCCCGCCGGAATACGTCGCCGAAGCGGTGGCCGAGGCGATGATCGCCGAGGGCGTGCAGGGCGCCCGCGTCTGGCTGCCGCGGGCGGCGACGGCGCGCGACGTCCTCCCCGAGCGGCTCCGCCAGGCCGGCGCCGAGGTCGAGGTTCTGCCCATCTACCGCACCGTGCTTCCCGAGGGCAGCGCCGCCGCGCTGCGCTCCGAGCTTGAGCGGGGACCGATCGACGCCGTGACCTTCACCAGCAGCAGCACCGTCGCGCACTTTCGGGCCGCGCTCGAGGGACGGCCGTTTCCCGCCGGTGCGATCGCCGCGTGCATCGGCCCGGTCACCGCCGCCAGCGCCCGCGAGGCGGGATTCCCGGTCGAGGTGGTGGCGGCCGAGTACACCACCGCGGGTCTGACGGGGGCCCTGGCGGCGCACTTCGCGGCGCGCGGGGTCGCCTCGGTGGCGGGCGCCCTCCCGTTACCCTGAGGCGCGACCATGCCCTTCCCTCTCGACCGTCCCCGCCGGCTGCGTCGCACTCCGCAGCTGCGCCGCCTGGTTCGCGAGACTCGGCTCCGTCCCGAGGACCTGATCCACCCCGCCTTCGTGCGCGAGGAGGTCGACGAGCCGGTCGCCATCGCCGCCATGCCCGGCCAGTTCCAGGAATCGCACGACTCGCTGGTGCGCGCGGTCGACGACGCGGTGCGGCTCGGCATCGGTGCCGTCATCCTCTTCGGGATCCCGGCGACCAAGGATGCCCAGGGGTCGCAGGCGTGGGCCGACCATGGGGTGGTGCAGACCGCCATCCGGCGGCTTCGGCACGAGCACGGTGATGCCTGCGTGGTCATCGCCGACTGCTGTCTCGACGAATACACCGATCACGGCCACTGCGGGGTGCTGCGCGAGGACGGCAGCGTCGACAACGACGCCACCATCGAGCTCTATGCCCGCACCGCGGTCAGCCAGGCGGCCGCAGGCGCCGACATCATCGCTCCCAGCGGGATGATGGACGGCCAGGTCGCCGCCATCCGCGAGGCGCTCGACGAGGCCGGCTTCGAGGAGACGGCGATCCTCGCTTACTCCGCCAAGTACGCAACCGTGATGTACGGCCCGTTTCGGAGCGCTGCCGACTCGGCGCCGCGGCACGGCGATCGCCGCTCCTATCAGATGGATGTCGCCAACAGCCGCGAGGCGATGCGTGAGACCCTGCTCGACATCGAGGAGGGAGCCGACATGGTGATGGTGAAGCCGGCGCTCACCGCCCTCGACATCGTCAGTCGGGTGCGCGACCAGACCGACCTGCCGCTGGCTGCGTACTGCGTGAGCGGTGAGTACGCCATGCTGGAGGCAGGAGCCGCTGCCGGTGCCTTCGACCGGCGCGCCGCGGTGCTGGAGACGCTGACGGCCATCCGCCGGGCCGGCGCCGACCTGGTGCTCACCTACCACGCACGCGACGTGGCCCGCTGGCTGGCGGAGGAGGCATGAGCACTCCGACGCGGGCAAACCTGCCGTTCACCATCGGCGTGCTGGTGGTGGTCGTCGGCGGCCTGATCGGCGCCGGCATCGGCATCAACGCTGTGGCCGGAGGGAACTCGGCCTCCGGCGTGCCGCCGACGCCGTTCGTTTCGACGCCGACACCGAGTGTGTCCGCGACACCGAGCCCGACCCCGACCCCGAGCCAGGTCGCCTACGCGAATTGCGGTCCAGCCAACTTCGGACCTGTCCTGGCCCCGTTGAACCCGCCCGCCGACGTGCACAAGTACAGCGCCCCGCCACCCTTTCAGATCAAGACCAGCAAGCTCTACCTCGCCACCATCACCACTGCCAAGGGCGTCATCACCCTCTGCCTGGAACCGAGGCTGGCACCGAACACGGTGAACAACTTCGTGGCCCTGGCGCGCAACCACTTCTACGACGGGCTCACCTTCCATCGGGTGGTGGCGAAGTTCGTCATCCAGGGTGGTGACCCCACCGGCACCGGCAGCGGCAGTGCCGGCTACCGGTTGCGCGACGAGCCAGTGCGGCAGAAGTACATCATCGGCGCTGTCGCCATGGCCAACTCCGGCGCGAACACCAATGGCTCGCAGTTCTTCATCTGCATCGCCGACGACTCCAGCCAGCTGCAGCCGAAGTACAATCTCTTCGGCCGCGCGGCAGGGGGGCTGGACGTCGCTCAGCGCATCGCCAAGGGCGATGTGATGCAGACGGTCACCGTATCCGAGCAGCAGTAGCAGCGCTGTGGCAGGCCACGAGCGCTCGGCGGCGCTGATGCGTCGCGCCGCCGAGCTCCTCCCCGGAGGCGTCGACAGCCCGGTGCGGGCCTTCACCGCGGTCGGTGGGAACCCGCCGGTGCTGGTTCGTGGCGACGGTGCCCACCTCGTCGACGAGGACGGCAACCGCTACATCGATATGGTGCTCGCCTACGGACCGCACATCCTCGGACACGGCCATCCCGCGGTTCGCGCGGCGCTGTCGGCTCAGCTGGAGCAGGGCACCGCGCTCGGCGGTCCCACCGCGCTCGAGGTGGAGCTGGCGCAGCGGCTGGTCGACGCCGTGCCCTCGGTGGATATGGTGCGCTTCGTCAACTCCGGAACCGAGGCGACGATGTCGGCGCTGCGACTGGCGCGAGCCGCCACCGGGCGCGACGTCATCGTCAAGTGCGCCGGCGGGTACCATGGCCACGCCGATGCGCTGCTGGCGGAGGCCGGTTCGGGGATGGCCACGCTCGGTATCCCGAGCTCGCCCGGCGTCCCCGCGGCGGCGGCGGCCGACACCGCGGTGGTCGCCTACAACGACATCGCGGCGATGGAGGCGCTCTTCGCGGGCAACGGTGAGCGCATCGCCGCGGTGATCGTCGAACCGGTGGCGGGCAACATGGGGTGCGTGCCTCCCGCGGCGGGGTATCTCGAAGGGCTGCGCGCGCTCACCACCGCGCACGGAGCGCTGCTGGTGTTCGACGAGGTGATCACCGGCTTCCGTGTCGCCCGCGGAGGCGCCCAGCAGCTCTTCGGTGTCCATCCCGACCTCACCTGCCTGGGCAAGGTGATCGGCGGCGGGCTGCCGGTGGGGGCATACGGCGGACGCGCCGAGCTGATGTCGCTGGTGGCGCCGTCCGGACCCGTGTATCAGGCGGGAACGCTGAGTGGCAATCCCCTGGCGATGGCCGCCGGTTGCGCCGTGCTCGATTCGCTCGACGGCGCTGCGTACGCAGCGCTGGAGCGGCTCGGCGCGCGGCTGGGCGCGGGGCTGGCCGCCGCCGCCGAATCGGTGGGGGTGCCGTGCGCGGTGAACCGCGTGGGCAGCATGCTGACGCCCTTCCTCGGCGTCGAGGTGGTCGCCGACTACGACGCGGCCCGCCACGCCGACCGCGAACGATTCGCCGCCGCGCATCGCGCCTGGCTGCAGGGGGGTGTCTTCTGGCCGCCCTCGCAGTTCGAGAGCGCCTTCCTGAGCACCGCGCACGGCGACGCCGAGGTGGATCGGGTGGTGGAGGTCTTCGCGCAGGCCCTGCGCGGCTGAGAACCGCGCCGCGGTCGCCGCGCACGCGCCCGACCGTCCGGCGCACGTCTCTCAGCGTTGGTTCAGGTTCAATTCGAGGCCGGTGGTACACTGGCCGCAATCCCACGTCGGCTCATCGCCCGACGGAGGGGAGGAGACGGAGTACAGCAACCATGCCCCTGGGCGGTGGACATATCGTCTGGATCATCCTGGCGCTGATCGTGGTGTTGATCATCTTCGGCCCCGGCAAGCTGCCCGAGATCGGCGCCGGCGCCGGGAAGGCCATTCGTGAGTTCCGGAAGGCGACGTCCGAGGCGCGCGATCACGTGATGAACGCCAGCAGCGGCGACTCGCCGTCCGCACCCTCCAGCTCGGCGCCTCCCGCGGCACCCGCCAACCCGGCGCCGCCCGCGGACCCGGTCGCCAGCAGCCCCACCCCGGCCGGCGGAGACCAGCACCCGCCCGGCTGACGGGAGAGCTCACCACCACACCTCATCGGTGGCGCCCGGTGCAGCGGGCTGAGGAACGTTAGCCTGTGCAGGGCGTGGCAGACGACGAACGGCGCATGACCATCGTCGAGCACCTGGAGGAGCTCCGCCGGGTGCTGATCATCAGCGCTGCCGCGTGGTTGATCGCCACCGCCGTCGCCTTCATCTTCCGCAATCAGATCTTCGACATCCTGCTGCATCCCATCCTGCCGACGCTGCGTAACGTGCACAACGGAAACGCCGGCAGGGTCCAGGTCCTCAACCCGCTGGAGCCGCTGACCGTCGCCTTCAAGGTCGCCGCGGTCGCGGGCCTGGTGGGCGCGCTGCCGGTGATCACCTGGCAGGTGTGGACCTTCATCAACCCCGGCCTGCGACCGGTGGAACGACGCTTCGCCGGTCCCTTCGTCGGCTCGACCCTGCTCCTCTTCGCCGCCGGCGGCGCCTTCGCCTACTTCGTGATGCCGCTCGGCCTGAACTTCCTCGCCAACTTCCTTCCCTCGCAGGACGTCGCCTACAACGTCGAGCTCAGCCAGTACCTCAACTTCTTCGTGCTGCTGATCGCCATCTTCGGCGTCACCTTCGAGCTGCCGGTGGTGCTCGTCCTGCTCGGCATGCTGGGAATCGTCTCGTCCCGCTCGCTGCGACGCCGACGCCGCGCCATCATCATCGGCATCATCTTCGGCGCCCTGATCATCACCCCCGGCGCCGACCCGTTCACCCCGACCGCCCTGGCCATTCCCCTGATCCTGCTGTTCGAGGGGAGCATCCTCGTCCTCGACCGCGTATTGCACCGCTAACTTCGTGTCGGGGAGCCCTTGCTAAGCGGCAGGGCGGGGGAGGTGCCGTCGCTGCGGAGGCACACGGCCGACGCCTACGGCGTCGACTCGCTCGGCGCGGACGCGGCTGCACGCCGCGCCGCGACGGCCTCCTCCGCGACAGCACCTCCCCCGCCTTCGCGAACAAGGACCGCCACTCGATGCCGGCGGGGTCGTAGCGGCACGGAGACGGCGCCCTCGCTCGGCAGCATGCAGGCCCGCTCGCTGCACTGCCGACTGATCGCGGCGCTGCGCTGAGCGGGCCTGTGCTGCCGTGGCCCCGCCAACCGCGATGCAACCGTGCGCCACGAACGGTGCTTCGCGTTTCTTGCACCCAGGGGAGCCCGGCGGCTCGCGCGGGCGATTCGTGGGACCGAAGCGCACGGCCGCAACAGGGGAGTGCCCTGCATCACGAAGGCGGAGGCGACCTGCCCCCTCCGCCCCGGAAGCAACCGAAGACCTCCTCGTCGTAGAAGCGTGGAGACGCCGATGGCGTAGCATCCGCGCGCATGCGCCCCGACGGCCGCCGTCCCGATGAGCTGCGATCGACGACGATCGAGACCGGCACGCTGCCGTTCGCGGAGGGGAGCGCGCTGATCGCGATGGGTGATACCCGGGTGCTGTGCGCCGCCAGCGTCGAGGAACGGGTGCCGCCGCACCGCAAGGGGACCGGGCGCGGATGGGTGACGGCGGAGTACGGGATGCTGCCGCGCAGCACCCAGACGCGCACCGAACGCGAGGCGCGGCGTGGTCGCGTCGACGGCCGGGTGCAGGAGATCCAGCGGCTGATCGGTCGCAGCCTGCGGTCCGCGGTCGATTTCGAGGCGCTGGGCGAGCGGACCATCACCCTCGATTGCGACGTGATCGTTGCCGACGGCGGAACGCGCACCGCCTCGATCACCGGTGCATGGGTGGCGCTGGCCCTGGCGGTCCGGCGGCTGCAGGAGGCCAGGGTGGTGCAGCGCGAGCCGCTGCGTCTGCAGGTGGCGGCGATCAGCGTCGGCATCGTCGCCGGCGAGCCCCGTCTCGACCTCGCATATCTGGAGGACGCTGCCGCTGCGACGGATATGAACTGCGTCGGCACCGACGATGGTCGCTTCATCGAGCTTCAGGGCACCGCCGAGCTGCAACCCTTCTCGCGGGAGGAGATGGACGCGATGCTGCTCCTGGCCCAGCAGGGCATGCAGCAGCTCTTCGCGATCCAGACGGCCGCCCTGCCGCCGCGGTGAGTGTTGAGGGCGCGGCGCCGCTGGTGGTGGCGACCGGCAACCCCGGCAAGATGGCGGAGTTCCGCCGGCTGCTGCGAGCCATCCCCTGGCGGCTGATCGACCTTGATCAGGCGGGCATCGGCGGTGAGCTGCCCGAGCCCGGCGAGGGCTACGCGGAGAACGCCGCCGCCAAGGCGACGGCGGCCTGTCTGCGCAGCGGGCTGCCGGCGATCGCCGACGACAGCGGCATCGAGGTGCTGGCGCTGCGCGGCTGGCCCGGACCGGAGTCGGCGCGCTGGCTCGGCCCCGACGCCGGCGACGCCGACCGGCTGCGCGCCCTGGTCGACGAGGTCGAGCGGCGGACTCCCGACGACCGGCGGGTCCGCTACGTGGCGGTGGTCGCCCTGGCCCGGCCCGGAGCCGAGCCGGTGCTGGCGCGCGGGCACTGCGACGGCGTGCTGGTGGCGCCGCGGGGCGAGGCGGGGTTCGGCTACGACCCCGGCTTCTTCTCCGGGGATCTCGGCGTCACCTTCGGCGAGGCCACCGCGGAGCAGAAGGATCGCGTCTCCCATCGCGCTCGGGCGCTCGCCCGCCTTGCGGAGTCCGAGCTGCTGCAGTGGTCGGCGGGCTACCGGTAGCGGCTTGCTAGGCTCGCGCGCCATGCAGGAGTGGACCCCTCCGCCGCCCGCGCCCCGAAGCCGTCGCGACCGCCGCCTCGCCCTGGCCGGCGTGCTGCTGGTGCTCGCCCTGGCCGGGTTCGGGGCCGCCTACCGGATCGCCGCCGTCGGCTCGCGCGAGGCCGCCGCGGTGCGACCGACCCCGCCGACGGTGGCCCCGCCGGTGGTGGCGGTGCTCTCGCTGTCCCAGGCGGCGGCGCAGTCGCTGAGCCGCGTGGTCACCATCGAGAGTGTCGCCCGCGATCGCGAAGAGCTGGGCACGGGATGGCTCATCGACGACCGCGGCGACTTCGTCACCAACTGGCACGTGGTCGAGGGCAACCTCGGGATCCGCATCCGCGATCGTGCCGACGGCACGCATGTGGGGATGGTGATGGGGTCCGACCGCGAGCACGACATCGCGGTCATCCGCTCGGTCGACGGCTTCGCCGGTGTACCGCTCCCGGTGGAGACCCAGGCGCTGCGCATCCCCCAGGAGGTGGTGGTGCTGGCGTCGTCGCGAGCCACCCAGCACACGGATCAGACGGAGGGCACCCTGGCGCGTCTGCACCAGGACGTGCCGGTGCGTGGCACCGACGTCGATCCCGGGTTCGGCGACCTGCCCACCGTCTACACCGACATGATGGCGTTGCGGGCGCGCATCTACGCGGGCAACAGCGGCGGTCCGGTGCTCGACGACCGTGGCCGGGTGGTCGGCATCGTCACCCTGGCCAGCCGGGCCTCGGCGCAGGCCTTCGCCATCCCGCTGGACCGCGTCCTCGGCGAGATCCGGGCCTTCGCCGGCCGGCCGGGCGGGTGAGCGGCGTCCCCCCGTCGGTTGAGTGAGGTCCGGCGGGCGGCTGCGCCAGGGGCGGATAGAATCGGCCCAGCTCGCCGCGGCAGCAACGTTTGAGACGCTCGGCCGTGGTCGACACTGATGGGGACGAACTCGCGCGAGGTTCCCGTGGACGATCGTAGCTACGACATCGCCATCATCGGTGGCGGCCCTGCCGGCCTGACCGCCGCTCTCTACGCCGGGCGCAGCATGGTGCGCTCGGTGCTCATCGAGGCCAAGGCGCCGGGCGGGCAGCTGCTCAACACCGAGCTGATCGAGGACTACCCCGGCTTCGTCAGCGTCGACGGTCACGAGCTGGCCGGCTACATGGTGGAACAGGCGACTCGCTTCGGCACCGACCTGGTGATCTCGCCGACCCACCGCATCCGCGTCCTCGACGACGGCATGAAGGTGGTCGAGACCGACGAGGGTGAGTTCCGTGCTCCCGCGGTGATCATCACCGCCGGTGGCAATCCGCGGAAGCTCGAGGTCCCCGGCGAGGTGGAGTACGCCGGCAAGGGTGTCTCCTACTGTGCGGTCTGCGACGGCGCCTTCTTCAAGGGTGAGCACCTGGCCGTCGTGGGCGGCGGTGACGCGGCGGTGGAGGAGGCGGTCTTTCTCACCCGCTACGCCAGCAAGGTGACGATCATCCACCGTCGCAACGAGTTCCGCGCCCAGCCGGTGCTGGTGCAGGAGGCGCGCCACAGCCAGAAGGTGAGCCTGCTCATGGACACGGTGGTCGAGTCGATCGAGGGCAGCGCCATCGACATCGTCACCGGGGCCGGGCGGGTCACCCACCTGGCGCTGCGCAATGTGGTGACCGGGGAACCGAGCGCGCTCGACGTCGGCGGGGTCTTCGTCTTCGTCGGCTTCATCCCCAACACCGGGCTGGTCGATCAGCACATCGAGCACGACCCTTCCGGCTACTACCTCACCGATCCCTACACGATGATGACCAGCGTTCCCGGCATCTACGCCGCCGGCGACGTGCGCTCGCAGCTGACCCGCCAGGTGACCACCGCCGTCGGCGACGCCACCACCGCCACCATCGCCGCCTCGAAGTGGGTGGAGGAGCGTGCCAAGGGCAACCACGCGGCGGCCGGGATGGCGCCGACCCCGCCAGAGGCCCGCCGGGTCGGGTGACCCGGCAGCCCACGCGACCGTCGAGTCCGCGCCCGGCGGCACCCCGTAGCATCGTCACCCGGCGCGGCGACGCCGGCGAGACCGGACTGCTCTACGGCGGCCGCGTCCCCAAGGACGACCTTCATACCGAGGCCTACGGGGCGCTCGACGAGGCGATCTCCGCGCTGGGGCTGGCGCGGGCCACCGAGGCCGACGCGACCCGGGCGAGCCGACTCCTCGAGCTGCAGCGCGAGCTCTTCACCGTCGGTGCCGAGCTGGCGACCGGCAGGGGCGAGCGCGGCAAGCTGGAAGAGCACTTCGCCACCGTCACCGCTGCCATGGTGGACGCGCTCGAGGGTGCCACCCATGAGCTGGAGGCGCGCGTTCCTCTCCCGGCTGCGTTCGTGATCCCCGGCGGAACGCCCACCGCCGCCGCGCTCGACCTGGCGCGCACCCTGGTGCGCCGCGCCGAGCGCCGCGCGGTGTCGCTGCGGCGCGCCGGCGAGCTGGAGAACCCCGAGGTCCTGCGCTACCTGAACCGCTGCTCCGACCTGATCTTCATGCTCGCCCGCGAGGCGGAGCAGGGACGCATCACCCAGAAGTGAGCGCCGGCGACTCCAGCAGCCGCCGTCCCTGCAGGGCCAGCCACAGCCGGTGGCGCTGAGCGGGATCGTCGAGGGTGTCGCGGCCGAGCAGCTCGCGCAACCGCTCGATGCGGTAGACGACGGTGTGACGGTGAACCCCCAGCGACGTCGCTGCCTCGGCGACGCTCGAGCTTGCCAGCACAGCTTCAAGAGTCTCGAGCAGCGTTGCCTGACGGCTGCTGTGGCCGTTCACCGGTCCCAGGGTTGACTCGACGAAGGCGCGCAGCTCCTCCTGCGACTGCGCGAGAACGCCGAAGATGGCGAGGTCGGCGTCGTCGTGGAGGACGCGCTGAGGCGCCAGACGAGCTCCGATCGACAGCGCCCGCCGGGCGCGGCGCGCAGCGGTGGCGACATCCTCCAGGCGGTCGGCGAGCGGACCGGTGCCGATGCGCAGAGGCGGCCGGCCGTCCGCGACGCTCACTCCACGGGCCTCGAGGACGGCGATCCCCGCGCGGCACAGCGACAGGGGATGGACGGCGCCCGGGACCAGGGCGATCCACGTCCCCGGTTCGCCGGCGCTGAGCAGCGCGCCGACGTCCCGCCAGGCTGCGTCGAGCACCGCGTCGGCGTCGTCGACCCCGGCCACCGAGCAAGCGACCACGCGGTACGGCGGCACCAGCGGCAGGTCGAGGGCGGCGGCGAGGCGGCGCAGCTCCGCCGAGCTGTCGCCGGCCAGCAGCCGCTGGAGCAGCCGGTCGCGGTCGCGGTCGCGCTGCCGCACCAGCCGCTCGCGGGTGTCGAGATAGGCGCGGCCAACGGCACCGCTGATCTCGTCGAGGTACTCGAGAACCTGCTCGCTCAGAGCGACCGCGGTGGCGGGATCGAGCAGGTGCTCGCGCGCCGCCTCCCCGATCACCTCCTTCCAGATCACCTTGGCGGCGAGCCGGTAGGCGCTCAGCAGCACCTCGAGCGGGACCCCCATCTCGGCCTGCTGTGCCCCGGCCCGCCCCAGCCGGGTCAGCTCAGACGGCTGGATCCGGGTGCCGTCGTGGAGCTGGCGGAGCAGTGCCTCGAGGCCCTCGCGGCAGGCGGCCATCACCGCCCGGAGGTACGCGGTGCGGCGGAACGATGAGGGCAGGCCGATCTCGTCGGCGAGGCGGCGGGTCAGGTCCCTCGCAAGCCGCTTGACGTCACCGAGCAGCCGCTGGGTGAGCTCGGGAGGCAGGCCGCTGGCGGGGGTGGCGGCGGGCACCAGGCAATTTTATACGCCGTGGCCAAAAAGGCGCCGCCGATTTCGCTGCTGGGGCTGATGCTATTGGACCCCGCGTCGAATCACAATCGACCCATGCTGTACGACGAGCTGTTCGACCGCCTGGAACGGGCGCGCTGGGAGCTCCGGCGCGACATCCCCTTCGACTCGATCGACCGCCAGGCGCTGACCCCGCAGTGGATCTCGGACGTCCGGCAGGTGCATCTCACCGAGCTGAGCGCGCTCTACGCGACCGAGATGTTCCTCCGCGACTTCTACGCCGACATCGACTTCTGCAGCTTCATCTCGGTGTGGTTCTACGAGGAGATGAAGCACTGCCTCACCCTGCGCCGCTACCTGGAGCACGTCGGTGAGGAGTTCGGCGACGAGTTCGAGCGCGAGCTGCCGAGGCTGCGCCTCACCTTCGCCGAGGGACCGGCGATCGAAACCCTGACGATGCACTTCGTCGGCGAGCAGCGTCTGGCCCACTGGTACACCGCCTTCAGCACCAGCGCGCCCGAGCCGGTGCTGCGCCTGATCTTCAGCAAGCTCGCCGGCGACGAGCTGCGTCACGCCGCCTGCTACGCCGGCTACCTGCGCAAGGCGGTGCAGAACAACCCGGAATGCCTGCCCGCCATCCTGCGCATGACGCTGTGGATGCTCCGCTCCACCAATGATGCCCCCAAGCACCCGACCACCATCACCGAGCCGTCGGTCGTCTCCAAGCTCGACGACCCCGACTACATCCCGCGCATGCTCAACCTCTACCTCCCCGGCCGCGACCACGAGGCTCCGGTGCGCCGCCGCGTCCTCGCCCTGATGTCGGAGCTCGCCGGCACCGAGATGCGCACCATCCGCGACCTGCTTCCCGCTCTGCGCGCTGCTGCTTAGTAGCGCCGTCGGCGGGCGGGCCACACATCGCTGCGGAGAGCCGCGGTTCCGACGCCTTTGGCGTCAGCCCGCTCCGCTCGGCGCCTGCACGGCGCCTGCGCGACGGTCTTCCGCATCGGCGTCCCCCACCCGCCTCGCCGCTGCGGCACTGGCGCGCATCGGGTCTGCCAGATCGCGGTGGTCGTAGGGCGTTAGCAGCTTGCACCTCCGCCGAGGCTCCGGCCGCCCGGCGTCTGACGCTCGGGCGATGAGTGCACGCGTGGAACGCTCGAGCGACTGTCTGCCGCGCGTTGCATCGGGCTGGCCGCCGGTATGGTCGGAGATGCGTAGGCAGCGGCGGTGGGTGGGGCGCGTCGCGGAGGAGACCGTCGCGCAGGCGAGCTGAGCGAGCCGAGCGCAGCGGGCCGACGCCAGAGGCGTCGGAACCGCGGGTCTCCGCAGCGATGTGCCCCACCCACCGCCCGAGCCACGAAGCCCGCGGGAGCCCTGGATTCGGCGGCAAGGCATAATCGGAGCCGCTGTGGAAGACGTTCTCCGGGTCCGAGCGGTGGTTCGTGGGCAGGTGCAGATGGTCGGCTTCCGGGCCTTCGTGCTCCATCATGCCAACCGGCTGTCGCTCGGGGGAAGCGTGCGCAATCGCTCGGACGGCAGCGTCGAATGCGTCGTCGAGGGACCCCGGGGCGCGGTCTCGGCGCTGCTCGAGTATCTGCGGCGGGGGCCGTCGCATGCGCGGGTGGAGGCGGTCGACGTGGCCGAGGAGCCGCCCGCGGGTGAGCGGCCGCCGATGCAGGTGACGGCGTGAGCCTGCGTTTCGCCGCCCGGTTGGACCGGCTCGGCACCGAGGGCGCCTTCGAGGTGCTCGCCCAGGCGCGCCGGCTCGAGGCGCAGGGTCGCGACGTCATCCACCTGGAGATCGGTGAGCCGGACTTCGCGACGCCCGAGAACATCGTCGATGCCGCGGTGCGGGCGATGCGCGACGGCGCCACGCACTACACCCCGGCGAGCGGACTGATGCCGGTCCGCGAGGCCACCGCCAGCTACATCTCGAAACGCACCGGTGTTCCCTGCACCGCCGACAACGTGGTGCTCACTCCGGGAAGCAAGAACATCCTGCTCTTCGCGCTGCTGGCGCTGATCGAGCCCGGCGACGAGGTCATCCTTCCCGACCCCGGCTATCCCATCTATTCGTCGCTGACCAACTTCGTCGGCGCCAGGCCGGTGCCTCTGCCCGTTCGCGAGGGCAACGACTTCCGCATCGACGTCGAGGAGCTGCGCGGCCTGACGACCGAGCGGACCCGGCTGCTGATCGTCAACTCACCCGCCAATCCCACCGGTGGGGCGCTGACCCGCGCCGACTGCGAGGCCATCGCCGAGCTGGCGATCGAGCGTGACCTGGTGGTGCTCAGCGACGAGATCTACTCCCGACTGCTCTACGATGGTGAGCACGTCTCCATCTATGCCCTCGACGGGATGGCGGAGCGCACCATCCTCATGGACGGGATGAGCAAGGCGTGGGCGATGTGCGGCTGGCGGCTCGGCTTCGGGGTCATGCCGGTGCCGCTGGCGAAGCGGATGGACACGCTGATGATCAACAGCTCGTCCTGCGCCGCCTCGTTCACCCAGCTGGCCGCGGTCGAAGCCTTCGAGTCGCCGCTCTCGGACGCCGCCGTCGACGCCATGCGCGAGGAGTTCCAGCTCCGGCGCGACGTCCTGGTCGACGGGCTCAACCGCATTCCGGGCATCCGCTGCCACCGCCCCGCCGGTGCCTTCTACGTCTTCCCCAACATCGAGGCGACCGGATGGTCGGAGCGCGACCTGGCGCGGGCGCTGCTCGAGGAGGCAGGAGTCGCGCTGCTCGCCGGCACCGCCTTCGGCGCCCACGGAGCCGGGTATCTGCGGCTCTCGTACGCCAACTCCGTCGACAACATCGGCCGCGCCATCGATCGGATCGGCGTGCACCTGGCAGCGGCGCCCGCCGTCCACTGAGCTGACCCAGCACGGCACGCCGCCATGATGATCACGCGCACCCCCGCCTGCCGGCCCTCGCGTGACGAGGTGCGGGTGCTGGCCCGCGACCACGACCTGATCCCGCTGTGCAGCGAGCTCCTCGCCGACTGCGACACCCCGGTCAGTGCCTTTCTGCGTCTTGGTGCGGGATCCGGCTCGTTCCTGCTGGAATCGGTGGAGGGCGGCGAGCATCTTGCGCGCTACTCGTTTCTCGGGGGCCGTCCGCTGGCCACCATGAGCTTCGCCGGCGATGTCGCCACCGTGTACGGGTTGGAGGGCGAGGTCCGGCGCGAGCGCTTCCGCGATCCCCTGGAGGTGCTCGAGCGAGAGCTGGGCGGTCGCCGCATCGCCGCGGTCGAGGGCCTGCCTCCTCGCCTCGCCGGCGGGGCCATCGGCTACCTGGCCTATGAGGCGGTCACCAACTTCGAGCGCGTCCCCGTTCCCGCCGCCGACCCGCTCCGGCTCCCGCATGGCTGGTTCGGGATCGTCGACACCCTCATCGCCTTCGACCACGTCGCCCACCGCATGCAGTTGCTCACCCACGTGCGCACCCCCGCGGGGTGCGACGTGGATGTCGCCTACGACGAGGCGGTGCGCCGTCTCGACGACCTCCGCGAGCGGCTGCGGCGACCGGTGCCACCGCCGGCGGCGGCGGAGGGGGACATCGAACCGGTCGACGACGCGGTGGCCAACGTCTCGCGCGACGAGTTCGTTCGCTGGGTCGACCGCTGCCGCGAGTACATCCTCGCCGGCGACATCTTCCAGGTGCAGGTGGGGCGGCGCTTCGCCATCCCGCTGACCGCGCCCTCCTTCGACGTCTACCGGGCGCTGCGCAGCATCAATCCCAGCCCCTACATGTTCTACCTGGCCACCCCGGACTGCGACATCGTGGGTGCCTCGCCGGAGATGCTGGTGCGGGTCACCGGCGGGCAGGTCGACTACCATCCCATCGCCGGCACCCGCCGCCGCGGCAACACCCCCACGCGCGACCGTGAGCTCGAGCACGAGCTGCGCGAGAACGACAAGGAGCGTGCCGAGCACCTGATGCTCGTCGACCTCGGTCGCAACGACCTCGGCCGGGTCTGCCGTACCGGCAGTGTGCGGGTCACCGAGTTCATGGAGATCGAGCGCTACTCGCACGTGATGCACCTGGTGAGCAGCATCACCGGCGAGCTGGCGGAGGGGCGCACCGCCGTCGACGCCCTCCGTTCGTGCTTCCCCGCCGGCACCGTCACCGGGGCACCCAAGGTGCGGGCGATGGAGATCATCGCCGAGCTCGAGCCCGAGACCCGCGGCGTCTACGCCGGGGCAGTCGGCTACCTCGACTTTCACGGCAACCTCGACACCGCCATCGCCCTGCGTACCGTGGTGGTGCGTGACGGCGTCGCCTACGCCCAGGCGTCGGCGGGCATCGTCGCCGACTCCAACCCCGACGAGGAGGCGCTGGAGATCGACAACAAGGTCGCGGCGCTGCTGGTCGCGGTGCGCCGCGCCAACGCGGGGCTCGACACATGAGCGCGCTCACCGGCGATCTGCACGGCACCGTCGCGGTGATCGACAACTACGATTCCTTCGCCTACAACCTGGTGCAGTACCTGGGCGAGCTGGGGGCGCGGGTGCACACGCTGCGCAACGACGCAGCCACCGCTGCCGAGCTGGCGGAGGCGGAGCCCGCGGCGGTGGTGATCTCGCCGGGCCCCTGCACTCCCGACGAGGCCGGGATCTCGCTCGAGGTGGTGCGGTTGATGGGGGCGGAGGTCCCCATCCTCGGCGTCTGCCTGGGTCATCAGGCGATCGGCCAGGCCTATGGTGGCCGGGTCGTGCGAGCACCCCAGGTCATGCACGGCAAGGTCAGCCGCATCCGTCACCGCGGCGGCGGCTGCTGTCGCGGCCTGCCCGACCCCTTCGAGGCCACGCGCTACCACTCGCTGATCGTCGACCGCGAGACGCTGCCGGCGGACTTGGAGGTGACCGCCTGGAGCGAGGACGGACTGATCATGGGGCTGCGTCACCGACGCCATCGGGTCGAGGGTGTCCAGTTCCACCCCGAGTCGATCTGCACCCCGGTGGGTCGTGACCTGCTCCGCAACTTCCTCGACAGCGCTCGCGTCCCGCGGGCGATGCCGGTGGGAGCACCGGCGTGAGCGAGCTCGGCGCTCTCGCCCCGATCCTGGCGCGCAAGCGGGAGGAGGCCGAGGCCCTGCGCGGCGCCGCCGCCGGGCTGTGGGCGCGCGCCGCGGAGATGCCGCCGGGGCGCGGTTTCGCCGCCGCCCTGCGCGGTGGGGCGCTGATCGCCGAGATGAAACGCCGCTCGCCCAGCGGCGGCAGCCTGCGGCCCGGGCTCGATCCCGGCGCGATCGCTCGCGCCTACACCGGCGCCGGCGCCGCTGCCATCTCGGTGCTCACCGACGGCGCCGACTTCGATGGTTCGCTCGACGATTTGGCGGCGGCAAGCCGCGCCACCGCGCTGGCGGTGCTGCGCAAGGACTTCATCGTCGATCCCGTGCAGGTGGCAGAGGCGCGGGCTGCCGGCGCCGACGCGGTGCTGCTCATCGTCGCGGCGCTGCCGGGCCGCCTGCTCGACGAGTGCATCGAGGCCGCCGCTCGCGCCCGCGTCGACGTCCTCGCCGAGGTCCACGACCAGGCGCAGACGGAGCGCGCCCTGGCCTCCGGCGCAGCGTGCATCGGCGTCAACAATCGCGACCTGCAAACCCTTCGCACCGATCCCGGCACGTTCGCCCGGCTGCGGCCGCTGATCCCCGACGGCACCGTCTGCGTCGCCGAGTCCGGAGTGCGCGACGCGGACGACATCGTCCGCCTGGTGGTGGCCGGCGCCGACGCGGTGCTGGTGGGCGAGGCGCTGATGCGCGCCTCCGACCCGGCCGCCGCCTGTGCCGCGCTGGCGACCGCCGCCCGCGAGGCCGCGGCGGGACGGGCAGGAGCGGTGTCGTGATCGTCAAGGTCTGCGGGGTGCGCACCGCGGAGATCGCCGAGGTGGCGGTGGAGGCCGGCGCCGACTGGATCGGCATCGTCTTCGAGCCGCGCAGCCCGCGCCATGCCGCTGAGGCCGATGCTCGCGCCGTGGTCGCCGCGGTGGCCGGCCGCGCCGACCTGGTCGGGGTGCTGGTCGAGCCTTCGTCCGCCACCTGCGACGAGCTGGCCGCGCGCTACCGGCTCTCCGCCGTGCAGGCGCACGGCGACGTCCCCCGCGACCTCGTCTCCCGCTGCGATGTTCCGGTCATCCGCGGCATCAACGCGGACAGCGCCGAGGCCGCCTTCACCGTCGACTGGTGGCCCGACGGGCTGATCCTTCTCGACGCCGCCCCCGACGCCGATGGCGGGCTGCCGGGAGGGACCGGTCGCCGCTTGCCGCCGGAGTGGGCCGCCGAGGTGGCGCGGCACCGGCGGATCCTGCTCGCCGGTGGGCTGGGACCGGAGACCGTCGCCGACGCAATCGCCCGCGTCCGTCCGCACGGCGTCGACGCCTCGAGCGGGCTGGAGCGCGAGCCCGGGGTCAAGGACGCCGGCCTGGTCCGCGCCTACGTGCGCACCGCGCGCGCCGCCTTCGACGTGCTCGCCGAGCAGGGGTCGGTCAGCGCGGAGGGGGCGATCCGATGACCGGGCCGCACCTCGCCCCCGGTCGTTTCGGCCCCTACGGGGGCGCCTACGTGCCCGAGACGCTGGTGCCCGCGCTCGAGGAACTGGCCGTCGCCATCGACGAGGCCTTCGCCGACACCGCGTTCCGCGCCGACCTCGAGCGCCGGCTGCGCGACTACGCCGGCCGGCCCACCCCGGTCAGCCTGGCCCAGCGGCTCAGCGCCGAGGTCGGCGGCGCCCAGATCTGGCTCAAGCGCGAGGACCTGCTCCACACCGGGGCGCACAAGCTCAACAACGCGCTCGGCCAGGTGCTGCTGGCCCGGCGCATGGGCAAGCGCCGCATCATCGCCGAGACCGGCGCCGGACAGCACGGCGTCGCCACCGCCACCGCCTGCGCCTGCTTCGGGCTCGAGTGCGTCGTCTACATGGGCACCGAGGACATGCGGCGGCAGGCGCTCAACGTCTACCGCATGCATCTGCTCGGCGCCGAGGTGCGCTCGGTCGAGAGCGGCTCGCGCACCCTCAAGGACGCCACCAACGAGGCCATCCGCGACTGGGTGACCAACGTGCGCACCACCCACTACGTGATCGGCAGCGCGGTCGGTCCGCATCCCTACCCTACCCTGGTGCGCGAACTGCAGCGTTGCATCGGCGACGAGGCGCGGGCGCAGCTGCTCGAACGTTGCGGCCGGCTCCCCGACGTGGTGGTCGCCTGTGTCGGCGGTGGCAGCAACGCCATCGGCATCTTCACCGCGTTCGTCGGCGACGAGCAGGTGCGCCTGGTCGGAGTCGAGGCGGCCGGGCGGGGACTGAGCAGCGGTGAGCACGCGGCGCCGCTCAACGCCGGCCGCCCCGGCGTGCTCCACGGCGCCTACAGCTACCTGATGCAGGACGGAGACGGCCAGGTGCTGCCCACCCATTCGATCAGCGCCGGCCTCGACTACCCCGGCGTCGGGCCCGAGCACAGCCTGCTGCGCGACAGCGACCGCGCCACCTATATCGCCGCCACCGACGAGCAGGCGCTCGCCGCCTTCGCCCGGCTGGCGCGGCTGGAGGGCATCATCCCGGCGCTGGAGCCGAGCCACGCCCTGCACGCCGCTGCCGAGCTGGCGGCGGCGATGCCGCGCGACTCGCTGATGCTCGTCTGTCTCTCGGGTCGCGGCGACAAGGACATCGACACCGTGCGCGAGCACACCTCGGAGAGGCGACAACCATGAACGCGGCTGCCCCTTCCCATGGGAGCCGCGTCGCCAGCGCCTTCGCCGGGCTCGACCCCGCCGGCCTGCCCGGCCTGATCCCCTACGTCACCGCGGGTTTTCCCCGACTCGACGACACCGGCGCCATGCTGACGGCGGCGGAGCGTGCCGGTTGCCTGCTGGCCGAGGTCGGCATTCCCTTCAGCGACCCGCTCGCCGACGGTCCCACCGTCCAGCGCACCGGCCAGCGCGCTCTGGAGAACGGGATGCGCCTGTCGCTGGCGCTCGACCAGGTGGCGCGGGCTCGCGGTGCCGGCCTGCGGCTGCCGCTGGCGCTGATGACCTACACCAATCCGGTGCTCGCCCATGGGGTCGAGCGCTTCGCCGCCGACTGTGCCTCGGCCGGCGCCGATGCGGTGATCGTCCCCGATCTGCCCCTCGACGAGGCCGAGGAGGTGCGGGCTGCCGCCGATCGCGCCGGGCTTGCTCTAATCTTGATGGTGGCGCCGACGACGACGGCGTCCCGCCTGGAGGCCGCCTGCCGGCGCGCCGCCGGCTTCGTCTACTGCGTCAGCGTCACCGGCATCACCGGGGCGAGGGCGCGCATCTCCGAGGAGGCGCTCGACCTGCTGCGGCGCGTACGCGACGTCACCCCGTTGCCACGGGCTCTCGGGTTCGGCCTGTCACGGCATGAGCACCTCGAGTCGCTCCGGGGCCACGCCGAGGCCGCGGTGGTCGGTTCGGCGCTTCTCGACGCGGTGTCGGCCGAACCCGGCGATCCCGGTGCCACCGCCGAGCGCTTCCTGCTCGCCATGCGTGGAGTGGGAACGTCGTGACCGCCGTTCGCGGCATCCGCGGCGCCACCACCGTCGAGCTGGACGATCCGATCGAGATCGTCGCCGCCACCCGCGAGCTGCTCCTCGAGCTGATCGAGTGCAACGGCATCGTCTCCGAGCAGGTTGCCGGGGTGTGGTTCACCACCACCGCCGACCTCCGCAGCGAGTTCCCCGCGGTGGCGGCTCGCCAGCTGGGATGGGTCGACGTCCCGCTGCTCTGCGGCCAGGAGATGCCGGTTCCGGGTGGCAATCCCCGCAGCATCCCGCGCTGCATTCGCACCATGATCCTGCTCAACACCGATCGCGAGCAGTCGCAGATGTGCTTCGTGTACCAACGCCGCGCCCAGGCCATCAAGGATGAGCTCGACCGGGTCCGGGCCGGTGACCTGCCGGAGCCAGCCCACCTCTCCGAGGGGGCACCGGCGTGATCATCGTGATGAAGACCGGCGCCACCCGCGTCGACATCGACCGCGTCGTCGCCAAGGTCGAGGCGCGCGGGCTGAAGACCCACCTCAGCGAGGGTGAGGATCGCACCGTCATCGGGGTGATCGGTCACGACCCGTTCTCCATCAAGGACGCCTTCACCCACGACGAGTCGGTCCAGGACGTCCTCCGGGTCACCCGCCCCTACAAGTTGAGCAGTCGCGAGTGGCGGCGCAGCGACACGGTGATCAAGCTCGACGGCGGCATTGCCGTCGGCGGCGCCGCGGTGGTGGTGATGGCCGGCCCCTGCAGCGTCGAGGGCGAGGCGATGCTGCTGGAGACCGCGCAGGCGGTGCGCAACGCCGGCGGCCACATCCTCCGCGGCGGCGCCTTCAAGCCTCGCACCTCCCCGTATTCCTTTCAGGGACTGGGCCGCGAGGGGTTGCAATACCTGGCGGCGGCTCGTGAGCTCACCGGCCTGCCGGTGATCACCGAGGTGATGACGCCCAGCGAGGTGGATGGGGTGAGCGAGGTCGCCGACATCGTCCAGATCGGCACTCGCAACATGCAGAACTTCGACCTGCTGCGCGAGTGCGGGCGGCAGCCCAAGCCGGTGCTGCTGAAGCGCGGGCTCAGCAGCACCATCGAGGAGTGGCTGCTCAGCGCCGAGTACATCCTCTCCCAGGGCAACTACCAGGTGATGCTCTGCGAGCGGGGCATCCGCACCTTCGAGACGGCGATGCGCAACACCCTGGACATCGGTGCCATCCCCCTGCTCAAGGAGCTCTCTCACCTGCCGGTGGTGGTCGACCCCTCCCATGCCACCGGGAAATGGTCGCTGGTGGCCGCAAGTGCCCGGGCGGCGGTGGCGGCGGGAGCCGACGCGGTGATGATCGAGGTGCATCCGCGCCCCGACGAGGCCCTCTCGGACGGCCCGCAGTCGCTGACCCCGGACAACTTCGCGGTGGTGATGGGGGAGCTGCGACGCGTCGCCGAGGCGGTGGGGAGGCGGGTGGCAGAGGGCGTCGCCGCCGGCGCCGCCGGCTAGCCCGGGTGGATCCGGGCTAGGGCCCGCGGTCAGTTGCGCTCGGTCGCGGTCGTCGGCCTGGGGCTGATCGGCGCCTCCCTCTGCCGGGCGCTCCGGGCTCGCCGGCCGGAGCTGCGGCTGGTGGGGGTCACGCGGCGCACCGAGACCGCCGAGAGGGCGCTGGCCGACGGCGTCTGCGACGCCGCCGGGACCGGCGCGGGGCTGCTCGCCGAGGCCGACCTGGTGGTCATCTGCACTCCCGTCGACGCCATGGAGGCGTGGCTGGTCGCCTGCCGCGACCATGCGGCCAACGCCCAGGTCACCGACTGCGGCAGCACCAAGGCGTGGGTCACCGGCCGGGGCACCGCGCTGCTGGGGGAGCAGCGCTTCCTCGGCGGCCATCCCATGGCCGGGCGCGAGCTGAGCGGCTACGCCGCCGCCGATGCGGGACTCTTCGCCGGCGCCGTCTGGGTGTTCACCCCGGCGTCGGGAGCGGTGCCCGACGGTTTCATCCCCTGGCAGCGGGCGGTGGAGAACATCGGCTGCCGCATCGAGGTGATGGATGCCACCGCCCACGACGACGCGGTGGGCTGGATCTCCCACCTCCCCTTCGGGCTGAGCAGTGCCATGGTCCGCGCCGCGGCGGCCGCCCCCTCGTGGCCGGCGGCACAGCGCCTGGCGGCGAGCGGCTTCCGCGACGTCGCCCGCCTCGCCGGCGGAGACCCGGCGATGTACAGCGCGATCATCGGCAGCAACGCCGGGCCGATGCTGGCGGCGCTCGACGGCCTCGAGCGGCAGCTCGGCGAGCTGCGCCGCCTGCTCGAGAGCGGCGACGGCACGGCTGCCGAGGACTGGTTCGCCTCCGCTCGCGCGGCGCGGCAGCGCTGGCTCGATGAGCGCGCCGCCGCCGGGGGCCTGCCGCCGTGAGCGAGGTGCGCGTCGGGCCGGCCGGGCGGGTCGCCGGTGCGGTCACCGTTCCCGGCGACAAGTCGATCAGCCACCGCGCCCTGATCCTGGGGGCGCTGGCCCGCGGCCGAAGCTACCTCGGCAACCTCTCACCGGCAGCCGACGTCGCGAGCACCGGCGAGTGCCTGCGACTCTGCGGCGGCTCGGTGCGGCCCTTCGGCGCCGGACGCGTGTCGCTCGACGGCGGCGGTGCCCGGGGGGCGCTGAGCTCACCGCCGGCCCCGCTCGACTGCGGTAACAGCGGCACCACCATGCGGTTGCTGGCCGGCGTGCTCGCCGGCCATGACGTGGAGGCGGTGCTCGACGGCGACAGCTCGCTGCGCCGGCGGCCGATGACCCGGGTCGCCGAGCCGCTGACCGCGATGGGGGCCGAGGCGGAGACCACCCCCGAGGGGACGGCGCCGCTCCGGCTGCGCGGTCGCGCTCGGCTGCGCGCCATCGACTACCGGCCCGCCGTCGCCAGCGCCCAGCTCAAGTCGGCGGTGCTGCTCGCCGGGCTGTCGGCGGACGGGCCGGTGCGGGTGATCGAACCCTCGCCGAGCCGCGACCACACCGAGCGGCTGCTTCGCCTCTGCGGCGTCTCGGTCAGCTCCGGAGCCGACGGGGTGCGCGTGCTTCCCGGTCCGCTCGAGCCGTTCGGGCTGCACATCCCCGGGGACCTCAGCTCGGCGGCGTTCTTCCTCGCCCTGGCGGCCGCCCGGCCCGGCTGGCGGGTGGTGTGTCCCGGGGTGACGCTCAATCCGGGGCGCACCGGGGTCCTCGAGGTGCTGGCGGCGATGGGGGCCGAGGTGACCGTCGACGCCGGTGAGCCGGCCGGGGGTGTGGAGCCGGTGGGAACGGTCACCGTGGCGGGCGCTCGCCTGCACGGCACCGTGATTGCCGGCGCGCTGGTGCCCCGGTGCATCGACGAGATTCCCGTCCTCGCCGTCCTCGCCACCCAGGCGGAGGGGCGCTGCGAGATCCGCGACGCCGGCGAGCTGCGAGTCAAGGAGTCCGACCGGATCGCCCTGCTCGCCGACGGGCTCCGCTCCCTGGGTGCCGGCTGCGAGGAGACGCCCGACGGCCTGGTGGTGGAGGGCCCGGCGCGGCTCCGCGCGGCCCGGCTCGAGGCCCACGGCGACCATCGCCTGGCGATGGCCTGGGCGGTGGCGGCGGCGCTGGTGCCGCCCGGCGGCGGGGAGTCGGCGATCGCCGGCGCCGGGTGTGCCGCGGTCTCGTACCCGCGCTTCTTTGACGACCTGGCCACCCTGCTGGGGAGGGGCTGACACCGCCGCAACGGTGACCGCCGGCGCGCCTCGCCGCGACCGTCCGGTGACGGCTGCGTCAAGCCTTCATGTTGGCGAACACCGTCCGGTAACGCGAACTTTCCCCCGCCAGAGCGACCGATAGCATCGCCGACGTGAGCGGAACGGCGGGCGCACGCCTGTGCGTGGCATCCAGTGATCCCGCCTTGCGAGGCCACATCGCCGATGCGGTGGCCGAGCAGGGATACGAGGTCGCCCTCGCGACCTCGCTCGGCGATCTGGTGAGCCAGATCGCGACCGCGGGCGCCGGCTGCGCCATCGTCGATCCCCGGCTCCCCGGCCTCGGCCGGCGGCCGGAGAGCCGGCTGCGCGCCGAGCCGGCGCTGCACCGCTGCCCGCTGATCATCCTCGACCCCGACGAGCTCGATGGGTTCGACGCCCCGCCGCCGTCGCGTCACCAGGTGGAGCTGCTGATCCGCGTCCATTCGCAGCTCGCCGGCGGCGCTCAGCTCGAGCTGCTGCATCGGGTCAGCCAGCAGCTCACCAAGTCGCCGGACATGGAGCACACCCTGAACTCGGTGCTCGACGCGGTGGCCGAGGCGCTGGCCTTCGACACCGCCACCCTGTTCACCCTCGACGAGGAGGGGCGAGCGGTCATCCGAGCCACCTGGGGGTACGAGCTGGCCGCCGACCACATGCACTACTTCGCCACCGGCGAGGGCGTGGTCGGCTGGGTGATCGCCACCCGGTCGCCCACCATCGTCGGCGACTCCAACCTCGATCAGCGTTTCGCCTCGATGGAGGGACGCACCCCGCGCAGCATGCTGGCGGTGCCGATCACCATCGGAGAGCGCGTCCTAGGCGCCCTCTCGCTGGTGCGGCGGTCGACCAGCACGCAGTTCACCGATTCCGACCTGCTGCTGGTCGCCACCATCGGCAACAGCGCCGCCATCGCGCTCGAGAACGCGCGCATGCACGAGCAGGAGCGGGCCCTGGCCCTGCGCCTCGAGGAGGTCAACCAGCTGTACGGCGAGGAGCGCCAGGTGCTCGACAAGCTGGAGCACTTCAACCGCCTCTACAGCGAGGTGGTCTCGACCGTGTCCCACGAGCTCAAGACCCCACTGATGGGGATCCGCGGCTACGCGAAGATGATCGAGGCGGGCGACGTCGACTTCGACGAGGCGCGTGACTTCGCCCGCGAGATCTACGACAACGCGATGCGACTGAGCACCTACGTCGAGCGCGTCCTCCAGGAGGAGGCGGTGGCCCAGGGCAAGCTGACCCTGGACCTGCGCGAGGTGCGGCTGCGGCCGGTGGTCGACCAGGTCTTCCGCTCCCTGCGGCCGGCGGCGACCGACGGTCACGTCCTCGTCAACGACGTCCACGCCGACACCCCGCTGCTCAGCGCCGACCCCGAGAAGGTCATCCAGATTCTTGTCAACCTCGTCAGCAACGCGATCAAGTACAGCCCCAACGGCGGCCGGATCTGCGTCGGTGCCACCGCCGATGATCGCTTCGTGGAGGTCTCGGTCCGCGACCAGGGGATGGGCATTCCCGCCGAGGCGCGGGCGCACATCTTCGAGCGCTTCTACCGGGTCCAGTCGTACGAGACCCGCAGCGTCGCCGGCAGCGGCCTGGGCCTGAGCATCGTCAAGGGCCTGGTCGAGCTCCACGGGGGCGAGATCGGCGCCGAACCCAACCCAGACGGCGGCAGCCGCTTCCATTTCACCCTGCCGCGCGCCGTGTATTTCCCGGGACCGGCGGAGTACGCCAGCCTGGCACACGGCCCGGCAAACCCAGTTGAGGAGCAATAGATGCGTCTGCTGGTCGTCGATGACGAGCCCTCGGTCCGCAAGCTGCTGAAGCGCTTCCTCGAGTCGCGCGGCTTTGAGGTTGATGTGGCTGACAATGGCGTGCTCGGCTGGCAGGCCGCTCGCGACGCGCAGCCCGACCTGATCGTCAGTGACGTGGCGATGCCGGAGATGGACGGCTACGAGCTGGTCCGCACCATCCGCCGGAATCCGAGCACCGCGGCCATCCCGGTGATCCTGCTCAGCGCCATGCGCGAGGCCGACCGCGTGGTGGCCGGCTACGAGTCCGGCGCCGACGACTACCTGGCCAAGCCGGTCGACATGGAGGTGCTGCGTCACAAGATCGACGCCCTCCTGCGCCGTGCCCAGGTGACCGCGCCGACGGCCGCTCCCGGCCTGGCCAAGCTCATCTGCGTGACCAGCGCCAAGGGCGGAGTCGGCACCAGCACCATCGCCGCCAACATCGCGGTGCTCCTCTGCCGCCGCAACGAGACGGTGTGCGCCTTCGACCTCAACATCGAGCACGGCGACCTGCCGATCTTCTTCGACCTGCAGCCGAAGATGGGCATCGGGGAGCTGGCCCGGGAGATCAACACCCTGGGCGAGAACATCCCCTGGGACGACTTCCTGGTCCGCCATCCCAGCGGCCCACGGGTGCTGGCGGCGCCCTTCAAGCCGCACGACGCCAGCGTCGTGACCGAGGAGGTGGTCACCAACGTGATCACCCGGCTGCGGGTGCTGCACGACTACCTGGTGGTCGACCTGCCGCCCTCCTACAACGACACCGCGCTCTCCATCTACGAGGCTGCCGAGCGGCTGGTGGTGGTCACCTCCCCCGAGCTGACCGCGCTGCGTCGCACCCGTGAGTTCCTCGGCGTCCTGGCCGGCCTGGGGGTCCCCGATGAACGGGTCGTGCTCGTGCTCAACCGCGTCTTCGAGGTGAGCGGCATCGACGCCAGCCGGGTCGAGGCGTTCCTGCGCCGCCCCGTCAACATCTCGATCCCTCACGGCGGCACGGGCTTCCTCGAGGCGGTGTCGATGGGGCGTCCGGCGGTGCTGAACGGCAACAACTCGGGCGCGGTGAGCGCGCTCGACGAGCTCGCCCGAGCTCTGTGAGTCCCCGGCGATGAGCGCAGACCCGACCGCCGCCGCAGGTCCGGACCTCGCCCAGCTCCAGGGCATGCTGGCCGTGTCCCAGCGCAACCTCGAGCTGAGCGACCGCGGTCGCCTCGAGGAGGCAGCGCGGCGCTACGAGGTGGAGCAGCAGCTCGCCGCCGAGCACGCCGCCAACGGCACCCTGCGCGAGGCGCATCAGCGCCTCGAGGCGGAACGGAACGAGACCGCCGAGCGCGGCGTCGCCGTGGCCACCGAGAACCGCCGCCTGGTGGCGGAGGTTGAGCAGATCAGGGCGCGCACCGCCGCGCTGGAGACCGGCCTGGGCGCCGCCCGGGAATGGCGCCAGCGTGCCGAGGTCGAGCTGACCCGGCTCACCAAGCTGGTCGACGGGTTGCGCTCGGAGCTCACCGACGCCGTCGGCCGCGAGCGTCGCGTCGAACAGGCCGCCAAGGAGCTGCACGCGCACCTGGTCAACGAGCGCGATGCACGCAAGCGGCTCCACGAGCGCTACCAGCAGCTCGAGGGTGAGGTCGCGACCGCCCGTGACGAGCTCGTCCGCACCCTCGCCGAGGAGCGCCAGGCCGCCGACCAGCGCGAAACCATCCTGCGCAGCGAGCATGCGACCGAGCTGGAGCATGTGGTTGCCGAGCAGGCGGCCGCGCTGGAGCGTGCCGTCGCCCAGCAGGAGGCGACGGTGCAGCGCCTCCTCACCGAGCACACCGCGACGGTCGAACAACTCGCGGCCGAGCACGCGACGGCGTCCGAGCGACTCGCCGCCGAGCATGCCACCGCGGTCGAGCAGCTCGCCGAGCACGAGGCGACGGTGCAGCGTCTCACCGCCGGTCATGCGGCGACGGTCGAGCAGCTCGAGACGGAGCGCGCGGCGACGGTCGAGCAGCTCGGTGCTGCGCATGCCGCCGCCCTCGATCAACTCCGGGCGGGCCACGACGCCGAGCTCCGGGCTGCCGAGGAGCGCTGGACCGCGCTGGAGGCCAACCACGCGGCCGAGCGCGATCGCATCCTCAGCGGCAAGAAGGAGGAGCTGGAGCGCGCCGTCGCCGAGCGGACGGCACAGCTCGAACGAGCCGCCTCGGGCCGGACGGCAGAGCTCGAGCAGGCGGTCGCGGAGCAGACGGCGCTGGTCGAGCGTCTGCGCGCCGACGTCGAGCTCGAGCGCGAGGCCGCGGCCCAGCGGCAGGCCACGCTGGAGGCTGAGCACGCCCGCGTGCTGCAACGGACGGCCGCCGAGCACGCTGCCGCGGTGGAGCGCCTGGTCGCCGAACACGCGGCGACGGTGGAGGCCCTCACCAGCGAGCACACCGCCGAGCGCCACGCCGCCGACGAGAAGCGGGCGGCTCTGGAGAAGGAGCACGGCGCTGCCCTCGATCACCTGCTCGGCGAGCACGCCGAGCGCATCGAACAGATGACGGCGCAGCACGCCGCCGCTGTGCAGAAGGTGAACGGCGGCAGCCAGGAGCATGTCGAGCGGCTGACCGCGGAACTTGCCGCCGCCGGCGAGCGCCTGACCGAAGCGCGGGCCGAGATCGAGCAGCTCCGTGCCGAGCACGCGGCCGATACCGATCGCCTGGCGGCCGACTACGCCGAGGTGGTGCGGAGCGTCAACGCCGAGTACGCCGGGGTCATCGAACGCCTCACCGAGGAGGCCGAGCGGCTCGCCGCCGATCCCGCCGAGGTGGCACGGGTCGCCGCCGAGCACGCCGAGCAGACCGAGCGGCGCAACGCGGAACACACCGCCGAGCTGCAGCGGGTGACCGCCGAGCACGCGGCGACGCTGGAGCGTCTCAACGCCGCGCACGCCGCTGCGGTGGAGCGCCTGGGCTCCGAGCACGCGGCGGCGCTGCAACGGGTGACCCTCGAGCTGGAACAGCTCGCCACCGAGCGTGAGCGCAGCACCGCCGAGCACGTCGCCGAGCTGGAGCGGGTGGTCGCCGCGGCAGAGCAGGTCGCGGCGGATCACGCCGCCCAGTTGAAGCGGCTGCGCAGCGAGCACGAGGCCGCCGCCACCCAGCTCGCCGCCGAGCAGACCGCCGCCGCCGACAAGCTGGCGGCCGAGCATGCTGCGGTGACCGAGCGCCTGACGGCCGAGGCCGAGCACCTGAAGGGAGAGCACGCCGCCCAGTTGCAGCAGCTGCGCAGCGAGCACAGCAGCGCCACCATGCAGCTGACCGCTCAGAACACCGCGATGCTCGACTCGATGTCCGCCGAGAACGCCGCCAAGATCGAGGCGATCACCGCCCAGCAGGCCGCCGAGATCGAAGCTCTGACCGCGCAGCACGCCGCGGTGATGGACCGGGTGACCGCCGCTCACAACAACGAGGTCGAGCTGCTCAAGACCGAGGCCGAGGCCCACGCCGCCTCCGACGCCGAGCGCATCACCGCCCTCGAAGCCCGCACCACGGCGATGGCGAAGGAGATCGTCGCCACCCGCGAGGCGGCCGACCATTCCGCCGCCGACCTGGAGGTCGCCCGCGGAGCTCTCGAGGCGGCGCGGTTCAAGCTGCAGGAGGAGGAGGCGGGGCGCGCCGCCGCCGAGACCCGCGCCGAGGAGCTCGGCGAGGAGCTCACCTTCATGCGCAGCGAGATCTTCGCCACCGGTGACAACAACAAGCGCGGCCTCTTCGGCCGGGGCGGCAAGCGGCCGTCTCCGCCCAAGAAGTACGTGCCGCCGATGACGTCCTCATCGCCGTCGCACCAGCAATCGCAACCGCAGCAGCAGAAGTCGCCCCGCCCGGACCCCACGTCCGAGGAGGACCTGGCCGCCGCCCTCGAGCGGCGCATGTTCGGAGGCGACTGAGCCCGGCTCCGGGCTCGCGGCTCCACCGGGCTCCCGAGCCGGCGGTCGCGGCGCGCTACCTATGATGGCGGGCATGCCCGCCGGGTTCCGACATGGCTGAGACGCTCTTCGAGAAGATCTGGCGCCGTCACGCCGTCTGCGAGGACGCCGGGTCGACCGTGCTCTACGTCGACCTTCACCTGGTCCACGAGGTGACCTCGCCGCAGGCCTTCGAGGGCCTTCGCCTCGCCGGCCGCGGCGTCCGCCGGCCCGACCTGACGGTGGCGACGATGGACCACAACGTCCCCACCACCGACCGCTCACTCCCGGTGGCGGATCCCATCGCGCGGCAGCAGATGGACACTCTGCTGGCCAACTGCCGCGACTTCGGCATCGCCTGCTACGGGCTCGGCGACCCGCGCCAGGGCATCGTCCATATCATCGGTCCCGAGCTGGGGCTCACCCAGCCGGGAATGACCATCGTCTGCGGCGACTCCCACACCTCGACCCACGGCGCCTTCGGTGCTCTCGCCTTCGGCATCGGCACCAGCGAGGTCGAGCACGCGCTGGCGACCCAGACCCTGGTGCAGCGACGACCCCGCACCATGGAGGTGCGCGTCGACGGCCGGCTCGGGCTCGGCGTCGGTCCCAAGGATGTGATCCTCGCGATCATCGGACGCATCGGCGTCGACGGCGCCGTCGGTCACGTGATCGAGTACACCGGCGAGGTGATCCGCGGCCTCTCGATGGAGGGGCGGATGACGGTCTGCAACATGTCGATCGAGGCGGGCGCCCGGGCGGGCATGATCGCCCCCGACGACACCACCGCCGCCTATATCAAGGGCCGCCCGGCGGCGCCGTCCGGAACGGCGTGGGAGCAGGCGGTGGCGGACTGGGCCTCGCTGCGGAGCGATCCCGGCGCGAGCTACGACCGGACGGTTGTGGTCGATGGTGGCGCGATCATTCCCCACGTGAGCTGGGGCACCAACCCGGCCCAGGTGGCGCCGGTCACCGGCGCCGTCCCCGATCCCGAGCAGTGGGACAACCCCAGCGACCGGCAGGCGGTGCAGCGCGCGCTCGAGTACATGGGGCTGCGGCCGGGGACCCGGCTCGACCAGGTCGCCATCGACCGGGTCTTCATCGGCTCGTGCACCAACAGCCGGATCGAGGACCTGCGCGCCGCCGCGGAGGTCGCCCGCGGCCGCAGGGTGGCGCCCACCGTGCACGCCATGGTGGTGCCCGGATCGGTCCAGGTGAAGCGTCAGGCCGAGGCCGAGGGCCTGGACGCCGTCTTCCGCGATGCCGGCTTCGAGTGGCGCGAGCCGGGCTGCTCGATGTGTCTGGGGATGAATCCCGACATCCTCGCCGAGGGCGAGCGCTGCGCCTCCACCTCCAACCGCAACTTCGAGGGCCGGCAGGGAAAGGGCGGTCGCACCCACCTGGTCAGCCCGCCGATGGCCGCCGCCGCCGCCATCGCCGGTCACCTGGTCGACGTGCGCAGCTTCGACGCCGAGCGCGCCGGGATCGCCTGATGGAGCCGTTCCGCCGCGTCGCCGGAGTCGCCGCGCCGCTGGACCGGCCCAACGTCGACACCGACCAGATCATCCCCAAGCAGTTCCTCAAGCGCATCGAGCGGACCGGCTACGGACCGTTCCTCTTCTACGACTGGCGCTTCCGCGGTGACGGGGTCACCGAGAACCCTGATTTCGAGCTCAACCGGGAGCCGTGGCGGCACCCTCCCATCCTGCTCGCCGGACGCAACTTCGGCAGCGGCTCGTCGCGCGAGCACGCGGTGTGGGCGCTGATGGACTACGGGGTGCGGGCGGTGATCGCGCCGTCGTTCGGCGACATCTTCTTCAGCAACGCGCTGCAGAACGGTCTGCTGCCGGTCCGCCTGCCGGAGGCGGTGCTCAGCCGCTGGATGGACGCCGCTCGCGAGGAGCCGGGGCTCGAGGCGGTGGTCGACCTCGAGGCCGGCGCCGTCGACTTCGCGGGCGAGCGGCAGCCGATCGACCTCGACCCCGAGGCCCGGCGGCGGTTGCTCGAGGGACTCGACGCCATCGCCCTGACCCTCCGGCACAGCGCCGACATCGACGCCTACGAGGCGAGGCGGTCGTCGTGGTTGCCGGTGACCGGCGGCGCCGGCCGGTGACCGCGGTCGATCCGCGTCACCGCAGCCGCCGCCTGCTCGACGGGCACGACCGCGCTGCCGCCCGGTCATACCTCAAGGGCATCGGTTTCTCCGCCGACGAGCTGGCCCGTCCCATCGTCGGCATCGCCAACAGCTGGACCGGCACCATGCCGTGCAACTTCGACCTGCGTCGCCTCGCCGAGCACGTCGCCCGCGGCGTGCGCGACGCGGGGGCGACGCCGATGGAGTTCAACACCATCGCCATCAGCGACGGCATCTCGATGGGCACCGAGGGGATGAAGGCATCGCTGATCAGCCGCGAGGTGATCGCCGATTCGGTGGAGCTGATGGGTCGCGGCTACCTCTTCGACGCCATGGTCTGCCTGGTCGGATGCGACAAGACCATCCCCGGAGCGGCGATGGGCCTGCTGCGCCTCGACATCCCCGGCCTGGTGCTCTACGGCGGGTCGATCATGCCGGGCCGCTTTCGCGGCCGCGACGTCACCATCCAGGACGTCTTCGAGGCCGTCGGCGCACTCGAGGCCGGCCGCATCACCGACGCCGACCTGCGCGAGCTCGAGGACGTCGCCTGCCCGGGTGCCGGCGCCTGCGGCGGCCAGTACACCGCCAACACCATGTCGCTGGTGATGGAGTTCCTCGGCCTGTCGCCGATGGGAGCCAACACCATCGCCGCCCTCGATCCCGCCAAGGCGCGGGTGGGCGAGACGGCGGGACGAACTGTCGTCGACATGCTCGACCGCGGGCAGCCGGCGCGCGGCCTGCTCAACCGCGCCTCGTTCGACAACGCGATCGCGGGTGTGGCCGCGACCGGGGGATCGACCAACGCCGTGCTGCATCTGCTGGCGCTGGCGCGCGAGGTCGACGTGCCCCTGGTGATCGACGACTTCGACACCGTCAGCCGACGTACGCCGCTGATCGCCGACCTCAAGCCCGGGGGCCGTTTCACCGCTGTCGACCTGCAGCACGCCGGCGGCGCGCCACTGGTGGCGCGCCGGCTGCTCGACGCCGGTCTTCTCGACGGCGGCCGGCCGACGGTGACCGGGCGCAGCCTGGCCGAGGAGTGCGCCGCGGCGGAGGAGGCGGCGGGCCAGGAGGTGGTGGTGACGGTGGAGCGGCCGCTGAAGCCGACCGGCGGGCTGGTGATCCTGCGCGGCAACCTCGCGCCCGACGGATGCGTGGTCAAGGTCGCGGGCCACGAGCGCACCCGCCACCGCGGGCCGGCCCGCGTCTTCGACCGCGAGGAGGACGCGATGGCTGCGGTGCAGCGCCGCGAGATCGTCGCCGGCGACGTCATCGTCATCCGTTACGAGGGCCCACGCGGCGGGCCCGGGATGCGCGAGATGCTCGGCGTCACCGCCGCGGTGGTCGGACAGGGGCTCGGCGAGAGCACCGCCCTGCTCACCGATGGGCGGTTCAGCGGCGCCACCCGCGGCCTCATGGCCGGCCACGTCGCCCCCGAGGCAGCGGTGGGCGGACCCATCGCGGCGCTGCGCGACGGCGACATGATCAGCTTCGACGTCGATGCCCGCCGCCTCGACGTCGAGCTCGACGAGGCGGCGCTCCACGACCGGCTCGCGGCCTGGCGACCCCCCGAGCCGGCGTACCGGCGCGGCGCCTTCGCCCGGTATGCGGCCAGCGTCAGCTCCGCCGCCGAGGGAGCGGTGACCGGCTGAGCTCGGGTTGGGTGCGGGCCGGGCGCCGGTCGCGATCCGATCACAAAGCCGTCAGGCGTTCGTTGCCGGCCTTGCCGCCCACGCCGGAGGGTCTGTTAGGCTTTCGCCCACACCTGAATACCGCGATGACGAGGAGCAGTAGGGGCTACCGCAACGGTGCCCAGCGAGCCGGGATGGTGAAAGCCGGCGACCCGCGCAGCCCTGAACTCGCCTCCGAGCAGTCCGACCCCCTCCGATGACCCGGTGGGGGGAGTGTCAAACCTCCCGAGTGGACAACCACCACCCGGGTCAGTAGACCGGGCCGGAGTGGCGCCCGATAGCAGCGCCGACGAGTGGGTCGCTCGTTCTGGGTTTCGCCGAATCCGGCCGGTGCCGGAGAGGGGTGGGCCGTAGGCGGGCCGGACCAAGCCGGGTGGTACCGCGGGGGAAATCCCTCGTCCCAGCGACAACGTGCTGCGGACGCAGGGATTTTTTGTTTGCGGAGGAACCAGCGGATGACCACCTCGACGACGACACCGACGACGGCGACCGATTCTCCCAACGGGAGCGCGCCGGTGATCGCCGACGGCCAGGTGATCACCGGGGCCGAGATCCTGCTGGAGTGCCTGCGGCGCGAGGGCGTCGACACCATCTTCGGGTATCCCGGCGGCGCCAACCTCTGGCTCTACCGCTACCTGCCCGACTTCACCGACATCCGTCACATCCTGGCGCGCCACGAGCAGGGCGCGACCCACATGGCCGACGGGTACGCCCGTGCCAACCGCGGCAAGGCGGGCGTGGTCTTCGCCACCAGCGGACCCGGGGCGCTCAACTGCATCACCGGCATCGCCACCGCGCAGTACGACTCGGTGCCGCTGGTGGTGGTCACCGGACAGGTGCCCACCGTCGCCGTCGGCACCGACGCCTTCCAGGAATCGGACGTGATCGGCGTGACCATGCCGATCGTCAAGCACTCCTACCTGCTGCAGTCGGTCGACGAGATCGCGCGCGTGGTCCGCGAGGCGTTCCACATCGCCACCAGCGGCCGCCCCGGGGTGGTGGTGATCGACTTCCCCAAGGACCTGCAGAACGCCCGCCATCCCTTCCACTGGCCGGCGGGCCCGGTGAGCCTGCGCTCCTACAACCCCACCACCCGCGGCAACCCGCTGCAGATCAAGCGGGCCGCCAAGCTGATCGACGAGGCCAAGCGTCCGGCGATGCTGGCGGGGCGGGGAGTGCTGATCTCACGGGGCGAGGAGGAACTGCTCGAGCTCTCCCGCAAGGCCAGTATCCCGGTGGGCTGGACACTGCTGGGCACCGGCTGCTATCCGGTGGGGGAGGAGCTGAGCCTGCACATGGTCGGCTTCATGGGCGCCGGCTACACCAACAAGGCGGTGCTTGGCTGCGACCTGCTGATCATGGTGGGAATGCGCGCCGACGACCGGGTGACCACCAAGCTGGACAGCTTTGCGCCCCAGGTCGAGAACATCATCCACATCGACATCGATCCTGCCGAGATCGGCAAGAACGTGAGGCCCACCCTGCCCATCGTCGGTGACGCCAAGCAGGTGCTGGGGGAGATCGCCAAGCTGGTGGCTCCCAAGCGGCTCGATTCCTGGATCACGCAGATCGAGCGCTGGAAGGAGGAGCACCCGCTTCGCTACCGGCGCAACACCGGCGTGCTCCAGCCGCAGGACGTGCTCCTCGAGATGTACCGGCGCTGCGACAGCGACGCCATCGTGGTCGCCGACGTCGGTCAGAACCAGATCTGGGGCGCGCTGTGGTGGGACTTCAAGGGCAGCGGCCTGTACCTCAACAGCGGTGGCAGCGGGACCATGGGATTCGCCTTCCCCGCCTCCCTGGGGGCGCGCGTCGGCCGCCCCGACAAGCCGGTCTGGTGCATCGCCGGCGAGGGCGGCTTCGTGATGACCATGCAGGAACTGGCCACCGCGGTGCAGGAGAACATCGACGTCAAGGTGGTGATCCTCAACAACTACTGCCTCGGCATGGTGCGGCAGTTCCAGGACGACTATTACGAGGGCGTGCGCAGCGCCGTCGACCTGCGGGTCGGTCCCGACTTCGTCAAGCTCGCCGACGCCTTCGGCATGCCCGGCTGGCGCACCGACAAGGTCGAGGAGGTGCCGCAGCTCCTCGACCGCATGCAGCGCCACTCCGGTCCCTGCATCGGCGAGTTCATCATCGATCCCGAGGCCAACGTCCGGCCGATCGTGCCGCTGGGCAAGGGTCTTCCCGACTTCGTCGAGGAGATCGTGGAGGCGGGGTTCTGATGAGCACCCGTCACCGTCTGCTCAGCATGCTGGTGGAGAACCATCCCGGTGTGCTCAACAAGGTGTCGAGCATGATCCGGCGGCGAGGGATGAACATCACCTCGCTGTCGGTGGGCGAGACCGACGACGAGTCGGTGTCGCGCATGACCGTGGCCATCGACGTCGGCCGGGCCCAGGCCGACCAGGCCGTCAAGCAGCTCTACAAGCTGATCGAGGTGATCAAGATCAGCGACATCACCGAGGATCCCATCATCGATCGCGAGCTGGTGCTCTGCAAGGTGACCGCCGGCCGCGGCGATCGCAGCGAGCTGCTGCAGATCATCGACATCTTCAAGGCCAAGATCGCCGACGTCGCCACCGATTCGATGGTGATCGAGATGAGCGGCGCCGAGGACCAGGTCGAGACCTTTCTGGAGCTGGTCCGGCCCTTCGGTATCAAGGAGGTCGCCCGCAGCGGCACGGTCGCCATGACCCGTGGGCGCGAGGGCCTCCGTCTCAGCGCCAAGCACCAGGCAAGGACACCGGCACAGCAGGACCTGGCCGCCGCCGAGCGGCAACGCCGCAGCGCCGGCGTGCTCGTGGGAGACTGACCATGGCCCATCGAACCCGGCCTCGCTACCAGGCACCGGTGCAGGCCTCCAGCAGCGAGCAGCGGTTGGCCGCGGCTCGTCGCAAGGACGCCGCCGCCAACGCGACCATGCTGGGCACGGTGGACCGCGGCGGCGACCGCCGCCGTGGCCTCTGGCAGCAGCGCGGCGTGCTCGACGAGCTGGTCGAGCTGCATCACCCGGAGCCGGAGCGATGACGGTTCACGGCGCTCCGGATCCCAGCCGGGTCTACATCTTCGACACCACCCTGCGCGACGGCGAGCAGGCGCCCGGTTTCGCCCTCAACGTCGACGAGAAGATCGAGATCGCCCATCAGCTGGCCCGCCTCGGCGTCGACGTGGTCGAGGCCGGCTTCCCGATCAGCAGCCCCGGCGACTTCACCGCCTGCCAGCGCATCGCCCGCGAGGTGCAGGGCCCGGTGATCACCGCCCTCGCTCGCGCCGTCCCCCAGGACATCGACGCGGTCTGGAACGCGATCAAGGATGCGCCTCGCAAGCAGATCCACATCGTGCTGTCGGTCAGCGACATCCACATCGAGAAGAAGGGGCTGGGGACTCGCCAGCAGGTGCTGGAAAAGGGCATCTCGGCGATCGAGTACGCCCGCCAGTACTGCGACTTCGTCGAGTACTCGCCCGAGGACGCGGGGCGCGCCGACCGCGGCTACCTGTACGAGACGGTGGAGGCGATGATCGAGGCCGGCGCCACCGTCATCAACGTCCCCGACACCACCGGGTACACCCTGCCCCACGAGTTCGGTGGCCTGATCGGCGACCTGATGCAGCACGTGCGCAATGTCGGCAACGCCATCGTCAGCGTCCACTGCCACAACGACCTGGGGCTGGCGGTCGCCAACAGCCTGGCGGCGATCGAGGCCGGGGCGCGGCGGGTGGAGTGCACCATCAACGGCATCGGCGAGCGGGCGGGCAACGCCTCGCTCGAGGAGCTGGTGATGATCCTGCGGACCCGCGAGAAGCTGCTGGGGCTGCACACCGACGTCGACACCCGCCTGCTGGCACCGACCAGCCGGCTGGTGCAGGCGCGCACCGGGATGCACGTCCAGGCCAACAAGGCCATCGTGGGTGCCAACGCCTTCGCCCACGCCAGCGGCATCCACCAGGACGGCGTGCTCAAGGACAAGCTGACCTACGAGATCATGCGCCCCGAGGACGTCGGCGTCGCCGACTCGAAGATCGTGCTGTCGCCGCGCAGCGGACGTCACGCCTTCCGGCACCGCCTCAAGGAGCTGGGCTACGAGCTCGACGACGACGCCTTCAAGCTCGCCTGGGATGCCTTCCTCCAGCTCGCCGACAAGAAGAAGGAGGTCACCGACCGCGACCTGCAGACGCTGGTCGCCGACGAGGTGCGGTCGGTGCCCGAGCGCTTCACCCTGGAGCTGGTCCAGGTCAGCTGCGGCACCAATGCCCGCCCCAGTGCCACCGTGCGGTTGCGCGACGCCGAGCGCGATGCTCTGCTCGAGGACGCGGCCGTCGGTGATGGCCCCGTGGACGCGGTGTGCAACGCCATCGCCCGCCTGGTCGACGTGCCCAACGAGCTGGTCGACTTCAACGTGCGGTCGGTGACCGGCGGGCTCGACGCGGTGGGGGAGGCGAGCGTGCGCGTCCGCCACGACGGGCGCATCTACAGCGGACACGGCTCGGACACCGACATCATCGTGGCCAGCGCCAAGGCCTACTGCCACGCCCTCAACAAGGTGGCAGCGGAGCAGCCGGCGGTCAGCCTTCCGGCGGGGTCCGGGGTCTGAGCGCATGGCCGATCGCGTCCACCGCCTCGCGGTGCTCCCCGGCGACGGTGTCGGTCCCGAGGTCGTCGCCGCCGCCCTGCAGGTGCTCGACGAGGTAGGAGCCCGCTACGGCTTCAGCATCAGCCGCGCCGAGTATCCGATCGGTGGCGCCGCCATCGACGCGCACGGGTCGGCGCTGCCGGCCGGCGTGGTCGAAGCGTGCCGCGAAGCCGACGCGGTGCTGCTCGGCGCGGTGGGTGGGCCGAAATGGGACGACCCCCGCGCCGCGGTGCGCCCCGAGCAGGGGCTGCTGGGCCTGCGCAAGGGCCTCGGCGTCTACGCCAACCTCCGCCCGGTGCGGGTGATCGACGCGCTGGCCCAGTTCTCCACCCTGCGTGAGGAGGTGATCGTCGGCACCGACTTCGTGGTGGTCCGCGAGCTGACCGGCGGGATCTACTTCGGGCAGCCACAGGGTCGCAGCGGCGAGCCGCCGCAGCGCAGCGCCGTCGACACCAGCACCTACAGCGAGGCGGAGGTGGAGCGCGTTGCCCGCCTCGCCTTCGAGCTGGCGCGCGGACGCGAGCGGCGTCTCTGCAGCGTCGACAAGCAGAACGTTCTCGCCACCAGCCGGCTGTGGCGCGAGGTGGTCAGCGAGGTGGCCGCCGACTTCCCCGAGGTGAGGCTGACCCACCTGCTTGTGGACAGCGCCGCCATGGAGCTGCTGCGCGACCCGCGCCAGTTCGACGTCATCCTCACCGAGAACCTCTTCGGCGACATCCTCAGCGACGAGGCGGCGATGATCGCCGGCTCGATGGGGATGCTGCCCAGCGCCTCTCTGGGCGAGCCGGGTGATGATCCCCTGCGCCGTCCCGGTCTGTACGAGCCGGTGCACGGCAGCGCCCCCGACATCGCCGGCACTGGGGTCGTCAACCCGATCGCCGCCATCCTCAGCGTCGCCCTCTGCCTTCGCATCTCGCTGGGCGAGCCGGAGGCCGCGGCGGCGATCGAGGCCGCCGTCGACCAGGCGCTCGAGCTGGGGGCGCGCACCCGCGACCTCGGCGCCGACGACGACCGTGCGCTCGGGACGGCGGCGATGACCGAGCGGTTGGTCGAGTTGCTGCCATATCCGGCCAGGGTCCGCGCATGAGCAGCGCCCGCGAACGCCGCGTCGTCATCTACGACACCACCCTGCGCGACGGCACCCAGGGGTTCGGGGTGTCGCTGTCGGCGAACGACAAGCTGAAGATCGCCCACCGGCTCGACGCCCTCACCGTCGACTACGTCGAGGCGGGCTTCCCCGGCAGCAACCCCAAGGACACCGAGGTCTTCGAGGCGCTGAAGCACGAAGGGCTGCAGCACGCCAGGCTGGCCGCCTTCGGGGCCACCCGCCGCGCCCACGGCAGCTGCGACGACGACGCCAACCTGGCGGCGCTGCTGAGCAGCGGCGCCCCGGTGTGCACCCTGGTCGGCAAGTCGAGCGCCTGGCAGGTCAAGGAGGTGCTGCGCACCAGCCGCGAGGAGAACCTGGCGATGATCCGCGACTCGGTCGCCTGGTTGCGCGAGCGCGGCCGCGAGGTGGTCTTCGACGCCGAGCACTTCTTCGACGGCTTCAGCGGCGACGCCGAGTACGCGCTCGCCACCTGCGTCGCCGCCGCCGAGGCGGGAGCGGCCTGGATCGTCTGCTGCGACACCAACGGCGGACGGCTGCCGCACGAGGTCGCTGACGGCATCGGGGCGCTGCAGGAACGCCTCGCCGGGCTCGACGGCGCCGCCACCGGCGTGCGCATCGGCATCCACTGCCACAACGACTGCGACCTCGCGGTGGCCAACAGCCTGGCGGCGGTCGAGGCCGGCGCGGAGATGATCCAGGGCACCATCAACGGCCTGGGCGAGCGCTGCGGCAACGCCAACCTCTGCAGCATCGTGCCCAACCTGCGTATCAAGCTGGGGATGAAGGCGCTGGCAGACCAGGGGCTGACCCATCTCACCGAGACCAGCCAGTTCGTCGCCGAGATTGCCAACATGACGCCGGTGCCGCAGCAGCCGTTCGTCGGCGAGGTCGCCTTCGCCCACAAGGGCGGCCAGCACGTCGCCGCGGTCATGCGTCACCAGGACGCCTACCAGCACATCGACCCCGCTCTGGTCGGCAACCATTCCCGCGTCCTGGTCAGCGAGCTCAGCGGCCGCGGCAACGTGCTCTACAAGGCGCGCGAGTTCGGCATCGACGTCGACAGGGACGACCCGGTCACCCGCCGCCTGGTCGAGCAGCTCAAGAAGATGGAGCACCGCGGCTACTCCTTCGAGGGCGCCGACGCCTCTTTCGAGATGATCATCCGCCGGATGCGCGACGGCCATGCCGCCCCCTTCGAGCTGCTCGACTTCATCGCCATCGTCGAGCACCGCCGCGGCGTCGGCAGCGTGGTCAGCGAGGCGACCATCAAGGTGCGGGTCGAGGACGAGGTGCACCACACCGCTGCCGAGGGCAACGGCCCGGTCAACGCCCTCGACCTGGCCCTGCGCAAGGCGTTGGTGCCGCGCTTCCCCCAGCTCGCCTACATCCGGCTGCACGACTACAAGGTGCGCATCCTCGACGAGGCGGCCGGCACCTTTGCCGTCACCCGGGTGCTCATCGAGTCGGGTGACGAGCGCGACGGGCGCCGCTGGAGCACGGTGGGCTGCTCGCCGAACATCATCGAGGCGTCCTGGCTGGCGCTCGCCGACTCCATGGAGTACGCCCTGCTCAAGGTGGCGCCGGAGGCGGACTAGAGCCGCGTGCCCTCGACGGCGCGGCGCACCGATTCGTAGCGTTCCACGTAGTCGTGGAGCATCCGGGTGGCGCTGAACTGCGGTCCCACGCTGCGCAGCGATGCCTTCATGCGCCGCACCCAGCCGCGCGGGACGCCCTGCTCGTCGCGCTCGTGGAAGAGGGGGATCACCTCGTGCTCGAGCAGGCTGTAGAGCGCGTCGGCGTCGTGGATGTCCTGCTCGGTGTCGTCGGCGCCCACGCTCTCGATACCCCAACCGTTCTCGCCGTTGAACCCCTCCGCCCACCAGCCGTCGAGGACCGAGAGGTTGAGCCCGCCGTTCATCGCCGCCTTCATGCCGCTGGTGCCGCTCGCCTCCAGGGGAGGGCGAGGAACGTTGAGCCAGACGTCGGCTCCCCCGACCATGTTGGCGGCCAGCCCCATGTCGTAGTCGGACAGGAAGACCAGGCGTCCGGTGGCATCGGGACCGGCCTGCACCTCCATGATCTCCTGGCCGAGTCGCTTGCCCCCGTCGTCGGCGGGATGCGCCTTGCCCGCCACCAGCAGCTGGATGGGATGCTCGCCGCCGAGCAGCGGCATCAAGCGGTGGCGGTCGCGCACGATCAGGGCGGTGCGCTTGTAGGTGGCGAGGCGGCGCGCCAGTCCCACCACCATCACGTCGGCACGGAACACCTGGGCGGCACGGTCGGCCAGGTGAGCGGCCTCGCCGCGTGAAAGACGGTCGTTGACGACGCGCAGCCGCACGGCGTCGATGAGGCGCCGGCGCAGCTCCTGGCGCACCGCCCACAGCTCGTGGTCGGGGATGCTGTCCACCGGCTCCCAGGTGGCCGGGTCGGCGGTGCGCGACAGCCAGTCGTTCCCCAGGTACCGGTCGAGGAGGGCGCGCATCGGCGGGGCCATCCAGGTGGGGATGTGGACTCCGTTGGTGACATGGCCGATGTCAACGCCGAGCTCGGCCCACATCTCCCGGGCCACCTCCCCGTGCCGGCGGCTCACGCCGTTGGCGCGTGACGAGAGTCGCAGGGCGAGCACGGTGATGCCCAGCGGCTCGCTGTGGTCGTCGGGACGGATCCGGCCAAGCTGCAGGTAGCGCTGGGGATCGTCGGCGAAGAAGTCGCGCAGCACCTCGAGCACCTCGCCGGGACCGTAGGTCTCGTTGCCCGCGGCCACCGGGGTGTGAGTGGTGAACAGGGTGCGGCTTCGGGCGACCTCCAGGGCGACGTCGAAGGGAACCCCGGCTCGCGCCGCATCGCGGGCCAGCTCCAGGGGCGCCAGCGCAGCGTGGCCCTCGTTGAGGTGGAGCACCGACGGCTCGATTCCCATCGCCCGCAGCGCGCGCAGTCCACCGATGCCGAGCAGGGAGTACTGCGACAGCCGCATGCGGTGCTCGTTGACGTAGAGGCGCGAGGTGATCCAGCGGTCGACGGGATGGTTCTCGGGTACGTCGCTGTCGAGCAGGTACAGCGGCACGCGACCGACGTCGACGCGCCAGATCTGCGCCTGCACCGGGCGTCCGGCGAGGTCGACGGTGATGGTGATGGGCAGGCCGGCGTGGGTGACCAGCACCGCAGGCAGGCGTTCCGGGTCGGTGTCGACCCAGTACTCGCGCTGCCAGCCGGTGTGGTCGACGTGCTGCCGGCCGTAGCCCTGGCGATAGAGCAGTCCCACCGCCACCAGCGGGATCGCCTGGTCGGACGCCTCCTTGAGGATGTCACCGGCGAGGACGCCGAGACCTCCCGAGTACACCGGCAGCGAGCGATGGATGCCGTATTCGGAGCAGAAGAATGCGATGGGACTGCTCGCCGGCATCTGCTCGCCGGCCGGTCGGCGAGCGAGGTACGAGGCCAGCTCGTCGGCCACGGTCTGCAACCGTGACACCGTGGCGGGGTCCTGCGCGGCGTGGTCGAGGGTGGCGGGCGACACCTCCTGGAGCAGGCGGATCGGGTTCTCGCCGCACGCCTGCCAGCGATGTGGATCGAGGCTGGTGAACAGGGCCGTCGCCTCCGGGCTCCAGCACCACCGGTAGTTGTAGGCCAGGCGCGCGAGGTCGGCCAGCCGCGCCGGGACGCGGCGAGCAAGCTCGTGAACGGCGCGTTCGATGTCGTCGGAGCCGTCCCAGCGGAGAACCACCGGCCGGGGTTCCCCTTCCGGAACCCCGCCGCGCCCGATCGGCATCAGCCGATTCTAGCGGGCCCCCGCGCATCCCCCGGCAGGGTGAGGCGGTGGCGCCTGGGATCGACCATAATCTGACCGCAACCTGAGGCCAGCTTGCGCATCCGTGGGTGCGCTGCCATCATCGCCGCGATCATCGAGGGGAGAGGAGGCAGACCGTGTTTCCATTGATGTCAGGCATCAGCAGCAGGCGCATATCGGCGCTGATCGTGATCGCTGCGGGATCGCTGGCCGCTTGTGGCGGCGGCGGCGGCGGCGGCGGTGGCGGCGGCGGAGCCACCTCCTCGTCATCGTCCGGCGCGATCTCGGCCGCGACGAAGGTGAACTCGATCGCCTCCGAGGTGCCGAGCAGCCTCAGGAGCAAGGGCTCTCTGACCGTCGCCGCGGACGCGACCTATCCACCCAATGAGTTCATCGGTCCGGACGGCAAGACGATCGTCGGCATGGACGCCGACCTCGCGGTTGCTCTCGGCCAGGTGATGGGGCTCAACCTGCAGGTGAGCAACGTCACCTTCGATGCCATCCTGCCTGGGCTCTCGTCCGGAAAGTATGACCTGGGTATGTCCTCGTTCACCGACACCAAAGAGCGCGAGAAGACCTACGACTTCGTCACCTACTTCAGCGTCAAGACCGCCTTCTTCATCAATGCGAACGGGCCGACGATCAACACGCTGGACGACCTCTGCGGCCACAAGGTGTCGGTCGAGAAAGGCACCACGCAACAGGACGACTCCACCGCTCAGGACACCAAGTGCAAGAGTGCGGGTAAGCCAGGCGTCGACGTCCAGGTCTATCCCGACCAGAACGCAACCAACCTTGCGCTGAGCAGCGGCCGCGCCGATGTCAGCATGGCCGACGCTCCGGTCGCCGTCTACGTGGTCCAGCAGTCCAAGGGACTGCTCAAGCTGACCGGCCAGCAGTACGGGCCCTTCCCCTATGGGATCGCCATCCCCAAGAACAACGGGATGGCGAAGGCTGTCCTCGACGCCGTCAAGGAGCTGATCAAGGACGGGGTCTACACCCAGATCCTCGACAAGTGGGGCATCCAGAGCGGGGCGATCAACAACCCCCAGGTCAACGGCGCGACGAGCTAGCGGTCGGCGCCCTACCGATCGAGCGACAGTGGGCTGACCATGGACGTGGTGCCGCCGATGGTCGTCGAGCCCGGGGCTGGACGGCCATCGGCGATCAAGGCTGTCCCTATTCGGCACCCCGGCCGGTGGGTGGCCACTCTCGTCGTTCTGGCGATCGCCGGCGGACTGGTCTACTCCCTGCTGACCACGGACAGGTACCACTGGGACGTGGTCGGGCAGTACTTCACCAGCCGTCGTGTGCTCGACGGGCTGGTCGAGACTCTGAAGCTGACGGCGATCGCCATGGCCATCGGCGTCTCCCTCGGGATCGTCTTGGCGGTGATGCGTCTGTCGCCCAATCCGGTGGTGGCGGGGATGTCATGGCTCTACATCTGGTTCTTCCGGGGCACGCCCGTCCTCGTCCAGTTGCTCTTCTGGTACTTCGTCAGCGCTCTGTACCCGTCATTCATCATCGGCATCCCGCATGGACCGGCGTTCTCGAGGAGTACCAACGAGCTGATCACGGGGTTCATGGCGGCGATACTGGGATTGGGGCTCAACGAGGCCGCGTACATGGCCGAGATCGTCCGCGCCGGGATCATCTCGGTTGAGCACGGCCAGACCGAGGCGGCTCAGGCCCTCGGGATGAAGAGACTCCAGATCATGCGACGCATCGTCCTGCCCCAGGCGATGCGGGTGATCATCCCTCCGACCGGCAACGAGACCATCTCGATGCTGAAGACGTCGTCGCTGGTCAGCGTCATCGCCTATACCGAGCTTCTCTATTCAGTCCAGCTCATCTACTCGGGACCGAGCTCGGTTGGAGCCTTCTTGCAGATCCCGCTTCTGATCGTCGCCAGCCTCTGGTATCTGATCGTCACCTCGGTGCTCACGGTAGGCCAGTACTACCTGGAGCGGCGCTTCGCCCGCGGCGCGGTCCGCGGGCTGCCGCCCACCCCGCTGCAGCGGCTTCGCCGCTACCTCTTCACCTTCCACGCGCCGCCGCCGGCTCCGCCGCCACCCACTATCCCTCCGGGCAGGGTCGGAGGCCCGCGGTGAGCACCGCGCCGATGGTGCGCGCCGAGCAGGTGCGCAAGAGCTTCGGCCGCCTCGAGGTGCTCCGCGGCATCGATCTCGAGGTGGCACCGCGCGAGGTGATGTGTCTCATCGGCCCGTCCGGCTCGGGCAAGAGCACCTTCCTGCGCTGCATCAACCACCTCGAGAAGATCGACGGGGGCCGCCTCTCGGTCGACGGTGAGCTGGTCGGCTACCGGCAGAGCGGCGACAAGCTCTACGAGCTGCGCGACGCCGAGGTCTGCCACAAGCGGTCGGAGATCGGGATGGTGTTCCAGAGCTTCAATCTCTTTCCGCACATGACGGCCCTGGAGAACATCGTCCTGGCACCGATGCGGGTCAAGGGGGACTCGAAGTCGGTGGCGGTCGACCGCGCCAAGACGCTGCTGGCGCGAGTGGGACTGGCCGACAAGGTGGACGCGTATCCCCGGCAGCTCTCGGGAGGCCAGTGCCAGCGGGTCGCCATCGCCCGGGCACTGGCGATGCAGCCCAAGCTGATGCTCTTCGACGAGCCGACCTCGGCGCTCGACCCGGAGCTGGTCGGCGACGTGCTCGACGTGATGCGCAAGCTGGCCGAGGACGGCATGACCATGGTGGTCGTCACCCACGAGATGAGCTTCGCCCGCGAGGTCGGCGACTCCCTCGTCTTCATGGACAGCGGCGTGGTGGTCGAGGCCGGCCCGCCGCGCGAGATGCTCGCCAACCCGAAACAGGAGCGCACCCGCACCTTCCTGTCGAAGGTTCTCTAGCTTCTAGCGCAGCAGCCGGGAGAGCCGCCGGTCGGCGAGCACCTTGCCGCCGGTCTGACAGGTCGGGCAGTACTGGAACGAGCGGCTGGAGAACGCCACCTCGCGGATTGTGTCGCCACACACGGGGCAGGGCTGACCGGTCCGCCCGTGGACGCGCATCCCCGCGTGCTTCTCCCCCTTGAGCTCGCTGGCGCGAAGGCCGTCGCTGCGGCTGACCGCATCTCGGAGCACGCCGGTCAGAGCGGCGTGGAGCCGCTCGACCTCGGCGTCGTCGAGGCTGCCGGCACGCCGGTACGGTGACAGGCGGGCGGCGTGCAGCGCCTCGTCGGAGTAGGCGTTGCCGACCCCGGCGAGCAGTTCCTGGTCGGTGAGCATGCTCTTCAACGGTTGGGTTCCCGCGCTGCCCAGCACCTCGGACAGGGCCGCTGTGTCGAATCCTGGATCGAGCGCATCGGGCCCCAACCGGGCGATCCCGGGGACCTCGTCCAGCGAGCGCACCAGGTAGAGGGAGAGGCGCTTCTCGGTGCCCTGCTCGGTGACCTCGAAGCCGGCGCCGCTGTCCAGCCGCACCCGCAGCGCCACCGGGCTGCGCCGCGCCGGCGCACCGTCGACGGCGAGCTGCTCGTGCCAGCGCACCCAACCGGCGCGGGCGAGGTGGATTACCAGGTGCAGCTCTCCGGCCTCGATCGCCAGGAACTTGCCGCGACGGGTGCAGCCGGCGATGGTGGCGCCGACCAGCGCCTGCAGCGGCGGGTCGTAGGTCTTGAGGGCGGCGAAGGAGCGGAGCGAGACGGCGGCGACGCTGCGACCACCGAGCCGCGACGCCAGGTCGCGGGCCAGGGCTGCGACCTCGGGAAGCTCGGGCATGACTCTATCGTGGCAGGCGCCGGGCGATCCGGCGCCTTGACCGCGCCACAGCCGTGCCGGTACAACAGGCGCACCAAGGAAGGATGGTGGTGCGCAGGTTCACTCTGGCGCTGCTGCTCACGCTGCTGTCGCTGGCCGCGGTCTTCCCACCGCCGGCCGGCGCGCAGCTCGAGCCGGTCAACGTCCCCTGGCCGCAGCTGCTTCCGCCGGCGCCGGGGTCGGGAGGTCCGCAGCCCGCCGCCACCGCCAGTTGTCACACGGCGACCCTGCGCTGCGTCGACGGCGTCATCCGGCGGATGGACGCCGCCTGGCAGCCGCTCGACCGCAGCTGCGACCACCGCGCCGTCTTCGCCCTCACCTACCTGATCACCACCAGGGGCTTCCGCGACACCCTGGGGCGTGATCCCCACTTCTTCCGCGACTTCGACTGGATCGTGCACCTGGACGCCGACTTCGCCGACCTCTACTTCCGCGCCTTCGACAACTACGCGCATCACCGCGGCTTCGTCCCCCGGGCGTGGCGTACCGCGTTCGATGCGGCGCGCGGCGACCAGACCAACGCCGGGCAGGACGTCTTCCTGGGCATGAACGCCCACATCCAGCGCGACCTTCCCTTCGCGCTCGCCGAGGTGGGCCTGCGGATGCGCGACAGCAGCTCGCGCAAGCCGGACCATGACCAGGTCAACGCCATCCTGGTCAGCGTCATGGAGCACATCAAGCAGGAGCTGCAGCGGCGCTACGACTCTATCTTCCAGTGGGGCTCGCCCAGCCAGCCCTTCCCCGCGACCGATCAGGCAGCGCTGGAGGTGTTGAAGTCGTGGCGCGAGGGCGCCTGGCGCAACGCCGAGCGGTTGGTCAACGCCCACAGCGCGTCGGAGCGCCGCTCGGTGGCCCAGTCGATCGAGGACAACGCCCAGCTCTGGGCGCAGAGCATTGTCACGGGCACGGTGCCCGGCTACCAGGCGATTCGCGATCCCTACTGCCGTCAGGCGCACGCCTGAGCTCGGATCCACTCAGCGCCCGTACAATCTGCGCCCGTGCTTGCCCGCAGGACGCCTGCCGATCGTGACGCCGTCAGCGGCAGCGCTCACCCGTCTGCCCGCGGCAACCCCGGTGGCGCGCGGCGCGAAATGGTGCTCTGTGTACCGCGCACCACCATCTTCCCCGACGGCGCCTGGCACGGCCTGGTGACCAGCGGCCTGGAACGGGCTCTGCGCACCATCCGCGCCACCGCCGTCTACCGCCCCCGCGGTCAGGTCGAGGAGGACGCCTCGCAGCAGCAGATCATTCCCTACTGCATCGTCCAGCAGGGCGACGGCGGCTTCCTGCTGACCCGCCGGCTGCGCCGCTCCAGCGAGCGGCGCCTGCATCACCTCTACTCGCTCGGCGTGGGCGGGCATGTCAATCCCGGTGACGGCGAGGACGGCGACCCGGTGGTGGGGGGGCTGCGCCGGGAGTGGAGCGAGGAGATCGTCTGCGCATCGGCGGCGACGGCCCGGCTGGTGGCCTTGCTCAATGACGACACCACGCCGGTGTCGCGGGTGCATCTCGGCCTGGTCTTCCTGGTCGAGCCGCACGCGGGCACGGCAGCGGTGCGCGAGATCGACAAGCTGGAGGGGGAGAGCCTCGGCCTGGAGGCGATGCGGCGCCACTACCTCAACATGGAGTCGTGGTCGCAGCTGGTCTACGACGACCTGGTGGCCGGCGCCCCGGAGCGCGCCGAGCAGAGCCCGCTGGTGGTGGATCTGCCGGCGGCGCCCTGACGCCTCTCGGATACACTCGGCCCATGGCATCGCGCATCCGCTCGCTCGTCTGCCGCGAGTGCGGCACCGAGATCGACGTCGCCGCGACGCATGTCTGCGACCTCTGCTTCGGCCCTCTCGATGTGCGCTACGACTACCGCGAGGTCGCCCGGCGCATCTCGCGCGAGGCGATCGACCGCGGCCCCCAGAGCATCTGGCGGTACCGCGATCTGCTGCCCGTCGACCTCGACGCCAGCGACGACGAGGGACCGGTGACCCTGGGCGAGGGCTTCACCCCGCTGGTCCATGCACCGCAGCTCGGCGAGGAGCTGGGGCTGCGCAATCTCTATATCAAGAACGACACCATGAACCCGACCAACTCCTTCAAGGATCGAGTGGTGTCGGTTGCCACCTCCTGGGCGCGGCGCAACGGCTTCGACACCATCGCCTGCGCCAGCACGGGCAACCTCGCCAACGCGGTTGCCGCCTACGCCGCGCGCGCCGGCATGCCGGGGTACGTCTTCATCCCCGCCAACCTCGAGGCCGGCAAGATCGCGCCCACCGCCGTCTTCAAACCGACGATGGTGCGGATCGACGGCAACTACGACGACGTGAACCGCCTGTGCAGCGAGCTGGCCGATCTGGTCGACTGGGCCTTCTGCAACATCAATATCCGCCCCTTCTACAGCGAGGGCAGCAAGACCCTGACCTATGAGACCGCCGAGCAGCTTGGCTGGCGGCTGCCCGACGAGATCATCATCCCCATCGCCTCGGGCTGCCAGTTCGTCAAGCACAACAAGGCGGCACGTGAGCTCATCGACCTGGGGCTGGTGAGCGGCGACGGCGCCCGCATGCCGCGCCTCAGCGGCGCCCAGGCGCTGGGCTGCTCACCGGTGGCGACGGCGTTCCAGCAGGGCGAGACCCACATCGTTCCGGTCAAGCCCGACACCATCGCCAAGTCCATCGCCATCGGCAATCCCTCCGACGGCTCCTACGTGGTGCAGATAGCCCGCGCCACCGGCGGCGTCGTCGACAGCGTCACCGAGGAGGAGATCCTCGAGGGCATCGAGCTGCTGGCGCGCACCGAGGGCATCTTCACCGAGACCGCTGGGGGCGTGACCGTCGGTGTGCTCGCCAAGCTGGCGCGGTCCGGCCGGTGGCGCGGCGACGAGACGGTGGTGGCGTATGTCACCGGTCATGGCCTGAAGACGGCCGAGGTGATGACCGGCCGGTCGACGCTCGCCGATCCTATCCCGCCGACGGTGCGCGCCTTCCACGAACGCTTCAGCCAGGCGGTGGAGGAACGAGGCCCGGCGATCACGCCGGTGCGCGGCGTGACCGGCGGACGCCGGCGCTGAGCCGGCAGGCGCGCCAGCCTCCCGCCATGGCACCGCCTGTGCGCACCGCTGCTCCTGCCGGCTGTCGCGCCTTGGCGATCACCCTCGCCGCGGTGACCTGGCCCGTGCTGCTGGTCGCGTGCGGCTCGAGCAACCCGGCCGCTCCCGCCCTCACCCACGGCGCGAGCGCCTCGGGGGCTGGCACAACATCCGCGACCACGGTGTCGTGCGCACTGGTGCCGGCCTCGGCGGTGCAGGCGATCCTCGGCCTGAGCGTCAACGACCCCACCTCCCGAGTCCACCAGCCGGTCATCGACTGCGACTACCCTGACGCTCTCTCGCCTGCACGCGTGATGGTACGGCTCGAGACGGGCGTGGACGCCGCGGCGTTCGCCAGCCACAAGGCCCAATACGCCTCGCAGGGCAACACCGTCACCGATGTCTCGGGGATCGGCGACGCAGCCTTCTCGTTGAGTCACGGCCAGCTACATCCCTCCGGCTCGTTAAGCCCGACCAATCCGGGCGTATACGCCACCGTTTCGGTGTTGAAAGGCGGGTTCGAGCTCACCATCACATCGCCATCGCCCATCGACCGACTCGAGGCCCTCGCCAGCCAGGTCCTCGGCTCCTTGTAGCCGCAGCGCGAGGCGCGCTCCGCCGGCCTAGAGGCCGGTGATTCCGTCCCAGCCCCAGGCGAAGTAGGGCGCGCCTCCCGGCTGCGGGTTGGTGACGACCCCGCCCACCGACAGGAAGTCCGACTTCTGGACCTGACCCCACGGCGCCCGTCGCGGCGCTTCGTGGGGGTCCTCCCCCGAGCGGTTCGGCACGTCGGCCGGCGGTGGCGGATCGGTTCCGTGGTGGCCGCCGGGAAGCACCGCGGCGGCCGGACCGGTGTCGAAGAGCACGATCGCCGATCCGCTATACGGGAAGCTGGTCACCGGAGCGATGCTCCAGAAGACGTCGTGGTAGGGGCCATAGCGGGCGGTGACCAGCGGCGGGTACACCCCGTGCGCCCCGATCGTCCGGGCCTCGTCCTCGGCGGTGATGTTGGCCACCTGGTGGTCGCCGTAGCCGATCTGGAGCAGCACGTTGTGGCTGGGCGTGTCCGGAAGCCCACCGGTCATGTGGCCGGCGTAGCCGTTGGGGTCGGAGCGGTCCCACAGCGTCTGGATCAGGTCGAAGATGAGGATCCGCTGTGACTGGTCGGGATAGGCGCTGTCGAACAATGTCGAGAAGCCGACCAGGCCTCTGGGATTGCTGGGATCGAGCTTGGTCGGGTCCGGCTTGCTCTTGGCGACGTAGTCGCTGGAGCGGGGCAGCAGGATCGAGTAGTCCATCCCCGACACCCCGAGCACGCAGCGGTTCAGGTCCACCGAGACGGCGCACACCGTGCCGCCGAAGATGCCGCCCTGGCTGTTGCCGTCGTAGTACGCCTGGTGGGTGTCGATGAACGAGGTGCCGTCCGAGAACTGAAAGGCCTTGTCGGAGCCGAAGCCCTGGGGATGGATCATCAGCCGGGCGAGATAGAGGAAGTCGAGCTCGCCCTGCTGAGCCTCGTCGGTCAGCAGCGGAAAGCGCGAGAGGTCGGCCAGGGCAACCGCCGCGTTGGGGGTGTCGGCGCTGGCCCACCCGAACCAGTCCGTGGCGCAGTACATCATCCCGAACCGCGACGCCATGTCCTGCTGCGGGTCGGAGTTGACCTCCCCAGCCCCGCCGAACAGGCCATGGCCATACTCGACCGGGCGGAGCAGTTGGTGGTTCTCGAAGCCGCTGCGTCCCACGTTGCAGATGAAGTTCGCCTGGTAGGTCTGCCCCGCGACCTGAGACGGCACCGCGTCCGGATTGCTCGGGTCGAGCGCGAACTGGCCGGGGCTCGGACAGTCATTGATGGCGCCGCCGGTGACGCCCGCACACTTCGCCGGTGGCGAGCAGGTCGGTGCGATATAGCAGGGGACGGTGAGGTGGCCAGTCACCTGACGGGCGAGGCGGCTGTTCTGAGCCGTCGTGTAGTTGCTGACGGAGTCGACGGTGAACGCTGGCGCGTTGCCCTCGACCTTGCCGTCGGCGAGGTTGTTGTCTGCCAGCTGGTGAAAGGCATCCTTGCGGATGGCGAGCAGCCGCCCGGTGACATTCCTGGTACTCGCGGTGGTGAAGTCCCAGGCGAGGTAGAGGTCCTTGCGTGACACCCCGGCGCGCTGCAGGGTGCGGAAGACATTCTCCATGTGCGCGCGACGGGGATCGCTGCTGGAGGCCGTGCCGTCCCGATACGCGATGAAGGCCGCCGACGGCTGGGCCGGCTTCTTGTCGTCCCGGACCAGATGTCGCAGGGCGACGATGTATCGGTGCCCGTCGGTGAGGTTGGCCGCCGGATGGATCATCAGGTCCTGCTGCACGCTGCCGGTGGACACCAGCCCCGCCTCATCGGTGTACTGGTCGATCTCCACCCACACCGGGACGCGGCGCCCCGTCTGCACGTCGAGGAGGACGACGCCGAGGTTGGGCTGGGTGTTCATCGCCAGGTCGGTGACCGGCGGCAGGCCCGAGGGGACCAGGTCGGCGTTGCTGGTCATCCCCGGGACGAGGGTGAGGATCTGCGCGCCAGCGCTGAAGCCGTCGCTGCGATTCCACTCCTGCGGCTCGATCGGCTTGCCGGCGGCGTTGTGCGGCATCCCGAGCAGGGTGAGGTCGAGCCGGCGACCGGTGGCGCTGGTCGCGTCGGGCTTGGTGAACCAGTCGTTGGGGTAGGGGAGCAGGCACTGGGCGGGATCCAGCGGGTCGCACCCGGCGGGGTTTGCCGGATCGAAGCCGTGGCCCGGCCAGTTGTCGCTGGGGGCGGCGACCCACCGGGCGCTCGGGCCGGCGCCGCCCGCCTGCGGCGCGCCCGCGGCCGCGCCAGCCGCCGAGGTGTTCGGCGAGCCTGGTGCCGACGTTGGGGCCGATCCCGCCGGGCCGGCCGTGCGCTGGTCGGTCGCCGTGGTAGCTCCGGAGCCGCAGGCGGCGATGGCGAGCGCGAGCACCAGCAGCACCGCCGGTCTGCCGGCTCGTCGTCGTCCCATGCTCGACTTCCCTTCCTCGTCCCGCGGCTGCCGCCACCCCTGCCTATGGATGACTGGCGCAAAGCGGCCAAACTTGCACCGCCCTCGCTTACGAACATGGGTTTGCCACATCGCTCGAAAGAGCCGCCGGTTCACCTCAGACCGATCGCGATCTCTCCCTCCACCGTCGCGATGACCACGCGCGCGATCCCGGCCTTCCCCTCACGAAGCGTGATCGGCAGCGGATGACCACCGACCCAGTCCGACACGCGATCGGAGTCGCCATCGAGAAGCAGGCCACCGATGCGGGTTGCGCCCGACGGATGACGGACCGCAATGCCCCCGGGAAACCGAGCGCTTGCATCCCACTCGATGAAGAACGGGAGCATGGGCTCGACCGCGGCAACCTCGAGCCCTGCGGTGCGCCAGCGCAGCACCTCGCCGCTCGTGGATCGTCTCGAGCCGGCGTGCACGGTCAGCCCGAGGCGGTCGGCGATGCGCTCGATGTTGGAGGTCCGCGCTGCCCATCCCAGCGGCATTCCCGGCTGCCCGCCTGACACCCACCGGCCGACATCACTGCGCGACGCCTCGTTCGCATCCACCGCGGCGATCAGCTCCAGATAGGTGCTGCCGAGGGGCACCAGCCGGTTGGCTGTTCCCCAGCCGGGGTGGCGGCCACCCTCGACGCTCGTCAGCCCGTACCGGCGCTCGAAGTCGGCAACCGAGGCTTCGAGATCGGCCATGGCGATCAGAACGTGATCGATCTCCACCGCCGCCAGGTCGTCGAGCTCCACCGGCGTCACGGGTCGACCTCCACCGGTATATGGTGCGGCGGTGGATCCCACCCAGGTGCTTCGCGAGAGCGACGGCACCTTCCGCTGCCGCGAGTGCGGTTTTCGGTACGCGCTGACCGGGTCGTCGATCGCCGAGACTTGCAGCCGCACGATGCCTGAGGTGCGCGAGGCCGCTCTCGCCGTGCCCGATGAGCTGCGGGCTCGTCGCGTTGCGCCCGCGGTCTGGTCGCCCAACGCGTACTGCGCCCACCTCGCCGATGCCAGCGAGCTCATCGAGGGGCGGGTGCGCCGCATCGCATCCGAGGATCGGCCCGTCCTGAAGGGCTACGACCAGGATGCCGCGGCCGAGCGCGGGCGGTTCGACGAGGTCCCGGTCGAGCCGTCTCTCCACCGCATGGAGGCCGCCGTCGGCCGCTTCGTGGAGCTCATCGGCGCGCTCCCCGAGGACGCGTGGGCAAGGGTCGGCGTTCACGAGGAGGCCGGCGAGATCGTGCTGCGCGACATCGCCCACGACATGCCGCACGAGCTGCTTCACCATACCGGTGACCTCCGGCGTCTCGGCGACGAGCTGCGCAGCCTGGTCGTGAGGCGGGGAGTATGAGCGTCGTCGATTCCCTGCAGGCGGCGGTGCTGCGTTTCCATTCGCGGCTCTACGCGGGCACCGAGGGACGCATCGGCCACCGCATGCTCGGTGTCCCGAGCCTGCTGCTGCACACCACCGGCCAACAACCACGATCGCTACCGCGGGTATCAGTCGAAGACGGAGCGGCCCATCCCGGTGGTGGTGATCACGCCGTCCTGACGGAGCTCAGGCGCGGGCGCTGAGCAGCCGGTCGCGCACCCGCGGATCGGTGGCGGCGTCGATCACCGTCCAGGCCATGGCGATCGCTCCCTCGATCACGGCACGGTCGGCGGCGGGGCGAACGCAGTGGGCGGCGAACTCCTTCTGATGGTTGGTCGCGCCCTCCGACTCGATGTCGAGCATGGGGTGGATGGTCGGCATCGCCAGCGAGACGTTGGCCATGTCGGTGGAGCCGACCTTGCGATCGATCTCCGGCCCGAGGTCGGCGAAGCGGCGTCCCAGGGACTCGGCGTTGGCGCGATAGAGGTCGGCGAGCTCGTCGTCGGTGACGAACTCCGAGTACGGCCGCGGGTCGGCGTGATAGGTGAGCGTCGCTCCCGTCGCCAGGGCACCCGCCTCGAAACAGCGCCGCACCCGCGGCTCGAACTCGGTCAGCTCTGCCAGGGTGCGGGCGCGCGCGTACCAGGTGCCGCGAACGTGCGCGGGCACGATGTTGGGCGCCGCGCCGCCGAGGGTGACGATGCCGTGGACGCGGTCGGTGGCGCGCATGTGCTGCCGGAGAAGTCCGATGGCCACCTGCGCGAGGGTGATCGCGTCGGCGGCGTTGATCCCCTCGTCGGGGTGAGCGGACGCGTGCGCCTCCTTGCCGTGATATTCGACCTCGAAGTGGGACACGGCGAGGCACGGCATGCGGTCGCGCTCGTACGAGCAGGGATGGACCATCATCGCCGCGTTGGCGCCGGCGAAGGCGCCGCGCTCGAGCAGGAGGATCTTCCCGCCGCCGCCCTCCTCGGCCGGTGTGCCGATGACGCGAACGGTGACGCCGATGTCGTCGGCGATCGGGGCCAGCGCGAGGCCGGCGCCGACCGCGGCGGCGGCGATCGCGTTGTGACCGCAGGCATGGCCGACGTCAGGCAGGGCGTCGTACTCGGCGCAGATTGCCACCGTCAGCGGGCCGCCGCCGGCGGTGGCGGCGAGCGCGGTGGGTAGGTCGCCGATGCCCGTCTCCACCGCCAGGCCGGCGCGGTCGAGCTCCTCCGCCACCCAGGCGCAGGCGCGCTCCTCCTCGAATCCGAGCTCGGGATGGGCGTGGATGCGGTGGCTGAGCTCGATCAGCCGGTCCCGGCCGTCGCTCACCCCCTTCTTGGCAGCCGCCTTGGCGTCCATCTCGTCAACCAGTGTCCCTGAAGCCGCGCCGTGTGCCCGTAGCCGTACGGGGTGCTATGTGATAGCATCACTATAGCCTTTCCCATCCAGGGAATTCGCCCCCGGAGTGGCCCATGAACAGGAACCACACCGAGGTGGGGACGAGGGGAGAGAAGAGGACGGTGCAGCGCCGGCCCGATGAGCGGACGCGGGCGCCGAACTCGGCGGTACGGCGCGAGCAGCGCCCCGCCCCTGACAGCGGCCGGGTGGCGGCCGCGATCATCGTCTTCAGCGGCGGAACATAGGCGCTCGGCGCCCGCGCAAGCGGCGCACGCCGCCGCGCGGGGGTCCGGCGCCGTCCCCGCGCCGTGCGGCCAGTTCCGCGACGCCCCGGCTCGGTGGTGTTGCGCATCGGCCCGCGCCGGGCGCACCGGGGCCGCTTCGTGGCCCTCGGTATACTCGGCGCCATGCCAGTCACCGTTCGCGTTCCCGGTCCGCTGCGCCGGCTGACCAACGGCAGCTCCGAGGTCCACGTCGAGGGCGGCACCGTGTCGCAGGCGCTGCAGGACCTCGAGACCAAGTACCCCGGCTTTCACGAGCGTCTCTACGACGGCTCGGGGCAGCTGCGGCAGTTCATCAACATCTACCTCAACGACTCCGACATCCGGTTCGGCCAGGGCCTGGAGACGCCGGTGAGCGAGAACGACGACCTCTCCATCGTTCCCGCGGTCGCCGGCGGCGGCTGAGGGCGGCGCGGTGGCTCGGCGCCGCGTCAAGCTGAGCTTCAGCCCCGACCTGGTCGGTGAGCCGGTCATCCACGAGCTCGGCCGTCGCTTCCCTGTGGTCACCAACATCCGGCGCGCCGACGTCACCCGTGATGAGGGCTGGGTGGTGCTCGAGGTCGACGGCGAGCTCGAGGACATCGACCGCGGCCTCACCTACTGCCAGGAGCGCGGCGTGCGCGTCGATCCCGTCGAGGGCGAGCTGGCGACGTGAGCGCCGTCGCCGAGGCGGCGGTTGTGGCAGCTTCGGTTCCCGACGATCCGCTCGATTCGCTTCCCGCTGGTGCGGTCGTCGCCGTCGCCATGTCGGGCGGGGTGGACTCCAGCGTGGCCGCGGCCCGCTGCGCCGAGCGCGGCCTTCGCGCCGTCGGCATCACCCTGGCAATGTGGCCGCGCGATCGCACCGCCGACCGCGATCGCGGTTGCTGCTCGGTCGACGCCGTCGACGACGCCCGCCGCGTCGCCGCCACCCTCGGAATCGCGCATTACGCGTGGAACCTGGAGGACGGCTTCCGCGAGGCGGTGATCACCGACTTCGAGGAGGAGTACGCGTCGGGGCGCACGCCGAATCCCTGCGTACGTTGCAACGAGCGCATCAAGTTCGGCGCCCTGCTCGAGCGGGCGCTGCAGGTCGGTGCGACGCACGTCGCCACCGGTCACTACGCACGCGCCGGCCGGCGGGGCGCCGACTTCACCCTGCACCGGGCCGTCGCCGCCGCCAAGGACCAGTCGTACACCCTGCACCGGCTCGATCAGCGTCGCCTGTCGCGAGCGGTGTTCCCGCTCGGTGCCAGTGCCGGCAAGGATGCGGTTCGCGACCACGCCCGCCGGTTGGGCCTGGCCACCGCCGCCAAGGCGGAGTCGCAGGAGCTCTGCTTCGTCAGCGACGGCATCCGGGGCGAGCTGCAGCGGCGTCTCGCCGGTCGCTATGCGCCCGGGCCGATCGTCGACGCCGGCGGCACTCCTCTCGGCGAGCACCGCGGTCTTCCCTTCTACACCGTGGGTCAGCGTGCCGGCCTGGGCCTGTCTCCCGCCCGGCCCGACTCCGAGCCGCGGTACGTGCTCCGCCTCGACGCCGCCACCAACACCGTGGTGGTGGGGGAGAGGCAGGCGCTGCTGCGCTCGCGGGTGCGCGCCGGCGCGTGCAGCTGGGTCGCCGGCGCGCCCGCGGCCGGCTCGCGCTGTGAGGTGCAGCTGCGCGCCCACGGTGCGCCGCATCCGGCGGTGATCCGCCTCGCCAGCCCCGACCAGCTCGAGGTGCGCACCCTGGAACCGGTCGCGCAGGTGTCGCCGGGCCAGGCCCTGGTCGTGTACCGCGGTGACGAGGTGCTCGGCGGCGGCATCGTCGCCGAGGCGTCCTGACATGCCGAGCGGCGGAGATGTGGTCCTCGGCGTCGTCATCGCCGTCCTCGCCGCCCTCGCTGCCGCCTACGCGGTGGACGGCGGGGTGCGCAACAACTGGCTCTACCTGATCACCGCCATCGGCGCCCTGGCGGTGCTCGCCGGGGTGGCGGGACAGCAGAGCATCGGCGCTGACGTCGCCGCCGGCGCAGCCAGGAGCCAGGGCGTGCCCACCGCGTGGGAGGCGGGGGTGTCGCTGCCGGTGATCGGCATCCGCGTCAGCCCGGTGCTGGTGGGCGGACTGCTGGTCGCCCTCGCCGGACTGTCGCTGGTGCTCTTCTTCGAGCCGGTGGCGGTGGAACAGCGCGAGAGCCCCGAGCTGCCGCCGCTCGACGCCGACGACAGCACGTGACCAGCGGGGTGAACCGTCCCCGGGTGGTGGTCGTCGGCGCCGGTTTCGGAGGGCTCTCGGCGGTGCGCGGGCTGCGGCGCGCTCCCGTCGACACCCTGGTGGTCGACCGGCACAACTACCACCTGTTCACGCCGTTGCTGTACCAGGTGGCCTCAGCGCTGCTCGATCCCAGCGAGATCGCGCGGCCCGCCCGGGCGCTGTTGCGGCGGATCGGCAACGCCGACCTGCGGGTCGCGCGGGTGGAGGGTGTCGACCTCGAGGCGCGGCGGCTCCATACCAGCGCCGCCCCGGTGGAGTACGACTACCTGGTCCTCGCCGCGGGAAGCGTCGACAACTTCTTCGGCATCGAGGGAGTCGAGGAGCGAGGCTTCAGCCTCAAGGACCTGGGAGGTGCGCTGGCGCTGCGCAATCGGGTGCTGCGGCAGTTCGAGCGCGCCATGTGGACCGACGATGCCAACCAGCGCCGCCGGCTCCTCTCGTTTGCCATCGTCGGCGGTGGCCCCACCGGCGTCGAGTTCGCGGGGGCGTTGTCGGAGCTGATCGCCCTGGTTCTGCGCAAGGATTTTCCCAACCTCGACATCGGTGCGGTGCGGATCGCGCTGGTCGAGGCGGGCGACGGACTGCTCGCCGCCTTCGCCCCCAGGCTCCGCCGTGCCGCGCAGCGGGCTCTGGAGCGCAAGGGCGTCGAGGTGCGGGTGCGAACGTCGGTGACGCGCGCCGACGAGACGGGCCTGCTGCTTGCGGATGGCACCCATGTGGAGGCGGGGACGGTGATCTGGACTGCCGGCGTCTACGGCGCCGACCTCGCCGGCGCGGTGGTCGCCCGACCTGCCTCGGCGCGGCGCGTCGCCGTCGGCCCGACCCTGCAGCTGGCCGAGCATCCCGAGGTGTTCGTGATCGGTGACCTCGCCGAGGTGCAGCAGGACGGCGCGCCGCTGCCCATGCTCATCCCCGTGGCGATGCAGGAGGGCGAGCACGTGGCCCGTTCCATCGCCGCGATGACCGCGGGCCAGGCTCTTCAGCCGTTCCGCTATCACGACCCCGGGATCATGGCCACCATCGGCCGTAACTCGGGCGTCGCCCAGGTCGGTCCCTTCAAGCTCTCCGGCTTCATCGGCTGGTGCGCCTGGCTGGGTCTGCACCTGATCAAGATCATCGGCTTCCGCAACCGCCTGATCGTGCTCATCAACTGGGGGTGGGAGTACTTCCGCTACGACCGGCCGGTGCGGTTGATCGCAGCGCCGCGCGGCGCTCCCGACACCGCTCCACCCGACGGGTTGTAGCAGCGCGGTGAGTGGCCCCTAGCCGCCGATGATGTTGACGGCGCGCGCCGCCACCACCGCGACGGTGACCAGCGACGCGAGCGCCTGTCCGCCCATCAGCGCCTTCGCCCACACCGTCAGCGGCATCGTGTCGGTGGGGCTGAAGGCGGTGGCGTTGGTGAGCGACACGTAGAGATAGTCGACGAAGCTCGGCGCCCATCCCGCCGGCGCCGCCTCGGGAGTGACCATCTGGGGAAACAGGAAGTCCGGCTCGCGATGCTCGCTGTGGGCGCGCGGCCCGGGACCGCCACGGTCGAGCTCCCAGTACCACAGGCCGAAGACGATGACGTTGGTCAACCAGATCTGCACCGCCGCGAAGATCAGGTCGTGGCCGCTGGTGTGCGACCCACGCACGATCTCGCGGACCAGCAGTCCCAGGGAGACGAAGTCGGCGACGTTGATCAGCCCGATCAGCACGATGGAGGCGACCCGCGCCCATGTCGACTCGCCGACGTGGCGGCGGGGAGCGGTGAGCAGCAGCGGGATGAGCAGCGCCGCCTCGAGGACCGGCAGCACCCAGCGTGGGCCCGGTGAGAGCTTCTCGGGAAGGGTGACGAAGAGGACGATGGCGGCGACCACCGCCAGACTCGGCGGCCAGCGGGAGGCGTACTGCCCCGTGACACCCCAGGCCGGGTTGGTGGCTGGTGCGACCGGCGTCATGGCGGCGAGAGTATGACCGGGCGCACCGCCGGAGCGAGCCTATACTGAGGCGGCGATGCTGAGCTCCTTCGGCAATATCGCCATCTTCGCCGGCGTCGCGGTGGGGATCCCCGCCGGCACCCTCGGCCTGGCCCTGCTCCTCGGCCGCCTCCTGCGCGTGCGGCGGCCGCATCCCGCCAAGGACGACACCTACGAGTCGGGGATGAGCACCCGCGGGCCGGCGTGGGTGCAGTTCAACGTGCAGTACTACCTCTACGCGCTGATCTTCGTGCTCTTCGACGTCGAGGTGCTCTTCGTGGTGCCCTGGGCGCTCGCCTACCGCGACCTCGACAAGGGCTATGGATTCGCCGAGATCGCGCTCTTCATCGCCATCCTCCTCGCCGGACTCGGCTATGCCTGGCGGCGGGGTGCGCTCGAGTGGGAGTGACCGCATGAGCGACACCTCCACCGTCCCCACCGCGGCCGAGCTGCCGCGCTCGACCATCGAGATCCCCGAGGAGCTGTCGCGCAACGTGCTGATCGCTCCCCTGGAGAAGCTCGCCAACTGGGCGCGGGCCAACTCCCTGTGGCCCTTCGGCTTCGGGCTCAGCTGCTGCTTCATCGAGTTCATCTCGATGGCGGCGGGTCGCTTCGACGTTGCCCGCTTCGGCAGCGAGGTGATCCGGCCGTCGCCCCGGCAGGCGGACGTGATGATCGTCGCCGGCACGCTCACCAAGAAGATGGCGCCGGCGGTGGTGCGGCTCTACCATCAGATGGCCGAGCCGCGCTACGTGATCGCCCAGGGCAACTGCACCGTCAGCGGCGGCATCTTCACCGGCGCCTACTCGGTGGTGGAGGGGATCGACGCCATCCTTCCCGTCGACGTCTACGTCCCCGGCTGCCCGCCGCGCCCCGACGCGCTGATCTACTCGATCATGCAGCTGCAGCGCAAGATCGCACGGGAGCGTCCGATCGCCGGCCGTCACCGGCGCTCGCCGGCCGGCCTGTCGCCGGAGGCTCCGGTGTCGGCGTCGGGATCGTCTGGCAGCCCGAGGCGATGACCCCGCAGGCGGTCGCCGCAGCGCTGCGGCGGCACGGTCTGCAACCCGAGATCGAGGAGGACCTCGAGCGCGGCCGGCTGCGCCGCGACGCGGCTGCCGAGCCCCCGCCGTCGCATCCGGTGGGGCTGCGCTGTGCGGTCAGCGCCGAGCAGCTGCCGGCGGTGCTGAGGACCGCCCGCGACGAGCTGGGCTTCTCGCTGCTGTCGTCACTCACCGCCACCGACGAGGGCGATCACCTCCGGCTGCTGTACCACCTGGTCCGCCCCGGCGACCCGGAGCTGCCCGGCTTTCTGCTGCTGGTGCTTCGGGCGGTGCGCGGCGACCATCCCGACGGGCCGCTGGTGCCCAGCGCGGTTGCGGTCTATCCTGGCTCGAACTTGCAGGAGCGCGAGGTCTTCGACCTGATGGGGGTGCGCTTCCGCGGCCATCCGCAGCTCACCCGGGTGCTCACCTGGCCGGGCTTCCGCGGCCACCCGCTGCGCAAGGACTACGAGCAGATCGACGAGGAGATTCCCTGGCGGCTGGCCGGGCTGCGCGGTCCCGACGGCGCCCTGCTCGGCGAGGAGGAGGCGCGAGCCGCCGACCAGGACGCGGCCGCCTGGGAGGTGATCGCCGGCGACGCCACCCTGGCCGCTCAGCCGGGCCCGGCGGAGGACCAGCCGTGAGGCTGATGCGCTTCCGCGGCTCGCGCACCGCGCCGGCGAGGGCGCCCGCGCCGCCGGACACCGACGACGGTGCGGTTGCCGTCGCAGCGCGCACCGCCCCGGTCGCGGCGGCCCCGCGTCGGGCGGCCTCCGAGCGGCAGCGCGGCACCGAGCTGCTCAAGGTCAACTTCGGTCCCCACCACCCCAGCACGCACGGCGTCCTCCACCTTCTCGTCACCCTCGACGGCGAGATCGTCCGCGACGTCGAGGTGATCTTCGGCTACCTGCATCGCGCCATCGAGAAGCTGGCGGAGAGCCGCACCTACGTGGGGGGCATGGCGCTGTGCGACCGCCTCGACTACGTCGCAGCGATGACCAACAACCACGCCTGGACGCTGACCACCGAGCGGCTGCTCGACATCGAGCCGCCTCCGCGGGTGCAGATCATCCGGGTGCTGATGGACGAGCTCAACCGAACCGCCTCTCACTGGATCGGCACCGGCGTCTACGGACAGGACGTCGGCGTGTTGGTCACCAGCGTGATGTGGGCCTTCAACTGGCGCGAGGAGATCCTCGACGTGTTCGAGGACGTCTGCGGCCAGCGCATGACCTTCAACTACTACCGGCCGGGCACGATGCAGAAGGATCTCCCCGAGTTCTTCGAGACGAAGGTGCGTGGCATCTGCGAGCAGACGCCCGGCCGGGTGGAGCAGATGCATCGCCTGCTCACCCGCAACCGCATCTTCCAGGAGCGCGCCGCCGGGGTGGGGGTGCTGCCCAGCAGTGACGCCCTGGCGCTGAGCACCACCGGTCCCACCCTGCGCGGCAGCGGTGTCGCCTACGACGTTCGCAAGGCACGGCCCTACGCGTGCTACGCCGACATCGACTTCGACGTGGTCACCAGGCAGGCGGGCGACTGCATGGCGAGGTACGAGGTGCGGCTCGACGAGATCCTTCAGTCACGGCGGATCATCCTCCAGTGCCTCGACCTGCTCCACCAGGTCTCCCCGGACCTCGGCAAGGAGCCGAAGAGCGTCAAACCGCCGGCCGGGCGTGAGGCGTACATCGAGGTGGAGGGACCCAAGGGTGCGGTCGGCTGCTACATGAAGGCCAACGGCACCACCAACCCGGAGCGGATGAAGTGGCGCAGCCCGTCGTTCATCAACCTCGGGGCGCTGCCGCTGATGTCCCGCGGCTGGAAGATCGCCGACCTCATCTCCATCTTCGGCTCGATCGACATCAACATGGGGGAGGTCGATCGATGAGGGCTGCGTCCGTCGCCGGGTCACGTGTTGGCGGCGGGTCGCGGCCCATCGCTGCTGCAGGGGACCGCGGTCGAACGCCTCTGGCGTTCGCCGCTCGCGCTCGGCTCCTGCATGAGCCTCGACGGATGAGGACGCCGGTCGCCGGCTCCTTTGTTGATGGCGGGTCGCGGCGCATCGCTGCTGCAGCGGACCGCGGTCGAACGCCTCTGGCGTTCGCCGCTCGCGCTCGGCTCCTGCACGGAGCCTGTGCGAGCCGCTTTCCGCAGCGACGCACCACGCCCCGCCTAACGTAGGACGCAATGCCGACCTTAGCTCACCCTCTCGTTGGGGCGAGGAGCTGCTCCAGCAGCGACATCCTCTGTGGGTTCGGGGCGAAGCTGCATTCGTGGATGCCGGGGGGAGTGGGGGACGGGGTGATCAGCACCATCAAGGTGCTGATCGTCGCCAACTTCGCGTTGCTCAACGCGGGGGTGATGGTCTTCGCCTGGCGGCGGCTGATGGCCTTCTTCCAGGACCGGCTGGGGCCCAACCGGGTGGGGGTGCAGGGATCGCTGCAGTTCGTCGCCGACGGCATCAAGCTGATGCTCAAGGAGGTCATCGTCCCGACCCGGGCCGACCCGCTCTTCTTTTTGCTGGCCCCGGCGGTGGTGGTGTTCCCCTTCCTGATGGTGTACGCGGTGATCCCCTTCGGGCCCACCGCGGTCGCCAGCGACCTGCCCATCGGCATCCTCTTCGTCTTCGCGCTGACCGCGCTCGCCTTCCCCGGTATGTTCCTGGCGGGGTGGTCGTCGAACAGCAAGTACGCGCTGATCGGAGCGATGCGGGCGGTGGCGCAGGTGCTCGCCTTCACCGTGCCGCTGATCCTCAGCGCCCTGGGAGTGATGCTCTTCACCGGCTCGCTGTCGATGACCAGGATCGTCTCCGCCCAGCACCGCCTCTGGTATGTGGTGCCGCAGCTGCTCGGCGCCGTGGTCTTCCTGGTGGCGGCGATGGCGGAGAACGCCGCGCATCCCTTCGACCTGCCCGAGGCGGAGTCGGAGATCGTCGCCGGCTACAGCACCGAGTACAGCGGGATGGCCTTCGGACTCTTCTACCTGGCGGAGTTCGGCACCACCTTCACCATCGGCGCCATCTTCACCACCCTCTTCCTCGGCGGCTGGCAGCCGCTCGCCGGCATCAGCGCCATCCCCCCGGTGATCTGGTTCTTTCTCAAGGCCTACCTGGTCTTCGGGGTGCTGGTCTGGGCGCGCTTCTCGCTGCCGCGGCTGCGCATCGACCAGTTCCTCGGCTTCGGCTGGAAGGTGCTGACTCCGCTCGGCTTTCTCAACCTGCTGATCGCGGTTGCGGAGATCGCCGCCTTCCCGCAGATCGGCCGCTAGGAAGCCAAGGGAGCCGAACTCCTACAATGCGGCCCCGAATGAGAGCGCCGGGAATCCTCCGCTCGATGGGGGTCACCTTGCAGCACCTCGTCGGCCGCAAGGTGACGGTGCGCTATCCGGAGCAGCGCGCCACCCTGAGTCCCCGCGCCCGCGGCCAGCACATCTTTCACCTCGACCTCTGCATCGGCTGCACCCTGTGTGACCGCGTCTGCCCAGTCGACGCGATCTACATGGAGATCCACAAGGACCCGGTGTCGCGCAAGATCGAGGTCGACCGCTTCGCGGTCGACATGGGGCTCTGCTATTTCTGCGGGCTCTGCGAGGACGTCTGCCCCACCGAGACCAAGGCGCTCCACCTCGGCCCCAACTTCGAGATGGCGGCATACGACCGGCAGTCGCTGGTCTACGAGATGGACCGCCTGCAGGGGCCGTATCCGGAGCAGGTCTTCCGGGAGGCGGGCTGGATCGCGACCGCCGACGATGAGGCGCGGATCTTTGCGGAGATGCAGGAGAAGACGGCGGCCAAGGACCGTGCCCGTGCCGAGAGGGCAGCGGGCGTCGGTACCGACTCCGCCGAGGCCACCGCGGACCCTGACGAGTGACCGTCAATCCGGTCGCGTTCTACGTCATCGCCGTTTTGGTGGTCGCCACCGCGATCGCGGTGGTGGCGGTTCCCAACATCATCCATGCAGCCGTGGCGCTGATCGCCTGCTTCTTCATGGTGGCGGCGCTCTACCTCGCCATCGGCGCCGACTTTCTCGCCGCCACCCAGCTGCTGATCTATGCCGGTGCCATCCCGGTGCTGATCATCTTCGCGGTGATGCTGACGCGCGGCAGCATGCGCCGCGAGGGCAACAGCTGGGTGCGCTGGTGGCCACTGGCGCTGCTGGTGACCATGGGCCTGGGCGCGGTGCTGCTCGGCGTCTTCGCGGTCAGCCACGACCGCTGGCACCGGGGGACGTATCCCCAGCGGCTGCTCGACGACGGCACCACCCGCACCATCGGTGACGCCCTGCTCAACCGCTACGCGCTGCCCTTCGAGGTGGCGTCGGCGCTGCTGCTGGTGGCGCTGGTGGGCGCGGTGCTGCTGGCTCGCCGGGACGAGAGTGAGGCTGTGCTGGAGCGCAGCGAGGAGGAGCGGCGGCAGCGCGAGGAGCGCGTCCGGCACCGTCGCGAGGAACGCGACCGCGCTCGCCGCGCCCGGCTTCGCGACGGGGTGAGCACCCCGGACGAGTCCACATGACCATCGGCATCACCCACCTGCTGGTGGTCAGCGCAGCGCTCTTCTGCGTCGGTGTCTTCGGGCTCCTCTCGCGCCGCAACGCCATCGCCCTGCTGATGTCGGTGGAGCTGATGTTCAACGGCGTCAACGTCGCCCTGGTCGGGTTCGCGCGCTTCGGCTACAGCAACCTGCGACCGCTGAGCGGCATGGCGTTTGCGCTCTTCGTCATCACCATCGCGGCCGCCGAGGTGGCGGTGGCGGTGGCGTTGCTGCTGGTCGCCTACCGCCGCCACCAGACCGTCCAGGCGGACGAGCTGGACGAGCTTCGCGGCTAGCCCAGTGCAGTACTACAACCTCACCTGGGCGGTGGTGCTGGTTCCCCTCGGGGGGGCGCTCTTCGCCTACCTTCCCGAGAGCGCGCGCAACGCCGCGCGGGTCTGCATTGCCAGCACCGCGATCTCGTTCGTCCTCTCACTGCTGGTGCTGGCCTACCGCCTGGGACACCTGCATGCGGCGCCCTACGAGTCGCTGATCACCTTCTGGAGCTTCAACCCGGCCCAGCCCATCGGTGGCGGCGTGGTCAACAACTTCACCGCCCAGGCCGGCATCCTCGTCGACGGACTGAGCGCGAGCATCCTGCCGGTGGTGGCCCTGGTCAGCCTCCTGGTCCAGGTGCACTCGCTCGGCTACATGCGCGGAGACGCCGGCTATCGCCGGTATTTCGCGATCATCGCCTTCTTCACCTTCAGCATGCTGGCCCTGGTCGCCAGTCCGAACTTCCTCAACCTCTACTTCGCCTGGGAGGGAGTCGGGCTCGGGTCCTTCCTGCTCATCGGCCACTGGTGGCACAAACCGGAGGCGGCGGCGGCTGCCAAGAAGGCCTTCCTGGTCACCCGCATCGGCGACCTCGGTCTGCTGCTCGCCATCGTGTTCGGGTTTGCCAAGTTCGCCCCCCACGTCGCCAGCCTCACGCCGCCGGGACAGGTCTCCGACCCGTTCAACTTCTCGGTGTTGAGCCGGGAGTGGCAGTTCGCCCATCAGGGCCTGGTGCCCGGTGTCGGCGGCCGGACCCTGGCGATCCTGGCGCTGCTGGTGCTGATGGGTGCGATCGGCAAGTCGGCGCAGCTGCCGCTGCACACCTGGCTTCCCGACGCCATGGAGGGCCCGACTCCGATCAGCGCCCTGATCCACGCCGCCACCATGGTCGCCGCCGGCGTCTACCTGATCGCCCGCACCTATCCGCTCTTCCTGGTCGCCCCCCACGTCCTCACCGTGGTCGCCCTGATCGGAGCGCTCAGCGCCGTCTTCGGTGCGGTGGTGGCGCTGGCCCACACCGACATCAAGCGGATCATCGCCTACTCGACCATCAGCCACCTGGGGTTGATGTTCACCGCGCTGGGGGTGGGTGCCTTCACCGCCGGCGTGTTCCATCTCTTCACCCACGCCTGGTTCAAGGCGCTGCTCTTCCTCGCCGCCGGCAACGTCATCCAGGCCTACGGCACCCAGGACATCCGCGAGATGGGCGGTGTCTGGTCACGGATGCGGATCACCGCCTGGGCGATGCTGCTGGGGTGTTGCAGCGCCGCCGGAGTGGTGTTCTTCGCCGGCTTCTGGTCGAAGGACTCGATCGTCGCCGGGGTGCTGCGCAACCAGTTCCCCGACGGCGGCCACCACAGTCTCGCGGTCAAGGCGGCGCTGATCGTCGCGGTCTGCGCGGTCAGCCTGCTGGGAGCGCTCTATCCCTTCCGCATGTTCTTCATCGCCTTCCTCGGCGACCCGGCACGACGCCGCGGCTTCACCCCCCAGCGGGTGCGCGAGTCACCACCCTCGATGGTGATGCCGGTGGTGGTCCTGGCGGCGCTCTCCTGCGTCGCCGGGTTCATCGGCATCAGCGGGGCGGGGGTCACCTTCGGCAACTTCGTCTTCGCCCTCGACAAGCCCCAGAACGAGCCGTTCGACATCGCCGGGGTGCTGCTGGGCGCGGGCCTGGCGCTGATCGGCGTCGCCGTCGCCTACCTCATCTGGGTGCGCCCGGTTCCCGCGCTGGCACGGCTGCCGGCGCGGATGGGCCGGCTGGCGGTGGCGGCCCGCAACGGCTTCCACGTCGACGCCGCCTACGCCTGGCTGGTCGACCGCCTCGTGCTGCGGCCGGCCGCGCTGGTCCCCCGCGTCGACGAGGGCATCACCGACGCCGTCGCCGACGGCATCGCCGACGGCGTTCGGGCCACCGCGCTGGAGGCCCGCCGGCTGCAGGGAGGCCGGCTGCAGGCCTACGCGCTCACCGCCTTCGTCGGCGTGGTGCTGATGGCCGGTGGCTTCACCCTGGCCGCCACCGGTCACTTCCCGGGCGTGGGAGCGACGCGATGAACGGTGTCGTGCTGTCCGGGCTGCACGCGGGCATGTCGCTCGCCCAGGTCACGCCCGGCCCGCTCACCCCCACGCCGGGCCAGCCCACCACCACCACCACCGGTGGCGAGTTCCCCACCCTGCTGCTCACCACCCTGATCTGGGTGACCCTGGCGGCCGCGCTGGTGATCATCTTCATGCCCGAGCGCACCGCCGAGCAGCGCGGCCGCATCCGCCTGATGGCGCTCGCCGGCACCACCGTCCCCGTCCTCATGGCCATCGGCGGCCTGAACTACCAGATCAACCAGGAAGGCTCGGGAGGCTTCTCCTACGTGTTCGAGGAGAAGCACCAGTGGATCACCGCCTTCTCGGTCCACTCCAACTACCACCTCGGCGTCGACGGCGTCTCGCTACCGCTGCTGCTGCTCAGCACCGTGCTCTTCGTCGTCGCCGTGCTGGCGTCGTGGCGCAACGAGCGCCGGGTCCGCCTCTACTTCGTGCTGCTGCTGGTGCTCGAGACCGGCGTCAACGGGTTCTTCTGCTCGCTCGACTACGTCCTGCTCTTCCTCTTCTACGAGGTCGAGCTGGTCCCGATGTTCCTGCTGATCGCCATCTGGGGCGGGCCGCGGCGGATGCATGCCGCCTGGAAGTTCCTGATCTTCATGCTCACCTCGAGCGCGCTGCTGCTGGCCGCCATCCTGCTGCTGGCCTTCAAGGGCGGCGCCGGATCGTTCGACTTCGATCAGCTGAACACCGGTCTTCACCTGAGCGCCGGGATCGCCACCGCCGGGTTCTGGCTGACCTTCATCTCCTTCGCCATCAAGCTGCCGGTGGTGCCGCTGCACACCTGGCTGCCGGACGCTCACGTGGAGGCGAGCACGCCGGTCTCGGTGATCCTCGCCGGCATCCTCCTCAAGCTGGGCGGCTACGGCATGCTCCGGGTGGTTCTCGGCGCCTTCCCGGACGCGGCCAAGCGGTACTCGCTGGCGATTGTCGCCCTGGCGGTGGTCAGCGCCATCTGGGGCACGCTGGCAGCGCTCGCCCAGGACGATCTCAAACGGCTGGTCGCCTACGGGAGCATCGGCCACATGGCGATCGTGCTGCTCGCGGTGGGAGCGCAGTCGTCGATCGCCCTCAACGGCGCGGTGCTGCAGATGGTCGCCCACGGCTTCATCACCGGACTCCTCTTTCTCCTCGTCGGCACCGTCTACGATCGCACCCGCACCCGCAGCATCTCCCGGCTGGGAGGGCTCGCCTGGCAGATGCCGCGGCTGACCGCGATCTGGGTCTTCGCCGGGCTGGCCTCGCTGGGGCTGCCCTTCCTCGCCGGTTTCGTCGCCGAGTTCATGGTGTTCACCGGCGCCTTTCCCACCCACCGCTTCGCGACCGTGGTGGTGATGGCCAGCATCGCCATCACCACCGGCTACCTGCTGTGGATGCTGCAGCGGGTCTTCTTCGGCCCCGCCAAGGAGGCCTACGAGCGGCTCCGCGACGCGAGCACCCTCGAGCTGTTCTACCTGGTGCCGATGGTGGTGGCGGTGACCATCTTCGGCGTCGTTCCGGGACGGATCATGCCGGTGATCAACAACGGCGTCGCCACCCTGGTGGCCCGCCTGTCCGGCAGCGTCTAGATGAGCCATCCCTCGCCCTTCGCCGCCGCCGTCGACCTCATCCCCGAGGGCATCCTGCTGCTCGGGGCGCTGGTGTGCGGCAGCCTGGCGGTGGTGCATCGCCGGGTGCCGGCGCCGGTCTACCGAGGCCTCTCCGCCCTCACCCTGGTGGCCGCGGCGGGCTCGTCGCTGGTCTACCTGCGCGGCCTGCCGACCAGCCCCTCCAATCCCGGCTATGTCGCCTGGTCGGAGGGGCTGGTGGTCGACCGCTACAGCATCTTCTTCGTCCCCGTGCTCTGCGCCTTCACCCTGATGACGGTGCTGGCGAGCGCGCCGGTCGCCCAGCGCATCCGCCCGCATGTCGGCGAGTACCACGCCCTGCTGCTGACCGCGACCCTGGGGGCGGTGCTGCTGGCGAGCGCGCGCGAGATGATCGCCTTCTACGTCGCCCTCGAGCTGCTGTCGATCAGCCTCTACATCCTGGTCGGAATCTCCAAGACCGAGCCGCGCAGCAGCGAGGCGGCCTTCAAGTACCTGGTCTACGGCGCCGCCGCGAGCGCCGTCCTCCTCTACGGGCTGGCGCTGCTCTACGGCCTGACCGGCCGCACCGACCTGGTCGGCGTCGCCCACGGACTGGGGAGCAGCTCGGCGGCGGCCGCGCTGGCGCTGACCCTGGTGATCGCCGGCCTCACCTTCAAGCTCGGTGCGGTGCCGCTGCACCAATGGGTGCCCGACGTCTATGAGGGTGCGACCGCGCCCGTCGCCGGCTTCATCGCCACCCTCAGCAAGGCGGCCGGGTTCGCCATCCTGCTGCGGGTGGTGGTGACCACCTTCCCGGTGGCGCGCAGCACCTGGCTGGCGGTGATCGCGCTGGCGGCGGCGCTGAGCATGGTCCTGGGCAACGTCGTCGCCCTGGCGCAGTCGCGGATGAAGCGGCTGCTCGCCTACTCCAGCATCGGCCAGGCGGGCTTCATCCTCGTCGGCGTGGTCGCCTACCCCCCGGACCAGCAGGGGGTGGCGGCGGTGCTCTTCTACCTCTTCACCTACGGCATCGTGGTGCTGGGAGTCTTCGCCGCGGTCGCCCACGTCGAGGGCTCGGGCGCAGGTGAGGAGATCGACGACTATCGCGGCCTGTCGCGGCGCAGCCCGATCGCCGCCGCCGCCCTCGCCGTGGGCATGGTGTCGCTGATCGGCATCCCGCCGACGATCGGCTTCTTCGCCAAGCTCTTCGTCTTCGAGGCGGCGGTGCAGGCCGGGTACGCGTGGCTGGTGCTGCTGGCGCTGGCGATGACGGTGGTCAGCGCCGCCTACTACCTGCGGGTGCTGCGCGTCATGTACGTCGACGCCGGCGACCAGGACGCGGCGCCGCTGCCGTGGCCGCCACGGGTGACGCTGGCGGCGATCGCCGTCGGCGGCCTCGCCGCCCTGGCCCTCGGCGCCGCGGTGCAGCCGCTCTTCGCCCTTGCCGGCGGTGCGGCGGGACCGCTCACCGTCCGCTGACAAGGCGGCAGATGTCGAGGCTGCTCTGGCGCGGCGGTCTGCGCGCCGCCACCGCCCTGACCCGCGCCCTCGGCCCGCTCCGCTATCCCGCCGCCGACGGCTTTGCCCTCGGGTTGTGGGCGCTGCAGGGCCAGCGCCGCCGCCGCACCGCCCGCAACCACCAGCGTGCCGACCCCGCCATCGACGGCGGCGAGGCCCGACGGCGGGCGCGGCAGTCGTTCCGCGAGTACGCGCGCACCACAATCGACTTCGTCTGGACCAACGCCATGGACCTCGACGAGGTGCGCGGCCGCACCGTGGTTCGCGGCAAGGAGCACATCGACGGAGCCCGCGGCGGCGGACGTGGCGGGATCCTGGCCCTGGCCCACTTCGGCAGCTGGGACATGGGGGCCAACATCGCCCGCGCCCACGGTGTCGAGGTGACCACGGTGATGGGACCGATCGGCTCGCGCGGCTTCACCGAGCTGGTCGCCTGGGCGCGGGAGCGCAACCACCTGGAGGTGTTTCCGCCGGACAACGCCGCCCGGGGCCTGCTGCGGGCGCTGCGGAGCGGGCGGTTTGTCGCCCTTCTCTGTGACATCCCGGGCGGCGGACCCAGCGTGGTGGTCGAGTTCTGCGGCGGCCCGGTGAGCTTCAGCTCGGTGCCCGCCTGGCTTGCCCTGCGCACCGGTTCGGTGCTGCTCCCCATCGAATGCTGGCGCACCGGTGCGCGGGACACCTACGAGATCAACGTGCATCCTCCGCTGGTCCCGGAGCCGGGGGAGGACGAGGCGGCGGTGACGCAGCGCCTCGCCGCGGTGCTGGAGCGAGCCATCCGCCGCCAGCCGGGGCAGTGGTATCCGTTCGGCCACGTGTACGTCGGCGACGGTGACGCGCCGTGAAGCGCTGGGCTCCGTCGATGGATCCGGGCTAAGATGACAGACGGAGTATCAAGTTGATCCCACCCGGATCCGGGTACCGTTAGCGCCGGGGGTCGCGGGCGGAGCATTCTCGGTACGGGCCGACGCGTTTTCAGGGAGGCGTCAGTGACGGAATCGGCAACACCGAGCACGGCTGCTCCGGTGGCCGCGACCGGCGGGGCCGGTCTCCGGATCGCCTGGTTCGGTCACGCCGAGGGACGCCGTGCCGACGGGCTGTCGACGTACAGCCGCGAGACGGTGGCGGCGTTGCGGCGCCGCGGCGCCGAGGTGCAGTTCTTCGGTCACCACCTCGACGGTGACGTCAGCCCGGCGCCGGGGCCGGTGAGCCTGCAGGCGCTGCGCCTCAAGACGGTCACCATCGAGCGTCCCGGAAACGCGGAGCGCATCGCGGCCGCCCTCGACGCCTTCCGGCCCGACGTCGTTCACTGCTCGTGGAGCTTCTCGCTGCTCGACGGGCGGATCGGCCGCATGGCCAAGCAGCGCGGCGCCGCCACGGTGGCGACCTTCCACCTTCCCTATGCCGCGCCCCGCAGCGCCCGCGGACGCATGCTCCGCGGTCTCTACCGCTACCACGTCCGTCCCCTGATGGCGTACGACCGCTGCATCGCGCTCAGCCGCGACCAGGGCGAGCTGCTGCGCAGCGCCGGCTACCCGGCGGATCGTGTCGAAGTGGTCCACAACGGGGTGGACACCGAGACCATCACCCCGGGACCCTCCGCCCTGCGGCAGCGCCTGGGGGCGCGCTTCCTGGTCGCCTATCTGGGCCGGCTCGACTCCGAGAAGCGGGTGCCGGCGCTGATCCGCTCCTTCCTGGCGCTGGGCTGGCCCGACGACCACGTGCTGGTGATCGCCGGCGGTGGTGGCCAGGAGCGGCGGGTGCGCCAGCTGGCCGAGGGCCGCAGCAACCTGCGGGTGCTCGGCATCGTCACCGAGCCGCGGGCGCGGCTGGAGCTGCTCCGTGCCGCCGACATCTACGTGCTGCCGTCGACCGCCGAGGGCCTGGCGCTGTCGATGCTGGAGGCGATGGCTGCCGGCTGTGCGGTGATCGCCACCGAGGCGGGGGACGACGGCGAGGCGCTGGGCGATGCCGGGCTGCGCATCCCGGTGACGCCGCTCGAGCCGCACCTGCGCGACGCCCTGCGGCTGTTGCGCTTCGACGAGGGCCTGCGCCGCAGCCTCGGCCAGCGCGCCCGCCGGCGGGTGGTCGAGCACTATGCCCTCAGCCGCAACGTCGAGCGGCTGGAGCGCATCTACGCCGAGCTGCGCGGCCAGGCGGTGAGGGCGGCGTGATGGCGAGGCGTCCCTGCGCCCTGGTGGTCGACAGCGGCGCGATCCTGCACCACCGTCCCGACGACGGCGTGTCGGTGGTTCCGCTGCGGATCGTGTTCGGCACCACCGTGCTGCGCGACGGCATCGACATCGGGCCCGAGGCGTTCTACGCCCGGCTTCGCGGCGGCGAGGTGCCGACCACCTCGACACCGAGTCCCGGCGAGTATCTCGAGGCCTTCCGCAACGCCGACGCCGACAGCATCGTCTGCCTGACCATCCCCGGTCAGCTCAGCGCCATGCACCAGTCAGCGATGCTGGCATCGCGGCTGCTCGCCGAGAGCGGCGACCCGCGGCGGGTGGAGGTGGTCGACACCGGCAGCGCCGCCGCCGGCTTCGGTCTGGTCGCTCGCGCCGCCGCCGGTCTCTGCGCCGCCGGCGCCCAGATCGACGAGGTGCTCGCGCGGGTGGCGGACGCGAGCAGCAACGTGCGCATGTATGGGACGTTGCGAACCCTGCAGTACCTGGCCCGCAGCGGGCGGGTGCCCTCGCTGGTGGCCGGCCTCTCCGACCTCCTCGGCGTGCGGCCGCTCTTCCAGCTCGACAACGGTGAGGCGCGCCGGCTGGGGATCGTGCGGGGCGAAAAGCGGGTGATCCGCGCCTTCGCCAAGATCGCCACCGAGAACCTTCCGGCGGACACGCCCCTCTGGCTTCTCATCTTCCACTCCGACGCTGCCGAGTCGGCGGCGCAGCTGCGTGACGCGATGCACTCGGTGCTCAACGCCGCCCGCAGCGAGACCATCAGCCTCACCCCGGTGATGGGCGCCTACACCGGGCCGGGGATGACCGGCTTCGCCGCCATGCCGTTGCGGGGCGCGGAGCTCGACCAGGTCCCGTAGACGATGCACGTCGACGTGACCCCGGTCAGCATCGCCGTCGCCGGGCTGCTCGCCTACCTGATGGGCGGGGTTCCCCTCGGCTACCTGGCGGCGCGGGCGTCGGGCAAGGACGTGCGCGAGTGGGGCTCGGGCAATGTCGGCACCAGCAACATCTATCGCAACGTCGACTCCGGGGTGGCCGTCTTCGTCGGCCCTTCTCAGTTCGCCCAGGGCCTGCTGCCGGTGCTGCTGGCGCGCCTGCTCGAGTTCCCCACCGCGATCCTGGTGCTGGTCGCCATCTGCGCGGTGATCGGCAACGGCTGGCCGATCTGGCTCGGCTTCAACGGCGGCCGCGGCATCGCTGTCGCCACCGGGGCCGTCGCCGGGCTCAGCTGGCTGGCGCTGCTGGCGCTGCTCGCCGGCTACGCCCTGGGGGCGGCGGCCAGACAGATCGCGGTGGGAGTGCTCGGTGGCTTCCTGCTGCTGCCACTGGTCGCCGCGCTGTGGGTGGGACCGCAGGAGGCGCTCGGCTTCGTCGGCCTGCTCATCATCGTGCTGCTGCGGCGCCTCGAGGGCGTCCGCGCCGACTCCCGCCGCTACGGACGCAGCTGGCGGTTGATCGCCCAGCGGGTGGTGCGCGACGAGCGACCAGGACGGCCGCTGGTGGGACGGAGGACCGACGCGTAGACGCCGACGAGCTCACCGGTCCAGAGCCACTCGCGCCCGCTCGCGGGCGCTCGGACCGGATGCGCAAGATCATCCCGTTCGCCGTCGGGGTGGCGGCGATCGTGGCCCTGGTGCTCGCGGTCAACCCGCGATCGCTCGGCGGGGTCATCGAGCACTTCGACGTGCGCGCCCTGCCGGTGATCGTCGCCCTGTCGATGACCTACTACCTGCTGCAGGGATTGCGCTGGCACTACCTGCTGCGGGTCGTCGGGGTGCGACTGCGGCTCGGCGACACGGTGTTGCTGAACATGGCCGGACAGTCGACCGGGCTGCTGCCCCTGGGCGAGCTGACCCGCGCCATCCTGGTCACCGACGCGGCCGAGGCCGAGTTCGGCGCGGTGGTGGCGACCATCACCGTGCAGGAGCTGACCTACACCCTCATCATCATCGCCGCCGCGGTGCCGGGAGCGTTGCAGCATCCGCAGACCACCGGCGGCCTGCTCTTCGCCCTCTTCCTCACCTCGCTGGTGTTCGTCATCCTGCTGGTGCCGCCGGTGTTCCGCCTGGTGCGCGCCGTGGTGAGACGGACTCCGCTGCTGGGCCGCTACCTGGCCGACGTCGACGAGCTGCAGCGCGAGACGGTGGTGCTGCTGCGCCGCTGGGACACCCTGGCGCTGTCCGCCATCAGCATCAGCGGCGCGCTCGACGCCATCACCCTCTTCTGGCTGGTGGTGCACAGCCTGCAACCCGGGCTGGTCAGCTGGCCGGTGGCGGCCTTCATCTACGCGGTCTCCCACATCGTCGGCGCGATCACCTTCAGTCCCGGTGGGCTGGGCGGCTTCGAGGCCAGCACCGTCGGTCTGCTGATCTCGGTGGGCGGTGCCGACCCGGCTCTCGCCGGTGGCTGCGCCATCCTCCAGCGGGTTGCCGACAAGGGGCTGGCGACGCTCGTCGGGATGGTCGCCTATCTGATCGCGCGCCGCCGCTTCCGCCTCGGTGGGATCAGTCTGCTTCGTCCCCGAGAAGCTCAGGAGAGGTCGCGGCGCGCCCGACGGCGGCCGAAGGAGGCGACGGCGGGCTGAAGCGGCCCCGTCGCAACCACAGGCCGGTGCTCTCGTCGCGGTACTGGCCGGAGAGGCGGCGCACCAGCCAGATGGGATGGTGCAGCCAGTTGTGCTCGACCGCGTAGACCATGCCCCCGAGCACCGCGAAGGGGATCATCTGCAGGTCGACGAACAGGCTCAGCGCGGTGGCCTGGGCCAGCCCCACGTGGGCGCGCACCAGCAGCACCACCAGCACCCCCTCGCGCACCCCGATGCCGTTTGCCGAGATCGGGACAAAAACGGCCAGAAGTGCGATGGGGAGGGCGACGGCGAAGGCGGACCACGACACGTTGTGACCGAGGGCGAGGGCGAAGGCCTGCATCGAGTAGAGGTTGAGTCCCCAGCCGATGGTGCCGACGCTGATGCTCTGGGTGACGATCCAGGGATAGCCGCGATAGGTGGCGAAGGCCCCGGTGAAGGGGTGCAGCAGCCGGCCGGCGGCGTGGGTGACGCGGCGACGAATCGGGATGCGGGCGCGCACCGTCTCCGCCACCAGCGCCAGGATCCAGGCGACGATCATCAGGAAGGCGAAGACGACGAAACCGGCGAAGGCGGGGACCTGCAGCAGGTCGCGGAGGAGCACCGCCGCCGCCAGCGCCCACAGCGACATGCCCAGCGTTCCTGCCATGCGGCTCGCCACCAGCGACGCGACCATCGGACCGTGACCGGTGAGCCGGCCCAGCCGCAGGGCGCGCATCGCGTCGCTGCCGATGCCGGCGGGCAGCACCTGGTTGACGAAGAGTCCCTTCAGGTACCAGGAGCCGAGGAACGACCAGTCGAGGCCGTGGCCGGTGCCGCGCAGCAGCACTCCCCACTCCGCGATGCTGGCGATCACCGATCCCGCCGCCAGCGCGATCGCCAGCAGCGTCCAGCCGGGGTCGAGGTGGCCGAACTGCCGGATGGCGGCACCCAGGTCGACGCTGCGGACGAAGAGGAACACCGCCAGGGCGGTGCCGAACAGGCGGAACCACAGCGACCCGGTGATCGGGCTCAGCCAGCGCGCCGCTCGTCGCAGTCGGTTCTGCACCGGAACACGGTAGGACTCCGGCTCCGGTTTTTCACGGGTGAACATGGGGTCCGGCACATAATCGCGGGGTGACCCTGACCGAGCCCCTTGCCGCGCGCTCGACGCCGGCGACGCCGCGCCTCGCCCTCAAGGAATGGGACGTCAGCGACTGATCGCGGAGGCCGCCGGCAACCGGTGATCGCGGAGGCCGCGGAGGCCCAGGCGCGCGAGGCCGTGGCCGCCCTGGAGGGCGCCTTCGGACCCTCGCCGGCGGCGGCGATGACCGGCACCGCGCCGGGGCGCTGCACCCTGGTGGGCGAGCACGTCGACTACGCCGACGGGCTGGTGCTGGTCTGCGCCATCGACCTGACGGTGACGGTGGCGGTGCGCCCGTCCGCCGACGGGCACTGGCACGCCGTCAGCGCAGGACGGCGGGTCGAGCGCGACCACCCGGCAGCGGCGGGCGACATCGGCGACCGCCTCTTCGCCGCGGCGCTGGCGCTGCGCCAGCGCATCGATGCGGCCGTGCCGCCCCTGGAGATGGCGGTGGTGGCTTCGCTCCCCGAGGCGGCGGGGCTCAGCTCCTCGGCGGCGCTGATCGTCGCCGCCATGATCTCCATGCTGCGGCGAGAGGGCCGGGCGCTGGGCGCCGACGACCTCGCCGCCGCGGCGCTCCACGCCGAGCGCGAGCTGGTCGGGGTGCCCTGCGGACCGCTGGACCACCGCTCGGTGGTGTCGAGCCTAGAGAACGCGGCGCTGCTCCTCGACTGCCGCGACGGCAGCCTCGAGCGGGTCGGCTGGGGCCTCGGCGGGGTGGTGCTGGTCGCCTGCGACACCGGCGACGCGCACGACGTCGGCGGCGCGGGCTACGCGGAGCGCCGTCGGCAGGCGGCGGAGGCGCTGCGGCTGCTCTCGGCGGCGTCCTACCGCGAGGTCGACGCGGAGTGGGTCGAGGCCGCCCTCGAGGGGGTGCTGCAGCGGCGGGCCCGGCACATCGTCACCGAGACCGAGCGCGCCGGCCGGGCCGCCGCCGCCCTGCGAGCGGGGGATGAGACCCGGCTGGGCGAGTTGATGACCGCCAGCGGCCGCTCGCTGCGCGACGACTACGAGGTCGGCACCCCGACACTCGACGCGGTGGTCGCGGCCGCCGTGGCGCACCCCGGTTGTCTGGGCGCCCGGCTGGTGGGGGCGGGCTTCGGCGGGTCCGCGGTCGCCGTGGTCGTCGAGGGCGCGGCCGCCGGGTGCCGGCGGGCGATGGAGGCGGCGGCGGCGCGGGTGGGGGAGGGAAGACCGCGCTCGTGGGTGCTGCGCCCCGGCCCGGGGGTCGCGGTGACCGCCGCCGACGTGGTGCGGTGAGCGCGTCGGAGACGCCGCCGCCGCTGCTGGTCGAGGGGGTGCGGCTGTTCAACCGGGGGCGCTGGTTCGAGGCCCACGAGGTGCTCGAGCAAGCGTGGCTGTCCGAGCGTGGCGAGGTGCGCCGCCTCTACCAGGGGCTGCTGCAGGTCGGGGTCGGGCTGCACCACGCCCGGCGGGGCAACCGCCGCGGCGCGCTGTCGCTGCTCGATCGCGGCATCGCCCGCCTCACCCCGTTCGCGCCACAGCGGCTCGGCCTCGACGTCGCCCGGTTGCTGGAGCAGGCGCGGGCCGCCCGCCACGACCTCTCCGAGCCCGGCGGCCTCGACGCCTTCGACTGGCGCCGCGCCCCTCGCGCCCGGCTGCGGCGACGCCGCTGAGCGAATTTGTCGATGCCGGCCACAACGGTCATACTCGCCGCCGTGGGGGTTTCGGCATCGGACCTCGGCGGCTCTGTGCTCGGCTACCTCGCCGGCTCGCTGCCCTTCGGGCTGTGGCTGGGACGCGGCCTGCGCGGCCTCGACGTGCGCGACTACGGCAGCCACAGCATTGGCACCACCAACGTGCTGCGCACCGTCGGTCCCGCCGCCGCCGCCGGCGTCCTCGCCCTCGACATCGCCAAGGGAAGCGCGGCGGTGCTGGTGGCCCGGGCGCTGGGGGCCGGCCCCGGCGGTCAGGCCGCGGCCGGACTCGCCGCCGCCGCCGGACACTCGTGGCCGGTGCTGGCCCGCTTCCGCGGCGGCAAGAGCGTGGCGGTCGGATTCGGGTCGCTGCTGGTGCTCTCACCGCTGGGCTCGGCCTGCGCGGTGGTCGGGGGGATGAGCGCGCTGCTGGCGACGCGGATCGTCTCGGTCGGCTCGCTGGCGGCGGCTGGGTCGGCGACCGCGGGCACCGCGGTGGCCTGGGCTCGCGGCAACTCGGGTCCGGCGCCCTTCGCCTTCGCCGCCGCGGTGACCGCCCTGATCGTGGCCCGGCACACCGCCAACCTGCGGCGGCTGTCCCGCGGGGAGGAGCCCCGCGTCGACCTGGCCCGCCTGCGATCGGCCGGAGGTCCGCCGGCCACCGGGACGGCCGCCTAGTCCGACGCCGTCAGCCCATGGGCACCACTGTCAGCGAATGTCACGACATCGTGTGGTCCGGATAAGGTCGTTGTGCCGGGGCGCTCGTATGATCGCTGACATGCGCAGGTGGGACGAGCTGCGGGTGCGCGTCCGCGCGCGCCTGGCCGTCTGCCTGGCATCGGTGGCCCTGGCCGCCGCCGGCGGGGTGATCACCGCGTCCCCGGCGGCCGCCCTCGGCCTGCCGGTGCCCACCCCGTCGGCCACGCTGCTGCCGACACTGCCGCCGGCGCCGACCCTGCCGATCGCCACCCCCAGCCTGCCCCTGCCGACGCTGCCGCTGCCGACCCCGACCGTGCCGCTGCCGACGGCGACGCTCCCGGTTCCCACCCCCACCCTGCCCCTGCCAACGCTGCCGCTGCCGACCCCGACCGCGCCGCTGCCGACGGCGACGCTGCCGGTGCCCACCCCCACCCTGCCAGGGATCTGCCTGTCGTCATGCAGTCCGCAGGACACACCGCCGCTCCCCGGTCTGCCGGTGGGCACGCCGAGCGGGTCCGGTCTCCCGGTCCCCACGCCGAGCGTCTGCATCACCAATCTCTGCCTCAACCAGCCGACCTGCAGCGTGGGGGTCGGCTCCACCTGCGTGCTCGGCCCCGGCCCCAGCCTCTGCGTCACCGGCTGCCCGTCCGGCAACCCCGGCCCTGGCGGCGGTGGCTCGGGCGGCAGCACCCCAGGCGGCGTCGGCCCTGGTGCGACCACCGGCGGCAGCGGGCCGAGCAATGGCGGCGGCGCCGGGGTGATCACCCTGTCCGGCCTGTCGCCGTTCGGTGCGGTCCCGGCGTCGCGGGCCGTGCTCGACCTCGCCGCCATCCCCGTGATCCCCGGCCTCGGCCCGGCCTCCGGGCTGAGCTTCGGCCACGGCCTCCTGGCCTGGCCGGTCATCGTCCCGCTCTGCGCCCTCCTCCTGGTCGCCGTGATCCGCGCCGCCCGACGAGCCTGGGCCACCACCGCACCGGAATGACCCGCGGCGGATCCCCTGCGGTGCTGCGGCGCCTCCGCAGCTCCTTCGCCTTTCGGCTGCTCGCCGCCGGCCTGGTGCTGGCGCTGCTGGTGGTCGGCGGCATCAGCGCCTTCCTGCTGATCAGCCGCGACCGCCAGACCCGCGGCGCCGCGCTCAGCAACAGCGACAACCGCGCCCTGGTGGCGCGGCAGGTGCTGCAGCAGTTCACCGCGGTGTCGTCGGTGGCGGCGGGGCAGCAGATCGCGAACCGGCCCGAGGTGATCAGCGCCCTGCAGTCGCCGGGAGCAGGGACTGCGCTGCTCCAGCTGTTCACCGCTACCGCCTCCGCAGCTGCAAGTCTGCCCGGCGAGGCGTTTGTCATTGCCGGAACCGACGGCCGCCCGCTCTTCCAGTCGGCCGCCTTGACCGGGGCGCAACTGTCCACCACTACGCCGCTCGACTCGGTGGCCGCCGCCCTGCGCGGCAGCCCCGCCACCGGCTTCGAGCTGATCGGCGGCGTTCCCGCGTACGACACCGCGGTGCCGGTCCGCAGCTTCGCCGGGGTGGTGGGCGTGGTCGTCTATCTCGCGCCGCTGGGCGCGCAACTGCAGCGCCTGGGGGCGATCACCCAGTACCCCGCCACCTTCGTGTCGGCGGCGGTGCCCAAGCAGGAGTTCCGCACTCTGGGCGGCCGCCTCCAGGTGGGCCCCACTCCAGCGGACATCAGCGAGGGCGTCTCGGAGCGGCGCGACAGCGTCGACGGGGTCTACGACGCGCCGCTGACCGGCGGGGGGAGCGGGCAGGTGGCGGGGAGCTTCGTCGCCATCGCCGCCCCGGGAAGCGCCCAGCCCGCCGGCTATGTCGGCGTCGAGGCGCCACTCTCGCTCTTCGTCGGCGACCAGCGCGGCGACGAGCTGACCATCGCCGCCCTGGCGCTGCTGGCGTTGCTGGTGACCGCGCTGGCGATCTTCCTCTTCGTCGAGCGCTTCGTCACCAAGCCGGTCGGGCGGCTGGAGAAGGGGGTGGCGCGGATCGCCGGCGGCGACCTCAGCAGCGACATCGAGGTGACCTCGAGCGACGAGCTGGGTCGGCTGGCCGGCAGCGTCAACCATATGCGGCGTCAGATCGCCAGCTACGTCGAGGAGATCGAGGAGGCACGGCGCCGGCTCGACGAGGCGGTGGACCGTCTGGGCTCCGTCTCCCGCGCCCTGACCACCAGCGGCGCCGGTGTCGACGCCCAGCGACAGGCGGTGGTCGAGGCCGCCGCGGCGCTCGGTCACGAGGGTGCCGCAGCGGTGCTCTGCACTCGCGAGCAGGACGCGCTGGCGCCGAAGGCGGCGGTGGGGGTGACCGGCGGTCCGCCGTCGATCGACGCCTGGGGGGTGAAGGCCGAGCTGCTCGCCGGCCGCGCGGTGCGGGTGGAAAGCGCTCCCGAGGGCTGGCTCGCCGGCACCATGGTGGCGGTGCCGATGTTCTACCAGGACCAGGTGGTCGGCGCCCTGGCGGTGATCTCCCGAGCCGGCCACCGCATCGCCGACAGCGACGCCCAGGCCCTCACAGTTCTGGCCAACAACGCCGCCATCGCCCTGGAGAACACCCGGCTGTTCGAGCAGGAGCGGGAGACGGTGCGCCGCCTGCGCGAGCTCGACACCATGAAGTCGAACTTCCTCGGCACCGTGCAGCACGAGCTGCGCACGCCGCTCACCGTGATCCTGGGAATGACCGACCTGATCGAGTTGTGCTGGGAGGGATGGGACGACGAGGGCAAGCTCGGTGCGATGCACGACATCCAGGTGTCCGCTCGCATCCTGTACGACATCGTCGAGACGATGATCGACTTCTCGCTGCTCGAGGCCGAGACCCTGGGCCTCAACCCCGTCCAGGGGCCGGTGCGCCCGGTGGTGGAGCAGGCGGTGTCGGCGGTGGAAGAGCGGGCCAAGGAGGGCCTCGCCGTCGACATCGACGTCGACGTGCCCGCCGACCTCGAGGTCTATGCCGATCCCGACCGGTTCAAGCAGGTGATGCGGGCGGTGCTCGACAACGCGGTGAAGTTCACCCCCGCCGGTGGCCACGTGCAGGTGCGCGCCGAGGGCAACGGGCATGCCGGCTTCGTGTGCCTCGAGGTGGTCGACGACGGCATCGGCATCTCCGACGAGGCCAAGCCGCGCATCTTCGAGCGTTTCTATCAGGCGGACAGCTCGGCGACCCGCAAGTACGGCGGCACCGGCATGGGGCTGGCCCTGGTGCTGCGGCTGGTGGAGGCGCACGGCGCCACCGTCGAGGTGGAGAGCGAGGAGGGACACGGGACCCGTCTGTCGCTGCTCTGGCCGGCCGCGGCGGCGGCGGCGGCCGGCGAGGCCCGGCACATCGCCGAGCAGCGAGGCGAGGCCTGAGCGAGCCGCGTCGCAGAGGGGCGGCGGGCACCCGGCGGGTACAATCGCTCGCGGTCGCGCTAGACGGGGAGGTAGCGGTGCCCTGTACCCGCAATCCGCTATAGCGGGGTCGAATTCCCCACCGAGGGGGTGCGTTCTCGGGTCCGCTCCGGGAGCATCGACGTTGAAGGCCGGGTCCTGCGCAGCCCGGGCCCGTGAACCCCGTCAGGTCCGGAAGGAAGCAGCGGTAAGCGGTCCCCCGGGGGTGCCGCAGCCAACCTGGCCCGAGTTGGGCTTTCGGGTGAGCGCCGGCGACACACCATCGACGTGGGGTGCGCGACTACTTCTTCCTGTTGTCGCTGGCGATCTCTGGCGAGGCTGAGTGACCACTGCCCTCTACCGCAAATACCGCTCCGGGACCTTCGCCGAGCTGGTCGGCCAGGACCACGTCGCCGTCACCCTTCGCAACGAGGTTGCCCAGGGTACCGTCGCCCACGCCTACCTGTTCGCGGGCATCCGCGGTACCGGCAAGACCTCGGCGGCGCGCATCCTGGCGCGGGCGGTCAACTGCCTGGACCTGCAGGGTGGCGAGCCCTGCAATGTGTGTGCCAGCTGCGTCGAGATCCTCGGTGGCGGCGCCGTCGACGTGCTGGAGATCGACGCCGCCAGCAACCGCGGCATCGACGAGATGCGCGACCTGCGCGAGAAGGTGAAGTTCCTGCCCGCGTTGCTGCGCCGCAAGGTCTACATCATCGACGAGGCGCACATGCTGACCACCGAGGCGTGGAACGCATTCCTCAAGACGCTGGAGGAGCCGCCTCCGCACGTGCTGTTCGTGCTCGCCACCACCGAACCGCACAAGGTGCCGGAGACGGTGCGGTCGCGGGTGCAGCGCTTCGACTTCCGCCGGGTGGGACGGGCCGACATCGCCGCCCACCTTGCCAGCGTGGCGGGCACGGAGCAGGTCGCGGTCGACGCCGAGGCCCTCGACCTGATCGCGCGCGCCTCGCAGGGGAGCGTCCGCGATGCGCTCTCGCTGCTCGACCAGGCGCTGGCCACCGGCGAGCGGCCGCTCGGTCTGGCCGCGGTGCGCCGCGGCCTCGGTCTCGCCGATCCGGCGACGGTGCGATCGCTGATGACCGCGCTGGCGGCCGCCGACGCGGCGGCAGCGCTGCGCGCCGCCGCGACCGCGTTCGAGGCGGGTGCGGATGCGCGCCAGCTGCTGCGCGAGATGTCACGGCTGGCACGCGCCGCCGAGCTGGTCGCGGTCGGCTATCCGGAGGGCGCCGACGTCGGCGCCGACGATCTGGAGACCTGCCGGTCGCTCGCGTCGGAGGCGCCGGCGGGGTTCTGGGTGCAGGCGCTCGACCGCTTCTCCGAGGCGGAGATCAATCTGCGGCAGCCGGTCGACGCGCGCTTGCAGGTCGAGCTGTGCCTGCTGCGGCTGACCCGCGGCGGCGGCCCCGACGCGACGCCGGCGCTGCTGGCGCGGGTCGCGGCGCTCGAGGATGCCGCTGGTGGCGGGGCCGCGCGGCCGAGCGCGACGGCGCGCCGGACCGAGCCGGTGGCTGCGCCGGTCGCACCGGTGGTTGAGCCGGCGACCGCGCCCGTGGCGGCGCCGGTCGCGAGCACCGAGACTGTCGTCGCATCCGCGACAGCGCCGGTGACAGAGCCGGCTGCGACACCCGAGACCGACGCGGCGCCGCTCGACCACGCGCCCGCAGCGCAGCAACCGTCGGAACCGGCGCCGGCCACGACCGATGCGACCGCGGCCGCGACCGGTGCGGCCGGTGCCCCGAGCGATGTGACCGCCTGGCAGGCGCTGTGGCCGCAGGTGGTGGACGCCGTCTCCCGACGCGACGCGATGCTCGCCGGGGTGCTCCGCTCCTGCAAGGTGGTCGACGGCGGTCCCGGCCGGCTGGTGGTGGGGGCTCCCTTCGGCTTCCATCTCGAGCGCCTGCAGGAGAAGGTCAAGGCCCGGCTGCTCGCCGACGTGGTCGCCACCCTGGCGGGCTCGCCATGCACCGTCGAGGCGGTGTTCTGCGGCGAGGAACCCCAGCGTGAGGTCAGCGGCGACGGCGGAAGCACCGAGGCCGACGCCACCCAGGCGGCGCTGAGCGCGTTCCCCGGCAGCCGCATCGTCGGCAGCCGCCTGCGCGATACTGCCCTCGAGTGAGCCGCGTCAAAGAGTTGAGACGTCCATCGTCGATGCACCGGAGGCCGCCGTGCAGAACCCGAAGATGATGAAGCAGCTGCAGCAGATGCAGACGCGGATGGCGAAGCTGCAGGAGGAGCTCGACGAGGCCACGGTGAGCGGCTCCGCCGGAGGCGGCGCGGTCACGGTGACCGCCAACGGCCATCAGAAGATCCTCACGGTCACCATCGCTCCCGAGGCGCTGGAGGAGGGCGCAGAGCTGCTCGCCGACATGGTGCTGGCGGCCTGCAACGACGCGCTCGACCGCTCGCGCGAGCTCGCCGCCAAGCAGATGGGCCAGCTCACCGCCGGACTCGGTCTTCCCCCAGGCCTGATCTAGACCGTCCGTGAGCCTGGTTCCCGGTGCCGTCGAGCGGCTGGCCGCAGAGTTCGGACGCCTTCCCGGCATCGGACCCAAGACCGCGCAGCGGCTGAGCTTCCACTGCCTGCGGGCCCCGCGCGAGAACATCGCGCGACTCTCGGCGGCGCTGATCGAGATGCGCGACCTGGTGCGTCCCTGCACGCGCTGCTTCTTCATCGCCGAGGGCGAGCTGTGCGCGGTGTGCAGCAATCCGCGCCGCGACCCCAACCTGCTCTGCGTCGTCGAGGACGCCCTCGACGTGCTGGCGATCGAGCGCAGCGGCGAGTTCACCGGCCTCTATCACGTGCTGGAGGGGGCGATCTCGCCCATCGACGGGGTCGGTCCCGAGCAGCTGCGCATCGCCGAGCTGGTCGAGCGGGTTCGTGCCAACGATGTCCGCGAGGTGATCATCGCCACCGATCCCGACGTCGAGGGCGAGGCCACCGCCTTCTACCTGGGCGAGCGGCTGGCGCCGCTGGAAATCACGGTGACCCGGCTGGCGCACGGGTTGCCGGCCGGGGCGGACCTCGAGTACGCCGACGAGCTGACGGTGGCGCGTGCCTTCAGCGGCCGGCGCGCACTCTGAGCGGTTTGACGCCGCCTACGGCGGGGCCTAAACTCGGCTGGTTGTCCCCGCACTCTTCAGCGTGCGGCACGGCCGGCGGGGGCCTTTAGCTCAGTTGGTAAGAGCGCACGGCTGATAACCGTGAGGTCTCTGGTTCGAATCCAGAAAGGCCCACCAAATCCCGGTATTCGAACTCGGGCGGGGGCGGGCGGGTGGCCCACCGCCGGGTCCGAAGACTACGCTGATCACGGGCAGTCGATGACCAACGTGCCGTCAGACGGGAGGAGAGCCGTGGCGATAGGGGTGCAGTTGGATTTCGAGGGAGCAACCACCGATCAGTACGACCAGGTCATCGCCAAGATGGGCTTCAAGCCCAAAGGTCCCGGGGCCCCGAGTCTGATATTCCACTGGGTGACCAAGACCGCAACAGGCATTCGTGTGATCGACGTTTGGGAGACCAGGGAGCAATTCGAAAGGTTCGCCGCGGAGAAGATCGGTCCCATCACCCAAGAAGTCGGTGTTCCGGGGCCGCCGAAGACTCAGCTCTTCGACGTCCACAACTATCTGACTGCAGGCTGAAGCGCAAGGACGGAAGCCTCCGGCCTCGAATCTCTCAGCGATCGAGGGCGGTGCGCGACCTCCCGGCGCGCGCCGGGTGCCCGGCGCGGCGCATCAGCTCGCGCGTTCGGACCGGACGGCCGACCAGGGTGAGCTCTCCCGAGGGAACGCTGAAGCTCCCGCGCACCGCCGGCCTGGGCGCGACGTGCGCGACCCGCAGGCGGCGACGGATGAGCAGGAGTACGCCGCATGCGGCAACGAGCGCAACCAGCAGTCTGCCGATCGCTCCCGCGAGGCTGCCGTCGATCCGGACCGTGCGCGTTCCAGAGACGCGGCCCGGACCGATCCCCGCCGGCGCGCTGGCGGCGGCGACGCTGTGCGGCGGCTGCAGCGCGCAGTCGAGCGGGCAGCTCGACGCCGGCGGTGGCGGGGCCGCAGCCGGTGCCGCCGCGGGCGGAGCCTGGTCCGCGCCCGGTGCCGGCGCCGGCGCACTGGCAGCCGCATGCGCCGGGGCCGGGGCCGCCTGCACTCGTGGCGGCGGCGGCGCCGATGACCTGACCGGCGGTGGAGCCGGAGCCGATGCTCCCACCGCCGCACCGACAGCGAATTCCTCGGTGGCCATCAGAGCGTTGCTCTCGGCGGACCCGCCGCCCGACCACGTCTGACCCGGCGCCGTCCACCACGACCCCACGCCGACGATGGTGTAGTTGGGATTGAGGATGTTGGCCCGGTGGTCCGGGCTGGCCATGAACTGGTTGTTGATGTACTGGGCGGCCGTGCCCGGGTTCGTGGTCCCCGACACCCACCCGATGTTCTCGCCCGCGCTGCCGGTGGGGACGCCGTACGCCCGCATCACGTTGAACACGTTCTGGCCGCCGCAGTTGAGGATGGTGTGCGAGAAGTAGTTGCGCTGGATCATGTCCTCTGCGCGGCCGGCGATGCCGTAGCCGCAGCCGCCGTAGCCGCCGGACTCCGAGAGCGAGGCGAGGCGGGTGTCCAGCTGCAGCGGGCCAAGCCCATTGGCGGCCCGGTCCTGGTTGAGCAGGCTGAAGAGCTGGCTGTCGAAGCTGCCGTCGGCGAACGCCGTGGCCGGCGACCAGGGCGGGGCGGCCCAGCGACCTGCGAGGCCCCCGGCGGCGGCGATGGTGGCCAGGCTCACCGCCATGGGGATGAACCAACGTCGCCAGGCGGCGGCCGGGCCCAACCGGCGAGAGGTGAACTGGTGGCGCGAACCGCGAATTCCCCCCCCAACAGGAGTAGCCATGAGCATGCTTCCTGTGGGGCGCCGTGCCCGGTTGGGAGACAGCCCATCGGGGGGAGATTCGCGCCGGCGGCTGGGCTGCTTGATGGACCGCCGGAGAGCGGTGAGCCTACAAGATGGCTATCACCCGAATCAGCTCACCCTGTTGTAACGCGCCACACGCGCCAAACTTTCGCGCCCGCCCGGGAGGACTTCTCGGCCCCGAGAGGCCAGGCCGCTCGCCGCTCAGGCTGCCCTCACGCCGGGCACCGAACGGGCCGCCGGAGCGTCGGGCACCAGCGTCGCCCGCCAGACGATCCGGTTGTAGTCCCGCCACCAGGGGGTGCAGGTGATCAGGGTGAGGTCGTGCCCGCTGGTCGGGGCGAGCTGGGTGACCTTGTTCGGCGCCAGGACCCATCGCTGGGTCACCCGGTAGTGGAAGACGTGGCAGGAGCGGTCCTCGATGTCCACCAGCCCGCCCGGCCCGAGCTCGTCGACGTGTTCGTACTCGGGCTCTCGATGGAAGGCCATGATCATGTTTCCCAGCTGGCCGGGCCCCGGGGTGCCCTGGTAGTGGACCATCGACCGCTTCTGCAGGGTGTCCCAGTTGCCCTCCGCGGCGATGCCCGCGTAACCGTAGGTCAGTGAGGGGAAGCTGATCCGGGCGTAGTCCTCAGCGGGAGCGCGGCTGGCCGCGCAGAGGGCTTCGGCACTGGGCGTCGCGGCGCCGCTCGATGAGGCGGGTACGGCGCCGACCAGGCTCTGGGAGCCCCCGTTCTGCCACTGCGCCAGGGCAGTAGCGTCGTTGTGCGCCCGCGTCCAGACGCCGATCAGGGGGATGAGGACGACGGCGACGCCGGCGACCAGCGCGCCCAGGCTCACCAGGCGAAGGAGCACCCGCAACCGCCGAGATCGCCGACCTCGACTGCGTCGCCTGCGCCGGATGTATTGCACGGCTTGTCCGGGCGCTCTGGTGCCGTCCGCCGTCCGATCAGGCGCTAGCTGAGCCTGTCCCCGTCATCGCGCCAGCGGGGCACGAAGCTGAGAAGCATGAGGACCAGGGAGCCCAGCGTCAGGGCCGCGCCCAACTCAAAGCGCATGTCAGGCCCGGACCCGGTGTTCGGCGTGGTCGGCGTGGTCGTCGTCGTCGTCGCCGCAGCTGCCGAGGATGAGCTGCCGGTGGTCTGGGCGGCGCTGGTGGTGGGAGATGCGCTCGTGCTCGATCCCAGCACCTCGCCGGTCGGCGAGCCGGGGGTGGAGGTCGCCTGAGAGCTCGCCTGAGAGCTCGCCTGCCGCTCGGAGGAGGTGGTGCTCTCAGCGGATTGCGATCCCTTCAGCTCCTCGGTGGTGGTCGTGGTGGTCGAGCTGGGGCAGTCCTGCAGCTCCTCACATGTGGGAGGAGGAGGATTGCGCCTGGTGGTGGTGTGGCTGGTGGTGGTCGTGGAGCAGGGCGGCAGCTCCGTGACGATGTTTCCTTGGGAGAAGCAGGTCGAGAACGATTTGGTGGTGGTGCTGCTGCTAGTGGTGGTGGACGAGGACGTCGTCGTGGAGGGCGTGCAGCTTTGAAGCTGTTCGCACGTTGGCGTCTTGCTGCTGGTGGTGGCCGACGAGGTCGTCGTGGAGGAAGTCGACTGCGGCTCCCCCGGACACGTGCCCGACAGATTGAAGTAGCCCTGCGGTGTGTCGCCGGTGACTTTGGCGTATGCCCAGTCGAGCGTGGCGCCGGCGGCGGAGTAGACGTAGGCGAATTTCCTGGGCTGTCCCCCAGGGCCGCCGTAGAACGCGGCTGGAGTCGGCGGGCCATTATCGAAGATGGCGTTGAAGTTTGTGGTAGGCAAATCGAAGTTTGCATCGTTGCCCGGAAGGACGAAATGCCAGAAGTCTTCACCGGGGATCTGGGTGAAGTCGGCGCAGAGGTCGTCGTCCTTGAAGGACGGTGCCGTCGTGGGGACCTGCGTCGAGTGGATGCACATCTGACCCGTGTTGCAGGTGAACGAGACCAGGCGGGTGCCGCTCCCAAGCTTCGCGGGCCCACTGCCACCGCTTGCCACCGCCATCAGGAATCCGCCGATGACGCCCATGGTGATGCACGGCAGTCCGCGCCGCACCAGCATCTGGCGCACACGGCGGTCGGACACCACACCGAAGTGTCCCCAGCCTGGGAACCTGGCTTTCATGGAACCCCCTCGTCTCTGTTGCCGCCGGCCCTCTGCCCACCCGCACGGCACCAAGCAGGAGGCTACGGGCGGTCCGCAATCACAGCCAGACCCAAACGGGGCGTGAAGAACCCCCAAAACGGGGGGCCTGTGGGATACTCGCGGCCGGGTGGGTCCTCGGCAACGCGTGCCCGGGAAGGGCTCCGACCTGGCGGAACCGACACCCAACGGGGGGGCAGACGATGAGTCCCGAGGAGGCACTCGGCCTCCAGTGGGCGGCAGGTGCCGAGCGCCCGCAGCCCGACGGCCAACCGCGCACCCGCGTGCTCGTCGTCGACGACCATCGTGCGGTGGCGGAACCGCTGGGGATGGCGATCAGCATGCAGGCCGACCTCGAGTGCGTGGGCATCGCCTCCACCGCCGCGGAGGCCCTGCGCCTGGCCGTCGAGCGCACTCCCGATGTGGTGCTCACCGACGTCGTCCTGCCCGACATGGACGGCATCGACGCCGCGCGCGAGCTGCGAGAGCTGCACCCCGCCGCGCGCGTCATCGTCCTCACCGCCCACACCGATCTGGGCGTCATGGCCCGTGCCGCCTCGATGGGGGCCTGCGGATTCCTGCCCAAGGAGAGCAGCGTCCTCGAGATCCTCAACGCGGTCCGCACCGCGCGGAACGGCGGCATGGTGGTCGACGGCTCGACCCTCACCGCGGTGATCGGCCGGCTCAAGCGCGACGAGTGGGCTCCCAGCCCCGCCGAGAATCCGCTGACCCAGCGCGAGGCGTCGGTGCTGGCCGCGATGGGGCAGGGCCTCGATCCCCAGGCGATCGCCGCCCACCTCGGCATCAGCGTCAACACCTGCCGCGGCTACGTCAAGAGCATCCTCGCCAAGCTCGGAGCGCACAGCCAGCTCGAGGCCGTGGTGGTCGCCGCACGCCGGGGACTGCTGCCCCCGCTGGGCGGCGATCCATCGTTCGTCGAGCGGTGAGCGTTCCGTCCGTCGGCGACGAGAAGGGTCTGACCGAAGCAGCCATCGGCCAGGCGCCGACCCTGGCAGGCGCGCTCGACGTCATCCTCGAGCTTGCCTGCCGCAGCGGTGGCTGGCCGGTCGGCCACGCCCTCCGCTGCACCGCCGACGGGACGCTGACTCCGGGCGTCGCCTGGTATCTCGCCGACCGCGATCGCTTCGAGATCTTCCGCTCGATCACCGACGGCACCGACTTCGCCCCCGGCGTCGGGCTCCCGAGCCGGATCGCCAGCCGCGGACTCGCCGAGTTCGTCGCCGACCTGAGCGCCGATGCCTCCTTCCTGCGGGCACGCGCCGCCGCCATGACCGGTCTTCGCTCCGCCTACCTCGTTCCGGTCCGAGGCGATGGCGATGAGGTCGTGGCGGTGATCGAGCTCTTCTCCACCACCCAGGAGCCCCCGTCCGACGAGACGGTGACGCTGGTCGACGACCTGTGCGGCCGGCTCGGTCAGGTGATCGAGCGCGAGCGTTCCGCCGATGCGCTACAGGGGAGCGAGGCGCGCCGCCGGCTGATCTTCGACGACAGCCCTCTGGGCATGGCCACCTTCGATGTCGATCTGCGCCTGTTGTCGGTCAACCCCGCGCTGTGCGACATGCTCGGCTACCCTGCGGCGGAGCTCGCCGGCAGCGCGATCATCGACGTCGTCCATCCGGAGGACGCCGAGAACCTTGCCGGGCTCTTCCGTCACCTGCTCGCCGGGCATATCACCATGGTCCGCACCGAGTCGCGCTGCTTCGGTGCGGGCGGCCGCCTCGTGTGGGCGCACGCGACGGCATGGTCGCAGGGCGAGGCCGACGGCTCCCACCCCTACGGCGTGCTGGTCATCGAGGACGTCACCGCGCAGCGCGGCGCCGCGGCCGAGGCGGCAGCGGCGCGGCGGCGTCTGGGAACCGTCCTGCAGCAGCTGGGCGAGCTGCGCGACGAGTACCGGCTCCTCCAGGCAGCCGCCGATGGATCGCGCGATCTCGTCGACGCCAGGTACGCCGCCATCGGTCTGCTGAGTGCGGGCGGCCGGACGTTCGGCACCTTCGTCCACTCCGGGGTGGACCCATCCACGGCGCGCCGCATCGGCGACCCGCCGACCGGCAAGGGCCTGCTGGCGGCCCTGATCGCCGAAGGGCGTCCGCTTCGCAGCTCGCGCATCGCCGACCACCCCGCGTCCGCAGGCTTCCCCGACGCGCACCCGCCGATGACCTCGTTCCTGGGCGTGCCCATGACCACCCCGGCGGGAGTGATCGGTCATCTCTTCGTCGGCGAGAAGCGCGGCGGCGGCGAGTTCGACGACGACGACGAGGACATGCTCAGCCGCCTCGCCGCCCAGGTCGCGCAGGCGGTGGCCCGCGCGCGCAGCGATCAGCGGGAGCAGACGCTCCGCGCGCAGGTGCAGCGGATGGTCGAAGCCAACCTCCGCCTGCTCCGCGAGGTGCGACCGGACTCGCTGCTGCAGACGGTGGTCGACCTCGCCCGCACCGTCGCCGACGCCGAGTACGCAGCGCTCGGGATGCTGACCGCCGAGGACGGCGAGACCTTCGAACGATTTCTCCACGCCGGAGTCGCTCCCGGGACCGCCGCTGCCATCGGCCGGATGCCCACCGGGGTCGGGGTGCTGCGCACGGTGAGCGTCAACCGCCGTCCGGTTCGCCTGGCCAATCTCCGTGAGCACCCCGCCCACCGCGGCTTCCCCGAGGGCCATCCGGCGATGACCTCCTTCCTCGGCGTGCCGCTGGTCGCCGGCGGCCGCGTCATCGGCATCCTCTTCGTCGCCAACAAGCGGAGCGCGAGCGAGTTCAACGACCAGGACGAGGCCTTCCTGGTGACCCTCGCCGCGCAGGCCGCCACCGCCGCCGAGGCGATTCCCATGTACGTCGCGCGCGCAGACCTGGTGGAGCGGCTGACCTCCACCGCGGAGCGCCTCAAGGCCGAGACCGAGGCCAAGTGGTCCTTCCTCGGCGGCCTCTCCCACGAGCTGCGCGGATCGCTGAGCGGAATCCTGATGTCGGCGGAACTGCTGCGCGATCCCGATCTCGGCGTCGCCGGCGGCCAGGGCAGCCAGCTCGCCGCCAACATCCACACCGTCACCCAGCACGTGCTGAGCATCGTCGACAACCTCCTCGATCTCTCGCGGATGGACGCCAAGCGTCTCGACGTGCTGCTCCAGCCGGTTGTGCTCCGCATGGTGCTCGACGAGGTCCGCACCATCACCGAGCCGCTCGCGCTCGAGGCGGGGATTGCCGTCGACATACCTGTGGTCGAGAGGGACGTGCTGGTCCTCGCCGACCCGCTGCGGCTGCGCCAGGTGCTGCTCAACCTGCTCCACAACGCGGTCAAGTTCACCGACGCGGGCGGACACGCGTGGATCGAGGTGCGCTGCTCCGAGCAGGAGGTGCGCATCGGCGTCTGCGACACCGGGGTGGGCATCGATCCCAAGGACGCGAAGCGCATCTTCGAGCCCTTCGAACGCGGGACCGACGCCAAGGGGCCGGGAGCCGGGCTGGGTCTCGCCATCGCCAAGGGCATCATCGAGCTGCACCACGGCCGGATCGAGCTGTCGAGCTCCCCGGGCGTGGGCAGCCAGTTCCTGGTGACCCTGCGCAGGGCACGCCCCGAGCCCGGCCGCCTCGACCTCGAGGACGAGCCCGAGCTGGCGATGGTGCCGGTCGCCGGCCGCTCGGCCGCGGTGCTGGTGGTCGAGGACGAGGCCGGCACCCGAGACGCCGCGGTGCGCACCCTGGAGGCGGGCGGCTACCAGGTCCGCACCAGCGCGACCGTCGAGGGCGCGATCGCGGCGCTGCAGGACTGGGCCCCCGACCTGGTGCTGCTCGACGTGCAGCTGCAGGACGGCGACGGCCTTCGGGCGGTCGAGACGCTGCGCGCCCTCGCTGGCCGTCCCGACCTGCCCATCGTCGCCTTCACCGCCGACCGCCTCCGCGACACCGCCGAGCGGGCGCTGGCGGCGGGATGCAACGCCTACCTGCTCAAGCCGCTGAGCGCGCGCGCCCTGCTGAGCCGGGTGCGAGTCCTGCTCGCCGAGGTGGCGGCCGGCCCGGCGACTCCGACGCCGTAGGCGCCGGAAGTCTCGAACGACCCCCCGTTTTGGGGGGTGGGGTATGGACCATCTAGAGCTTTCCGTACTCGGCGTGCCCCCCTAGCGTGAGGGCGGCGGTGCCTGGCTTTCGCGCCGCGCCGTCAGGCCCGTCACGACCGGGGGGACCAGAGAGGGATGTGGGACCGCAAGCGAGCCGTGGTGCTCAAGGCGAGCGGCACGGCGGCGGACGCCGGCGCTGCGCCGGCGTCGCTCAACGGAGGCGATCAGAACCCGTCCACGGCTGACGGGTCGGCACTCGCCGGGCACGATCGGCGTCCACTGGGCGAACTGCTGGTCGAGCGCGGAGCGGTGTCGGCAAAGGTCCTCGAACAGAACCTGCGCCGCCAGCGCAAGGACCCGCGGCCGCTGGGCGAGCTGCTGGTCGAGGAGGGATTGCTCGAGCCCGACCTGCTCGTCGCGCTGGGAACGCAGCTCGGCCTGACGCCGATCCACCTCGACGAGACCCAGATCGACGACGACGTGCTGAGGCTGATCGACGGCGTCTTCGCACGGCAGCACCGGGTGGTGCCTCTAGGGGTGGACGACGGCGGCCGGCTGCACCTCGCAACGCCGACTCCGAACGACCCCGCGCTGCGGCAGGGCGTTGCCGAGCGGACCCAGCGCGAGGTCGTTCTCCAACTGGCCGGCCGCGAAGCCGTCGAGCGTGTCATCGACCGGCGCTACACGGTCCTGACCCGGGTCGATGCCGCGGCTCAGCGGGCGGTCGGCGACCGGATGGTCACAACGCCGGCGTCGGCGTCGATCCCGCTGCGCGCCGACGCGCCGGTGGTCGAGATCGTCAACCTGCTGCTGCTCCAGGGGCTGCGCGACCGCGCCTCCGACATCCACATCGAGCCGCAGGCCGACCGTGCCCGCGTCCGCTTTCGCATCGACGGCGCCCTCTACGACGTGCAGACGCTGCCCCGCGAGCTGATGGGCCCGATCGCATCGCGGGTGAAGATCCTGGCCGACATGGACATCGTCGACCGGCACCGCAGCCAGGACGGCCAGCTGACGACCACCCTCGACGGGCGGCCGATCGACGTCCGGGTTTCGACCATGGAGACGGTCTGGGGCGAAAAGACGGTGATGCGGCTCCTCGACCGCTCGCGGTCACTGATGCCGCTGGCCCAGCTCGGCCTGCGCAAGACCGAGCACGATCGCCTGCGCAACATCATCGCCTCCCCGTTCGGCCTGCTGGTCGCGGCCGGTCCGACCGGAGCCGGCAAGACCACGACGCTCTATGCCGCCCTCAACGAGCTCGACCGCACCTCGAAGAACATCACCACCATCGAGGACCCGGTCGAATACCACTTCCCCGACATCAACCAGGTTCAGATCAACCGTCTGGCCGGCACCACCTTCGCCAACGGCCTCAAGGCGATCCTGCGGCAGGACCCCGACGTCATCCTGGTCGGCGAGGTGCGCGACGCCGAGACGGCGCTGATCGCCGTGCAGTCGGCGCTGACCGGACACCTGGTGCTCTGCTCGCTGCATGCCGGCGACGCGGTCGGCGCCGTCCACCGCTTCATCGACATGGGGATCGAGCCGTTCCTCGTCGCCTCGGCACTGGTCGGCGTGGTCGCGCAGCGGCTGGTGCGGACGGTCTGCGAGCGGTGCACGGTTCGCGGGCTTCCTCGTCCCCAGGAGCTGGAGTTCTACCGCGCTGTCATGGACCGGCTCCCGGCGGCGGACGTGGCCACCGCGGTGGGCTGCCCGCGCTGCAGCAACACCGGGTTCTACGGCCGCGTCGGGGTCTTCGAATGCCTGCAGGTCGACGACACCATGCGCGAGCTGATCGTGGCCAGGGCTCACCACTCAGAGCTGCGCGAGCTGGCTACCGACAACGGCATGCGAACTCTGCAGCAGGCGGGCTGCGAGGTGGCCGACAGCGGGCGCACCACGCTGACCGAGGTGATGCGCACCGTCTACACCATCTGAGGGCAAACGGTGGCACAGGTCAGCGAGGCACGCCGGCAGCAGTCGCCGAGCGCCCGGCTTTTCACCTTCGTCGCGGTGAACGCCGATGGCGACGTCGTCAAGGGCGTGATGGAGGCCATCCGCGCCGACGAGGTGCGCTCCGCCCTCACCGCCCGGGGCCTGCGTGCCACCGACATCAAGCTCCACCGGCGGCTGCTCCCCAGCGAGTTCCTCTCCTCCCTGGTCAAGGTCAAGGCCCAGGAGGTGATCATGTTCTGCCGGCAGCTGGCGACCTTCGTCCGCGTCGGCATCCCGATCACGACCGCGCTGGAGACCATCGGCGAGGGGACGGCGAATCCGCGCATGCGCAACGCCTGCGCGGTGATGGTCGCCGACCTCGAGCGGGGCACGCTGTTGAGCACGGCGATGGCGCGGCATCCCGCCGTGCTCCCTCCGCTGCTGCCAGACTTGGTGCGCGCCGCCGAGCTGACAGGCCATCTTGACGACGTCCTGCTGCGCGCTGCCGCCCATTTCGAGCGCGAGGCCGAGGCTCGGCGGAAGATCCGGGCTGCCCTCACCTATCCATCGATCGTCTTCCTCATGGCGCTGGCGGTGGCCACCGGCCTGGTCCTCTTTGTCCTCCCCAAGTTCCGCGACCTGTTCGACGAGTTCCACGCCAAGATCCCCGGGCTCGCCGCCGGCCTGCTCAACCTGTCGGCCTTTCTCGGCGCCCACGCGGCATCGATCCTCATCGCGATCCTGGTTGCGGTGCTCGGGGGCGGCTATCTGGCCAGGAGAGACACCGGGCGCCTCCGCATTGCCCAGACGCTTCTCCACGTGCCGGTGATCGCGCCGATGCTGCGCGCCGTCGCCATCGAGCGCTTCTGCCGATCGCTGAGCGACATGCTGGCCGCGGGGGTACCTGTCGGGACTAGCTTCGGGGTGGTCATCGACAGCACCCGCAACCCGGTGTACCGGCAGGCCCTTCGCACCGTCGGCTCTGAGGTGGCCGCCGGGGAGAGCTTCTCCCGCTCGCTCAAGCGGACCGGTCTGTTTCCCCCGATGGTCACCCAGATGGTCCGGGTGGGGGAGGACACCGGGACGCTGGATGAGCACCTGGCGGTCACCGCCAAGATGTACGACGACGAGCTCGAGTACCGGCTGAAGCGCCTGACGTCGATTGTCGAGCCGGTGCTCATCGTGAGCGTCGGGGTCATCGTCGGCATCGTGGCGGTGTCGCTCGTCCAGGCGATCTACGGATTCACCTCGGCGATCAAATGATGCGCCACGAGGTCGGCGCACGGCGCTGCAAGTCGTCCACCGGTCTCCGGCGCTCGCGCGAAGCCGGCTTCACCCTCGTAGATGTCGTGGTTGCGATCGCGGTCATCTCGATCGGTGTCGTGGGGATTGCGTACGGGTTCAGCGCCCTGACCAGGAGTGCTGTCATCACCCAAGACCAGGCGCAACTTGAGGTAACCATCCGTCACATCTCCGACTACGTCCGTGACAAGAACCGGCTGGTCTACCAGCCGTGTGCGACTACCAGCACATACGCGATCCCGAACCCACTGGATGGCGTCACCCTGAACCCACCTAATCCGATCGGAGCAATCGCACTACCGGCGTCAGTGACTCGAGGCATTTCTATCCCACCGCTCGAGGACTGCACGACGAAGGTCGTCGCTCCGGCCACCTGCCCGGCGAACCACCTCTGCGACTGGGGAGTTCAGGAGATCAGGCTCAGCGCGTCGTCGTTAGCTCGTTCACTGACGCGGGTCGTGTGGAAAGGGAACACATGAGACGCAGGAGAGTGGTGCCGGTCAGGTGGCGCCACCAGTGGCAGGTTGGGCTAACCCTCATAGAGCTCGTCGTGAGCATCGCGATCCTGGCCATCATCGGTGGTGTTGTCGGGGCTGCCTACAGCGTGGGTCTCAAGGCCATTGGCGAGGGTAACTTTGGCAACGGCCATACACAGGATCGGCTCGCTGGGGCCCATGATGAGATGGCCTTCGAGCAACTGCTCTCACAGGACGTGTCCCGCTCCGCCTGCATCTGGATCCCCGGGTCGCCGAAGTACGGGAGCTGTGCACACGGCTTCGCAACCGCAGCAACGAAGCCGTGTGCCGACAATACCCCTCCGGACAATTGCGGGCGCATGCCAAATTATTGTCCTCTAGCCGTCATGTGCTTGGGCTGGCCTCAGTATGTAACGAGCCCGGCCTCCTGGTCGTGCGAAGTCGCAGCCTATTATCAGGATTCCTCTAAGTCTCCCATCGTCGTGCGTCGCCAGGAATACACGGTAGCTAGTACGGGAAGCTTCTATAGCGTCATCGCTCGCGACGTATCGACCGACCCCGTGAGCCTTTCGCTCAGTCTCCAGGCGGTCACGTCGCCCAGTGGTCCCACGTGGGTATCGAATGTCACGGCGACCCTCACGGGTACGGGCGTGACTGTCAACCAACCAGTCGCAACGTTGGTCATGCGCCCTGTCTCGGTCGATCCGGCCGGCACCACAGCCGCTATCGGGGCGGGCAGTGCGCCATGCTGAGACAAGGGCGCAGGCGCCGGGGAGAACAGGGCCAGGTGCTCGTTATCGCGCTAGCGTTTGTGGGCTTCTTCGGACTACTCGCGGTCGCTCTGCTGGACTACGCCGCGACGACCACCCTGCAGCAGAGACACACCGAGCAGACTGCCCAGCATGACGCCCTCGCTGAGGGCGGTGGGCTATTTGCCGCCGCGGATGCACACAATGGGGTTCCCTGCTCGCAGAACAACACAGGGACGCTCAGCATGCAGCCACTGCCGGGGGCAACTCAAGGCGACAAGGTGACCTACACGACAAAGAATTGCAACCCCGGGAACTCGGGGCCTCCAGCTTCCACATCGTGCGTCCTCTGCCTCATTAGCCCGGGCACGCTTACGGTTGGCATGAACGACGATCAGGGAAATAAAAGCGCTCTGACCGTCGTGGGCGCGGTAGATGTAAAGAGTGGCGCGGTGGGGAAGGGCTCGAGCTTGCTGTCGACTGGGCCAAACCCAGCGGTTGGCTGTGTGAGTACCTGCAACGGCAGCGGTAGCTACAGTCCGTTGCCCTCTCATATCAACTCGGTGAGCGACCCTCTGGCCGGATTGTCGCCTCCCACCGTGAGCATCCACCGGACGCAGAGCGGGACCACCTTGGACCCCGGGATTTACTCGACCATCTCGGCTAGCGGCAGCACGATGCTTACCCTCAACACCGGCATCTATGTCATCAGCGGGTCGTTCTCGACCTCCGGAAACGGAGGCGTGCGAGTCGTCCCGAACGGCGAGGTCCTGCTTTACTTTGCCTGCAGCAACTATCCAACGCGCTGTAAGACCAGCGGCACCCCCGCCACCTTCAGTGCCACGGGAAACAACGGGGTGACGCTGACCCCGATGTCGTCTGGCGTGTATGCGGGTGTGGCTATCTTCTTCGACCCAGACAGCACGGGAACCATTGATTGGGGCAAGGGAGGGACCCTTACCGTCGGAGGCAGTGTTTACGCTCCGTCGGGCGTACTCACGATGCACGGCGGAAACGGCGCAGCGGAAGTCGACGGCCGGCTGATCCTGGGTTCCCTGAACATCGATAACAGTGCACAGCCGGGTTTCATCAGGCCAATTGGCGGCGGTCTCTACTGCACGGTCCATGATGACAGCGTCAGCGGCACCCCATCTGGGTCGACGACGAGCTATCCGGGTCATGTCGTGTTCGAGATCGCCTGCGGAGGAGGGAGTGGAATCATCGACTTCAACTACGGCAACTGACGGGAGAGAACGACCGACACAGCGGTCATGGGTCCGATGACTACACGCATCACTGAGGGGGACCAAGAACCATGGATAGAATCAATCGGGCGGTACGGCAGCGCCGCAAGGGGCAGCGAGGCTTCACGCTGATCGAGCTGCTGGTCGTCATCGCTGTGCTGGCGATCCTGGCGACGATCGTGATTTTCAATGTCACCGGCGTGACAAACCGCGGTACGAAGTCCGCGTGTGAGACTGATGTCAAGTCCGTGCAGACGGCCGTCGACGCGTACGTGGGTGACAATCCGAGTGCGGACCCACTGAAGGCGTACGTCGACCCGCAGACGGCGGGTGGCGTCATGCCGGATGACAAGGGTGGGCCGACAACCGGAATTTGGACGAAGCTGGTGCCGAACTACATTCACAGCGAGCCCAACGTTGCCGAATGCACAAAACCTGCTATGTCTCTGGCATACGCAAACAAGGCGGACGCTACAAACGGGTACTCAGTCAACGGTGACGGCTGAGCAGGCTCATCGGTGTGTGAGGGCGAAGACTGCGTCCGGCGAGGGGAATGCTCCCCCGCCGGACGCTACGGCCGCCGCATACCACATCGCATGCGGCGATGCGTCGTAGGCCCGCAGCACGGTCGAACCAACCAAGCGGGCTTCACGCTCATCGAGCTGCTGATCGTTCTTCTCATCCTGGCGATTCTCGCGACGATTGTCATTTTCAATGTCACCGGCGTGAGAAACAAAGGCCAGACGGCCAGCTGCAACACCGACGTCAAGACGGTGCAGTCGGCCCTGGATGCCTACGTGCTGGACAAGGGCTCGGCCAAGTTATCGGCTGGGCCGATCACGCCGGGCGAATGGGCTCTACTCATTCCCGTCTATATGCACACTCAGCCGTCGTCGTGCCCGAACGGCTTCAGCTTGGCCCCGGCCGGTAATAACTACACGGTCAGCGGGTCGTGACAAACGAGGGCCGAAGAATGCTGAGCAGAACTGCCTCGTGCCGGACCCGGACGTCCGAGCCTCTGGGCAGCCTACGACGCGGAGACCGAGCTGGGTTCCTTGGTCGCGGTTTGCACGGCGGCGTCGGACGCGCGGGCCTCATGCGTCGATGCGGGCATGTGGGCCGGTCGCCGCATCTCGTTGGGATACATGGAGACGGCGACAGCGTCGTCGTACTCGACCACGCCGTCGGCCACCAGCTCGTTGAGGGCGGACTCGAGCGTCTGCATCCCCTCCTCCCGCGAGGTCACGATGATGTTGCGCAGCTGCGCCGTCTTGTTCTCGCGGATGAGGTTGCGCACCGCCGGGGTCACCATCAGCACCTCGAAGGCGGCCACCCGTCCTCCGTGCCTGAGGGGCAGGAGTTGCTGGTAGATCACCGCCTGCAGCGAGGCGGCGAGCTGGACGCGGATCTGTTGCTGCTGCTCGGCGGGGAAGACGTCGACGATGCGGTTGATCGCCTGCGGGGTGTCGTTGGTGTGCAGCGTGCCCAGCACCAGGTGGCCGGTTTCGGCGATGGTGAGGGCGATGCGGATCGAATCCAGGTCGCGCATCTCGCCGACCAGAAGCACGTCGGGGTCCTCGCGGAGCGCGCTGCGCAACGCCGACGCGAACGACGGGGTGTCGACCCCGACCTCACGCTGCTCGACGATGCATCGCCGGTTCTGGAAGACGTACTCGATCGGGTCCTCGATGGTGATGAGGTGCTGCGCGCGCATCCGGTTGATGGCATCGATCATCGAGGCCTGGGTCGTCGACTTGCCGGCTCCGGTGGGACCGGTGACCAGGATCAGGCCACGCGGCAGGTCGACCAGCCGCTCCACGATCGCGGGCAGCCGCAGCTCGCTGAAGGTCGGGATCACATGGGGAATCGCCCGGAGTGCCAGTGCGGTGGTGCCGCGCTGACGAAAGGCGTTGCCGCGCACGCGCCCGCGGTCCTGCCAGTCGAAGGAGAAGTCGACGGCTCCCTGCTCCTTGAAGGCCACCTGCAGCGCATCGCTCATGAGCTGCTGCATCAGCAGGTCGGTCTGGTCGGCGGTGAGCGGACTGGAGGCGGCCGGAACGAGCTGGCCGTCGATCCGCAGCGACGGCGGGGCCCCGACGCTGAGCACCAGGTCCGACGCGCCCTGGTCGAAGAGGGCGTCGAGGAAAGGCTCGATCCGGATCTGATAACCCCTCTCGTTCATGTAGCGATTGAACCATACATGGCGATGGGGCGCTTCTTGGAGTTGCCATCCGACTTCGAGAGGCCGGCCTGAGATGCCGAGCCCGTTGCTGCTCGTCCCGCTCGGGGTCGCTCTCGGCGCGGCGGTCGGGTCCTTCGGCGGGGTGGTGGCCTCGCGGGGCTGGCGGGGGGCGCTCCGGGGACGGTCGTACTGCGACTCGTGCCGCCGGCCGCTGCGGTGGTTCGAGCTGATCCCGGTGGTGAGCTTCATCGCCCTCGGTGGCCGATGCGGCACGTGCGGGGCGCGGCTCGGGTACCGGTTGCTTGCCTACGAGACGGTGGGCGCCCTTAGTGTTGCGTTGGCCTGCGTCGCGGTTCTCGTCAGGAGCGGTTAATTCGGTGCGAGCTTTACTGTCGCTTGCATCGTCGTGATCGTCTTTACAGGGGCGTCTGTTTCTTTCGTTGCGAAATTCGCGATTGGCTGCGATCGTTTCGCTACTTGATCTGACGCCACGTGGCACCGGCCCAGAGAGGGGGTTGTGAGACCAGTTTGGCCCGGGGCGGGGCTGTTCCGGACGCTGCTGAGGCGGTTTGGCCGCTCGTGGCTAACTCTGCTTGCCGCCCTCAGCATTGCCGCTGCGGTTCCCGTTGCAAGCGCTCTGAGCGGGGTGACAACCGGCGCCGCTGATCAGAACTGTCAGGGCAACCAACAGGGGAACGGTTGCGGGCCCAGCGGGCCTAGCGGTCCAAGTGGCCCCAACGGACCTCAGGGCAAGAGCGGTCCGAGTGGTCCCAGCGGGCCAAATGGCCCCAGCGGACCTCAGGGCAAGAGCGGCCCGAGTGGTCCCAGTGGACCCAGCGGTCCGAGCGGTGCCAGCGGACCCAGCGGTCCGAGCGGTGCCAGCGGACCCAGCGGTCCGAGCGGTGCCAGCGGACCCAGCGGTCCGAGCGGTGCCAGCGGACCGAGCGGTGCCAGTGGACCCAGCGGTCCGAGCGGTGCCAGTGGACCCAGCGGTCCGAGCGGGCCCAGCGGACCGAGCGGTGCCAGCGGCCCCAGTGGTCCCAGTGGACCGAGCGGGCCTCAGGGTCTGAGCGGCCCGAGCGGCCCCAGCGGTCCGAGCGGTGACAGCGGCCCCAGTGGGCCCAGTGGCCCGAGCGGACCTCAGGGTCTGAGCGGTCCGAGTGGACCCAGCGGTCCGAGCGGTGACAGCGGCCCCAGCGGTCCCAGTGGACCGAGCGGGCCTCAGGGTCTGAGCGGGCCGAGCGGCCCCAGCGGTCCGAGCGGTGACAGCGGCCCCAGTGGGCCCAGTGGCCCGAGCGGACCTCAGGGCCTGAGCGGGCCGAGCGGTCCCAGCGGACCGAGCGGTGACAGCGGCCCCAGTGGGCCCAGTGGCCCGAGCGGACCTCAGGGTCTGAGCGGTCCGAGTGGCCCCAGCGGACCGAGCGGTGACAGCGGCCCCAGCGGTCCCAGTGGACCGAGCGGGCCTCAGGGTCTGAGCGGGCCGAGCGGCCCCAGCGGACCGAGCGGTGACAGCGGCCCCAGCGGTCCCAGTGGACCGAGCGGGCCTCAGGGTCTGAGCGGGCCGAGCGGCCCCAGCGGACCGAGCGGTGACAGCGGCCCCAGCGGTCCCAGTG